>Ga0182234_10010_pt1 | contig 130001 bp, 124 predicted proteins | sample hydfratesGB_TM_A_FD_145595 | JGI IMG/M metagenome (GOLD analysis project Ga0182234, IMG submission 145595) | Subsurface microbial communities from deep shales in Ohio, USA - hydraulic fracturing test GB_TM_A | ecosystem: Environmental > Aquatic > Deep subsurface > Shale gas/oil reservoir >...
TATTATATCATAGAATGATATAGAATAACAGTAAAATATATTAAATTTGACAAAAAAAATCCCCGTAATTGTTATGATTACGGGATTTATTTTGATTTATATGTAATTTTCACTGCAGAACTAAGGAATTATTTTATTAATTTAAATTATAAGGTCAAAAACCTTATTTATCTTGACATATCCACCTTATATTAATATAATCTAATATAGGTTAAAATTGGATAACTATGTTTTTATATAGATAATTAGGTTTTAAGGAGGTGTCACAGTTGAAAAGAACATATCAACCAAAAAAGAGACAGAGAAGTAAAGAACACGGTTTTAGAAAAAGAATGAAAACAAAATCAGGAAGAAATGTATTAAAAAGAAGAAGAAAAAAAGGTAGAAAAAAATTGTCATCATAAGGCCTGGAAATTAGGCCTTTTTATTCCATTAAGGATGTTTAATTTGAAAAAAGGTAATGTAATTAAGAAAAACAAAGATTTTAAAAAAGTTTACAAATACGGAAAATCTTATGCGGATAAAAATTTAGTTATTTTCATACTAAAAAACAGAAAAAATCAAAAGAGATTTGGAATAACTACAGCAAAAAAGATAAATAAAGCCGTAGTAAGAAACAAAATCAGAAGAAGATTAAAAGAGATTGTAAGAAAGAATATTGATAATATAATAGAAGGCTACGATATCGTAGTTATGTGCAGGGTTAAAGGTATGGAAAGTTCTTATAAGGATTTGGAAAAATCTTTTATAAAGCTTACCAGAAAAACTAAACTGTATCTTGGTGATTAGAAATGAAAAAAATACTGATGTCTTTAATAAAAATATACCAAAAATTTTCCTCAAAAACAGGTGTTAAAAACTGTAGGTTTTATCCAACATGCTCTCAGTACTCACTAGAAGCATTGGAAAAATACGGTGCTGTTAAAGGCAGTTATTTAAGTTTTAAGAGAATAATAAGGTGTCATCCTTTCAATAAGGGAGGATACGACCCATTAATATAATATTTGGAGGTAATAATGTTAGATTTTATAGCTAGACCTATGGGGGTTATGGTTAAATTTATCTATGATATATTAAAATTTATAGATAATCCGGTAATATCAGCTTATGCTATGGCGATAATAGTAGCTGGAGTATTACTAAAGCTGGTTCTGCTACCGCTTACAAAAAAGCAGACAGACTCAATGAAAGACATGCAGAAGCTTCAACCAGAGTTGGAGAAGTTAAAAAAGAAATACAAAAATGATAAAGATACTTTAAATAGAAAAACAATGGAACTCTATCAAGAACACAACATAAATCCTATGGGCGGTTGTTTACCTTTATTGATTCAATTCCCAATACTAATAGGTTTCTTCTATGTATTGAGAGATCCAGTTAAATACGCTTTTAAAAGTCAAGCAGTTTACGATGCTATGAACAAGAGTTTTTTATGGATTAAAGATTTAGGTTTTGCCGCAAACCATGTATTTGAAGATGGATTGGTAAACGGATTAAATATTGGAGTGGCACTTCCTTTTATAGGTCAAGCACTACCAATACTAGCTCTTATAGCAGGTTTGACTACTTATTATCAAAGCAAAATGATGCAATCAGGACAGTCAGGAGGTAACGACCAAGCAGCTTCAACCCAAAATACAATGACAAAAATTATGCCTTTAATGATTTTCTTCTTTGCATTAAATTTCCCAGCAGGACTAACATTATACTGGACAGTTAGTAACACCTTCCAAATAGTTCAACAGTACATTGCCTTGAATAAAGGTATGAAGATAAGGGAGGCTAAATAATAATGAATTACATTATTAAGGAAAGTGAAACTGTAGAAAAAGCTGTAAGCATGGCTTTGGAAGAACTTAAAGCCGATATTAATGAAGTAGATATAGATATTTTACAAAATCCTTCATCAGGTTTTCTAGGCATAATGGCAAAGGATGCTAAGGTAAAAGTATCTATAGTAAACGGTCCTAAAGAAAAAGTATCGAATTTTTTAGACCTTCTACTAAAAAAAATGAATATTACTTGCGATTATGAAATAGACTTCGATAACGATACTTTGGATATTGTTGTAAATAATATTGAAGGTAAAGATAAAGGAATCCTAATAGGTAAAAGAGGAAATAATTTAGATTCCCTTCAGTACATATTAAGTTTAATTGTAAACAAAGGTAGAAACAACTATGTAAGAACAATTGTAGATATAGATGGATATAGGGATAAAAGAGAAAAAACATTAGAAAGATTAGCTTTAAAAAAAGCAGATAAATGTAGATACTACAAAAAGAAAATTAAACTGGAACCTATGAATCCTTACGAAAGAAGAATTATACACTCTGCTTTACAAAGTGAAAAAGATATAATAACATACTCAGAAGGAGAAGACCCGTACAGAAGAGTTGTTATAGATTTAAAATAAAAACTTAAACCCGGTGTATATCGGGTTTTTTTGTTTAGAAAGGAAGATAATATGGATACGATAGCTGCTATTTCAACTGCTTATGGAGTTTCAGGTATAGGAATTATTAGAATAAGTGGTGACGAAGCTGTAAATATTGCTGATAAAATTTTTAAAAGTAAACAGGGGAAAAATTTAAAAGAATTAGAAGAAAGAAAATTGAATTATGGTTGGATAATTAATCCTTCAAACAAGGAAAAAATTGATGAAGTTTTGACAGTATATATGAATAAGCCTTATACTTATACGAAAGAGGACGTAGTAGAAATAAACTGCCACGGAGGTATTGTCCCTCTAAGAAAAATACTTGATATTATTTTAGAACAGGATTGCAGACTGGCAGAAAGAGGAGAATTTACAAAAAGAGCATTTTTAAACGGTAGATTAGACCTAACTCAAGCAGAATCAGTTATGGATATTATCAGCTCGAAAACAGAAAAAAGTATGAGTTTATCTATGGAACAGCTTCAAGGTAGGCTTTCAAAGCAGGTAAATGAAATAGTTGATGAGCTAATGGAGTTAAAAGCTCATCTAGAAGTTAATATTGATTTTCCTGAATATGATGAAGAAGAACTAACAAAGGAAAAAATAAAGGAAAAAGCTTCTGTTATGAAGGAAAATATTGAAAAACTAATAAGTTCTGCTGATACAGGTAAAATATTTAAAGAGGGTATAAATACCCTTATATTGGGAAAACCTAATGTAGGAAAATCATCTCTAATGAATTTTCTCCTAAATGAAAATAGGTCTATAGTGACAGAAGTACCGGGAACTACAAGAGATACTATTGAAGAATTTGTAAATCTAGCCGGTGTACCTTTAAATATAATAGATACAGCCGGTATAAGATATACTGATGATATAGTAGAAAAAATTGGAGTACAGAAAGCTATAGATAAAATTGATGACTCAGACCTTATTATAATGATATTTGATGCTTCAAAAGAACTTGAAAAAGATGATGAAATAATTTTAAATAACATTGAAAACAAAAAAGTTATATATTTAATGAATAAAACAGATCTAAACACAAAAATAGACTTAACTAATCATCAGGAAATAGAAAAAGAGGTTATAAAAATATCTCTTTTAAAAAACGAAGGATTAGAAGAGATAGAAACAAAAGTAAAAGAAGAATTTCTATCAGGAAATATTGATACTAACAATGATTTGATAGTAACAAATACAAGACATAAAAATCTGCTAAAAAAAGCAAACAACAGTCTAAAAGAACTTCTTGGAAGTATAGAAGCAGGATTAACTTTAGAATGTTTAGAAGTAGATATAAACGATACAATACACCATCTTGGAGAAATTACGGGAAGTACTGTATCGGAAAGTGTAATAGAAAAGATTTTCTCTAATTTTTGTATTGGAAAATAGTAGGAGGAAAAATGAGACAGGTAAAAAAATTCAAAGCAGGAAAATATGATATAGTAGTAATAGGTGCCGGTCATGCAGGAAGTGAAGCAGCATTAGCTTCAGCAAGAATGGGTAAAAAAACCCTTATGATGACCATGAGCTTAGACTCTATTTCCATGATGCCCTGCAATCCAAATATAGGCGGCACAGGCAAGGGACACTTAGTAAGAGAAATAGATGCATTAGGCGGTCAAATGGGTTTAGTAATAGATAAGGCTATGATACAGTGTAGAATGCTAAACACATCAAAGGGTCCAGCAGTTCATTCATTAAGGGCACAAGCTGATAAAAGAAAATACCATGTAAATATGAAACAGGAAATCGAAAACCAAAACAACTTAGACCTTATACAAAATGAAGCTGTGGAATTAGAAATTGAAGATGGACTAGTAAAGGGAGTTTTAACAAAAACCGGTTCATACTATGAAACAAAAGCCATCATAATTTGCACTGGAACTTATTTAAAGGGAAGAATTTACATAGGCAAGGTAAACTATGAAGGTGGACCAGGGGGATTATTTCCTTCAAACGAACTATCAGATTCCTTAAGAAACCTAGGTGTAAAACTTCAAAGACTAAAGACGGGAACTCCTGGAAGAGTACATGCAGACTCTATAGATTACAGCCAAATGATAATACAGGAAGGTGACGAAGAAATAGTACCTTTTTCCTTTATGACAGATAGTATAGATATAGACCAGGAACCTTGCTATTTAACATATACAAATGAAATAACCCATGAAGTAATAATGGATAATTTATCTCTTTCCCCAATGTATTCAGGAGAAATGGATGGAGTAGGACCCCGATACTGTCCATCTATAGAAGATAAGGTAAATAGATTTTCTGATAAACCTAAACACCAGATATTCGTAGAGCCAGAAGGTCTTGATACTAAAGAAATGTATATTCAGGGTATGTCCACAACTCTTCCAGAAGAAGTTCAGATAAAAATGTATAGGTCAATAAAAGGTATGGAAAACTGTAAAATCATGAGACCAGCCTATGCTATAGAATACGACTGCATAGATCCTACACAGCTAAAGAGAAGTTTAGAATATAAAAATATAGATAACTTATTTTTTGCAGGTCAAATAAACGGTAGTAGTGGATACGAAGAAGCTGCCGGTCAGGGAATTATAGCTGGTATAAATGCTGTTCTTAAACTAGAGGATAAAGAACCTTTGATTTTAGATAGGTCAGAAGCATATATTGGAGTATTAATTGATGATTTAGTAACTAAAGGTACTCAGGAGCCTTACAGGATGATGACGTCTAGAGCAGAATATAGACTTATATTAAGACAGGACAATGCAGATGTTAGACTCACTGAAAAAGGATACAAGGTAGGTCTTGTAAGGGAAGAAAGGTATAAGAGATACATAGAAAAGAAAACAAAAGTGGATGAGGAAATTAATAGACTACAAAACACTATAATTACTCCAAAGGATGAAACAAATGAGTTTTTAGAAAGTATTGGAAGTGTTCCTTTAAAGACACCTACAAGTATATACGATCTACTTAAAAGACCGGAAGTAAAATATGACGATATTAAATCCTTAGATATAGAAAGACCGGAAATAAGTGAACTAGTAAAAACCCAGGTAGAAATTGAGATTAAATACGAAGGATACATTAAAAAACAGTTGAAGCAAATCAAACAGTTTAAAAAAATGGAAAATAAAAAACTATCTGAAGATATAGATTACGATAACATAGAAGGTCTCCGTCTTGAAGCTAGGCAGAAATTAAGTAAGCTCAAACCGGAATCTATAGGACAAGCATCTAGAATTTCAGGAGTCTCACCAGCTGATGTTAATGTACTTTTGATATATCTAGAACAGCAAAGGAGAACAAAGAGTAAAGATGAGTAAAAAAAATGAATTTTCCAAACTTTTAGATAAAATTGAAATAAACTACAGCGACGATACAATATTAAAATTTGAAAAATATAAGAGTTTAATTCAGGAATGGAATAAAAAAATAAATATTACAGCTATAGACAGTGATGAAGAGATATATCTAAAACACTTCATTGATAGTGTAATTATAAAAAAGTATGTTATAATTAAAGAAGGTGCAAAAAGTATAGATATAGGTACAGGGGGAGGATTTCCCGGCATACCTTTAAAGATACTAGATAACAGCATGGATATAACACTTTTAGACTCTTTAAATAAAAGAATTAAATTTCTAGAAGAAGTAGTAAAAGCTTTGAATTTAGATAATGTTAACTGCATTCACGGAAGAGCTGAAGAATTTGGACAAAATTTAGACTACAGAGAAAAGTACGACTACGGGTTTTCTAGGGCTGTTGCTTCTTTAAATGTACTCCTTGAATATGTGATGCCCTTTATAAAAAAAGATGGCTTATTTATAGCCTTTAAAGGTTCTAATTTCAATGAAGAAATAAAAAGTAGCAAAAATGCATTAAAATTATTGGGTGGAGAAATAATTGATTTAAAAGAATACTATTTACCGAAAAGTGATATTTTTAGAAGTTTAATAGTAGTGAAAAAAATCAAATCAACACCAAAAAAATATCCAAGAAGACCGGGGACACCAAATAAAAAACCACTATAGGAGATTAAATGGATAATAAAGAAATAATTAAAATAGACGTAGAAAAAATCATACCAAACAGATATCAACCAAGAGAAGTTTTCAATAAGGAATCACTTATTGAATTAAAAGATTCTATAGACTCTTATGGAATCATTCAACCGATATCTGTAAGAAAATTAGAAGATGAAAAATTTGAAATAATAGCTGGGGAAAGAAGATTTAAAGCTGCAAAAATGGCTGGACTTACAAAAATACCATCTATTGTAGTAGAAATTGAAGAAAATGATTCTGCTAATATTGCTTTAATAGAAAATATACAAAGAGAAGATTTAAATTTTATAGAAGAGGCAAAAGCCTATTCACAGATAATGGAAAAATTTGGTCTGACTCAAGAAGATTTAGCCGGGAAAATAGGAAAAAAACAATCTACTATAGCAAATAAGCTAAGAATTTTAAAACTACCGGAAAGCATTAAAGATAAACTTATAGCAAATGACCTTACAGAAAGACACGGTAGAGCCCTTCTAAAAATTAAAGACGAGGAAGTTTTAGAAGAAGTATTATATAAAATTATAGAAAAAAATCTAAATGTTAAAGATACTGAAAAATTAATAGATTCTTTAAAAGAAAAATTAAAAGAAGATACTAAATCAAGCAAACAAAGTATTAGAAATTTTATAAACTATAAAATATATATTAATACTATAAAAAATGCTTATAATGAAATATTAAAGACTGGAATAAAGGCAAAATTCGAAGAAAAAGAAAAAGATGATTATATTGAAGTAAGGGTAAAAATTCCTAAAAATAATTTATAAAGGTGGAGCTATGGGCAAAATAGTAACGATTTTCAATCAAAAAGGTGGAGTAGGAAAAACTACAACAAATGTTAATCTATCAGCGATATTAGCTGAAAAAAATAAAAAAATACTGACTATTGATATTGATCCCCAGGGGAATTCTACCAGTGGTTTTGGAATTGACAAAGACAAGGTAGAATACACTATATACGATTGTATTATGAATGAAATGGACCTAGAGGAAGTAATATTAAAAACTGATAAAGAAAATCTAGATGTGATTCCAGCTAATATAGAACTTGCTGGTGCAGAGATAGAGCTTACAAAATCTAAATACAGAGAAAACACCTTGAGAAAAAAATTAGTTACAATAAAGGATAATTATGATTATATATTTATAGATTGCCCACCATCCTTAGGTTTACTATCTATAAATGCACTTACAGCAGCAGATTCTGTAATCATACCTATACAATGCGAATACTATGCTTTAGAAGGTGTGAGTCAGTTAGTAAATACGGTTAAATTGGTAAAAAGAACCTTAAATCCTTCCTTAGAGATTGAAGGTATAGTACTTAATATGTTTGATGGAAGGACAAATTTATCCATACAGGTAGTAGAAGAAGTTAAAAAATACTTTAAAAACAAAGTTTTTACATCCATTATACCAAGAAATGTTACCCTTGCAGAAGCTCCAAGCTACGGAATGTCTGTGTTTGACTACGATAATAAATCAAAAGGTTCTAAAGCATATGAAAGTTTAGCTGAAGAATTTTTGAAAAGAAATTAGAGGGGGTATTTATGTCTAAAAAGAGAAAAGCTTTAGGTAAAGGACTATCTGCATTAATTAGTGAGGATTTAAATAAAGCAGATGACAACAACATTGTAGAAATAGATTTAAATTTAATAGAACCTAACCCAAACCAACCACGTAAGACCTTTGATAATGAGAAAATTCAAGAACTGGCTGATTCAATAAAAGAACACGGCCTGATTCAACCGGTAATAGTGAAAAAAGTAGAAGACAATTATCAGCTAATAGCCGGAGAAAGAAGATGGAGAGCTTGTATTGAGCTTGGAATGGATAAAATTTCAGCTATTGTAAGAGATTTAGATAATAAAAGTCAGACAGAGATAGCATTAATAGAGAATATTCAAAGAGAAGATCTTAATCCTATTGATGAGGGAGTAGCATACGAACTCCTAATTGAAAGATATGATCTCACCCAGGAAGAACTATCACAAATAGTAGGGAAAAGTAGGGTTTACGTTACTAATATATTAAGGCTTCTAAAACTATCAGACAGGGTTAAAGAGAAGATAAAAACAGGAGAAATTAGTCAAGGACATGGTAAAATACTTGTGGGATTGTCAGAAAATAGACAATATCAGCTACTAAATAGAATAGTAAAGGAAAAATTATCAGTTAGAGAACTGGAAAAAATAGTTAAAAACTTAAAAAATGAACCAGCTAAAAGCAAGAAAATACCAGTTAAAGAGCCCTATATACTAAATCTAGAAGAAGAACTTCAAAGTGCTTTAAATACTGATATTAAGATAAAAAATAAAGGTAAAAAAAAGAAGATAGAAATATTTTTTAGCGACGATGACCAGTTGGAAAATATTTACAAAATTTTGATAAATAACCCTAATAAGTAATTGACAAAACAATAACAATAAAGTATAATAACCGAAGTAATGAAAAAATTCGGTTATTATTTATTTTTATATAAAATAGGAGGTTAAAAAGTGCAAAAAACTATGAATTTAAAGGAAAACCAGGAAAACTTTAAAGAATTAAAAACCTACATAGAAGAGCATAAAGGAGAGAAAGGTATTTTGATGCAAACGTTACACAAGGCACAAAAACTATTTGGATACTTACCAATTGAGGTACAAAAATTTATATCCGAGGAAACTAAGACCCCAATGGCTGAAATATATGGAGTTGCAACTTTTTATACTCAATTCTCATTAACTAAAAAGGGAAAATATGTAATTTCAGTATGTATGGGTACTGCTTGTTATGTAAAAAACGCCCAGTTAATACTGGATAAATTAAAAAAGGAACTATATGTAGAAGAAGGGGAAACCACTAAGGATGAATTATTTACCTTAGATGCTACTAGATGTTTAGGATGCTGCGGGTTAGCACCTGTAATAATGATAGGTGAAGATGTATACGGGAAAATAACTCCAGATGACGTACCAAAAATTTTAGCTAAGTATAAATAAGGCAGGAGGTTAATATGAAATCTTTAGAAGAATTAAAAAAATTAAGAGATGAATCCAAGAAAAATTTAGAAATGAGAGATACTAATAAGAAAATTAGAATAGTGGTTGGAATGGCTACCTGCGGGATATCTGCTGGTGCAAGACCGGTACTACAAACACTAATAGAAGAAGTGGATAAAAATAACTTAAATGACGTACAGGTAGTTCAAACTGGATGCATAGGTATATGTAGATATGAACCAATTGTAGAAGTTTATAAACCTGGAGAAGAGAAGGTTACATATATATTTGTAGATAGTAGGAAAGCAAAAAGGATTATTTCAGAACATATAATTAATGGAAATGTAGTTAATGAATATACCATTGGTTCTGAAGAAAAACGAAAATAAGGAGTGTTAAGATGGCTATATTTAGATCTCAGGTTTTAGTTTGTGGAGGAACAGGATGTTCTTCATCAAATTCTGCTAAAATAAAAGAACAATTTGAAAGCAAAATTGAAGAGATGAGTTTAGATAAAGAAGTCCAAGTAATATCAACTGGATGTTTTGGATTATGCGAAGAAGGACCTATTGTAGTAGTTTATCCAGAAGGTGCTTTTTACAATAAAATGACCGTAGAGAAAGTAGATAGGATTGTAGAAGAGCACTTATATAAAGGAAGATTAGTTAAAGAATATCTTTATGAAGACAGTATAGACGAAGATATAATAAAATCCTTAAGTGAAGTAGACTTTTACAATAAGCAAAAAAGAGTTTCATTAAGAAATTGTGGAATAATAAATCCTGAAGATATAAGAGAATATATTGCTAAGGATGGCTACATGGCTTTAGGAAAGGCTCTTACTGAAATGACTCCTGTGGAAGTTATACAGGTAGTTAAAGACTCCGGCATAAGAGGAAGAGGTGGTGGAGGATTCCCAACAGGAGTAAAATGGGGATTTGCTGCACCAAATAAAGCAGACCAAAAGTACATAATATGTAATGCAGATGAAGGAGACCCAGGAGCTTTTATGGATAGGAGTATATTAGAAGGAGATCCTCACTCAGTTTTAGAAGCAATGGCTATTGCTGGCTATGCAATAGGGGCTACAAAAGGTTATGTATACGTAAGGGCGGAATATCCTATAGCAGTTAAAAGACTTGAAATAGCTATAGATCAGGCAAAAAAAGAAGGATTATTAGGGAAGGATATATTCGGTTCAGGATTTGATTTCGATGTAGAAATTAGACTAGGTGCAGGAGCATTTGTTTGTGGAGAAGAGACGGCTCTTATAGCTTCAATTGAAGGGAAAAGAGGAATGTCCAGAAACAAACCACCTTTTCCAGCAAATAAAGGTCTTTGGGGAAAACCAACTATTATTAATAACGTTGAAACCCTATCCAACATACCACAGATAATAAACAACGGAGCAGAATGGTTTAGATCATTTGGAACGGAAAAATCACCAGGAACTAAAGTTTTTGCCTTAGGTGGAAAAATTAATAATACTGGTCTTGTAGAGATTCCTATGGGTACAACTTTAGAAGAAGTTATATACGATATAGGAGGAGGATGTCCAGATGGTAAGCAGTTTAAGGCAGTTCAAACTGGTGGACCTTCAGGAGGATGTATCACTAGAGACCATTTAAAAACTCCAATAGATTTTGATTCTTTAGTAGAGCTAGGGTCTATGATGGGTTCAGGTGGTATGATAGTTATGGATGAAGATAACTGTATGGTTGATGTAGCTAGATTCTTTTTAGACTTTACAGTTGATGAATCCTGCGGTAAGTGTACACCATGTAGGGAAGGAACTAAGAGAATGCTTGAAATTCTCAATAAAATAGTTGAAGGAAAAGGAACCTTAGAAGATTTAGATACCTTAGAAGAACTTTCAGAAACTATTAAAAATACTTCTTTATGTGGACTAGGCCAGACAGCACCAAATCCTGTTATATCAACTTTAAAATACTTTAGAGATGAATATGAAGCGCATGTCACTTCAAAAACCTGTCCTTCAGGAGTATGCCAAGCCCTACTTAGTTATAAAATCACTGACAATTGTAGAGGTTGTACGAAATGTGTGAGAGTATGTCCTGTTGATGCAATAAGTGGAAAGGTTAAAGAAGTTCACGAAATAGATCAAGATAAATGTATCAAGTGCGGTGCTTGTATGGAAGCTTGCCCATTTGATGCTATTATTAAGAAATAGGGAAGGTGTTGATTATGGAAAAAGTAAGGGTTAAGATAAATGATATAAAAGTACAGGTACCTAAAGATTTCACAGTACTAATGGCAGCAAAAGAAGCAGGAATTGATATTCCTACACTTTGCTACTTAAAAGATATTAATGAAGTGGCAGCATGTAGGTTATGTGTTGTAGAAGCGAGTATAAATGGTCAGAAAATGAGAAATTTACCAACTTCCTGTGTTTTAAAGGTACAGGATGGTATGGAAGTTAAAACAAACACCAAAAGAGTAAGAAATGCAGTAAGAAGTAATCTTGAGCTAATACTAGCTAACCACAACAGGGAATGTTTATCGTGTACTAGAAATGGCACTTGTGAACTTCAAACTCTATGCGATGAACTAGGAATAGAAGATATAAAATATAAGGGTGAACAAAGAAGATGGCAGGTTGACAAGGTATCAAAGGCTATAGTAAGAGATTCAAGTAAGTGCATACTATGTAGTAGATGTATAAGTACTTGTAGAGATATTCAAGGTATAGGAATTTTAGATTTCACTGAAAGAGGCTTCGAGACTGAAATAGCACCAGCATTTGACTTTTCAATGGACAATGTTCCTTGTATATACTGTGGACAATGTATCCTAGCTTGTCCGGTAGCTGCATTAAAAGAAAAATCTAATATTGATGAAGTATGGGAAGTATTAGACGACCCTAAAAAGCATGTTATAGTGCAGACTGCACCTGCTGTAAGAGCTTCCTTAGGGGAAGAATTTGGATACCCTATTGGAACTAGAGTAACTGGTAAAATGGTTGCTGCTTTAAGAAGGATAGGTTTTGATAAAGTATTTGATACTAATTTTACTGCAGATTTAACTATTATTGAAGAAGGTAATGAATTTTTAAATAGAGTGCAAAATGGTGGAACACTCCCAATGATAACTTCTTGCTCTCCAGGATGGATAAGATACTGTGAATTAAATTATCCTGAATTTTTAGATAACTTATCAACATGTAAATCACCGCAGCAGATGTTTGGAGCTGTAGCTAAGTCATACTATGCTCAAAAGGCTGGAATTGATCCTAAAGACATAGTTGTAGTATCAGTAATGCCTTGTACTTCAAAGAAAAACGAAGCTGCAAGACCTGAAATGGAAGTAGATAGGATAAGAGACGTAGATTTTTCTTTAACCACAAGAGAACTAGGCACTATGATTAAACAAAGCGGTATTAAATTTCAAGATTTAGAAGATGAAGATTTTGATAAAGGAATGGGAGAATACTCTGGTGCCGGAGTAATATTTGGAGCAACTGGAGGAGTAATGGAAGCAGCACTAAGAACAGTTGCGGATATTTTAACAGACAAAGATTTAGAAAAAATTGAATATAAAAGAGTTAGAGGAATAGAATATATAAAAGAAGGCTCGGTAAAACTTCCTATAAACGGAGAAATGACAGAAATTAAGATAGCAGTAGTACATGGAACAAAACATGCGGCTAAGTTATTAGAAGATATTAAGAGTGGCAAAAAAGAATTTCACTTCATAGAAATAATGGCCTGTGAAGGAGGATGTGTAAACGGTGGTGGACAATCACACGTTCCTGCTAAAACAAGAATGTATGTTGATAGAAGAGTTGAAAGAGCAAAAGCATTATATGAGGAAGATTCTATTAAAGAAATCAGAAAATCCCATCAAAATCCTGAAATTCAAAAATTGTATAATGAATTTCTAAGAAAACCAAATGCTGAGATATCACACAAACTACTGCATACTCACTACACAAAAAGATCTTCATATGATTTAGATAATCAAAAAGAATATGAAGATATAAAAAGCACGTTATAAATAAAAGTAAAATCAAAAGAAAAGAATGTTCCACGTGGAACATTCTTTTTAGTATTTAAATATGTTTTTTTTTGCATATAATATGATATAATAAAATAGGTGATAAATTGAAGAAGATAATAATTTTTTTGATATTAGGAATCCTGATATTATCAGGATATTATTTTATAATTGAAGAAGATATACTAGGATTAAAGGTAGAAAAAGTAGAAATTGAGAATTTACAAGACCAAAATATCGAGTTTTTAAGAGAAAAAATCTATACAAACCATGGCATTATATCATATAATGATAAATCGATTAAAATGAGTCTTTATAACGGTGAAAATTCATGGTCTAAAGAATTAGAAGATTTTATTAACGAGATATACTTTAAAGACAATATTTTTATTGTAACAGAAAATAAGAAGAAAATAATCGAACTTGATCTAAGTGGTAAGATAATTAACGAATATGTCTTCGAGGATGAGATAATAGATTTTTCCAAAAACAGTGATATTTTTGTAACTTTAAAAGATTTAGATGATAATAATAAAATTGTTAAAATTATTAATGGAAGGCATGAAGAAATAAATATAGATGGTAATATTGTTTGTATACTACCAAAGGATGAAATTGATAGTTATACTTTAGGATACTTTTATTTTGAAAGTGGTAAAATAAATTCAGTAGTAGAACAAAGAATTATTAATGAAGACATAAAAAGATGGGAAACTAAACTCGATGGGGAATTAATAGCAGATATAAAGCAAACACCTTCAAGAAATTTTGTTCTTACTCAAAAAAATTTTTACACATTTAACACAGATGGAATAATACTATGGAAATATAATAATTTTGATTCAATTAAAGAGTTCCATGTAGATGAAGTTAATAAAAAAATACTAATATTAGAAAATAGAAAGTTACATATTCTTAATTTTGATAGTTCGGTAGAAAAAATTATTGAACTCGATGCTGAATATGATAATATTAAATTATATAAAGAATATATATTTTTAAGCAATACTAGAACTATTTCTGTAGTTGAAGAAGAGATTTACAGTATATGGTCTCTAGAGGAAAAAATAATTAATTTTCATTTTGTTCAAGACAATATATACATAGAAACAGATTTTAATTTTTATAAAGGGATTATTAGATAGGAGGGTATTATGAACTTTAATTTAGTAGATGTACTAGTAGTTATACTTATTGCGGTCTCCGTTTTTACAGGTATAAAAAGAGGGTTTATTATGTCTCTATTTAATTTAGTAGGTATAATTTTAGCTTTTTTTATATCAAAAGAATATTACCATATTATAATGAATTTTTTAATTGAAAATACAAAACTAGAAACTTCAGTAAATGAATTTATTTCAGAAAAAATTGCCAAAGTAATTGAAGAGTTTGGAAGTAATATCACAATGAATGATTTATTTAAAGGATTTGATAAGCTTCCTTTCGATATACGTATGATGTTCAACGATATGATAGCTTCTGGAGATGGCAGTGGAATAGTTTCTAATACCAGCAGTATTGCAGATCAAGTCACAAATATGATTATGATATTTATTTCATTTACTATAGCTTTACTTTTTACTTTCTTAATTATTTTTGTTATAGCAAATGTACTAAATACAATTGTAAAAATGCCTGTTTTAAATTTAGCGAATAAGTTATTAGGAGGAGTATTTGGAGCCCTTAAGACAGCTGTTATACTTTACCTTGTTTTTGCTCTAGCAACACCATTTATAATGTTTTCAGATAAAGACAATACTTTTACAAACATGGTTTTAGAGTCGAAATCAAGTGAAATTTTTTATGAAAACAATTTAGTATTAAACTATTTAAGTTATAAGGATATTATAGAATAAAATGTTCCACGTGGAACATTTTTGACGGGAGTGTTAATATGCCAATGGATTTAGAAGTAGGAGATATAGTAAAATTAAAAAAGAAGCACCCATGCGGTAGTTATGATTGGGAAATTTTAAGAGTTGGGGCTGATTTTAGAATAAAATGTATAGGTTGCGATAGACAGGTATGGCTCAAAAGAAGAGATTTAGAAAAGAGAATAAAGAAAGTAATAAAAGAAGAGTAGCAGAATAAGCTGCTCTTTTATTATTTGACAAAAACTTGAATTTATGGTTTAATCTTTAAAAATTTAAAGGAAATACTATGGAAAATACAATAAAAAAAATAAAGATACCAAAACTTGGTATGAGAAGTATTAAAACTTTTCTTTCGGTTTTTGCAGCTCTAGCATTAAGTAATTTGATTGGACTGGACTCTTTTCAAGCTACATGGACAGCTTTTTTATGTATGCAGGGTTCACTTATAGAGACCACAGACATGGCTCGTGTAAGAGGAATAGGCACGATAATAGGAAGTGGTTTTTCCTTTGCTTATCTATTGATATCACCCGACAATTTATATATCATTCCATTTGGAGTTTTGTTTATTATATATATAGGTAATGTAGTTGGCAAAACAGAATATATAAAGACGGCTAGCCTGGTTTTCTTAGTCATTAGTTTTAGAATTGTTGATGTAGTTGATTTTCAACCGGCGGAATATGTAATAGATAGAACTTTTGAGACCTTTATAGGCATAGGTTCTGCTTTGATAATTAACTACTATATTAAACCACCTAATCCTTTTGTCAAACTTACATCATTAGATAAAGAGCTAAAAGTTTTTTTAGACAACAACTTAATGATTAAAGATAATTATATAGTTGTTAGGACACTTGAAGGTTATAGATTAAAGATGGATGAATTTAGAAATTTAATACAGTTCTACCACAAAGAAATTAACAGTAAGAAGCATAATGTAGATATTAAAAAATATATGAATCATCTTGACCTATATAGAAAGGCATACAGCCACATATTTGTTTTAATGCATACAAAAAATGGTATGAATGAATCTGTTAGAGATTATCATATTGAAAGCATTAATGAAATTAAAAGCAAACTAGAATATTCTTAAACTATAAAATCACTATATTCTATTTCATTTAAAAGCTCATATACCTGGTCTTCATTAGTTAATTTTATTTTAATAAGCCAAATCAATAGGGGATTATCTACAAGAGTAGATAATTCTTTATCTACTTTAGGGTTCACATCAATAATTTCAGCATCTAAAGGCATAGTCAATTCAAATACTTCTTCAGAGTTTTCTAAAGTTCCAAATATATCTCCCTCCATTAAATGAGCGCCAATATCCGTTAAATTTACCTTATTTATACTTCCCATTTCTTCTACTAGGTAACTCGTTATACCTACTATAAATTTATTGTCTTCAAATTCTTTTAACCATAGATGATAGGTAGAATAAAGACATTCTCTTATATTATCCATATTTTTACCTCCTTAATATATATTTATCCATAAAAAGAAAAATTAAACAGTCTTAGTCTAATAAATTTCATGTAAAAACTCATCAGGCAAGGAAAACGATTTTTTTCATTGACAAAGGATAAAACCTCTAGTATAATTAAAGTAAATTTCATCATATAAAACTATCTTCCATTTAATGGAAATACATAAAGGAGGAAAATATGTACGATCAATACAAAGATTTAACAGATGTACAGAGAGAAGAACTAGCAACAAAACTTAAAAAAGCTAGAAAAGCTCAAAAAGAAATTGAAAATTATGATCAGGAAAAGGTTGACAGACTTGCACAGGCTGTTGCATGGTCAGTTGCAAATAAACAAGCTTTCGAAAAATTAACTAAAATGGGTATTGAAGAAAGTAGTTTAGGTGATTACAACAGCAGAATTAACAAAAGAGGAAAGATAAAAGGAATATTAAGAGATGCATTAAGAGAAAAGAGTGTAGGAGTTATTGAAGAAATTCCAGAAAAAGGAATTACTAAATACGGTAAACCTGTTGGATTGATAGCATCTATAGTACCAACTACAAATCCAGCACTAACTCCAGGAGGAACTGGTGTTTATGCTATTAAAGCAAGAGACGTAGTAATATTTGCACCACACCCTAGATCAAAGAATACATCTATGGAAACAGTAAGATTAATGAGAGAAGCTCTTAAAAAAGAAGGAGCTCCAGAAGATGTATTTCAATGTTTGGAAAACGTAAGCATACCTATGACTCAGGCATTAATGGCTGAAGCTGACTTAGTATTAGCAACAGGAGGCCAAGGATTAGTAAGAGCAGCATATAGTTCTGGTACACCTGCTTATGGAGTAGGATCAGGAAACTCTACTATGATAATAGATGAAACAGCTGATATAAAAGAAGCGGCAAATAACACAATGAGAAGTAAAACATCTGATAATGGATCCGGATGTTCTGCTGATGGAAACCTTATTATCGAAGAGAGTATTTTCGATGAAATGGTTCAGGCATTAGTTGATGAAGGTGGATATCTGGCAAATGCTGAAGAAAGAGAATTACTGAAAAAAGCTATGTGGGATGAAGAAGGACACAGAAAAGGTGATACAGTTGCTTTAGCACCACAAAAATTATGTAAGATTGCTGGATTTGAAATACCGGAAGATAGAAAATTTGTTATAGTATATGGGGAAGGTATAGGAAATGAATATTTCTTCTCAAGTGAAAAATTAACAACATTACTTGCAGTATATAAATATAAAGGGTTTGACCAAGCATTGGAAATGATGCAGGGAATATATGAAGTAAAAGGTAAAGGTCACTCCTGTGGTATTTATTCATTTAATGATGATCATATAAATAGGCTGGCACTAGCAGCACCGGTAAGTAGAATTATGGTTAGACAACCTCAATCAAAAGCTAATGCAGGATCTTTTACAAACGGTATGCCTATGACTTCTAGTTTAGGATGCGGTACATGGGGTGGAAATATTACTTCAGAAAATGTAAACTTAAAGCATTACCTTAACGTAACATGGGTTGCAAAACCTATACCTGAAGATAAGCCATCTGATGAAGAATTATTTGGAGAATTTTACAATCCAGAAATGGAAAAATAAATAAAAAAGGAGTAAGTTATGACTAGAAAATTTTCTCTAGCACATCTTACAGTATTAGGATGCGCACCTCCTGAAATGACATATATAGCAAAAATGGCTGGATATGATTATATAAGTATAAGACCAATATATATGGGTTTACCAGGAGAGCCAAACTACGATATAAGTTCAAATAAAATTATGTTTAATCAAACAAAAAAAGCATTAGAAGAAACAGGAATACAAATACATGATATAGAATTAGCAAGAATACATGATGATGTAAATATAAAAGATTATGAAGGCGCATTCGAAGCTTCCGCTAAACTTGGAGCGAAAAGCGTACTTAGCAGCATTTGGACGGACAATAAAAACTTTTATATTGATAAATTTGGTGAGTTATGTGAATTAGCTAAACAATACGACTTAAATGTAGATCTTGAATTTGTTACTTGGGCAGGAGTTAAAGATTTAAAAGAAACTAAAGAAGTATTAGAAAGTGTAAATATGGACAATGCTGGTATAATGATAGATACACTGCATTTTAACAGATCAAGAGTAAACCTTAAGGAATTAGAAAACTTACCAAAAGAGTGGTTTCACTTTGCACATCTATGTGATGGACCTGAAGAAATACCTACAACAAAAGAAGGCTTAATACATACAGGTAGAGACGAGAGACTCTATCCTGGTGAAGGCTCTATCAATATAGCAGAAATAGTAAGTAAAATGCCTGAGATGGTCTACTCATTAGAGATTCCTCATTTAAAAAGAGTAGAAGAATTTGGCTATGCTGAACATGCTAGAAGATGTTTAGTTAATACTAAAGATTACCTAAATAGAAATCTAGATTAATTATATACCCCTACTCTATTAGGGAAGAGTATCAAGATTGCTCTTTCCTAATAGAAAAAAAACGAATACATAATATTACGCTTTATTAATACTTTTTTATAGGTTATAATACTAAAAATATATTTAAATTACAAGTCATTTGAAAACATTTTCATAATATTGAAAAATTATACAAAACGAGTAAGATTGTTAAAAATGAATATTTATAAGAGGAGGTATAATGAGAAAAGAAAGTAAAGTTAAAATTAATGTAAAAGGTAAAATTTTTGGTGGAGAAAAATTACTAATTTGCTTACCTTTAGTAAGCAAATCAAAAAAAGAATTACTAGAACAAGCAGAAGATTTAATAAAGCTAGATCCAGATGTACTAGAGTGGAGAGTTGATTTTTTTGATGATTTAAATTATGAAGAAGAAAGTGAATTAATAAAAGCAATGAAAGAATTATCAAAAATGACTAAAGATATACCAGTAATTTTTACATGTAGGCATCATGACGAAGGTGGAAATAAAGAAATATTACAAAATGATAGAGTTGGTATTATTAGTAAAGCTTTAGAAACTGGGTTAGCAGATATTATTGATGTAGAAATGTTCAACGAAGAAAATTTTCTTGAAGAGGTAAAAAAAATAGTAAAAAAACATGATAAGTATTTGATTTTATCTCATCATAATTTTAAAGAAACACCAAGTGAAGATTTTATATTAAATAAAATTATTGAAGGAGAAAAGCTTGGAGCTGATATAACAAAACTAGCAGTTATGGCTAACTCATATGGAGATGTATTAAAATTATTTAATGCAACTTATAAGGCAAGATTATCAAAAGTAGAAATACCAATTGTTACTATGTCAATGGGAGAATATGGAAAAATAACAAGGGTATTTGGTAGTTATTTTGGGATAGATATGAGTTTTGCAGTAGGTAAAGGAGTTTCAGCTCCGGGACAAATGCCTGTGGAAAATGTAAGGAAAATGATAGATTTAATGAATAATTAGAAAGGAGGTACTAATGAAAAAATTAGTTTCTTATCAAATTACAGACTATTTAGAAAGAAGAGGTATTAAGCATATTTTTGGATTATGCGGACATACAGTTATCGGATTTTTAGATGCACTAAAAAACAGCAATCTTGAATATATATCTGTAAGACATGAGCAAATTGCATCTCATGCTGCAGACGGATATGCAAGAGCAACTAAGAAAGCTAGTGTTCTTTTAACACACTTAGGACCTGGATTAACAAATGCAACGACGGGAGTGGCTAATGCAGCTCTAGATAATATACCTATGGTAGTTATAGCTGGAGATGTACCAAGTTACTACTATGGAAAACACCCCCACCAAGAAGTCAACTTACATGGGGATGCTACTCAAATGGACATTTATAAGCCTTTTGTTAAAAGAGCATGGAGAGTTGATAGACCGGAAGCTATGCCTGAAATATTAGATAAGGCTTTTAGGTTGGCAGAATCAGGAAGACCAGGACCGGTATTAATATCTGTACCGATGGATATATTTTCAAGAGAAATCGATACTTCTTACTTCGAAAGAACTTATAAAGATTCTCACACTACAGTGAGACCAGACCTACCTAAGGAGACAGCATCAGAAATAGCTAAGAAACTTATTGAAGCTAAAAATCCTATAATTCACGTAGGAGGACAGGTTATAATGACAGAGGCTTCAAAAGAACTTACAGAATTAATTGAATTTTTAGACATCCCGGTAACAAGATCTTTAATGGGTCAGGGAGCAATTCCTGATACTCATCCACTACATGTTGGAATGACAGGGTTTTGGGGAACAGATTTTGTCAATGGATTTTCTTCAAATGCCGATGTACTTTTAGGAGTAGGAACTAGATTTGCTGAAGCAGACAGTAGCTCTTGGTATGATGGGATAACCTTTGATTCTAAAAATACTGAATTTATGCAAATAGATTTAGAACCAGGTGAAATAGGAAGAAATTTCCCTGTATCAATAGGAGCAGTAGCAGATCCTAAAAAAGCTTTAAAGAAAATATTAGAAGCAGCTAAAGATATTAAGCCTGAGGGTATAGATAGACAGGAAGTAAGAGATAAAATTACAAAGTACAAAAAAGAATTTAAAGCGTCAAATAAAGATATATCAGAAGATACTAGATTTCCAATGACTCCTCAAAAAATACTCAAAGATGTTAGAGAAGTATTCCCAGAAGATGGAATAATAGTAACTGATGTAGGTTGGAATAAAAATGGAGTTGGACAACAGTTCGATATTACTAAACCGGGAACTATAATGCATCCAGGTGGTCTTGCTACTATGGGCTTCGGACCGGCGGCTATTTTAGGAGTTAAATTAGCAGCCCCTGATAAAAAAGTTATAACACTTGTAGGAGATGGAGGATTTGGTACTAATCCATCGGTAATAGCAGCAGCTGTAGAACAAGACATACCGGTAGTATGGGTAATAATGAATAATAATGCTTTTGGAACTATTGCAGGATTAGAATCTTCTCACTATGAACATTCTTTTGGAACAATATTTAAAAATAAAGCCGGAGAAAAATACAATCCTGAGTGGGCTGATATAGCAAAGGCTTACGGTATAAAGAGTAAAAAAATAACAAAAGCTGAAGATTTCAAAGAAGCATTTAAAGAAGCAATTGAATCTAATGAACCATATTTACTAGATGTACCTATGGAGAACATACCAGTACCAACAGATGGAATTTGGAACATAAATGATATCTATACTCCAAAAGATAATGTAGTTGATGGTAAATTTATGGGTGGAGAAATAGTAAAGTCTAAGCATAAAGCAACAGAATAATTTTTGTATAATATGTATCTACATATTAAAATAAATTTAAGGAGGATTTATTATGTTAACAAAGAGAAAAACAGCTTTAATTTTAAGTTTATTGCTAGTATTAACATCATTCGTAGGATGTTCACAGGAATCAGAAGAGGTATCTTTCCCAGAAAAAGACATAGAAGGATACATTATGTGGGGAGCGGGAGGAGCTACTGATAATGTATCTAGAGCTTATACACCGCATGTAGAAAAACATATAGATGCATCAATTGTACTTCAGAACAAGACAGGAGCTACAGGTGCAGTTGCTACTCAATTTGTTTATAATAAGCCAGCTGATGGTTATACTTTATTGTTTGGTGCAGAAAACCCACAATTGTATAAAGTTTTAGATTTATCAGAAATAGATTATGATAATTACGATCCAGTAATTGTATTAGGAATGTCAGTAGCTTTAATAGTTGTTCCAGAAGATTCACCTTATGAAACACTGGAAGATTTAATAGATGATGCAGCTTCAAGACCTGGTGAAGTTGAAATGGGTTCAACTGGCCCTGGAGGGCTACCTTTTGTAGCAGCCGGTCTGATAAAAGCTGTTAATGATGTAGAATTTAACCTAGTTCCTTTTGATGGAGAAGGACCAGCAATGACTGCAATGATAGGTGGACATGTTGATGTTACAGTAGCTTCAGTTTCTGCAGCTAGAGAATTAATTAGATCTGGAGATGTAAGACCTTTAGCAGCAATTTCAAATGATACAATCCCTGGACTAGAAGAAATTACACCTATTACAGATATTTATGAAGGATATGAAGCATACTTGCCTTGGGGACCATATTATGGAGTATTTGCTAAAAAAGGAACCCCAGAAGAAATTATGAATATATTAGAAGAAGCATTCCTTAAAGGATATGAAGAAGAGGAATATCAAGATTTCTTAATAGATTTTGGAGCTGTTCCATTAGGATATCAAGGTGAAGAAGCAAGAGAATTTATTAATAGATCACAAAAAATAGCAGCTTGGTTGATGTATGATGCCGGAGCCACTGAAAAATCACCTGAAGAATTCGGAATTGAAAGAATAGAATAAATAAAGTAAGGAGAATGTTATGGAAAAAAGAAAAATGATTAATGGTGAAAAAGGATTTGTATACATTCTTTTTGGATTTAGTTTAGTAACTTTGTATTTTGCAATTCAAATTTTTAAAAAAGAAGTTTCATTTTCTTCACCTGGCTTTTTTCCTGTATTTGTTTCTTCAATTATGATAATAACATCTATACTTATTTGGAGAGAGATGAAAAAACTCTCTCCAAGTAAATCAAAAAACAAAGTGAAAGAAACAATTAATAGTATGTTGAATAGAAGAATAGTTGTATCAATAATTTTGATATTCATTTATGCTTTCTTACTAGGAATAGTAGGATTCGAAATATCAACATTACTATTTTTATTTAGTATAATGATGTTTTTGAAAGCAGGAAAATGGTTTAAAGTACTCATTATTTCATCTGTTACATTAGGAGTAATAATAGTAATTTTTAGTACAATATTTAATGTTATATTACCTTAGGAGGTGACTTATGGAAGTTTTACAATACGCTTTACTTCCTTTTACAAATATACAACTTATGTTTTATATAGCAGCAGGTACTTTTCTTGGTTTATACATAGGAGCTTTACCAGGACTTTCTGTTACTATGGCTGTATCACTATTAATTTCATTTACCTTTTCTTGGGATGTATTGCCTGCAATAGCACTTATGATTGGCATATACTGTGGTGGAGTTTATGGTGGTTCAAGAGCAGCTATTTTGCTTAATATACCAGGAGCACCTGCGGCACTGGCTACTACTTTTGATGGTTATCCATTAGCTTTAAAAGGACAAGCAGGAGAAGCTATAGGAGTAACAGTAGTTCAATCAGTTCTAGGTGGTTTTATAGGAGCTATTGTCCTGGCAGTTGGAGCACCAATTGTTTCTAATATTGCTTTACAATTTGCACCAAGAGACTACCTCTTATTAGCAGTAATGGGACTATTTTTAGTTGGTAGTTTAGGAACAGATTCTACACCAAGAGGTCTCTTTACAGCAGCTTTAGGAGTTTTATTAGGTTTAGTAGGTATGGATCCTTTAACGGGTGTAGGAAGGTTTACTTTTGGTAATATTGGTCTCTTAAGTGGTATTAACTATGTAACTGCAATGATCGGTCTTTTTGGATTATCAGAAGCTTTAGTCCAAATAAAAGAAATTGACGTGGTAGCTGCAAAGCAACAAATCGATAGAATAATACCAAGTTTTAAATCAGTAGTAAAATATCTTCCTTTATCCATAAGAACATCACTAATGGGTGTTTTTGTTGGAGCACTTCCTGGTACAGGAGGAGACCTAGCAGCACTTTTAGCATACGACCATGCAAAAAGAACTGTTAAGAATCCAAAAGTTCCTTTTGGTGAAGGTGCTATGGAAGGATTAGTTGCTCCAGAAAGTGCAAATAATGCAGCAATAGGAGGAGCTTTTATACCTATGTTAACACTTGGAATTCCAGGTGATGCTGTAACAGCAATAATTATTGGTGCTTTATTTATCCATGGCTTAAAACCAGGACCTATGCTAATGGTAGAATCACCAGAAGTTGTATGGTTAATTGTAGGAGGCTTATTTGTTTCAAATGTTTTCCTATTAATTTTTGGTTTGACAGGTATAAAAATATTTGCAAAGATTGTTGAAATACCAAAAAGTATCTTAATGCCTATTATTATAATTTTATCGGTTGTTGGTTCTTACTCAATAAACAATAGCATAACAGATATTTATTGGATGTTAGGTTTTGGTATTTTAGGATATTTTCTTAAAAACTTTGAATTTCCTGTAGGCCCAATTGTATTAGGTATTATACTTAGTCCTCTTTTAGAAAGAAATTTTAGAAGAGCTATTTTATCGAGTCAAGGAAATTTAATAACTTTTTTTAAAAGCTTAGTTACTAACCCTATTTCATTAATAATAGTTATAGTTTTAATTGTAATGGCACTAGGGCAAAGTAAAGGATTTAAAAAAGTTTTAACTAAAGTAAGAGGTAGTTAGATGAAGAAAGTAACTATAGGGGTTATTGGAAGTGGATATGCAGCTTATCTACATTGGAGAGGTTATAGAAATGTAAGCGGAGCAAGAATAAGATTAAAAAGTATTGCTGATATTAGCATAGAAAAAGCTTTAGAAGCTAAAGAAAAATACGGATTTGAAAATGCATTTCAGGATTATAAGTTAATATTAAATGATCCTGAAATTGATATTATAGATATATGTACACCTCCAAAATCACATGTAAAAATTTCTAAAGAAGCCTTAGAAGCTAATAAACATGTTATATGTGAAAAACCTTTAACTGGATTCTTTGAAAATGATGATGAAATAATTAATGTAGGTCATGTAAAAAAAAGAAAAATGTATAAAAAAGTATTGAGTGAAATGGAAGAATTAAAAAAATATGTTGATTCTTCAAAAAAGAAGTTCATGTATGCAGAAAATATTATATACAGTCCTTCAATCCAAAAAGCAGCAGAAATAATAAAAAAGAAAAAGAGTAAAATACTCTTTATGCAGGGAGAGGAAAGCTTAAAAGGATCAAGTTCTCCTGTTGCAGGTAATTGGAAAGATACAGGTGGTGGATCATTATTAAGAATTGGATCCCATCCAGTGGGAGGAGTATTATGGCTAAAAAGAATTCAAGGAGAATCCTCAGGAAATAAAACATATGTTGAATCGGTAGTAGCAGATACTGGTACAATATATCCAACCTTAACAAAAGATGAAAGAAAACACTTCACATGTAATCCAGTAGATGTTGAAGATATAGCAACTTTAATAATTACATTCTCCGATAAAACAAAGGCATTAATTACAGCTGCAGATATTTGTTTAGGAGGAACTCGTAATTATATTAATATTTATACTAACGATAGTGTTTTTCGATGTAACATGACACCTACAGATTCGATGGAAACTTACTTCTTAGAAGAAGACAGAATTGAAGATATCGAAATAGCAGAAATGTTACCTACAAAAATCGGATGGAATAAAGCATTTATTTCAGACGAAGTTTTAAGAGGTTATGCAAATCAATTCCAAAATTTTATTGATTCTGTTATACTAAATGAAGAGCCTATTTCAAGTTTTGAAATAGCTTTTGATATTACAAAAACTATCTATGCAGCATATATCTCTTCAGAAGAAGGTAAAAGAATATATCTGGATAAAATATAATGGAGGATTAATTATGATAAATACAAAAACTAAGTTACTAGGGTTATTAGGAAATCCCTTAGAACACAGTTTTTCGCCTGTCATGCATAATGAGGCTTACAAAAAAAACAATATGAATTATTTGTACTTACCCATAGAGGTAGAAGAAGGAAATATTGAAGAAGTTTTAAATGGTATCAAGCATATGAATTTTATAGGTTTAAATGTTACTATACCTTATAAAATCAAAATCATGGAATATTTAGATGAAATAGATCCCTTAGCTGAAAAAATAGGTTCGGTAAATACTGTTAAAATAAAGAATAAGAAACTAATCGGATATAATACCGATGGCATAGGTCTTTTAAAGTCCTTAGAAAAGGATAGTAAAGTTAAAGTCAGAGAAAATAGATTTTTGATTTTAGGTGCAGGCGGTGCAAGCAGATCGATAGCTATGACATTAGCAGACAAAGGTGCAAAAAATATAGTTATAGCTAATAGAACTATTAATAAGGCAAAATCTTTATCAGAGGAAGTAAATGATAAATCGAAAAAATGTTGTAATTATATTGATATTAATGATATAGAAAATGTTATCAAAGAAACCGATATAATAATAAATACAACAAGTTTAGGGATGTACCCTAAAATAGAAAATTGTCCAATGGATACTGGTTTGCTGAATAAAAACCATCTAGTGTCTGACATTATATATAACCCTATAAAAACAAAACTTTTGATAGAAGCAGAAAAAAAAGGATGTAAAATTCAAAATGGCCTAGGGATGTTAGTAAATCAAGGAGCCGAAGCTTTTAAAATATGGACTGAAGAAGAAGCACCTGTGAAAGATATGGAAGAAGTAATAAATAATTTAATATTAAAAGAATAAATATAGTTGATATTTCCTAACAATTTGATATAATACCACAGAATGGAAATAATTTTAGAGGTGATAAAAGTTGGCAGTAAGTAAATCAAAAACTAGGTCTATAAATAGAGCTTTAGATATCTTAGAGTGTTTTCTCGAAGAAGAAGAACTATCTTTAAAGGAAATCTCATTAAAAACAAACTTATCTCCTAGTACAGCTCATAGGTTGGTAAATTCATTGATGGATAAGCACTATTTAGAAAGAGATGAAAGCAATAAAAAGTTTTTCTTAGGTCCAATGATTGCAAGACTTGGTAATATAAGTCTTAGTAGCATTGAAGTAAATTTTAAAGAAATAGCAAAAAAATATATGGAAAATTTAAAAGAAAAATTTAATGAAAATGTTAGCCTTTATGTTTTAGACGGCGAGTATAAGATGTGCATAGAAAGAATAGAAGCTGATAGGACTTTAAAGCAGATTATAAATGTAGGAGATAGGTTAAAAATCAATAGAGGTTCAATTGGAAAAATTTTTTTAGCTAACATGAACAAAAAAAGATTAAAAGAATTGAAAGAAAAATATCCAAATATAGATTTAGAAGAAATGAAGCGAGTAAAAGAACAGGGATATTCCTTTAGTAATGGAGAAAGGGAAGAAGGGCTAGTTGGTATTGCTGCTCCTATTTACAATTTAAAAGGAGAAGTTATAGCTTCTTTGTCTTTATCAGGTCCTTCTGTTAGATTTTTAGACGATGATTTGTCTAAAAAAATTGAAGAAACTAAAAAAACAGCTATGGAAATATCAATAGCCTTGGGCTACAATGGTTTAAAATCTTAGAAAGGAAAGAATATGCTACCAGAAAAAGTAGTTTTATGTGAAGTAGGCCCTAGAGACGGTCTGCAGAACGAAGATAAATTATTAACAGTAGATGAAAAAGTAGATTTAATTAATGACATTGTGGATGCTGGATTTAAAGTAATCGAAGTAGGTTCTTTTATGCATCCAAAAGCAGTACCAGCTATGGCAAATACCGATGAAGTTTTTAAGAAACTAGACCTTAAAGAAGGTGTAGAATATAGAGGATTAGTCGGAAATGCTAAAGGTGTAGAAAGGGCAGCAGCCTGTGGATGTAAAAAAGTAAAATTGAATATTTCTGCATCAAAAGGACATAATTTAGCAAATCTAAATAAAACTCCAGAAGAAAGTATGGCTGGATTTAAAGAATGTGTAGATTTAGCACATCAAAACAACATGGAAATATCAGGATCTATATCTATGCCCTTTGGATCACCGTGGGAATACAAGATACCTGTAGAAGATGTAGAAAAAATAGTAGAAAAATATCTAGAACTAGGAATCAAAGAAATATCGCTATCAGATGCCTCTGGAATGGCGATGCCTAAACAGGTAAAAGAGGTATGTACTCATATGAAAGAAAAGTATCCTGAGGTTAAGTGGATTTTACACTTCCACAATACTAGAGGTATGGGTATAGCTAATATTTATGCCGGAATGGAAGCCGGGATAAACTGGTTTGATACGTCTTTTGGTGGTCTAGGAGGATGTCCATTTGTACCGGGGGCAGCAGGTAATGTTGTTACTGAAGACGTTCTTCATATGTTAGATGAAATGGGAATAGAAACAGGAATAAACATAGATAAAACAATAGAAATTGCTAAAATAATAGGAAAGCTTTTTAATACAGAGCTACCAGGGTTTATATTAAAGGCTGGTAAAAATACAGATTTACTAAAATGATCTTAACTTCACGGTATTATATTATCGTGAAGTTTGCTATTTATAAGGAGGAACTCAAATGACAATGATATTTGGCCACAGAGGTCTAAGCAGCATGTATCCAGAAAATACTATGGCAGCTTTTAAAGGAGCTTATGATGATGGTATGGATGGGATTGAACTTGATGTTCATATGACTAAAGATGGTGAAATTGTTGTAATTCACGATTTTTTTATGGATAGGACTACCGATGGTATAGGATATATAAAAGATTTAAAATTCAAGGATATAAAAAAGCACAGTGCTGGAAAATGGTTTAATGAAAAATTTTCTTTAGAAAAAGTCTCTTCTTTACAAGAAATCTTCGAATATTTTAAAGATAAAAATTTTAAAATCAATGTTGAAATAAAAGCAGGATACAGGTTTTACGAAAATATAGAAGAAAAAATAATAAACAATATATATAAATATTATAAAAAAGAAAATATTATAATATCTTCCTTCGACCATTATTCATTATTAAAATGTAAAGAGATAGATTCTACTTTGGAAACCGGAGCCTTATATGAAGCAGCTCTATTTAATCCCTGGACTTATATGAAAAGCATAAAAGTAGATTACATACATCCTCAGTATCTAACCCTTACCGATGAAGTCATAGAAGACTCTAAAAAAGAAGGGTATAAAATAAACACCTACACCGTAGACGATGTAGATGCTATTAAAAGATTAATATCCAAGGATATAAATATAATATTTACAAATAAAACTTATGGTTGATAAAAATTTATGAAATTAGATTATTTATCCATTTTTTACTTTTAAATCTTTTTAAAACTATAACCAATCTTACAAGTTCTTCTGAAAATACTAAAGCCAATACCAGGTGTATAGGTAGATCTAATACTAGGACTGCAAAGAACGATAGTGGTACGCCTATAGCCCATACACATATAAATTCCAATATTAAACAGAATTTAGTATCTCCACCGCTTCTCAACACACCTACAATAATTAAGTAGGTAAGCATTTTTGGAGTTAAGAATACTGCTGATACGATGATAGTTTTCACAAGAACAGCACTTGTTTCAGGGTTAAAATCATAGAAAGCTACAATTAAATTTCTAGATAAAAAGTATAATGTGGACATTATCAAAGCTACAGTAAAAGTGATAATAATAAATCTTCTTGAATAATCGTATGCTTTATCCAGCTTCTCTCTACCTATTTCATTACCCACCATTACGGAAGAGGCATTTCCTATACCGAAAAATACAGATTGAAAAAAGTCAGAGATTACGTAAGTTACTTGAACTACAGCTATAGCTTCAGGACCTATCATACCGTAGGCAATGTAGTAAACAGTAGTACCGATACCCCAGGCAGCTTCATTACCTACTACGGGAAGAGAAGTTCTAAAAACTCTCTTTACCATAGGCATACCCCAATTCGTAAGCTCTTTAAAACTAGCAGAGAAGGGATGATTCTTATCTAGATATACCACAGACACCATAAGGATAAACTCTACTGTACGAGCTATTAATGTAGCATAAGCTGCACCTTCTACACCTAGAGCAGGAAATCCAAACTTTCCGTATATAAGTATGTAGTTTAAAAAAGTATTTAAACTGATTGCAGCGGCATTAATTATGGTTGGTTTTTTAAGTAAATGTACAGATCGAGAGTTGTAACTAATAGCAAAAGAAATTGCTGTTACTATGTAACTGAAAGAAATAATACGCAGATACTTAATTCCTAAGGATATAACGTACTCTTCATCTATAAATATTCTCATTATTTGATAAGGAAAAAATTGTACTAGTAGAGAAGTCGTTAAAGCTATTAGAATTCCAAAAGTGATTTCAATACCAAAAACCTTCCTTATGCTCTTAATATCCTTAACTCCCCAGTATTGAGATACAAAAACTGCAGCTCCACTGTATAAACCGAAGCAAAAAATGGTAAATAAGAAGTATATCCTATTAGCTATACCAACAGCAGCTAAAAAATCTTCACCAAGCCTTCCTATCATTACAGTGTCTACAAGATTAAGACCTATACTAATTATATGTTGAATAACAACTGGAAGAGCTATTAAAAACATTGTTTTATAAAAATATTCATCTTTTGATACAAAATATTTTTTTATATTGTTTATCATGACTTGCTCCTAAAATGTAATAAAAATATTATAACACAAAATAAAAATAAAGATACGACAAATATCCTTAAATATTGTTATTGTAAAATTTACATCACTTATCATTTGTTATATAATTAAACATATTACAAATTATTTATTATTATAATTTTAGATTAACATAAAAATGCCGATATATTATCTGAAAGGGTGTGTCTATGGATAGGAAATATAAATTATATATATCAATTATTGTAATTATCCTTATTTCTATGCTTGCTGTATTAATAACACACAATAATATTGTAGAAAAAGATAATTATATAAACATAAGAGAAAATTACGTAGAAGGAAGACCAACTTTAGTAGTTGGATATGATATAAACTATCCTCCCTACAGCTTTTTAGATGAAGATGGTAATCCTTCTGGGTTTAATATAGATTTAATTAGGGCTTTAGGAAATATATTAGGATACAATATAGAAATAAAATTAGACACATGGTCAAATACTATGAAAGACCTAGAAGCTGGGGAAATTGACCTTGTTACCGGTATGTTTAAATCTGATAAAAGAAGCAAAACTTTTTCTTTTTCTATAAGAACCGCAGTAACTAGTGGAGAAATCTTTTCTACTAAGAGAAATTCTGTTGATAGTATTGAGGATTTAAAAAATCAACAAGTTGTAGTACTAAAAGATGACATAATTCACGAATTTTTAGAAAAAGAAAATAATGATAAAAATCTTAATATAGAGATTATAGAAGTTGATACAATAAAAGAAGGACTGGAACTTTTAGAAGATGGACAATACCAATATGCTGCTCTTTTAGAAATCCCCGGATCTTATGTTAAAAACGACATAGATATGAGTAAAATTCACCCTCAAAATATTGAGTTTAGCTTCAACGACTATTCCATAGCTGCTCTAAAAGGAAGAGAAGAATTAATTAATATGATAAACGGTGGCCTTTCTCTTATGAAGACTTCTGGAAATTACGATGAAATATACGATAAATGGTTAGGAGTTTATGAAAAGTATTCCTATAGGGAATTTATAAGGGATAATTTTCTCATTATAATAGGTTTTCTTTCGATAATCTTACTTCTATTTATAATTATAATAATAATGCGCTTTATTATAAAAAGTAAAACAAAAAAATTAGATCAGTCAAATATAGAATTAAAAATAAGTGAAGAAAAGAATAGAGCGATTATTAAAGCCATCCCGGACTTAATTTTCATAATTAATAAGGATGGAATAATCGAAGATGCCTTAGAAGAAGATGATAATCTGCTCATTAGTAAAAACAGCTTTAAAGGACTTAATATAAAAGATATTTTGTCAGAGGATTTACATGAAAAAGTTAAAGATATAATAAACAAAGCAGTAGAAGATGGTGGGGTTAAAATTTTAAAATACAAAACTATTTTAGAAGACAAGAAAATTCATACCTATCATGAAATTGAAGGATTTAGAAAAGGTAAAGAAGAAGTATTTGAAATGAGAGTTGTTAAACTTAGGGAAGATCAAATCTTAGCTATATCCAGAGACATTACAACTGATGAGTTAAATCAAAACAAAATACAGTATTTAAGCTTCCACGACCAATTAACAGGTCTTTATAATAGAAGGTTTTTTGAAGAGGAGTTAAAGAGACTGGATACAGAAAGAATGCTACCCTTATCTGTTGTAATGACCGATGTAAACGGACTAAAGCTGATAAACGATTCCTTTGGTCACGATTCTGGAGACCAACTTTTAATAGAATTTAGCAAAATATTAAAGAATTCAAGTAGGGAAGAAGATATCATTTGTCGTATAGGAGGAGACGAATTCGTTATACTACTTCCAAATATGAATCACTACTATCTTCCAGAGCTGGTAAATAGGATAAAAGATAAATTGGAAAATAAGGATTTTAAAAAATACGGAATATCAGCTGCTTTTGGCTTCGGTACAAAAGATGAAAAAGGAAAAGATGTTAATGATATTATTAAAGAAGCAGAAGATATGATGTATAGAAATAAATTCATTGAAAGTCCTCACATGAAGAATAAAACCATAGACACAATTTTAAATATCCTACATGAATCAGATGAATGGGAAAAAAATCACTCCCAGAGAGTATCGGAGTACTGTGAAATGATGGGACAAGAACTTAATTTTTCAGAGAAAGATATTAAAGAAGTTAAGATGTCAGGATTACTCCATGACATTGGGAAAATCACTTTAAAAGATACCTTTATTGATAAAAAAGGTAGTCTTAACAAAAAAGGGAAAAGTGAATTAAGAAGACATTCGGAAGTGGGCTATAGAATTTTAAGTACATATAAAAACCTCTACAATATTGCTGATTATATACTGTACCACCATGAAAATTGGGATGGTACCGGATATCCTAAAGGTTTAAAGGGAGAAGATATACCACTAAAATCAAGAATAATAGCAATAGCAAATCATTATGATACGGCTACAAGAAATAGGCCTAACAAAAATAATTTAACAAAAGAAGAAGCATGCAGAGATTTATTGGAAAGAGCTGCAACCTGCTTTGATCCAAAGCTTGTAGAAATCTTTACAAATAAAATATTAAATAGATGAAAGGCTGGTAATCCAGTCTTTTGTTTTGGTTTAATATAGTAATTAACTCAACTTCCAGAGGGAGATAATTGACAAAGAATAAATTTTATTATAAAATCTGGTTAGACCAACTGGTATAACCAAAAGGAGGATTTATGCTTTATTTAAATAATAAAGATATTGAAGAGATAGTAGACAAGATCGATTTAATAGAAATTTTGGAAAAAGGATTCCAAATGTATGGAGAAAAAAACTATCAAATGCCTGAAAGAATGCATTTGAACAGAGATGACGATACGATTTTGTATATGCCCTGTATAACGAAAGATATTATCGGAACAAAAATAATATCACTATTTCCAAAAAACAAGGAGAAAAATTTACCGGTTATAAGCGGAATAATGCTCCTAAATGATATAGATACAGGATTACCGAAAGGAATCCTGGATGGTAGTTCTATTACGGCCTATAGGACTGGGGCTTTAGGAGCTACAGGAATAAAGCATACTACAGGTAGAAATTGCAAAAATATTGGATTGATAGGACCGGGAGTACAGGGATTTCACCAGTTACTTTTAGCATCTAAAGTAAGAAACATTGAAAACATATATATCTATGGAAGAAATAAAGAAAATCTAAAAGACTTTATAAACAGGCTAAAGAAAAAACTACCAAATATAAACATTAGACCTGCAGATACCAGTGAAGAGTTGGTTAAAAACTCAGAGATTATAATTACAGCTACACCGTCAGAAAGTCCGGTTATGCCGAATAATAAAGAACTACTTAAGGGAAAGCACATTATTGCTATAGGTTCATATAAATATAAAATGAGAGAAATTCCCGATGCTCTTTATGAGTTAATTGATGAAGTATATGTAGATACAGAGTTGGCTATTGAAGAATCCGGAGATATTATCCAGCCTTTAGAAAAAGGATTAATAAATGAAAGTCAAATTAAAACTTTAAGTGAAATCATGTCTAAAGAAAAGGATTTTGCTAAAAAAACAACCCTATTTAAATGTGTTGGAATGGCTCTACTAGATGTAGTTGTAGCAGAAGCTATTTTCACCACTGCCTTGAAATTAAATAAAGGTACCGATATACCTTTATAATAAATTTAAAAACAAGAAAAAACCTGTAGGAGGAATAAAAAATGATGCATTTTAAAAACAGAATCGATTGTATTGACGCCCATACTGGGGGAGAACCATTAAGGATAGTTACTTCGGGATTACCTCCGATTAAAGGAGATACAATTCTAGAAAAAAGAGACTATATGCTTAAAAATTACGATAATCTTAGGAAATTAATGATGCTTGAACCTAGAGGACACAGCGGTATGTACGGTTGTATCCTTGTTGAAGCTGTTACAAAAGATGGAGATTTTGGAGTACTCTTTACTCACAATGAAGGATTAAGTTCTATGTGCGGTCATGGTATTATTGGAATAACTAAGGTGGCTATAGAAACGGGAATGATTTTAGCAGAAGATGGAGAAAATATAGTAAGGATTGATTCTCCAGCAGGTAGAGTTACAGCTTACGCAGATGTAGTAGATGGAGAAGTAGAAAGGGTAAGATTTCAAAATGTACCTTGCTTTATATATAAAGAAAATGTAGAAGTAGAAGTTGATGGTATAGGCAAGATTTCAGGTGATGTAGTTTACTGTGGTGCCTTTTACGTATATGTTGATTCAGATAAGGTAAATCTAAAAATAAATCCTGAAAACACAGAAAAACTTGTAAAAGTTGGTATGGAAATAAAACACAAGGTTATGGATATGATGGAGTTTAACCATCCTACATCAGGAGTAAATTGGCTTTACGGAACTATTTTCTACGAAAAACCAGTAAAAAATCAAAATATTTTGGATACAAAAAATGTATGTATTTTTGCCGACGGTCAGGTAGACAGATCACCTACTGGAACCGGTACTGGAGGAAGAGTAGCACTGCATTATTTTAAAGGGGAAATGCTGGAAGAAGATACTCTATCAAATAAAAGTATAATAGATACAGTTATGGAAGGAAGAATAATAGAAAAAACAAAGGTTGGAGAATATGATGCCCTTGTAACAGAAGTTTCCGGTACAGCATATATTATGGGATTCAATCAACTTGTATTAGACCCAAAAGATCCTCTAAATGAAGGATTTAGGATAATAGGCTCGTAAAAAGAAAAGAGTGATTAGATGAAACTTAGAGATGAGAAAGCTTCAAACCTAGTTGAAAATTATATTAAGAATGAAATAAAAGAAAGTAGACTTAAACCAGGGAGTAAACTACCTTCAGAAAGAGAGCTTTCAAAAATGCTTAATGTCAGTAGAACTTCTGTAAGAGAGGCTATCAAAGCTCTCATAACCATGGGATATTTAGAGACTTATGAAAGAAAGGGTACTTTCTTATCTGAAAACTATAAAAATGATAAAAGTGAAAATCTAGAACTAAAAAATTTCTTTAATAAGGCTCCTATTTTTGACCTTATGGAAGTAAGGATAATTCTTGAAAATAACTTTATTCCTTTGGCTGTAGAAAGAGCAGAACCAGAAGATATAAAGAAGTTGGAAAATGCCTTAAAAAAAATGAAAACTTCTGAAAAAAACATAGGAGAATTCTTTTATGGAGATTTAGAATTTCATTATACCTTAGGAGAGACTACCCACAATACTGTCATAATTGAACTTATGAAGATTATCAGAGATAGGATAATAAGAGAAAAAGCCCATTTCATGGCTGCAGGAGTTGAAACACGAGAAACGACTATACAGGTATTTGAAGAGATTATTAAGTCGATTAAAATAAAAGATGTAGAGAAAGCTCAAAAGCTATATATATCTCATCTCAATCATGTAGAAATGTTTTTTGAAGAAAAAGCTTAAAATCTAATCAAATTCTTGAAAACTATTGACATTAGACCTAAATTATAGTAAATTTAAACAAATTGAACCTTTAAATATAGCACGAGAGGCTAGGAAGGTAATCATAATAAGAAGGAATATCTATGCCTCTTTGCTGTTTTGCGGAGAGGTTTTTTAATACTTTAAATTAGTACGAGAGACTAAAAAGGAGGAAATATGTTAAAAGGAAGACATTTAATTGAACCAAAAGACTTTTCTAAAGAAGAGCTGGAAGAAATCTTCAACTTAACTGATAAAATAGTAGAAAAACCAGAAAAGTTTAATAAAAAATGCAGTGGAAAAATTCTAGCAAACCTATTCTATGAACCAAGTACAAGAACGAGATTATCTTTTGAAGCAGCTATGTTTAGACTAGGTGGTGAAGTTGTAGGTTTTTCATCAGCTGATTCTTCGTCAGTATCTAAAGGAGAAAGCCTATCAGATACAATAAGAACCGTTGGCTGCTATTCAGATATTTGTGTAATAAGACATCCAAAAGAAGGTGCTCCTAAATTAGCATCCTTAAAATCTGAAATACCTATTATTAATGCAGGAGATGGTGGACACCAGCATCCAACCCAAACATTAACAGATTTAATGACTATTAGATCTATAAAAGGAACTATAAAAAATTTCACAATAGGTATTTGTGGAGATTTAAAATTTGGAAGAACTGTTCATTCCCTTATAAAAGCCCTATCTAGGTACGACAATATTAGATTCATTCTTATCTCGCCTGAAGAACTAAAAATTCCAGACTATATAAAAGATGAAGTGTTGATTAAAAATAATTTAGAATTTAAAGAAACAGAAAAATTAGAATCCTCTCTTAAAGACTTGGACATATTGTATATGACTAGAGTACAAAGGGAAAGATTTTTTAATGAAGCTGACTACATTAGACTTAAAGACAGCTATAGACTAGATAACAAAAAACTAGAACTAGCTAAGGATGATATGATTATTCTTCATCCCCTACCTAGAGTAAATGAAATAGCCTCAGAAGTAGATGAAGATAAAAGAGCTAAATACTTTCAACAGGTAAAGTACGGTATGTTTGTAAGAATGGCTTTAATAATTAAACTGTTAGGAGTTGATGAAGAATGTTAAATGTAGATAGTTTAAAAAAAGGGATAGTAATTGACCATATCAAAGCTGGTAAATCAATGGAAATTTATAATTACCTTAATTTAGATAAGGCTGATTATACAGTAGCATTAATAAAAAATGTACCATCTAAAAAAATGAAGAAAAAAGATATAATAAAGATAGAAAACAACATAGATTTAAATTTGAACATATTGGGTTACATAGACCCAAATATAACTATAAATGTAATAGAAAATGATAAAATTATAAAAAAATTAAAATTAGACCCACCGGAAACAGTAAAAAACGTTATGAAATGTAAAAACCCCCGTTGCATTACCTCAAGTGAAAGTGAAATTGAAGATATTTTTCAACTAATTGATAAAGAAAAAGCAGTTTATAAATGCATATACTGCGATCAAATATATAAAAGGGATTAAGAAAATATGAATATACTTATAAAAAACGTAAAACTAGTTGATTACAACCTAAATTTCAAAGGAGATATCCTTATAAAAGAGGGGATTATATCTAAAATAGATGAAAATATAAAGGAAAAAGGTATAAAAACTATAGATGGTAAGGGTAAAACATTAATGCCATCCTTTGTAGATACCCATGCTCATTTTAGAGAACCGGGATATGAATACAAAGAAGATATAGAAACAGGAAGTAAGGCAGCTTTAAAAGGTGGGTATACAGGTGTACTTCTTATGGGAAATACCAACCCTCCCGCCAGCAGTAAAAAAGTAATTGAACATGTCTTAGATAAAAGTAGAAAGCTTGACCTAATAGACATATACCAAGCCGGAACAATTACGGAAAATCTAGACGGACAAACATTAAGCCATCTAGATGAAATAAATGATTTGGTAGGAGTGATTACCGATGACGGAAAGGGAGTAAAAAGTAGTAAAGTTCTTTACGATGCTATGATATATGCAAAAGAAAAAGAGCTTCTAATAATGTCCCACACTGAGGATCCCGATTTTACAGACTCGGATATGAGATTAGCAGAAGATATGATGACCTATAGAGATATAGAACTTGCTAAAATCACCGGTGCTAAAATCCACTTTGCCCATGTTAGTACCAAAGAAGCAGCAGATAGGATAATCAAAGAAAAAAAATCCTATCCGAACATAAGCTTTGAAGTAACCCCCCACCATATATTTTCCTACGATAAGATAGATTACAGGGTAAATCCTCCATTAAGAAAAAAAGAAGATAGGAATTACCTAATAGAATGTATAAGAAAGGGTGAAGTGGATTGTATAGGTACAGACCACGCTCCCCACAGTAAAAAAGACAAAGAAATGGGTGCCCCTGGCATATCAGGAATAGAGGTAGCTTTTCAGCTTTTATATACAAAACTAGTAAAAGAAGAAAATATTCCTTTAGAAAGACTTTCTCAAATAATGTCCAAGAATACAGCAGACTTATTAGGAATTAAAAAAGGAAGATTGGAAGTAGGATACCAGGGAGATTTAGTATTGATAGATGAAGATAGGGAAGAAATATTAAATCCTGACACTTTTGTATCCAAGGGCAAGAACAACCCATTTAAAGGAGAAAAGTTATACGGAAAGATCATATCCACCATTAGAAAAGGAAAAATTATGTACTGGGAGGAAAATTAAATGATAGTTGATAAGTTATATGAAAATGTTGAAGAAAAAGGTCACGTATGTTTAGGTTTAGATACCGACTATGATTACATACCAAAGTATTTCGCAGAGGATTTTAAAAGCAAAGGAGAAGCTATTTACAACTTCAACAAAGAAATTATAGACAGTACAAAGGATTCTGTAGCCTGCTTTAAAGTTCAAATTGCATACTACGAGGCTTTAGGTCTTGAAGGACTAAAAGCCTATAAAAAAACATTGGATTACATAAAGAAAAACAATACTATGGTTATCTCAGATATAAAAAGAGGAGATATTTTTAAAACGGCAGAAATGTATGCAAAAGGTCATTTTGAAGGAGATTTTGAAAGCGACTACCTTACGCTTAACTCATACATGGGCCTCAATGATTCTATAGAGCCTTTCTTACCCTACGTAGAAAAAAATGACAAAGGAGTATTTGTACTCATAAGAACATCCAATAAAGGAGCCAATGATTTTCAATACATAAAAAATGCTAAAGGTAGACCAGTGTATGAAATAGTAGGGGAGAAATTGAATCAATTAGCTGGTAAATATATGGGAAAATACGGTTTCAGCTCTATAGGAGGAGTTGTAGGATGCACCAACAACGAGGAAAGCAGAAAACTAAGAAGTAAAATTGAAAATCTTTTTCTGCTCATACCAGGGTTTGGGGCTCAAGGTGGAGGAGCCAAAGATGTGGTACCTTACCTTATAAAGGGCAACGGTGGAGTAGTGAATTCATCTAGAGGACTCCTCCTTGCTTATAAAAAAGAAGACAAGGGTTATAAAAACTTTGCTAAAGCATCTAAAAATGCTGTCGAAGTAATGAGAGACAGTATAATCAAGGAGTTGAAGTAGTGGAACTAACTTATAGTAGTATTATACAAAACAAGCATATAGTTGAAGATATTTACGAAATGCATCTTGAATTTGAAAATAAAGAGATAAATCCGGGACAATTTTTTATGGTTAAATCATTAGAAGGATCTTACCTGCTGCCAAGACCTATAAGTGTTTACGACTACGACGGAAAGATTTTAAAACTTCTTTACAAAGTAGTAGGAAAAGGAACTAAAATTTTCAGTAAACTAAAAACAGAAGAAAAAGTACAGATTTTAGGTCCTTTAGGTAATGGATTTCCTTTACAGGATATAAAAGGAAAGGTTGCTTTAATAGGTGGAGGTATTGGAATAGCACCCTTAAACTATCTTGTTAAAAATCTAAAAGCTTTTGAAATAGATTCCTATTTAGGCTTTAGAGATAAAATTTATTCATTAGATAAGTTTGAAGAATTCTCACAAAAGCTTGTAATTGCTACAGAAACGGGGAATTACGGGAAAAAAGGATTTGTTACAGACTTTGTAAATTGGGAAGATTACGACACTCTCATCACCTGCGGACCGGAAGTAATGATGAACAAAATCATAAAAATAGGTAAGGATAAATCAATAAAGACATATGCATCCCTTGAAAAAAGGATGGCTTGCGGCATAGGAGCATGTTTAGGATGCTCAGTTAAGACTACATCAGGTATAAAGAGAGCCTGTAAAGAAGGTCCGGTTTTCTCGGGAGAAGAATTAGTAGTAGAGGAGCAGCCATGGTAAATTTAAAAGTAGATTTTTTAGGAAAAGAATTTAAAAATCCCGTATTAAGTGCCAGCGGCACCTTTGGATTTGGAGAAGAATATGAAGATATATTCGATATCAGCAGACTTGGAGGAATATGTTCTAAAGGTCTTACTCTAAATAAAAAGGAAGGAAATGAAGGTATAAGAATCTGGGAGACACCTATGGGTATGATGAACAGCATAGGACTTCAAAACCCTGGAGTTGAATCTTTTATTTCCCGGGAAATAAATATAATGAAAAAATTCAACACTAATATTATTGCAAATCTGGGAGGAAATACTGAAGAAGAATATCTTAAAGGTATAGAACTTCTAAATACTTCAGAAGTAGATATTATCGAACTCAATATTTCCTGTCCTAATGTTAAAGAAGGCGGTATGGCTTTTGGAATAAAGAGTAAAACTGCTTACGATATAGTAAAAAAGTGTAAAAAAGTTTCAAAAAAACCCTTAATGATAAAGCTATCTCCAAATGCAGAAAACATAGGCGAAATGGCTAAGGCCTGTGAAGAAGCAGGAGGAGATGCTTTATCCCTTGTAAATACCTTCAGCGGTATGGCTGTAGATATAGATAAAAGAAGCCCGGTATTCAACAACATATATGCAGGGGTGTCTGGACCGGCAATTAAACCTATAGCACTTAAAATGGTTCACGAAGCTGCACAAAATGTAGATATACCTATATGTGGAGTTGGAGGTATATCTTCTGGAAGAGATGCCTTAGAGTTTATAATGGCAGGAGCTTCTTTGATTCAGGTAGGTACTGCAAACTTCATGAAACCAGACATATGTATAGATATTATTAATGAAATAGAAGTGTTTTTAATAAAAGAAAATATAAAAGATATTAAGGAAATCATAGGAATAGTATAAAGGAGATTTAGAAATGGTAGATGGATTAAAATTATTGAAAGAAAGTGAAGCATTATTGGAAGGTCATTTTTTATTATCATCAGGCAAACACACACCAAAATACGTACAGTGTGCAAAACTTATGCAGTATCCCGACAAGGCAGAAAAGATGGTATCTTTAGTAGCAGATAAGTTAAAAGATGTTGAAATAGACCTTATAGTAGGTCCTGCTATGGGTGGTATAAGGCCAGCTTACGAACTTGGAAGACAGCTTGGTAAAAGAACCATCTTTACAGAAAGAGAAAAAGGAGAAATGACTCTAAGAAGAGGTTTTGAGATAAAGAAGGATCAAAAAGTATTGATTATGGAAGATGTGGTGACCACCGGGAAGTCCTCTCTTGAAACAGCAAAAGTAATAGAAGCATGGGGTGGAAAAGTAGTAGGTATAGGTTGTCTAGTAGATAGAAAGGTAAGCACAATAGACATTCCTATCTATAGCGGAATAGAGCTTTTCTTTGAAACTTACGATGAAAAAGATTGTCCTATGTGTAGTACAGAAAGCAAAGCAGTGAAACCGGGAAGTAGAAATCTATAAATATTACAGAATAAATACATATTCATAAATCCCTTGACATAAAATTCATAATATAATATCCTATTAATGGTAAAATAAAAAAAGGAGGAAAAACTATGTTAACAATAAGATTTGAGCAATTAACTAAAGCAGCAGATGATTTAGTAGTCTTAGGCATAGGTGCGTCTATTTTAGAATTAAACACACAATCCTCCGGAACCAGTAAACTATAGAACTAGTCTATAATACCGTAGGTTGTGTGCCTACGGTTTTTTTATATTAAATACAGACCGTAGAGGTGAAATTCTACGGTTTTTTTATGAGGTGATTTATGAAAAATTTAAAATTATTATGGAATTATATGAATGAAAACAAAATTAAATACTTACTATCAATTATTTCTACAGGATTAGCAGTAGCTCTAGCCCTTACAGTACCTCTAATACTTCAAGTGGTTATAGACTATATTTTAGTTGGTAAAGAAGTGCAGGGAAATGTATTTGTTGAAAAGCTATTTGGTTTTCTAGGAGGTACAACTTACCTTATAGACAATCTGTGGATTACTGGAATACTGGTAATTTTAATAACAGCAGTACAGGGAATTTTTCTATACTACAAGGGTAAGCTTTCAGCAGAAGCTTCAGAAGATGTAGCAAAAAACCTGAGAGAAAGACTCTACGATCACATACAGCATTTAACCTACGCCTACCACAAAAATACAGATACAGGAGACCTAATACAGAGAAGTACTTCTGATATAGAAACCATAAGAAGATTTTTATCGGTGCAGATGGTAGAAGTCGGAAGAGCAGTTTTCATGGTTGGCATATCTCTTTATGTAATGATAAATCTTAACGTTAAGATGACTCTAATAGCTATGGCTACAACTCCAGTACTTTTTGTATTCTCCTACATGTATTTTAAGGTAGTTCAAAAAAGTTTTAAAATATCCGACGAATCTGAAGCAGAACTATCTACGATAATTCAGGAAAATTTAAACGGAGTAAGGGTTGTAAAAGCCTTTGGAAGAGAAAAATTTGAAATCGAAAAATTTAGAGAAAAAAACAATCAATATAAGGTAAAAACTTATAAAGTTATCATGAACTTAGCATACTACTGGTCTATATCAGATTTACTGACCATAGTCCAGATAGCATTAGTAGTTGTAACAAGCATATACTATGCAAATCAAGGTCTGATAACATTAGGTACTGCAGTAGTCTTTATTAACTATATATTTAGGATTATATGGCCCATTAAGCAGCTAGGAAGAATACTGGCGGACCTTGGTAAAGCTTTAGTCTCTACTGAAAGAATCCAGGAAATATTGAATGAAGAAAGAGAAGTAGAAAAGCCGGGAGAAATCAAACCTGAAATACATGGAGAAATAGAATTTAGAAATGTAAGTTTTGAATATCCTGATGATAAAAACCACAAGGTCTTAGAAAATGTATCATTTAAGGTAAAAAAAGGAGAAACCATAGCAATTGTAGGTAAAACCGGTTCCGGAAAGTCTTCTTTAGTACATTTGCTGCCTAGACTTTACGATGTTGAAAAAGGAGAGATCCTTATAGATGGGCATAATATAAATACAATACAGAAAAAATGGTTGAGAAAAAATGTAGGAATAGTCCTCCAGGAGCCTTTCCTTTATTCAACAACAATACAGGAAAATATCAGTTTTCAGAATGAAAGCAACATAAAAGATGTTCATGATGCTGCTAGAATAGCTTCAGTACACCATGTAGTAGAAGAATTTGACCAGGGATACGATACGATAATAGGAGAAAAGGGAGTAACCCTATCCGGCGGACAAAAGCAGAGAATTGCAATAGCAAGAACAATAATCAACAACTATCCTATACTAATATTCGATGACTCCCTTAGTGCTGTAGATACGGAAACAGATATAGCTATCAGAAAAGCTTTAAATGAGAGGAAAAAAGATGTTACAACCTTCATTATATCCCATAGGATCTCTTCCATATACGATGCCGACAAGATTATAGTTATGGAAAAAGGAAGAATAAAGGAAATGGGTAAGCATGAAGATTTAATTCAAAAAGAAGGAATTTATAAAAGAATATACGATATACAAAATGTCAAAGAATTTGAAGTTGACGTAGAAAGGAGGGAAGCAGGTGGAAATTAAAGAAAAAGATTACGATAAAAAATTGGATTTAAAAACTTGGAAAAGATTGTTTAAATACCTCTTTAGATACAAATACACTACAATAGGGCTTATAATCTTCATGATTTCATTAGCTTTAGCTGATGCAATACTTCCTCAAATGACAAGGATAGCAATAGACGACTTTATCATACCCAATACTACAGAAGGATTAAATATATTCATACTTAAATTTGCAGGACTGGCTGTATGGTTTGCATCCAATGTATTTGCCTTTATATCTATTGCTGGAAGAATTGAAATGGAGTTGACCTATGATATAAGAGAAGAAGCCTTTGATAAGCTGCAGAAACTGTCTCTTTCCTACTACGATAAAACCCAAAACGGTTGGATAATGGCTAGGATGACTTCAGACATCAGAAGATTGGGAGAGGTAATATCCTGGGGTATAGTAGATGTAGTCTGGGGAACTACTATGATGCTTATCATAAGTATATTTATGCTTGTAAGTAACTGGAGACTAGCCCTTTATACTTTAGCAGTAATCCCTATACTAATAATTGTAAGCATATATTTTCAAAAAATCATATTAAAGGCTTATAGGACAGTAAGAAAAATAAACTCTAAGATTACAGGATCCTTTAGCGAAGGTATATCAGGAGCTAAGACCACTAAAACTCTCGTAGCGGAAGAAAAAAACCTCAATAATTTTAAAGAACTTACAGGAGATATGAAAACCCACTCCGTTAGGGCAGCTGTTTTTTCAGCTATGTTTCTACCTATAGTACTTTTCCTGTCCAGTATAGGTATTGCCCTTATACTTTGGAAAGGTGGAGAAGGAGTCGTAGCCGGTACGGTAACCTACGGGGTACTTGTTCTTTTCATATCCTATGCGACCCAGTTCTTTGAACCTGTAAGAGAGGTAGCAAGGGTATTGGCTCAATTTCAACAAGCCCAGGCTTCAGCAGAAAGGGTTTTGTCCTTGATAGATATAGACCCGGATGTAAAAGATGGAAAAGAAATACTGGACATCTACGGAGATATTTTAGAACCAAAAAAAGAAAATTGGGAGCCTATAGAAGGAAATATAAGTTTTGAAGACGTTACCTTCTACTATAATGAAAAAGAAAGAATTTTAGAAAATTTCAACCTTGAAGTTAAAAAAGGAGAAACAATAGCCTTGGTTGGAGAGACCGGATCGGGAAAAAGTACTATAGTTAACCTTATATGCAGGTTTTACGAACCTGTATACGGAAGTATTAAGATAGATGGTATAGACTATAAAAAAAGGAGTATCAACTGGCTTCACGAAAATATAGGCTACGTACTTCAAAGCCCTCACTTATTTAGCGGTACTATCAAGGAAAATCTTATGTACGGCAAACTTGATGCTACAGATGAAGAAATAGTAGAAGCGGCTAAAATCGTTAATGCCCACGACTTCATCATGGAACTTCCCAATAAATATGAAACTCAGGTTGGAGAAGGTGGCGGAAAGCTTTCTACTGGAGAAAAACAACTAATATCCTTTGGAAGAGCTATTATACGAAACCCTTCTATATTTGTCCTAGATGAAGCTACTTCATCTATAGATACGGAAACAGAAAGAAAAATCCAATCTGCATTGGAAAGAATTTTAAAAAACAGGACCAGCTTTATTATAGCTCACAGGCTTTCTACTATAGTTAATGCTGACAGGATTCTTGTGATAAGCAAGGGAAAAATCATAGAGGAAGGTAATCACAACCAGCTTATTAGAAAAAAAGGATACTACTACAATCTTTACAGTAACCAGTTCAAAAAAGAAAATCTAGAAAAAACCATAATATAAAAAATACCGATTAAGACCTTTCTTTAAGGCTCTAATCGGTATTTTTATTAAATTTTATAGTATTTGTCGAAAATATTCATTAGCTCTTCTACTTTTTCGTCGCCATTCCCTTCTACAAAGGCTTCTTTAACACAGGTGTTTATATGAGACCTAAGTACTTCGTTATTTGCTTTTTTTAAAAGAGCCTGTACCGCAAGTACCTGGGTAGAAATATCTACGCAGTACCTATCCTGTTCCACCATTTTGATGATACCTTCGATTTGGCCTTTTGTAGTTTTTAAATATCTTAAAATTTTCTTCTTGTCTGCTTTCATAAATACACCTACTTAACTTCTACTAGTTTGTATCCGGCTTCATCTATAACTTTTTCAAGTACATCTTTAGAAACTTCTTCTTTAAATTCTACTACTGCCTTTTTCTCTTCCAGTACTACTTCAGCACTTTCTACCTGGTCAAGAGCATTCAGTTCTTTTTCAACTCTCATCTTACAGTGGTTGCAAGACATTCCTTCGATTATAAGTTCTTTTTTCATTATATCTAGCTCCTTATTTTCATTAGTTTTATTTGATGATTTTTTATACTTGCCTTTAATTTTACTTATTTCATATATTGGCTTAAATCCTTTTAATCTTAAGGCATTTGTTACAACACTTACAGAAGAAAAACTCATAGCTGCAGCTGCAAACATAGGATTTAGTTTAAGTCCTAAAGTCGTATATAAAACTCCGGCTGCTAATGGTATACCTAGGCTATTGTAAAAGAATGCCCAGAATAAGTTCTGCTTTATATTTCTAATTACGGACTTGCTTAATTGTAAAGCACCTACTGCATCTAAAAGGTCGCTCTTCATTAATACAATATCAGCTGATTCTATAGCTACGTCTGTACCGGCACCGATAGCAATACCTACATCAGACCTTGCTAATGCTGGAGCGTCGTTTATACCGTCTCCTACCATAGCTACTCTACTGTTTTCTCCTTGAAGTCTTTTTACTTCTTTTTCCTTATCTTCAGGCATTACGTCAGATATGGCCATGTCAATACCTACCTGTTTTCTAATAGCTTCAGCGGTTTGTTTGTTGTCGCCAGTCAGCATAACTACATTTACTCCCATAGCCTTCATAGCTTCAACAGCCTGCTTGCTTGTTGGTTTTATAGTATCTGCCACAGCTATGATTCCTAATACCTTTTCATTATCAGCAACTATTAAAGGAGTTTTACCTTCCTTAGAAAGCCTGTCTACATCCGACCCTGAATTATTAAGTTCTACATTAAGACTATTCATAAGTTTTAGATTACCTATATTAACATTAGAACCTTCAACTAGAGCCTTAAGTCCCTGTCCGGGAACAGCTTCAAAATCCTTAGGTTCTTTTAAAGTTAAGCCTTTTTCTTCGGCCTTGTTGATTATAGATTCAGCTAAAGGATGTTCCGAAGATTTTTCTGCCGAAGCAGCAGCAATCAGTAGATCATCTTCCCTTATATCTCCATAGGTTAGGATGTCGGTAACTGCCGGTTTACCTTCAGTTATAGTGCCGGTCTTATCCAACACTATAGTATCTATACTATGAGCTATCTCAAGAGCTTCTCCTGACTTTATCAAGATTCCCTTTTCTGCTCCTTTTCCTGTACCAACCATTATAGCTGTTGGGGTTGCCAAACCTAAAGCACAAGGACAGGATATAACCAGTACTGATATACCTATTGATAGGGCAAACTCAAAAGAATAACCTAATAAAAGCCAGACTAGTATAGCGGCTAAAGCAATTGATAATACTACAGGTACAAATATGCTGCTTATTTTATCCGCCATTTTAGCTATTGGAGCTTTAGAAGCTTGAGCTTCTTCTACCAAGGTAATGATTTGTGATAAGGTAGTATCTTCACCGACTTTAGTGGCCTTAAATTTAATAAATCCGGTTTTGTTGATACTTGCACCGATTACCTTGTCTCCAATATTTTTTTCAACGGGAATACTTTCTCCGGTAATCATGGATTCGTCTATGGAAGTTTTACCTTCAACTATTTCTCCATCTACAGGAAGACTCTGTCCCGGTTTAACTATTATGATATCTCCTACACTAACATTTTCTACAGGAATTTCCTCTAGTTCACCATTCTTTTCAACTAAAGCCATTTTAGGAGCTAAATTTATCAATTTTTCAATTGCTTCTGAAGTCTTACCCTTAGCTCTTCCTTCTAAAAATTTACCAAAGGTAATTAAGGTAAGAATAACTCCTGCTGATTCGAAATATAGGTCGTGGGAATAGCTCATTACCAGCTCCATATTTCCCGTGCCCAGACCGTTACCTATCCTATATATTGCGAAGACACCGTACAAGGCTGCGGCACCAGTTCCTACAGCTACTAAAGAATCCATATTTGGATTTCTTTTCCATAGGGTTTTAAATCCTATGGTGTAAAATTTTCTATTAATAATCATTACAGGAAGAGTAAGTAAAAACTGAGTAAAAGCGAAGGTCACCGCATTTTTAGTACCTAAAAATATACTAGGTAAAGGCCAGCCTGCCATATGTCCCATAGACAAATAAAACAGAGGCAGTGTAAATATTATTGAAACTATAAGTCTTACTTTGAGAGCTTCAAATTCTTCATCAACTGTAGAAGATTTTGCTTTTGATTTAGATTTTTTATCTTCAGTGCTGGAAGCACCGTATCCTGCATCTTCTACAGCTTTAATGATATCTTCTTGAGTAAGGACACTTTCGTCAAACTCCACATTCATATTATTTTGAAGTAAATTTACACTTATATCTTTAACGCCTTCAAGTTTTTTTACATTTTTTTCCACCGCTGCTGAACAAGCAGCGCAGGTCATACCTGTAACGTTGTATTTTTCTTTTTTTGCCATTAATCGCACCTCCCATCCCCCTGGTAGGGGGTTATTTAAAGTATAATACACCTGGAGGGTATTGTCAAGACGTATAACATGAAGGAATAATAAATAGGATGGAAATTTAGAAATCTCACCAATCGGCGGGATTTCTATGAATGTAATTTATTATATATATAAATTTATTTATATATCTTTTCTATGACTAATATAGATATGCCCTTATTTACAGCTTCTTGGAGCTTAAAATTGAGAATACTGTCTACTGTGATATTACCTGATTGAGCATATTCATTTTCTACATTAATTGCACCTGTTATTTGACTAATAACTTTTGATGCTTCATCATATTCATTTTTTTCAACTAGTGAATTCAACAATATTAGATGATTTCTCATATCATGCCTAAAGGATCTAACTGATTCTAATGATGACTTCATAAGGTTAAGTTATTTTGTATAATAAGTATTTTGATTTGATATTAGTAGTTTTTCAAATTTTTCTTTTTGTTGAATACTTATATTATCGTATAAATAAAAAACAAAGAAATTAATGAACAATAAATTAACTATAATAAAAATAATCCTGTAAACATTGTAAGTAGCCATTTCTATGATAGATAAAATTATAAATAATGACATAAGAGGTATAAAAAATATTGCAAACCAGTAGGTATACAGTATATTTGACTTATCTTTTATATTTTTATAATTACCGATGGAGAATGCTGTAATATATAATAGTATTTTTACAGTTGTCATTCCGGCTATTGAAGTAAATTCACTATTTTGACTGAATATAGAGAAGTCTAAAAATCCAAAAATTAGTGCAACAATACTTTCTATGGATATTAAAATTATATAGATAAGTGCAATTGCTAAAACTCTTCTTCGTAAGCTGGTCTTATAATTAAATGAAACTATAAACAGTAAGACAATATTAGATATTAGTGTGATAATTGGAATATTCAGAAATAAGTACAGGGAAGTGAAAATAAAATAGTAAAGGGCATATGAAATAATTTCAACCTTCCTATTCGCATCTTTTCTATTAAAAAATACGGACATAAACTTAAAAATTATATATACATCAAATATATTAGTAATAATATAAAAAAAGTTTAAATTACTTATGTCCATTATATCCCACCTCCCTCATATCTTAATTGTAATTTTCTAACTGAGGGTCTTTTTGATTGGCTAATGGGCAGAACATGTGAGTTGGTCATAAGAAGCTTATCATAATAAAACCTTGAAACATGGTAAAAATTTACTAGGTATGATTTCGAAAAGTTCCATAGCATAATTCTTTTTTAGAAGAGATATAGACTATTCGGGTGAGTTCATTCTTGAATTCTTCACGTATTTTTTTACCTACTTCGATGCCATCTAATTCATCTAACTCAATATCTAAAAATATGATATCAAGGCAATAATAATCTAATAAATATTCATATAATTCTTCACCTGAATTAAAAACATCGACTTCAATTTTTTTTGAATTTAATTTACTGTATTTAAATATAATATCTTTGATTTTAGTACAAACGGTAGGTTCATCGTCACATATTCCAACTTTTAACATTATATCCCCCTGTTAAATTGTCATATAATTAATTATACTTTTACAATAATATTTCAGTAATAAATTCATTATTTAAGTTATAAATTTTAAAGTATCCATTGTACTTTTCTACTGTTTTTTTAATATTTTCCAGGCCGTGACCGTGGTTTTTCTTATTTAATTTTGTAGTATCAATATGATTGCTCACTATATCTATTTTATTTATTGATGAATTTTTCATAATTATATCAATTTTCCCATAACCATAACTAATCCTTAAGTTTATATATCTTTCTTCTTTTTCTATTTTTTCGCAAGCTTCAACAGCATTGTCTAATAGATTCCCTATTATTATAGAAAGATCCACATCTGAAACGTGTAGCTTCTCAGGTAGGGTTATATCATGTTGAAAATTAATATTGTTGTTTTCCATCTTATCCATATTGTAGTTGATTAGTGCTGATACTATTTTGTTTTCTATTTTCAATATGCTGTCAGTTTTATTTTCTATTTCTAAAATTTCATCTATATATTCAACTATATTATGGGTTTTTTTGTTTTTAGCTATACTAGAAAGACTAATCAGATGATTTTTATAGTCGTGTCTTTTAGATTTGATTTCGTCTTTTAGTTCTTCAAATTTCTTTAAGTACTGTATATTTTTTTCGTATTCCCTTTTAACTGTTATGAACCTAGTGTTTTCTTCTGTTATGTCAATAATTTTTCTAACTATAAACAACATTAATATACTTATTACTGCCATTATAGATGCTATTATCATTATGTATATTATCTGTATTTTAAATTGAGGGATATTTTCATATATACCTGTAGCAATAAAAAAAACTATCAGGCTCAATATCATCATAATGAGAGTTAGTATCCCGTATTTTTCTAGCTTGAACTGATGTGTTTTAAATAATCTTGAGAAATAAATTACTATATAAAGTGTGATTATTTTCGAAGTTATAATTCCAAGCATCCTGTAGTTGTTTTGTTGGAGCAAAATATTATCAATGTTGAAAATCCTCGTAATTGATATTGTAACTATAAGTTCAATCAAGGCTACTATTACAAAAAATACAGCTACTGAATAGATAAATTTTAATCCTTTAACATAAAAGAATACCCTGCAGAGAAGGTATGAAGATAATACAAGTATAGCTAATACAATCCAATGACTGTTGCTAAATAAGATATTTAGAAATCTCATCCCGATACTCTGCAAAAAAATTGCTGTTATAATATATAAATTTTTTGTCTTTTTTTTTCTGGTAAATAAGGCATTTGATATTATATATATACTGGCAGTATCTACCATATTTCCGAAAATTTCAGTAATTTCATAAACCATTATATTGTCTCTCTCTTATCATCTTTGATATTTCTCTCAACACATTATTCTTATATTTGCCTCCAATTGGAATTTTTACATCACAACCTTTTAAAGTTATATTATTTCCAATTAGTTTTATTACTCTTTTTTTATTGATTATTATGCTTCTGTGACACCGTATAAAATACTCCATATCTATAGCTTTTTCAACATTTTTTAAAGTATTTCTTATCTCTATATGTTCTTTTTCAAGGACTATAATCAAGTTATTTATCTTTTTCTCGAAATATATAATATCGCTGTAGGGTATAGAATTTATTTTATTTTTGCAAACTATATTGTAAAATTTTTTATTATTTCTTTTGTTTATCTTTTTTATTTCTTCTAAAGCCTTTACCAAAACAGCCTGAAATTTTACTTGCTTTATAGGTTTTAAAATGTAGTTAAATGCAAATTGGTTAAAAGCTTCCATCATATAGTCAGGATAGCCGGTAACAAAGATGATTAAAAGGGAGTCATTGACTTTCTTTAATTTTTTTGATAGTTCGATGCCTTTAATATCTTCAAGTTCAATATCAAGAAATGCAACATGGATATTTTTATCTCTATTAATTTTCAAGGCTTCCTTTCCATTTGATGCCTGAAATATTTTGTATTTATCTTTTTGATTTGAAAAATACATCTCAATTTTATCAATCAGTACTTTTCTTTGTAGTTTCTCATCATCACATACTAGAATATTGTATATCATATAACCAGTCCCTCTAGAGATCTAATTTGAATTCTATTGACTAATAATCGGAAGTATAATCTAGATTATAAAAGTATATACTTTTATTATATAACATTAAAAATTATTGTCAAAATATAATATACAACTGTAGCATGGGGAATTAAAATTAACATAAAAGAATTTCATAATCATTGTACGATGAAATCACTCATGAGTATGAAAAATAGGTTACAGGTGAAAATATTTGATTGAGTTTATTGTGTTATTTTTATCAACAAAGAAATTGACTCTAAAAACAATCCAGATAAAATTAATGCTGGATAAACCATGTCAATTAAAGAAAATACATGCAATATAAATACTACTGACAATAAAATTATTAGTACAACTAGGGATCTTTTTTTGTTTGTTATTCTACCTTTTTTAGTCATACGTTTATATGGTGTATCAACAGGGGCTAAAATAATAATTAGTATTAAAGATACAGTTGCAACAATAATCATACTGAAAAGACTTGCTGAAATAAATTCTGCCATTTTAATTCCAAATATACACATTATGAAGGTTAATATGAAGCATTTGCAGGAGGAGTCTGCATGATAACCTCCTGCAAACAACCTTAACAATGCAAAACTCATTGCAACTGGAATCATTTTGTCTAGAATTCCTATAAATATTCCCAATATTACTAATCCTAGAGTTTGAAAAAACACAGAAACGATTATCTCAAAGCCGTATAGTGTCTTTTTGTAGTTCTTTTCATCAACTGTTTTACTTAGCATTAGTTCATTTAAAATTGTAATGGATATTTTCTTTGTTAAATTCATAAGATTGTTACCTCAAATTGGATATATTGTATACTCATTAAAATTTATTGGAGTTCTTTGTATATGATTTCTATTGAGTAGGTTTTTGGACCAGTAGTAATTTGATATTTTCCTTGCTTATTTTCAATATTAACAATATCTTCACTGAGCTGTTCGGGTGCTTTAGCTGTAAAATATTCTATAACAGCGGTTTGGCTAATTCTCATATATGTTTTGTACTTCTCAATATTATAATCTCCGCTATTTACTGCAGTTTTTTTGATATCAGTATTAGGTAGAAATAATATTACTCCTCCTATTTCATCGATTTTCTCAAAAGTCTTATTGTTTTTATCTCTTAAATACCTTACTTCAATATCCATAAACACTTCTTGCTCATACTCTGAACTTTTTATCATGCCTGATAATTCATAAAAAGTTTTATATTCTATGGTAAAATCATTATATTCTTGGGAATTATATTCAATGTATGATTTATCCATCAAATCTGCTTCTTCATAGGTTATATTGTTTTCTATTGCTATGCTGGCGATGTATCTTTCTCTTGAGTCTTTGGGATAGTCATTTATACTTATTGTCTCATATGATTGAGTGTTGCTTTCTAGATTATTTAATGATAGAAAAATAGTTATAATTCCTATTATTAAGGCTAAAAATATCAATAATCTTTTTTTTGTAAGCATAGATAAAGTTCTCCTTTTGTTAAATAATATAAAGTTATTTCCTAAAGAATATGATTGTAATTCTAAGAATTAAGTAGGATCAGTGAGTTTTTATCTAATATTAATGGGAGTCCTCTATGTGTTATTGATACTTAACATTTCCCTCTACATAAAATGAATTATGAAAATTTATTAGTTCGTTTTTATAATTTGTTATTATTAAATAAAATTTGTTATTAAACTTAATATAATTTTCACCGATAAAAGTAATACTTATAATTTCATTATCATCTTCTGAATAAAGTTTATAAGTAGATGTACCTACCACTGTATCAATTTTTATAAACCTTAAATATCTTGACTGTTCCATCATAGAAATGAACATATCAATCATTTTCTCATCTTTAGTAACATATAATCTTCCATCACCTGGATCTCTCATTTTTATTTTTGTTATATCGACGTAGTCATAATCGATTATATTTGTAAAACTTTTTATTGATAGAATTAAAAATATCATTACAATAATAATACTAAAAGTTAATATTTTATTCATTGATTTCACTTTTGACCTTTCTAAAATAATTGTATCACCACTATGTTATCCATTATTATTAGTATATGATAACAACTCATAAACCGACTTATCTTAAAAGTAGAATTTTTTCTTCGAGTGGTTTAGATGCACTCATATACCGACCATAATTCAATAATTTATCGATTTCCTCGGTTAAAGTTGAAAGCAAGTCAAAAGTGTAAAATTACTATTGACTTGCTAATTATTAATTGATTTTAAATGTTGTCATTAAAGCAGTAGTATAATTTCTTCCATATGCTAAATAAATTTTTTTTGTTGTAGAAGAATGATTATCGTGAATAATCATATACTGATGGTTTTCAGAGCTACCATTATACATATATTCTTTATATCCAACTCCAGTTACAGAATGATTTCCATAATAATCCTGATCTTCTATAGATAATACATTCGGTCCATAGGATGATATATCATTTTTATAAACATAAAACGCAAAACTATCATTCAAAAACCAACTTCCATAATTAGTACTAGTTGCATTGAATCCTAAATTTTCTGCATAATCTTCTAAACCACTATCAATTTTGGTTGTAGAAGTAGAACCAGCAACCTCTCCAGGGTTATGATGAGTATCCATAGTGTCAAATAAATCAAGTGCAACATCAGTTTGAGTTGTTGGCATTAAATCACTATATGCAGAACTTCTATTTGCCCACCATGCAATTACATTAGAACCAGCAGTTGGAGAACAACCTATCCAATGAGTTCCATCATATTTCCACTGATTTAAATCAGGAACTTCTGAAAGATACTCCTCATTAATACTATCATACCCTGTTTCCCAATTATCTGGATTTACATCTGTTACACCATCACTAGTAGTTCCAATTTCGCCAGCAGTATTTTTCCAAAATTCTTTTATTTTGTCAGATTTTTCTCTTGAATTTTTTTTATTTTCGATGCGAACTTTTTCTTTTTTTAGCTTAATCTCTTCTCCATCTTGTAATTTAATTTTTTTGCTACCATCTTCCATTTTAAATTTAACTGCAAAGTTACCCGGAAATCCCTGTACAATCTTTTTTTCTATAATTTCTTCTTTCATATTTTTTTCTATATTAGAAAGCGCTTTTTCATTAAAAGCTTCATCATCGTAACTAAAACTCAATATCGGGTATTCATCAAATGAGCTTCCAACAAGTATGAATCCAGCTTTTTTACCATCAACAACTATATTGAAAACATATGCTTCCAAACTATCATCTACATTATATACTTCCTTTGCAGAAGATAATGTTATTTTTTCTCCTTTCCATCCTGAGTCTTCTGATAGTTTAATATCACTAGCTATATGAAAGCTTGCCATTTTTTTAGCATCATTCTGTGTAACAGTATTTTTATTATCTGCATATGCAAATGTAAAAATACTCAGTAGCATTATCATTGATAAAACTATACTTATTATCTTATTAGATTTCATTTTTCTTCATTTCAATTTCGGATTTATAAATCAAATTATTAATTTGTTGATTTTTCATAAAAGATTGCAATCTCACCCTAACTATACCATAGGTATTTTTTATGTCAATGGGTTTGTGGCGAATAGGCCTTTTTTGGTGGCGAATAGTTTCTATTAGTTTTTAATATACGAACCGTAAATTGTAGATATTACAAAATAAAATAAACTCCCGATAAAAATATAATTATTTTATTTTTTATTCCGTTAAACATTATAAACTCCTTCGACCGATACCTCTTCCACCTCCGCTATCGATATAAATCTCAATACTCCTGGATTTTGAAAGTAATATTTAACTGCTTCATTTGCTTGAGAAGCAATTAGGTCGTTATTGTTAGAAGTTTTTTTAAAGATATAATGGTGAGAATAATTAGCTAGGGTGAAGCTATGCTCAAAATTAAAAGTTATAACTGCAAAACTTGAAATCTTTCTAGTGATATCAAACTAATTAATATTATACTCAAAAACAATTTCTTTTTTATTGTTTAGTCCCCTAATATAATCTAACTCATTTCCTTCACTATATCTTAATACTGAATAATATTTTCCCCGGATTGGTGTTATATGAGTAATATTATTTTTAAAACTTACAACTATTTCTGTTATTTCTTCATCATTAATCCATCCATAGTAATGAACGTAGCTAATCTTGTCATTTGGATGACTTTCTTTCTTAACTCCACCACTTAGACTTGTTGTAATTGGTGTTTTTTTATCCTTCATAATTTGAAAGTTGATATAAATTATATTTTCGGTGCTATAATTCTCGCTTTCTTTACCATTACTAATGAAGCAATCCCCTATATATTCTTTATTGTTATATGAAAATATGTAAGTTATTGCCTCGATGTTTTCATCATAATCAGTAGCTATTAAATCTACATTTTCTGCTTCAATATCATATTTTTTGTTTATAATTTCTTTAATCGGCGAAATGCGTATGTCATTTTTTGTAATATCCTCATTATTAATCTCGGATTCTAAATCGCATCCGACTAATAATAAAATTAAAATCAGTAAGTAGATACTATATTTTTTCAAAATTACACCTCCAAAATGTTTACACAAGGAGGAAACTCCCTGTGTAAACATTAATATTATATATATTTTTTACTTATTTTTATTATTTTTTTAAAAAATCAGCTGAATATCTTTATGTTTATTTCTAATTTAGACAACCTGATATGGGTTCTATTATATTAGCTTTGTATGTGGTTGTCTAAAATGGGTTAGGAGAATTAAGAGTTCCCCCTTTACATCAACAATAAAAATTATAGATATTTTGAGAAAATTTTTACATGTCAAAATCAGCCAGATTTCCTTCGAAGTCAATAACTTGTATATAATTATTTGGTTTTGTTTCATAACTATTGTATAAGAATATTTTATCACCGATAATGTTAAATGGCCCATGAATATCACTTTTTATTTTAACCAGATTACTACTATCTACGTTAATTCTATACAAATCATTAGCTTCCTTTGAATTCTCATCATCATATGAATATCCTATAAAAAAAACATAGTCTTCTGTTACAATTAATTCTTTTGTCCATAATTTATTTGAACCTTTAAAAACAGTCTCTTCTTTATCAGTTAAAACATTCAATTTATGAATATCCATACCTATTGAAAAATATAATTCCTCTTTATTGTACTGTAGTTGGTTAATTGTACCACTAGCAGAAAATAAAACACTATCTGTTTCATTTTCCAAATCATATACATTGATATAATCAAAACTAGCATTATAAAAAAGTTGAGAATTTACAATATTAAATGACTTAGAATAGGAGCTGTTTAATTGGTTGATTTCTTTAGTTTTAATATTATATCTATGCAAGCAAAAGTCTGGTTCTGGATAGCTAGAATAATAAATAAAACTTTCTGTTACTACCATATCATCCCCTTTTCCTTCAAATAGCTTCTCTAGGTTACTGCCATTTTTATTAGCTGAGTATACACTCATAATTGAGCCATTTTTTCCTTTTTCATAACAAGCAAAATATATTCTATCTTCAATAACATATAATCCATGCACCGCTTTTTTTTCTACTAACAATGTTTTATTATTCCCAAATTGATCTATTTTGTACAAATGCCCATACTCATCAGGGTTTCTATAATATATCCATTCATCATCAGCTGTTACTAATGATGATAAATTAGCATTACCAAACAATGGTTCCAAATCATAATTATTAATTATTTTAGCATTTTCTGCCAGTTTACTTTTAACTAACTCATTTGTTTCTGCATTATCATTTTGTGTAACACATCCTTGTAATACTAATATAAGTAATATCAGTATTAAGACAATCCTTTTTTTCATATTATACTTCTCCTTATATATTACACGGCAGATTGCAAATCTGCCGTGTAATTATTCATGAAATTCAATTTAATTGTTTAACCTTTTCCTCTAAGATATTAATACTCTTACTATTTATGCTTTCTTCATCAAAAAGATTAATAAATTGATTCAAATCTTCTTTTTTTATACCTTGTCTTTCAAATTCTTCAATAGACATATTCTGTAGATGAACTAATTCTATCAACTTAGTTCCATTGATTAAAATTCCATTTGATACCATATGTTCCGTTTCTTTACTTTCTATAGCCATATTCTTGGATTCATGTTCACAATGTATGTCAGGGAAATAATTTGATAAGGGATCAATTGGATCACTAGTTGAGTTTGTATTAGTTGGTTCAGAACTGGCTTCTCTTGTCTCGAAATGCAAGTGTACTCCCTGTGAGTCGCCAGTATTATCCATCAAACCAACTGAAGTCTCCATCTGTACCGTATTCCCTACTACCAAATCAGCAACTCCATCAACACTAAATTGATTCATATGTGCATACCTCGTTTGAAGATATTCTTCTCCGCTTGGATTCGGATTTGAATGATTAATATAACAACAATAACCATATGTGTCACTCCACTCGTATCTTTTTACTTCGCCATGAGCAAAAGCATAAACATCATCACCTGCAACCCCAGCCGTTATCGCTCCTATATCTATTCCTTTATGTGTTGGATAATTAGGACAAGCAAAACAGTATGTTACACGTTCACTTTCTGTTGGCCATGTAAATGAGTAATTTTTTACCCTTAACAAATAACTGTCAGATGAATCATGATAATCTATATATCCTTGTACTTTAACATAATATACAGTATTTTTTGTCACAGATTCTCCAATTATTAACTCATCTGCATTAGAACCATTCATAGATTTAGTAATTTCATTATAATTCTCATCATATACGTATAAATCATAATCCTGTCCAGATGGGATACTTCCTAAGTAAAAATTTGCAAATCCTTCTGACTCAAATGTAATCTTATAATAGTCCTTATCATATGCAACACTAATATAGCCATATACATTATCATCGTCCTGAATGGTATCTGCAGTTGAAAACGTTCCATTATTCTCAGTCTCCCATAATGAAGAGGATTTTGTTGAAGTCACTTGAGAATCATCAAGCATTAATAGTTTTGTACTATATGCTCCCTTATTACTAACATATGTTGCTATTTCACCATAATGTAAGATATAGCGGGATGCATCTGTATATGTACGGATTTGATAAATATATTCCTTATTCAATTCTAATTTAACATTTATCGTATCTTTTTCAATAAACCCGTAGAATATTGCATCTTTTTTCTCCTTAGAATATTCATCAGCTTCTTCTTTTTCAAAAATGTTTAATTCTACAACACCATATTCAAATAATTTGTTGAAGATGGATATTGTGACATCCTCTTCATTTTGAGTAACAGAAATCGGATTTCTATAATTTAGAGTGTAGATACTAAGAACATGGCTTCCTTCTTCTACAATTTCATTATTTGATGTACTATCCGCATAAGCAAAGCTAATTAACAACAACGATAGACTTAATATTAATATAAATATTCTTTTCATAGACAATCTCCTCGATTTTAATTAAGTAGAGACATCTGAGTAAAGATAAACTCTAACTTTACTCGTGACTCATAAATTAAAATTTATTTTATTTTCTTTTAACAAATATAGTTAGTGTTTAACCCCTACATATCCTCCGGCATTTCCGGCTGATAGTAGAATAAAGCACTACATGTATTTACAGATGTGGCAGCAATTAATAGAGCAAATGAAGCTACAACTGAAAATAACTTTGATTTAAACATATGCTCACTCCTTTTTATTTTATAATTAAAAATATTTTGATTTTTTATTAAAGATTGCAATTTCACCCTAACTATACCATAGGTATTTTTTATGTCAATGGGTTTGTGGCGAATAGGCCTTTTTTGGTGGCGAATAGTTTGAAATTCTTTAATTATCCTTATATAAAAAAGCTCACTAGTTTTCACTAAACCTAGTAAGCTTCTTCTTATTTCCAATATAAGTATTTATAATTTGTTACTAATTTATACTTGGGAGTCTTTCAGCTATGTACTTAATGCTGTATTTATATAGGACTATAGAAGATAGGGAAATTAGACCTATATCCACTATTATTATAAGTGTAAAATTTAAGTCTATTTTCAAAAACAAATAATTCAAACCTACAAGTGCTGCTATAAATATAAGGTTTGCTACCATGCCTATTAAAATATTTAGGTTTTGTTTTACGGCTCTCTGTGGGTTGGTCCAATCAAGCAAAGGTCGCTTTAAATCAACTATGAGACCTATTAAACTCAATGGTATGCCTCCAAGAAATCCAACAACAAAAGGTATTAAAAGATAAATTAAGTCGAGTTTTATAAAATAATTAAATCCAATGGTTATAGCCAGTATAGTAGCCAGGTGTAGAACCATCGGGGATATTAGCCGACCTATTATGTGGCTGGAGTAATTAATAGGTAGAGACCTATCTATCCAAAAGTGCTTTCCTTCTCTTGAGAAGCTTGTAGAAGCCGTAGGATTAAGCAAGGAAAACATCATAAAGGCTCCGGTAAATATTAATAAGGCAGTTTCTAAATTTGCTTCTATTAAACCTATTAAAGGACTCATCATGTCGCCAGTACCGGTCATTAAAGGCATCACTATAAAGATAAAAGGTATTATGATTACTGTGCTAACACAGTTGAAAAGATAAATAGGAGTCCTAAGTAGGACTTTAAAGTCCTTTAAAAATATACTTATAAATTGTGGTGAAGATTTAAGTACTGCTGAGTATTCTTTTGAATTTAAGGCCTTTTTCTTTGATGTAGATTCCTCTGTCCCAATCAAACCTTTGAAGTAAAATTTGTTGGAAACATAAAGACTCGAAGCAAAAATAAGGGCGGTAGTTCCAACAAATAAGCCTAAATACAGTATCCAGTTGTTACTGTAGAAGGTTAGAGAAAACCATTTGGATAGTGGATAGAACCTTCCGGCAGTTTCAAGCATAAACTTGTTATCCATAAACATTTGGGAGATAAATTCCTGCTCTTTTCCAGGTTCTACACTCATCATATTTCTCTGGATAATAATCTGTAATCCAAGAAAAACAAATAGAAATGCAAACATAGATACAATCCTGTAAAGGTCTTTTCTTCCCTTAATATTGGTAAACTTCATAAGAAGAGTAACAAAAATCGCGGCTATACTTAAAGGAGTTACAGGCAAAGCGATAAAAAGGATGATGGATTTAATTATGTAAAGGATGCCCCCTTCAACTAAGGTAGAATTAACTACAAATACAGGTATTAGAAATATCCCTAATAATACATACTCGTATAGAAGAACAGTTAAAAATTTTGACAAAACTATATTATTAGGTTTTATAGGTAGACTTATAAGTAAGTTTGTATCCTGTGAAAAATAGTAGTAGCCCATTACATAAAATATTCCGAAGAAAAACACAACCATAAAGGCAGCTGTAGAAGCCAGGACCATTAGGTAGGATTCTTGGTTTATCATAAGAAGAGACTTACCTATACTTTCAACCATCCCTATATATAGATAGTAGGATGGAGCAATACTTATTACTATAAATACAAAAAGTAAAGGCTTCCATATGTTTTTCTTTTTCAATATTTCCTTTGAAAACAGGGTGTTTATATTAAAGCTGTTTATCAAATTAATCTTCAATAAATGCATTATTTGATTCATTATCAGTAACCTCCAAGAATATATTCTCTAAAGTTTCTTCCTTTCCAGCTTTTTCTTTTAGTTCTTCCATAGTACCTAAGGCTATTATTTTTCCCTCGTTTATAATAGCTATACGGTCGCATATCTTCTCAGCAACCTCAAGGACGTGGGTGCTGAAAAATACACACTTACCTTCATCACAGTGGTCTCTCATTATTTCCTTAAGCTTAAAGGAAGATTTTGGGTCCAGTCCAACCATAGGCTCATCTAATATAAACAGGTCTGGCTTGTGAATTAGAGCGGATATTAAAGCAAGTTTCTGTTTCATACCGTGGGAGTAAGAGTTGACCATGTCATTTAATGCATGGCTCAGGTTAAATATTTCTGAGTATTTCTTTATAGAAGCTTCTCTTTCTTCTTTTGGTATTTGAAATACATCGGATATAAATTTCAAGTACTCTATGCCCTTAAGTCTTTCATAGATTTGAGGGTTATCCGGTACGTAACCGAAAGATTTCTTTGCCTCTATAGGATTTTCTTGGTTGTCAATTCCATTTATAATGATACTGCCTTCATCAGGTTTTAAAAGGCCCACTATCATCTTTATAGTGGTGGTTTTTCCCGCACCGTTTGGACCAAGAAACCCTAATATTTCCCCGTTTTTATGGGTAAAACTTATATTGTCTACAGCCTTTACCTTTCCTTTAGAATAGGTTTTTGAAACATTTTTAATCTCTAACATATATTATTCCTCCATTATAAATTGGTATATATCTTCTATTACATCTTCTGAAACTTTATTTTTAACCATATATTCTTCACTATTTGGCTTGCCTTCTCCCGGCATCATAAGGTGGTTTAGTTTTTCGTAGGATATAAAAGTAAAATTTCCTAAGCTATTAGTCATGTCTTTCCATTTATTGAATTCATACATATTTACCTGGTAGTCTCTTTCTCCCTGTAAAACTAAGGTAGGGACATTAATATTCTTTACTGATTCCTCTATATTGTAGTCGTGAAAGTACTGCCAGTACTCTTTATGGGCATTTAATATCATTTCCCCGGGTTCCAGTTCGTCTAAATTCTTAATTTTTTCAACAGCTGCCTTAGTTTCAGAAATATACTTCTCTTCTTCTTCCGTTACATTTCCATCTAGATTAGCCAAGTACTCAATTTGCTCAACCATTAGATCTTCTAAATAGCTTACACTTCCAGCCATTATCACGTAACCGGCGGGATCGTCTAAGTATTCATTGACTTTAGGAATTAGGTTACCTCCCATGCTGTGACCTAAAATATATACTTCATTAGGATCTACATCATCACGCTTGCTAATCACTTCAAAGGCTTTTATTACGTCTTCTACAGTTTCTTCATAAGGTGTAATAATCCCATCTTCCATCATTTTATGACCGTGGGTAAAGGTTCTTTTATTGTACCTAAAAACAGCTATACCTTTTTGGGATAAACCCTCGGCTATATCTTTGAAAGGTTTGTTTGGACCTATAGCTTCATCTAAGTCATTAGGTCCGGAGCCGTGAACTAATATGATGCAGGGATGAGGTCCCTCTTTATCAGGAGGAAGGGTTAGTATGCCCTTAAGCTTATAACCTTCAACGCCAAACTCTATTTCTCTTTCATTATCACTAAGTTCTTCTTCAGGACCAAAAGTATACTGGGAAAAATTCAAACCGGAGATTTGACCTTCTTTATTAAAGACTACGTTCATATTCAAAGACTGGTTTTCAAATATGAGTCCGTAGGAGGCTATTCTGTAATCTCCTTTCACCTCAAGACTACTACCTTTCTTTTCTAAAAGATTTCCCGATCGGACTTTTAGCTGGTCAAATATTTCCTTATAAGCTTCAGGACTTACGGCTTCCTCCATATCCTTATCATGACCAAAGGCATTATAAGCTTCTTCGTACTTGCCAGTAAGAAGGGCACTAAGATAATCTTCTCCTAATAGTAAAAGTTCATCATCGGTGTATTCTTTTACATTTTCCTTATCACCACTGCAGGATGTTAATATTAGTAGGGGTATGCACAACAATATTAGTAAATTTTTCATAATAAAAAACCTCTTTTTATTTATTTGCTTATATTTTAACATATATGTAGCAGAAAATTCACATTTAATCCAATTTTAATAAATAATTATTCATAATTTAATTAATATGAAAAAAAACTTCCAATATTATATCTAAATAAAATCTAGATTTTTAATTTGGAAGTCTTTAAAAAAATATATTTGGGGGAAATTTATTACTGTAAATAGTCCAGTGCAGATTTAACAAATACTTTAACACCTATTTTCAATGCTTCTTCATCAATTGTAAATTTAGGATTATGTAAATCATAAACAAGATTTTTCTTTTCATTTCTAGTTCCAATAAAGATATAAGCACCGGGAATTTCATTTAAAAAATATGAGAAATCTTCACTGCTCATTGAAGGATCTTTTATATTTAGAACATTTGAATTTTCAATAATTTCTGAGGCAGATTTTTTTACAAAGTTGATAGCATCAGAATCATTTATAGTAGGTGGAAATCTTCTAATATATTTAAATTCATATTGGCCTTCACTTACATTAACTATACTGTCAATAAGTTCTTTCATCTTTTCCTCAACGTAAGTCCTGCTTTTTTCACTAAAGGTTCTTACGGTACCTTTTATGGTACAGGTATCGGGAACAACATTGTAACTATTCCCACCTTCGATTGAGCATGAAGTGATAACTATAGGTTCAAAGGGATTAGAAGGTCTAAGTATTTTATTTTCAATAGAAGTTATAATTTCACTGGCTAGTAGTATAGGATCTACAACCTTATCAGGCTTGCCAGCATGTCCACCCTTTCCAATTATTTTAATTTCAAAAATGTCCGGTGAAGACATTATGGGACCTTTTTTTAATCCAATAGTGCCGGTATCTATTTCGGGCCAAATGTGACTGCCTATTATTAAATCTACTTTTGGATTATTCAAGGCTCCATCTTCAATCATTTCTTTTGCACCGCCAATGCTTTCTTCAGCAGGCTGAAATATAAACTTGATATTACCTTTTAATTGGTCTCTGAATTCACTTAATATCATAAGAGATCCTATTAAAAAAGTCATATGTGAATCATGTCCGCAAGCATGCATTACTTGATCATTGGTCGATTTAAAAGGCAAACCAGTTTCTTCCTTAATATTAAGGGCATCCATATCTCCTCTAAAGGCGATAGTTTTTCCTGGTAGCTTACCTTTCAATGTAGCACAGATACCAGTTCCTTTTATATTAGAATCGATTTCTACATCATATTTATCTAATAATTGGAGCAGATATTTTTTAGTATTAAATTCTTTTGTACTTAACTCAGGATTTTCATGTAGGTATCTTCTTATTTTGACAAATTCAGGATATAATTGTTCAACTCTCTTATTAATTATACCTATATAATCTTTTTTATCCATATATTAACCACCTCGGCTTCAATAATATATTGTAGCAATATTCATGCCATAAAAAAATTGAGAATTTAGGTGGTATATGAGCAATATTTCACTAAAACAGGCATTATATGTATAAATCGTATAAACATAGAGACAGATAATACAATAAAAATGTTAATTAACGGACAAATATAGATAAATGTACGAAATACATGCACAAAACCTTTTTTTATGTTCTGTAAAATAATTAAAAAACTGGCATAAATATTGCTATATATATTACTAAACAACGGAAAGGAGAGTATATGTTTAAAAAGAGAGAAGAAGTACAGGAATATATAAAAACAGAAAATGTAGAAATCATAGACTTTAAAATAGTAGACATGGTAGGAAAGTGGCATCACCTATCCATAACAAAAGAAAAATACGACGAAGAAATATATAAAAAAGGGATAGGCTTTGACGGGTCAAGCTACGGATTTAAAAGCGTAGAAAAATCAGACATGGTGTTCATACCTGACATAAGTACAGCCTTCATAGACCCCTTTGCAAAGGTAAAAACCCTAGTAATGATATGTAATATTTACACAATAGAAAAAAGCGGTTTAAAAAGATACCAAGATGACCCTAGATACATAGTAGAAAAAACAAAAAAACTCCTAAAAGAAAAAGGAATAGCAGATGAATGTGAACTGGGACCGGAATTTGAATTCTATGTATTGGACCATATATCCGTAAAAAATGAAAATGGAAATATGTATGTAAATATAGACTCAGACCAATCCCCCTGGAATCTAGAAAAAACCCAGGAAGAAAATCTAGGCATAGTAACACCAAAGGAAGGAGCCTACCACCTGGACAAACCCTTTGATAGGAGTTCAGACTTTAGAGACAAGGTAAGTCTTCTTCTTGAAAAAGCAAATATACCAATAAAATACCACCATTCGGAAAACGGTAGCCCGGGACAGGTAGAAGTAGAAGTAGACTTTGCAGACATAGAAGATATGGCAGACAGGACCATGATAATCAAATACTTTCTAAGAAATCAGGCATACAAAAGTGGTAAAACAATAACCTTCATGCCAAAACCCTTCTCCTTTGAAGCAGGAAACGGATTTCACATACACTTTAAGATGAAAAAAGAGGGCAGACACATATTCTACAAAGAAGGAGGATACTCAGACCTTAGTGACACAGCCCTATATGCCATAGGAGGAATACTAAAACATGCACCGGCAATAATGCCCTTCTCAAATCAGAGTACCAACTCATACAAAAGACTGGTACCGGGATATGAAGCCCCGGTAAGCATATGCTATGCAACGGCAAACAGAAGTGCAGTAATAAGGATACCGGGATATGCAGTAGATAAAGACGAAAAAAGATTTGAAGTAAGGTCACCAGATGCCATGTGTAACCCATACCTAACCTACGCAGCATTCCTATTAGCTATGATAGACGGTATAGAAAACAAAATAGACCCAAAAGAAGAAGGATTTGGACCCTATGATGTGAACCTATATGACCTAGACGAAGAAAAACAAAAGAAAATCAAATCCCTACCGACAAACCTTGTAGAAGCATCCCAAGAACTAATAAGAGACAAAGATTTCCTAATTAAAGACAAAGTATTTTCAGATAACCTAATAAATAACCAAATTAAAAGAATAAAAGAAGAACACAACTACATATCAAAACTTCCTCACCCTGAGGAGTTTAAATTATATTATAATAATTAAAAGGAGTGGAATTTATGAAAAAAATAATTAGTTTTTTACTTATCCTGACATTAATACTTTCATTAGCAGCATGTGGTGGAACTGAACCAGCAGAAAATGAAGAACCGAAAGAAAATGAAGATACGGCAGAAAGTGAAGAACCAGTAGAAAGTGAAGAACCGAAAGAAAATGAAGATACGGCAGAAGATTCTAAGTACGGCGGCGAAATAACAATTACAGACTTATCCTTTAATGATGCTAAAACCTTGGATCCACATTTGGCATCAGCGGCAGGTTCAATGAGACATATTGAAAATATGTATAACGGTTTATTACAGTATAAACAAGGAACTTACGGTGAAATAGAAGGAGAACTTGCCAAAGATTATAACATATCAGAAGATGGATTAACCTATACCCTTAACTTACATGAAGGAGTTAAGTTCCACAATGGTGATGATTTAACTTCAGAAGATGTAAAATATTCTATAGAAAGAATCATTGACATGGAAATAAGAGCATCGAATTTTGCAGCAGTTGAAAGTATAGAAACTCCAGATGATACTACTGTTGTTATAAAATTGAAAGAACCTGTTGCTCCTTTCGCAACTTTTTTAGCTTACCCAATGAATGTAGTAGTAAATAAAAATGTTGTAGAAGCAAATGGTGGATCTTTAGATAACATCGATGCTGGAAGTGGTCCGTTTATGCTTGAAGAATGGAAAAAAGACCAACATTTTATAATGACTAAATTCGATAATTATTTTGAAGAAGGCCTTCCATATTTAGATAAAGTAATACTTCAACCTGTATCTGAAGAAACAGCGAGAAATACTTCATTAAGAAATAAAGAGAGTGATATGATTCTTCAAATTTCTCCAAAAGATGTTATGAGTTTACAAAATGAAGAAGATATTATAGTGAAATCTGTTCCTGGAACTTACTGGGAGTATTTAGGCATGAATATGTCAGATGGACCTTTGACAGAAAAGAAAGTAAGACAGGCCATATCTTATGGAATAGATAGAGAAGAATTAAATCAAGTGGTAAAATTTGGCCAGGCTACACCTTTATCTGGTGGACCTATACCTCCTGGACATTGGGCTTATGCAGATTTAGGTATTCACGAAGAAAGAAATATTGAAAAAGCCCAAAGTCTCTTAGAAGAAGCAGGATACGGAGATGGATTCACTATTAGCTTAATAACTTTACCAAATGAAATAGCAGTAAATGCAGCTCAGGTAGTAAAACAGCAACTTGCTGATTTAAACATTACTGTAGAAGTAAATTCTATAGAGTCTAGTGTGTATTTTGAAAGACTTGGAAGTGATGACTTTGAATTAACAATAATTGGATGGGTAGGATTCGTTGATCCAGATGAATTCCTATACAATATTTTCACTACAGATGGAGTATGGAATCAGCATGCATATTCAAATGAAAGAGTAGACGAATTACTTGAAGAAGGAAGAGTAACTTCAGATAGAGAAGAAAGAAAAGAAATATATTACGAAGCACAGAAACTAATAGTTGAAGATGCCCCAATGGCATTTCTGTATGTTAACAAGCAGATTTCAGCATATCAAGATTATGTAAAGGGATTCGATGTTAATGCAACAGTTACTACTAAATCTCTTAAAAACACCTGGTTAGATAAATAACATGTTAAGTAAGCAAGGTTAAAAACCTTGCTTACTTATATAGACTTATAAGGAGGTGCTTAAAAAGTGTTAAAATATGTAGTTAAAAGAATATTAATGGCAATTCCAATCTTGTTAGGTATTTCGGTAATTGCTTTTTTTCTAATTAGACTTGTGCCAGGAGATACAGTAACTGCTCTATTAGGTGTTAATTACAATGAAGAACAAGCCCTTATATTAAGAGCAAAGTATGGCCTGGATAAACCTTTGATTATTCAATATTTTATTTGGTTAAAGAATGTAGTAGCAGGAGATTTTGGCAACTCTTTTTTTACAAAAGAACCGGTATTGTCTGCAATAGCTGACAGATTACCTGTAACTCTTCAACTTATGTTTATGAGTTTCTTATACTCGATTTTCATAGCTATACCACTTGGAACAATAGCAGCAATTAAGAGGAATTCACCTGTTGATTATGGTGCAAGTTTTCTTGGTTTGTTAGGGGTTTCAGTTCCGAATTTTTGGTTAGGGACTTTATTTATTCTGTTCTTTTCACTCAATCTAAAATGGTTTCCTTCTGGAGGATTTATCAGTTTCTTTGAAGATCCTGTTCAGAACTTAAGATACATGATAATGCCTTCTGTAGCATTAGGAACATCAGTTGGAGCAGTTGTTATGAGGATGACTAGATCTTCTATGCTGGAAGTGCTTGGTCAAGATTACATAAAGATGGCAGAAGCAAAGGGAGTGACAGATAACAGGTTGATACTGCATCATGCATTAAAGAATGGTTTTATACCAGTAGTTACTGTTCTTGGGATACAGATGGGATATTTACTAGGAGGATCTGTAGTAATAGAAAAAATATTTTCTCTACCAGGAGTTGGTCAACTATCACTACAGGCTATAACAAATAGAGACTATGCACTGATGCAGGGATGTATTTTGCTTGTGGCAAGTGGATTTGTAATAATAAATTTACTAGTTGATATAATTTATGCATTCTTAAATCCAAGAATAAGATATTAAAGGAGGTTTTAATTTGGGAGAAATATGGTACAGATTTAAAAAAAATAAGCTTGCATTGTTCGGCTTTTCAGTATTACTAGTTTTTATAATTTTAGCATTAGCAGCTCCTATTATTGCTCCTTATGATCCTTTTGAAATGAATACACAATCTACACTTCAAAAGCCGAATTCTTCGCATATTTTTGGGACAGACCAGTTCGGTAGGGATATTCTAAGTAGAATTATACATGGAACTAGAATTTCATTTAAGGTAGGTGTTATTTCTGTAGGAATATCCTTGGTAGTTGGAGTTGTAATGGGAATTTCAGCTGGATATTTTGGTGGATGGATTGATATTGTTATTTCTAGAATTATTGATATAATGTTTTCTTTTCCAGATATATTTTTGGCATTAGTTATTATGGCAATTTTAGGTACAAGTTTAACCAATGTTATGATAGCCATAGGTATAGTTTATACTCCTATTTTTGCTAGAATAGCAAGAGGTTCTACCTTAACAGTAAAAGATAATGCATATATTGAAGCAGCTAGATCTATAGGAGTAGGAGACTTAATGACTATAATAAGACATATCCTTCCAAACATTCTTGCACCTTTGATAGTTCAAATAACATTATCTTTTGGATTTGCTATACGATCTGAAGCAGCTCTTAGTTTTTTGGGATTAGGAGTTGAACCAGATGTCCCTTCTTGGGGAATAATGTTAAATGAAGGTAAAGACTGGATGGAGTTAGCATGGTGGGTTTCAGTATTCCCAGGATTAGCAGCTACACTAGCAATATTGAGCTTCAATGTATTAGGAGATGGATTAAGGGATGCTCTTGATCCAAAGTTAAAAAATGAATCAGAATAGAGAACATACAGAAAAGGAGGTAACTCCATTGAAAGAAGTAGTCTTAGAAGTAAAAGATCTCAAAACTCATTTTCGAACAAGAAAAGGAGTAGTAAAAGCTGTTGATGGTGTTAGTTTTAAAGTCCATAAAGGAGAGACTTTTGCCTTAGTTGGAGAATCAGGTTGTGGCAAAAGTGTCACATGTATGACAATTATGGGTTTAATAGGACGAAAGAAGAATGAAGTTGTGAGTGGAGACATATTATTCAAAGGAAGAAATATAACGAATATTTCAAAAGAAGAAAGGAGAAAGTTGAGAGGAAAGAATATGTCTATTATATTCCAGGATCCAATGACATCCCTTAATCCTGTTTATACAGTAGGAACTCAAATAGCCGAAATGCCTATAATTCATGAAGGTAAGAGTCAAAGTAAAGCAAAAGAAATAGCAGTAAATATGCTTAAAAAAGTGGGAATACCATCCCCTGACAAAAGAGTAGATGAGTATCCTCATCAATTTAGTGGTGGTATGCGACAAAGAGGAGTAATAGGGATGTCATTAGCATGCAATCCTGAACTACTCATTGCTGACGAACCTACAACAGCTTTAGATGTAACTATACAAGCTCAGATATTGGAGCTCCTTAGAAAACTAAAAGAAGATACAAAATCAGCAATAATTATGATAACTCACGACCTTGGAGTAGTTGCAGAAGTTAGTGATTTTGTTGGTGTTATGTACGCTGGAACCTTAGTAGAAAAAGCACCGGTAAAAGATTTATTCAAAAAACCCTTACACCCTTATACAAGAGGATTATTAAAGTCAATACCTAAACCTGGATCAAAAGAGAGATTAACAATAATTGAAGGGCAACCCCCAGATCTTCATAATGCGCCAAAAGGATGTAAATTTTATCCAAGATGTTCTTACGCTATGGATAAATGTAGAGAAGAAATGCCTGAACTAATAGAAATTGAAAAAGGACATAAATCAGCATGCTGGCTAAATGAGGTGAATAAAAATGGAGAATAATATTTTAGTAGAAGTAAAAAACTTAAAGAAGTATTTTCCAATTAAAAGTGGTGTTTTATCTAGAAAAAAAAATTATTTAAAAGCAGTTGATGGATTGAATTTAAAAATTTATAGGGGTGAAACTATTGGGCTAGTTGGTGAATCAGGATGTGGAAAATCAACAACTGGACGTTTAATTTTAAGGCTTTTAGAACCAACAGAAGGAAAAATATTTTTTGATGGGAAAGAGATAACGAATTTAGAAAAAAATCAATTAAAAGCTATGAGAAAAGACTTTCAAATGGTTTTTCAAGATCCTTATGCCTGTCTTAACCCAAGATTATCTATAAAAAGTATTATAGAAGAACCTTTAAGAACTCATAAATACAGTCCCAGTGAAAGAAAAAAAACTGTAGAAGATTTGTTGAAAAAAGTGGGTATACCTAAAAGCTATATGGACAGATATCCACACGAATTTTCAGGGGGACAGCGTCAAAGAATAGGTATAGCAAGAGCTCTTGCTTTAAATCCTAAGTTTATAGTTGCTGACGAGCCTGTAGCTGCTCTTGATGTGTCTATTCAAGCACAAATACTAAATTTAATGTCTGATTTGCAGGATGAATTTAATTTAACCTATTTATTTATAGCCCATGACTTAAGCGTGGTACAGTATATAAGTGATAGAATAGGAGTTATGTATTTAGGGTCTATGGTGGAACTGTCAGGAAGCCAAGAACTTTTTGATTATACGATACATCCATATACCAGGGCACTACTTTCTGCTATACCTATACCTGACCCTGAAATAGGTAAAAAACAGATTAGTCTTGAAGGAGAGATTCCTAGTCCGATAAACCCTCCTAATGGGTGCAGATTCCATACTAGATGCCCTTATGCTGAAAAATTATGTATGGAAGAAAGACCTGAGTTTAGAGAAGTAAAAAAAGAGCATTATGTTGCGTGTCATTTTGCTGAAAGATTTATTAAAGAGCAGGAAAGGTAAATATAAAAATAGTACACATATAAAACCTCCTTTCATAGAGGTTTTATTTTTTTGCCAATTTAGAGTATAATATATTTATTATATTCAAAAAGAAGGTATATATATGAATGAAAAAATAGTAATAGGAGTAGGAGCACTAAATGATAATACAAAACAGCTTTACCATGAAGTTTTAGAATCAATTATTGATGGAAAGTACACAGTAGTTTCTTTTAATTTTAATAAACTGAATAAGAAAAAAGTAGATGTAGATATTCTTTTAATATCAACTCCAATAATGATTAATTTAGTAAAAAAACATATCAAGCCGACTACAAAGCTTATAACTATAACTAGAACCTTTACTAAAAAATCTTTCGAACTAATTTCTGCCGTACCGAACGCAGAAAAAATGTACCTTGTAAACAATGGTATAGATGTTACCTTTGAGACTATTTCATTAATATATACTTTAGGATTTGATTTTGAATTGTATCCTTTTTATCCAGGAGTAGAACCTATTGATGAAATAAAAACAGCTATAACTACAAATGAAATAAACCTAGTTCCGGATACTATAGAAAAAATATATAATATTGGACACATGGTTTATGATATAAGTACTATTTTAAAATTATTAAATGAATTGAATTTAGATGAAGATGAAAAAAAATTAATGATTCAAAACTACCAAAAAAAAATAATAAATGTAGACCAGGGTGTAAACTCATTAATAGATAATAATTATTTTATCCAGCAGGAGAAAAATACAATAGCAAATCTGATTAATGAAGGATTAATTGAAACTGATAATTTTGGAAATATATTATTTGTAAATGAGATGACTAAAAGCATTTTGAAGGAATATAACCTAGTAGGTAAAAATGTTAATGAAATTTCAGAAAAAATAGGTATATATTTAGATGAAAACCAATATATAACTGATGAACTTATTAAATACAAAAAAGAACAGCTCATAATGAGTACTAAGCCTATTTATGTATTATCTGAAAAAGTCGGAAATATAATAATAATTAGGAATATAACAGAAATAAAAAGATTAGAAGATAAACTTAAAAAAAGCATATCTCTATCAGGTCATGTAGCAAAATATACACTGGAAGATATTATAGGAACGAGTAGGGAAATAGATGAAACTAAAAAATTAGCAAAAAAAATGGCTAAAACAAATGCTTCGGTTTTGATTACTGGAGAAAGTGGTACAGGCAAAGAATTATTTGCAAATGCAATTCACAACGAATCTGAGAGAAGTAAGTTTCCATTTTTGGCCATTAACTGTGCTACATTGCCTGAATCACTAATAGAAAGTGAGCTATTCGGCTATGAAAAAGGAGCTTTTACAGGAGCTAGTAAAGAAGGAAAACTAGGTCTTTTCGAACAAGCACATCACGGCACATTATTTTTAGATGAAATAGCAGAACTAAGCATAAAAATGCAGTCTAGACTCTTAAGAGTGCTTCAAGAATCAGAAATCATAAGAATAGGAAGTAGTAAAATAAGAACAGTAGATGTTAGAGTTATTTCTGCAACAAATTCGGATTTATATGTAGAATCCTCAAAAGGTAATTTCAGATGGGATCTTTATTATAGGTTAAACATTTTTCCAATAAAGGTACCTTCTTTAAGAGAAAGAAAAGAAGATATCCCTTTTTTATTTGAATATTTTTTAAAAGAATTAAAATGTAATAAACCTGTAAATAAGGAAATTTATGATATTTTTTATAAATATAGCTGGCCTGGGAATGTAAGAGAACTTAGAAACATAGTAGAGTATCTAGCATATATGTCAGAGGAAGAGATAAAACCTGAAAACCTACCTCATAATTTCAATAAAGTTGATAATATTAAAAACTCTAATAAAGACAAAAAATTATCAAAAGTAAAGATGATAATACTAAATATATTGTTTGAAAAACTTAAAAATAAAGAAAAAATTGGAAGGAAGAAACTTTCTTCAACTCTTGAAACTAAGGGTATATTTCTTTCAGAAAAAGAAGTTAGGAAAGAGTTATTAGAACTCCAAAATAAAGAACTGGTAACTATAGGAAAAGGAAGACAAGGAACCAAGATAACAAAAAAAGGTATAGAAGAGATATAGATAATGGCAGGATAAAACAAATATATGTTAAAATAGTAAAGGGAGGCGATCCAATGAAATTACACCAGGTAAAAAGTCCTCAAGATATTAAAGAGGAAATGAGAGAATACTTTAAAAATATAAAGATAGATAAAGAGACAGTTAATATAAAAAATGCACTGAATAGAATAGTATATGAAGATGTACTATCCAAGGTAGATATACCGGATTTTGATAAATCAACTGTAGACGGATTTGCTGTAAAGGCTTCAGATGTTTACGGAGCTTCAGAAAGCATACCGGCTTTTTTAAATTACAAAGGTCAGGTAGAAATGGGCAAAGATACGGACCTTACTGTAGATTATGACGAATGTGTCTATGTACCTACGGGAGGAAAACTTCCAGAAGGATCAAATGCAGTAGTCATGATAGAGTACACAGAAGAAATCGATGAAGAAACTATAGCAGTGTACAGACCCTTGGGAGAAGGAGAAAACATTATAAAAATCGGCGAAGATATGAAAAAAGAAGAAATTCTCCTTAAAAAAGGTAGAAAAATTAAATCCTACGACCTTGGAGTTCTAAGTGCCCAGGGCATATGGGAGATAGATGTATATAAAAAACCTAAAGTAAGCATAATATCTACCGGTGACGAACTCGTACCACCTTATGAAGAAATTAAAGAAGGACAGATAAGAGACATAAATACATATACTATCATGGGAGCTGTGGAAGAATTTGGCGGTCAGGTGGTAAACACAGACATAATAAAAGATAATTACCAAAGTCTCCAGAAAGCTGTAGAAAAATATGGAAAAGTATCAGATGTAGTAATTATTTCAGGGGGAAGTTCCGTAGGAGTCAAGGATAACACGGCAAAGGTACTTGATAGTTTAGGAGAACCGGGAGTGTTTGTAGAAGGAGCAGCTATAAAACCTGGGAAGCCTACAATAATATCTTACAGTAATGAAACTGCATATATGGGCTTACCGGGACATCCCCTATCTTCAGCTATAGTGTTTAGCATATTTGGTAGTGAACTTTTTAACATTCTTTTTGACAGAGAGATGGATTCGGAAATAGAAGTAGAGGCATTAAGCAGTCAAAATTTACATTCAACACCGGGAAGGGAAACCTACCAGGCTGTTAATATATATAAAGAGAATGGAAAAAGATACTTTAAACCTATACTTGGTAAGTCAGCATCAATTTCAACTATAGTTAAGGCTGACGGCCTACTTAAAATTGATGTTCAGGAAGAGGGAGTATCAAAGGACGAGGTAAGAAAGATTATACTTATTTGAAATGAGGTAGATTATGAAAGAAGATAATAAAAGAAATGTATATATAGGAAATACAGATATAAAAGAAGCTATAAAACTTTATTCTGAAAAATTAAATATTGATGGCAAATCTAAATGGGAAAAGATAAATCCTTGGGATGCTTACGGAAGAATAACCTGGGAAGGAGTATTTGCAAAGTACTCTTCTCCAAACTACAATGCTTCAGCTATGGACGGTATAGCAGTTAAATATAAGAAAACTCTAGAAGCAAAAGAAACTAATCCTGTAAGACTTAAAAAAGAAGAAGATTATAAGATAATAGACACAGGAGACCCGATAAAAGAACCTTTTAACAGTGTGATAATGATAGAAGATGTAGTAGAAATAGATGAAAATACTGTAGAAATAATAGCCCCGGCTTTTCCATGGCAGCATGTTAGACAGATAGGAGAAGATATAGTAGCGGGTGAAATGATAGTCCCATCAAATCACAAACTTCGCCCTGTTGATATAGGAGGAATAATAAGCGGTGGAGTAGAAAAAGTAAAGGTATACAAAAAACCTAAGGTAGGGATAATACCTACGGGTACGGAAATTGTAGACTTAGGAAAAAAGCTAGAAGAAGGAGACATAATAGAATCTAACTCTAGAATATTTCAGGGACTTGTTCTTAAATACGGTGGAGAGCCAAATAGATACCAACCGGTAGTAGATGACTATAACCTAATAAAAGAAGCTGTAGAAAAATCAGTAGAAGAAAATGAAATAACTATAATAAATGCAGGATCTTCAGCTGGTACTGAAGATTATACAAGAGACATCATAGCTGATTTAGGAAAAGTAATAGTACACGGTCTGGCTATAAAGCCGGGAAAACCTGCTATACTTGGAATTGTAGATGACAAACCCGTTATAGGTATACCAGGATATCCAGTATCAGCATACTTTGTATTCGAGAATATTGCCCGGGAAATAATCCAAAGATATCTAGGAGGAATAAAAGAAGAAAAGAATTATGTAGAAGCTGTACTTTCTAGAAGAATCGTATCAAACCTTAAGCAGGAAGAATATGTAAGGATAAAGCTAGGTAAGGTAGACAACAAGATTATAGCCACCCCTTTAAAAAGAGGTGCGGGAGTTACCATGTCCCTAATCAATGCCGATGGAATACTTACCATACCTAAAGAATACGAAGGTATTGAAAAAGGTGAAAAGATAAAGCTAGAATTAATGACAAACCTTAACAGCATCGACAATACTATAGTATCCATAGGAAGTCACGACCTTATTATAGATTTGATAAGGGATAATATTCATAAAAAATATCCTAGGTATTCAGTATCTTCAGCCCATACTGGAAGTATGGGAGGACTAATGGCTCTTAGAAATAAAGAAACCCATATAGCACCAATCCATCTTTTAGATGAAAAGTCCGGAGAATATAATAAGGAATTCATAAGAAAATATCTTAAAGATAGGGAAATTGCATACATAAAAGGTGTAAAGAGAGAACAGGGTCTAATAGTTAAAAAAGGTAATCCTAAAGAAATAAAGAAATTTAAAGATATAGGAAAAGAAGACGTAGTATTTATAAATAGACAAAAAGGATCAGGCACTAGGATACTTACAGATTATCTTATGAAAGAAAACTCAATGGATAGAAGCCAGGTTATGGGATACGAAAGAGAAGGAAATACCCATATGGCCGTATCCTCAGCAGTTGCTTCAGGAACAGCAGATGTAGGTATAGGAGTTTATTCTGCAGCTCAAATCATGGGTAATGATTTTATAAAAATAACAGAGGAAGAATATGATTTTGCCTTAGATGTAGAACTGCTTAAAGAAGATAAGATACAGAAATTTATAAATGTATTAAAAGATGAAGATTTTAAGAAGAAACTTGAATCCTTAGGTGGATATAATACTGAATCTTCAGGAGAGGTGGGACGATATGAAAGATAATTTTGAAAGAGAAATCACATACCTTAGGGTTTCAGTTACAGACAGGTGTAACCTGAGATGTAAATACTGCATGCCCCCTGGAGGAATAGAAAAAAAAGACCATGAAGATTTAATATCTTTAGAAGACATATATAGAATTATAAAAGAATCAACAAGATTGGGAATAAAAAAAATCAGATTTACAGGGGGAGAACCCCTAGTTAGATTAGGTCTACATAAACTTATAAAAGATGTGTCTCAGCTTGAAGGCATAAAAGAAATAACTATGACAACCAACGGTGTACTTTTAACTAAATACATAAAGGAATTAAAAGAAGCAGGATTAAACAGGGTAAATATAAGCTTAGATACTCTCAGGGCAGATAGATACAAAGACATCACAAGAGGTGGAGATATAAATAAGGTCATTGAAGGAATAAAAGCAGCCCAAAAATACGATATGAAGCCAATCAAGATAAATGCAGTACTTATGAAAGGTTTTAACGATGATGAAATAGAAGATTTTGCTAAACTTACGATAGACAAAGATATAATAATAAGATTCATAGAACTTATGCCTTTCGGTGAAAGATACTCATGGACTAAAGATAAATATCTAAGCAATAGTAGAGTCCTAGAAAAGGTTAAAAATCTTGAAGAAATTAACTACGACAAAGGAAGTCCGTCTAGATATTATAAAATAAAGGGAGCTAAGGGTAAGATAGGATTGATAAATCCTATTAGTAGACATTTCTGCAACACCTGTAATAGAATAAGGTTAACAGCTGATGGAAATATAAAACCCTGTCTTCACTCAGATTTAGAAATAGATATGAAAAAATATCTAGGTAGTGAAGAAGAGATATATAAAGGATTGATAGAAGCGGTTAAGAGTAAACCTTCTCAGCACCATATAAATGAAGAAGGATACGATCCTATTAAAAGAGATATGAATAGGATTGGAGGTTGATTATGAATAGTAAAAAATTAACCCATTTAGATAAAAATGGAAGACCAAAAATGGTATATGTTGGAGAAAAGAAGGACACCGACAGAGAAGCTGTGGCTTTCGGAAAAATTTATTTATCTTTAGAAACCTTTGATAGATTAAAAAAAGGAGACTTAAAAAAAGGTGATGTGTTATCAACCGCACAAATAGCTGGGATAATGGGAGCAAAAAAAACTAGCGAAATAATCCCAATGTGCCACAACATTTTTATTACTGGAGTTGAGATGGAATTCAAACTTAAAGAAGAAGATAATTCTGTAGAGATAACTAGTAAAGCAAAAACTACTGGAAAAACTGGAATAGAAATGGAATCCCTTACAGCAGTTTCAGTAGCGGCTCTTACTATATACGATATGTGCAAAGCTGTAGATAAGAATATGGTAATTTCAGAAATCAAATTATTGAAAAAGACCGGTGGAAAGTCGGGAAAATATATTAGAGAGGAGTAATACAAATATGGAAGGAAAGGTAGTTGCTGTAAATATAAGCGATAAAAAAGGAGTGACTAAAACTCCAATAAGTGAAGGAAAATTTATAGAGAACTTTGGATTAGAAGATGATGCTCACGGTGGTGATTGGCATAGACAGGTAAGTTTGTTGGCAGAGGAAAGTGTAGACAAGATGAAAGATATGCTCAATCAAAAAGGATATACAGATTGCAGAGGAATATTCGCAGAAAATCTTACTACTAAAGGCATAGTTTTATATGATTTGCCTGTAGGAACTAAAATGAAAATTGGAGAAACTCTTCAAGAAGTTACTCAAATAGGAAAAGACTGTCACGATGGGTGCGCTATAAAAAATCAGGTTGGTAAATGTGTAATGCCTAGAGAAGGAATTTTCACTAGGGTGCTTAAAGGAGGATACATAAGATCAGGAGATAAAATAAAAATAGTTGAAGGAAATGAAGATTAATAAATATTTAATTGCATATTTTCCAAATATATACTATTATTTATTTGATATAAACAAGGAGAACTAATATGAACAGATTTATAAAAACATTTATCATTAGCTTGATAATATTCCTTGCTTTTGCAGGTAATATAGTATATAACCAGTATGATTTATATGTTAAAAGCTACCAATTTACACCAATATACAGCGACGAATGGCTTAGTGAAGAAAATCCAAATAAAGGTGAAGATGAAAATCCATCTCCAGAAACTCTAATAGAAAACAGCGGCAGAATTAATTTCTTGCTGGCTGGGCTGGAAGGACCTAGAACGGATACAATTATATTCATAAGCTTTGACCCGAGAAGTAACCAGCTGGATTTGATATCAATACCTAGAGATACCTACTTTTATAAAAAGGGATTTTGGGAAGACTTCGACTACTATCCAAATCATAAAATTAATGCAATTTATGGAAATAAAGGAATAGAAGGTTTGAAGATAGCAGTATCTGATATTCTGGGTTTGGAGATAGATAATTATGCTACAATAACCTACAGTGGAGTTAGAGGAATTATAGATTCTCTAGGAGGAGTGGAAATTGATGTGCCTTTCGATATGTACTATGTGGACGAATGGGATGATCCACCTTTAGTGATAGATATTAAAGCCGGAAGACAAGTATTGTACGGAGAAAAGTCTGTTCAGTTTTTAAGATTTAGACAAAACAGCGACGGTAGCATAAAATACGGAGACATACAGAGAATAGGTATGCAGCAGAAGTTTATGAAACAGGTAGCAAAAAAAGCCTTAAGTTTTAAGCTGCCCCTAATAGTAGATGATATATTTAGACATGTAAAAACAGATGCTTCATTAACGGAAGTATCAAAATATGCCAATCTCGCGGTAGGACTGGACCTTCAAAATATCAACTTTTATACTATACCGGGAGAAGATGAATTTATACAAGGCACATCTTTTTACGTGGTGGATAATAAAAAGACCCGACAGTTAATTTTCGATATATATGAAATACCTTATGAAGTTGAATAAGATTCATAAGGTATTTTAGTGTATTAAATTAATCTTCAGCACATTCTGAATCGTTGCCTTTTAGTATATCCATACCGTGGGTCAATGCTTGAAGTAGATATTCTAGAGACTCTCTAACAGCTTTTGGACTACCGGGCATGTTTATAATTAAAGAATTATTCCTGATTCCAGAAGTAGCTCTTGAAAGCATAGCTTTTGGAGTGATTTTAAAGCTAAAGTTCCTAATTCCTTCTGAAATTCCTGGAGTTTCTTTATCTATTACTTCCTTGGTAGCTTCAGGGGTTACATCTCTCTTTGAAAATCCAGTACCTCCAGTAGTTAGTACCAAATCCACAAATTTATTGTCAATCATATCTATAATAGCATTTTTTATATCTTCTTTTTCATCAGGAACCACCACATACTCGGTTACTTTATAATTTTCTTTTTCAATTATTTCCTTTATTGTTGCACCGCTTACGTCTTCTCTTTTCCCCTGAGAGCCTTTATCGCTGGCGGTTATAATTCCTACTCTATACATATTTGCCTCCTTAAGTTTATTAATTTTTAGTTTATACTATTTACTTAAAAACGACAAGTCTAAGGTATTGAATTTTTTTGCTAAGATGTATATAGTATATATAAATGTTTAAATTAAGGATGAATTAATATTTCAGATATAAAATAACATGAAAAATATTACAGGAGGATAGAAAATGAGTGGAATTTTAGATAGAATCATTCCCATGCTATTAACCCTACCGGGAGTTTTAGTAGCAATTTCAATACACGAATACGGACATGCCCTAGCAGCATATAAAATGGGTGACAATACTGCAAAAGCCCAGGGAAGACTTACCTTAAATCCTTTGAAACACCTAGATCCAATTGGATTTATCTGTCTTTTAATATTTAGGTTTGGTTGGGCAAAACCTGTACCGATAAATCCTAGAAACTTTGGAAATCCTAGAAGAGATGATATTATTGTTTCCCTTGCAGGAGTTGGCATGAACTTAATTACTTCCATAATCTTTATTTTCATTATGAAAATCGGTTTGCAGTGGGGATTTTTATATAATATGGGAAGTATGGGACAAATACTTTATACTATGCTTTACGGAGCTGCTTACATTAACATAGGTCTTATGGTATTTAATCTTATACCTATACCACCACTAGACGGCCACCATGTAGTTCAGGATATAGTTGGATTTAAAGCAGTTAAATTTTACCACGAATATGCCCAGTATATAAGAATAGGGCTCATAATACTTTTATTTACAGGATTTTTAGGAAGATTCATAGTTCCTGTTATTAGCGGAATATTCGGTCTTCTATTTAATACTATTATGTAAAATCAATGAAAGGGGAAGTATTCTAAATTTAGGATACAACAAAGATATGTTTGCCAAAAGAGTTCGAAATATGACACCTTCAGCGACAATTGAAATTACTTCCAAAATAGCAGAGTTAAAAAAACAGGGAGTAGAAATTCTTTCTTTTAATATAGGAGAACCGGATTTTGATACCCCTGAAAATATCAGAGATAAGGGAAAAGAAGCCCTGGATTTAGGGCACACTAGATATACACCAGCTGGAGGAACTATAGAGCTAAGAGAAGAAATTGCAAAAAAAATTTTAAAAGAAAACAACTTAAAGTACAGTTATCAGGAAATAATAGTATCCAGCGGAGCTAAACAGTCACTTATGAATGCCCTCCTCACCTTATGTGAAGAAGGAGATGAGGTAATCATACCTTCGCCTTACTGGGTAAGCTATATTGAAATGGTCAAATTAACAGGAGCTAAACCGGTACTTGTAGAGATGGAAGAATCGGATAATTTCAATCTTAATATTGAAAAAATAAAAAAAAGTATTTCGGATAATACCAAATGTATCATGATTAACACACCAAACAACCCTACTGGAGCAATATACTCAGAAAACCAGCTTAGGGAAATAGCTAATCTATGTGTAGAAAATGACATATTTATATTGTCAGACGAAATTTATGAAAAACTGATATATGATGGAGAAAAGCATATAAGCATAGGGACCCTGTCTCAAGAGATAAAAGATAAAACAATATTAATAAATGGAGTATCTAAAAGCTTTGCCATGACCGGATGGAGAATCGGTTATGCAGCAGGACCAAAAGACATTATTAAAGCTATGACTAACCTGCAGGGACATATGACCACAGGACCAAATGCACCGGCTCAATATGCCTCACTGGAAGCCTTCAGAAATTCTCACAATTCAGTAGAAAAGATGGTTGTAGAGTTTGATAAAAGAAGAAAATATTTAGTAGATAGATTAAATAGCATCCAAGGAGTAACTTGCATTCTTCCGAAGGGAGCTTTTTATGCAATGCCTAACGTAAGCAGTTTCTACGGTAAAAGCTGGGGAAATTATAAAATTAACAACTCTATGGATTTAACAAACTTTTTATTGGAAGAAGCTAAAGTTGCAGTTGCTCCAGGAGAAGCCTTTGGTATAGATGATAATATTAGAATTGCCTATTCCAACTCAATGGAGAATATTGTAAAAGGAATGGATGCCTTAGAGAAAGCATTAAAAAAACTCAAATAAAAAAAGGGAGATTTAAAATTTCCCTTTAATTAACTCTCTTAGCAAGAACTTGCAGACATTCCTTTAATAGATACCACAAATCCTTTTCTTAAAAAGCTGTTTGCATACTCTATGTTAAAACCATCGTAATGCTTAATGTCTTCACCAGCTACAAATGTCACTCCGTCTATTTCTTCTACATAATCACTATCTCTTTGTTCGTCCAGAACAAGTCCCAATTGAGGGCCGCCTCAACCAAAACCTGATATATTTATTCTTATAGCCTTATCGTCAGCATTTTGCTTTTCTATGATTTTTTTGATTTCATCAACAGCGGTTTTGCTTGCTTCTATTACCAAGTTATTCACCTACCTTTCTTATTTTACTATATATTAGTTTAGCATCTCATACATTCCAACCATCTGCTCGTATTTAAGCATTCCTGGATATCCTGTTTCTACTGAACCATCGGAGTTTATACCAATAGTTAACGGTAAAGCATTAGCACCGTAAGTTCCTGCAGTCTTTGCCTTAGGATCCAGTAGTATGTTTAAATCTATTTCAGGATTGTCATCTAGAAATCCTTGAATTTTAGATTCACTCTCATCTACGTTAATTGCTAATACTACAAGGTCATCGCTGTACTCCTGAGCTAACTTTGTTAAATCAGGCATCTCTTCTACACAGTATGGACACCATGTAGCCCAGAAATTTACCATTACTTTTTTACCTTGAAAATGGCTTAATGTATATGTTTCACCATCCATACCAGTCAATGAAAAATCGGGAGCATAAACTTTTTCTTCTTCTATATTTTCTTCAGTTTCCTTTTCTGATTCTTCTACCGGTGTCTCTGCCTCTGTATTATTTTCTTCGGGTATTTCCTCGCCTTCGGAAGTACAGCCTATCAATAATACTAAAGATAATACCACAACTAGAGAAAGAATCAAGTATTTTTTACTCATATTTCACCACCTATCAAATTATCAAAATGCAAGACTATTAAATATAGTCAATTTGTTCATCACTATTAGAATACCTAAAATGATTAAAACTACTCCACCAATTTTATTTAAATATAAACTAAATTTCTCTATTTTACCAATATATTTTGTGAAGAATCCAAGCAGCAGTGATGTCAGTATAAAAGGTATAGATAAACCTAAAGAATATACTCCTAAAAGCAGTATCCCTTCACTTACTGTGGATTGGCTTCCTGCAAATATTAGTATAGAGCCTAATACGGCACCTATACAAGGAGTCCATCCTGCTCCAAAAGCCATACCCATAAGGGTAGAGCTGAAAAAGTTGTTTTTTCTCTTTGGGGCTTTAAATCCGTGTTTTCTACTAAGAAACCCTATTTTTATTACTCCCAGCATATACAGTCCGAAAAATATTATAAACAAACCGCTTATCTTTCTAAATAATGAAAGATTTCTATTTAAAAAACCTCCTAAAAAAGTAGCCGAAGCTCCCAACATTATAAAGATAATACTAAATCCTAGTACAAATCCTATTGTTCTTGTAAAATTTATTTTTTTGAAATTGGTGTAGCTTTCAACATTGGCTCCTGCTGTATAGGAGATATATGCCGGTATTATTGGTATAATACAAGGAGAAAAAAAGGATATTACTCCTCCCCAGAAAGCTACTAAAAAAGATATGTTTTCCACAAGATCCCTCCTTTGTAGTAGAATATCATACCCCGCCCGGGTATGTCAAGATAATTAATATTTTCACCCATTAATTATAAAGTAGGGAGTATTTATAATTATAACATTAAATTTTCTATTATCAAATAGAAAAACACTATATAACTATTAATAAATCAAATAGCGTCGTTGAATAATAAAATAATATAATATATAATAAAATATATAATAAAAATTACACTGATATATCAATATAAATATAAAACAATGGAGGGGTTATTTTGGCAGATAAGGAAACCATTTATAATGAAATTTTAAATAGAATCATTCATTTAGAGTACAAACCGGGAGATATAATAGAAGAAAAAAAGATAGCAAAAGAATTCAATGTTAGCAGAACACCGGTAAGAGAGGCTCTTCTTTTTTTAAGTGGAAAGGGTTTGGTACAGATGATTCCTAGAATGGGAACTTACGTTTCTCAAATAGATATTAAAAAGATAAAAAATGCTTATCAAGTAAAGAAAAAGCTGGAATCCTATGCTGCAGAGCTTGCCAGTGAATATGCTTCAGATGAAGATATAGAAGAATTATTTGAAATAACTAGAGAAATGTCTACTTACAAGGGTAGTCCTGACTATGAAAAATACATACAAAAGGATTACGATTTTTTCAAAAAATTAAGGAGTCTTACTAGAAACGAACTTCTCGAAGAAACTTTAGAAGAGCTAAACAACTCTATTGTAAGGTTTTTAAGATATATTCAGTACGTGTGCGATAATCCAAAATGGCATGTACAATCTCTAGAGAGTATAGCTCAAAGTATAAAAATTAGAGATTCAGAAACTGCTTCGAAAGAAACAGAATACTTTGATGCAGTTTACGTAAAAAAATTATTCAACACATATTTCGGATAGGAGGATGTTATGCTTTATAGAAAATTAGGAAAAACAGGATTAAAGGTATCAGTAGTAGGTCTTGGGGGTATACCTATACAAAGAGTTAACCAGGATGAAGCAGTAGAAATAATAAAAGAATGTAAAAATCAAGGGATAAACTTTATTGACACGGCTAGAGGATACAGTGTAAGTGAAGAGTATATTGGTAGAGGATTAAAAGAAGTAGGAAGAGATAGCTTTTACATAGCAACAAAGGCACCATCTTTTACCTGCGAAGATATGAAAAAAAGCATAGAAACCAGCTTAAAAAAACTCGATGTAGATTATATTGATTTATACCAGGTTCACAATGCCAGCAAACAGTGGCAGATAGACAGTGTGATATCAGAAGATGGAGCATTGAAGGCTTTGATAGAAGCAAAAAAAGAAGGAAAAATTCGTCACGTAGGCATTACAAGTCACAACAAGGATATTCTTGCTCAAGCTCTTGAATACCCTGAATTTGAAACTATACAGTTTCCCTTCAATCCTATAGAAAACCAAGGTATAGATGTTTTTGAAGAAGCTAAGGAAAAAAACATAGGAATAATAGGGATGAAACCAATAGCTGGAGGAGTATTTAGAGAAGCACAGCTTTCACTAAGATATATAATAAACAGTGAAATGATTACTATAGCAATACCGGGTATGGACAGTGTAGAACAGGTAGTAGAAAATGCCTATGCTGGAAAAGAAATGATTCCATTAACCGATGAAGAGACAGGTTTAATAGAGAAGGAAGTAAAGGAACTGGGAGAGGACTTCTGCAGAAGATGCGGTTACTGTACACCTTGCTCCCAAGGAATAAATATTCCTTTAATGATGGTTCTTGAAAATTATGTTAAAAGATACAACTTAGCTGACTGGGCTGTAGATAGGTATGGTGCGCAGGAAAATAAAGCTTCTGATTGTATTGAATGCGGAATTTGCGAAACTAGGTGTCCCTATAGTATACCTATCATCAATAGATTAAAATCCGTTAGAGCAACTTTTGAATAAAAAAAGAGAAAATATAAAAAGCTTAAGGATTCACATAATGTGTTTTCTTAAGCTTTTTTAATTGTATATTAGAGTAAAATAACTAGTAGTTTCACTTTTATCAACAGAAATAATGTCGTAGGAATTCTTATCGTTGATAAAAGTTAGCTCTCCGTCTAATCTGTTCATAACTTCTAAAAACGCAACCAAAGTCTGAGGAGAATCTACATTGTCATTGTCAAAATTCATTATGTCTACAAAATTTCTTTCCTGGATCTTTTTATAGGTTTCATCATCTTTTTTATTGGCTGTATCATAGTCCAGGTAGTGGCTAAAATCTATAGATCCTATAAGAAGAGTTTCACCGTCTATTATCTCCTCTTCTAAAAAACTGGTGAAATCCAGTAATTCTTGAAGGTCTAGGGTTCCTGGAAGAGTAAGGTTTAGTATTTTTACATCAGGCATATAGTATTTTACAAAGTGGACCAATGCTGCATTTGAATGCTCCCTTTCCAGTATTGAGTCTTCAATAACTATACTTTCATATTCTAAAGCTGTTTCTAAAGCATCCTGACTTATCTCCAGTCTTCCAAAAGGTGTCATCCAGTCCAGTTGGGTTGTGTATATGTTTTTAGTATCGGTAGTGTTGTGGTCCGGGCCTATTATTACTACGTTTTTGTATTTCTCAATATTATCAATTTTCAAAAATGCTTCGTGAAGCATTTCAGAAGCTAGGAGATGATGGGTGCAGACTATACCTTTTACTCCATCTATTTTTTTATCAATATTTTTCGGTATTGTAGAGTAAAAATCCTTAGGTTCGTAAAAAAGGGAATTGTTATATCCACTGCTTTTATATTCAATATCATTTTCAATTTCTTCATTATTATATACATCTTCAGAATTTTCTGCTTCTTTGTTTTCCACACTATCAACAGATAAAGTGCAGCCCGACAGTAAAACTGCCAGGCTGACTAATATTAAAATTGTTTTTTTCATCTAATCAACTACCTTCAACCTAATCTGGTCTGTATACCATAAGCTGCTGCTATCTGTAGTTTTTCTTATTACCGTATGGTCGTCGGTGTATTCTCCCGGGAGTACTGCCTGTATATAGTAGCTTAAAGGTTGATTAACACCTTTAGGGCTAAAGGACCATCTAAATACCAGGGTCTGTCCCGATTCTTCAGCAAGGTAGGTGTCTTTACCCAGCTTCATAAACCTAAATCCCGCCGGTACAAATTCGGTAATTTCGTAAGAAGTGTAATCTTTCCTATTGTTAATCTTAGGGTCTAAAGTTACCTTAATCAAATCTCCCTGACTGAAGGTATCCACTTCTTCTCCATCTAAGGTGTAGGTTTTACTTATGGAGTATTCCTCTGTTTTGTTCTTTTCTAGAGCGTCAGCATTAGCAAGACCATATACGTAAGCTCCTATACTGCTTTCTACTTCCGATACTTCCATTCCCGCCAGTTCTTCCTTGGTTAGGGTAATTGACTTAGTTTTAAAACCATCTATTTCATAAGTTTCAAATCTAGTTTCAGGATGAGTAAATTTAACTGTTACGCTTCCCTCCAGAGCTTTAATGTCTTCTGTCTCCATTATATTTCTATTCATTAGATAAATTAATTTTTCAAAATTAACCAGAGTCCATACATCCTCGCTGTTGTACAGGTAATCAAACATCTTATCTCCCTGTTCAAAATACTCAAGCTTTGCTGATGCTGCTAAAGCCAGGCCTGTAAGTTCCTTGCTGGTTTTTCCTGTAGTATCTTCTACATCAAAGTATATTTTGTCATCTTCTTCTTTGGAATATTCTTCCATTACATCTTTGAACAAATCTTCAGCTAAAGATTCGTCACCGAATTCTGCTAATCCTATAGAAGCAAGTAGCTTAGCCCTAGGGTTTCCGTCAATATCACTACTCTCAGCTAACTTTTGTAAATCCAAAAGTACAGGTTCTTTATATACAGCTAATCCTAGGTATGCAGATACTACTTCTTCTAAGGTGGAATTATCCCTACCTAATATATTATAGAAGTAGGTTTTCATTAAATCCCTGTCAAAATACTCTGTGTCCAACATGGCTACCTTTGCAGTCAATTCGGCATCCCTATCGCTGTAAGGAAGTAGACTTATACCTCCACCTTGAGATGTTTTTTCATAATCACTTAGGTCTACGAATTTATCTATAGGAGCATTTTCATCAAAGTTTTCTTTTATAAATTTTCTAGCGATTACCGGGGTAAGTCTTTGGTCTATTCTTTTGCCTCCAGCATATCTGAGGTTCATTAGAGTATTGTAAAACATTGATTCGCTTTCGTTAAAGAAGGTTACTTCAGCATTGGAGTAAACTTCATCAAAAGTAGTATCTTCAGATAATTGATAATATTCCTTGTTATTGAAATATACTGTAGAATCTACTACTTCAAAGGTTTTTTCTACTGCATCCTTATATTCGCCACCATCGGCATATACAGTTATAGTGTAGTTTCCCTTATCAAGTTCCTCTAAAGATATATTGGTATAAGCTCCAGCAGTACCTTCTTTAGAAAAAGATTTTTCTTCTCCTGTTGTATTGTTAACTAGGTCTACCTTGTAAGCTATACTTTGACCTTCCGTAATTTCCTCTCCAAATACCCTAAGACTTATAGAAGGAATATCTCCTGTGATAAACTCCTTACTTATTATAGTATTTACGTAGAATGGGAGTTTGGCATTTACATTTATTTTTGAAGAATAAGACTGCATATCTTCTGTAAATCCTTGGAAGGTAACCCTCCAGGAAGTTAGGTTATCCGGTAGCTTAAAGGACAAGGTTCCTTCTCCCGATTGGTTTAGGGTTATTGTCCTAAAATATGCCGTATCTTTAAATTCTCTCCTTACAGTATAATCTCCACCTTCTCCTCCTCTTTCGGCTCCTACTGAGAAATCAAAGCTGTTGTAGTCGTTGGATATATAATCCTTTTTGATACCAGTTGAATATACCGGTGAGTATAAATCTGCCAGTGAATTTACATCCTGTGGGAAGAGTTCAAAATATGCTTCATCAACTACACTGACATTAACATTTGATTGAATAGGTTCCCCTTTATTATCTAGAGCTTTAATATTAATTGTAGCAACTTCTCCAGGACGATAATCCTTCTTATCAGTAGTTAGGCTTATGTCCATTTCTTTTTCTTCGTATTCATAGGTTAGATGGGTTGCAGACAAGGTTTTAAATATATCTCCATTATCTATATATACACCCTGGATAAATACATTAGGTATGTAGGAATTTTTAAAGCTTAAGTCTCCGCTTACCCTATCGGTGATATAGTATTCTTTTACACCATCCTGCATTATCATAACAAGGAGCTTGTCTTCCTCTACTTCTTCTTTTCTACCTTCTTGGCTTCCTCTTTTTAGGTAGTAGGTGAAATTTTCATTTTCTTTAAACCTGTAATTTTCTTTACCTTCTATTTCTATAGATAGACTATTGGTTTCCATATTGAACATATCTCTCTGGTTGAATCTGAAGCTTCTTCGTTCAACGATGCTCTTTTCTCCGTCATTTAAAGTTACTATAACTTCAAAGTTACTTTCAGAGTCTTTTATGTATGGTGCTTCCAGTTCGTATTTTCCATTAACTGTATTAATATTAAAATTTTCCCTCTGCTTAGACCTTTGTACGTATTCGTATTTAGTCTTTGTCACCTTATCTATTAGGTCGTAGTAGGATCCTCTTTCTACTTTTTCATAGTAAGTTTCCACTACTTTTAAGTTAACCTCTTCATTGAGGGGAGCTCCTCTCATGTCTTCAATGTCTTTATTTTCAGACTTTATATATTTTTCTAAATCAATTTCATTTATATTTACACTAATTACAGGAGTTTCCAATTCGCTGTTTAGGTCTGTAGTTATCATCTTAGTCTTAGGGAAAAAAGTAAAGGTACTTATATCAGTAATTCTCTGGTCTTCAGCATCCCTATTATATGCAGCTATCCTTCCGGAAGTAGGTCTCCAGGAAGTGGTATTATCAGTTGGACTTATAGTAATCTCCCCAGTACCATCTTCATCAGTTTGTAAAGTGTTGTTACCTAATCCGGATAAATTAAAATCAAGATTAAAACTCATATTTGCTGCGGGACTACCATCGAAAAATTCAGACCTAAGGTTGTAGGTTATATCTTCTCCTACCATTAGGTAGTCTTTGTTGAAATCTGATTCTAACCTGTATATTGGTTTAGTATATTCTCTTATGTAAATTTCCTTTTCCATCACAGTATTATCATTATTAGTTAATACCAGGTTGTACCAACCGGTAGTCAAATTTTCAAAAGAAAAACTAGAGGTAAAGGTACCTACCTTATCAGTTCTAACACTCTTGCTTTGGATTTCCTTTTCACCGTAAACATTGGATATAAAGGATAAGGTGTAGTTGTTAGAATCCATATCCTTCTTTGGTTTTACATATCCAAATATATTGACCTTGTCCGTCGGTTGGTAGGTACTCCTATCTGTAAAGAAGTAGGACCAGTAGTCTTTAGAGTCCGGGCTGTAAACATTGTAGTAAAATGGTCTGTAGGTATACTCCGTCCTCAATACAAAATCATTATACCCATCTGCAGATACAGTACCGTAGGTTATCCTGCTTTCCTCTTCAGGAGTGTAATCTATTTGAGCAATACCATCAGACCCAACTGTACCTTCAAATCCTCCTTCAAAAGATACATCAGCACCGGCTAAGGCTTCTCCCGTAAACGCATCATTTAGCCATAGAAATTGAGAATCTTCCATTTCTGCATTATAAACTAATATATCGCTTACCTGAATAAAGGTATATCTTTTAGTACCTTTCAAGCTAGCTTCTGCAAGGTAGTAACCCTCATCCATTTCTTCAGGAAACTGTAAAATATCAAAGGATGAATAACCCTGTTCAACCTCTACGGGAGTGGTGTTAAAAGTTATTACTTCATTTAAGTAGTCGGGCTTAGTATTTTCAAAATCCTCGTACAAATACTTTATATTTCTAACTTCGTCGAATTTTTTAATATCACTTAAGAAATTTTCACTGGAGTCAAAGCTGTAGAGGCTTATATTAACCTCTTCATTTTTGAAACTCTCCCCTACATATCCTTCTAAAAAAGGTACCTGCAGGCTAGTAAAGTTAGCGAAATTTTTATTTAACCTAAGTCTGGAACTTTGTACTTCTCTGGTAGTAAAAGAAAAAGTATAATCTTCCTCTAAAGCTAGGTCGCTATCTTTTAGTTTGGCTCCAGCCTTTACAGTAACTGTATACTTTGTAGATTCTTCTAATTTTTCAGGAACAAAAATCTCTATATTGCCGTTGGTTTTAAAACTTCCTTCAACCTCAGGATAAATTTGGAAGGATTCTTCAAAGTTTTCTATGCCTTCGTGACTGAAGTTAACTTCTATGCCCGTCTCTAAAGGGATATAATCGTGGTCGTCCCCCGGTACCGTACCTATTACCCTAAGCTGGCTTTTTGTTTGAAAGGCCCACCTGTAATCGGACTCTTCCTCAGAGTCATTTAATGCTACACTATATATAGAGTTCCTACTCAGGGGTTTGTCAGGAATAATTTTAAACTTATTTCCGGATATTTTTTCAATTTCAAAATCCGTAGCCGGTTCTATAGACATATTCGCGGTAATAAAATCTTCATCTATTTCCTTTTTAGAATCCAGCTGTAGGGCAGAAGTTACATCTACTCCGGCAGAATCCTTAAGCAGGGGAGTCACAGCGTAGGATTTATCCTTAAGGTCTACTGTCACAGGATCTCCACCCTTAGAAACATCTATAGGGTCTTCCGTTGTTACTTCACCTTCATCACCTGGAGGCTCGTCTTCTATCCTGGTGCATGCTGAAAAAATCAGTATTAAACTTAAAGCTATAAGTAAAACTCTCTTTTTCAAAATAATCACTCCTATCAATATATTTATATGTAATGGTCTAATTTACAATTCTTACCTTAATTATACTACTTGAGAAAATATAATCAACCAAAAGGACCTATTGTTACAATAAAATAAAAGCTTGATTCACTAAAGAACCAAGCCTTATTTATTTGAATCATCATTTTATAATCAAATCTCCTGAAGTACTTTTGAAATATATCAAACTTCCTCCACTGCCGTAGCTTCCTTCTACAGTGTCATCGTGAATCCTATCGAAATTTAAATCTTTATCAGACTCTACATCACCGGAAAGAGAGTTAAACCTAAAGTTAAAACCTTCCCCATTTCCAGTAGATATAGTGGTACTTCCGGAAACAGATTTAAGGTTAAAATCACTTTCCACCTTCTCTATATCTATATCAGAATTACCGGAAACCGTATCGGAATCTAGAGAATGCAAACTACCCTTTACTTCTAAATCTCCAGACACTGATTTAAATCTCATATCTTTAATGATGACACCAATAAGTTTGCTGTCTCCTGATACTGTATCTAACCTAAGATTAAAGAGATTAGAATTAGTAAGGTCCATATTTCCTGAAACTGATTTTAGATTAGTTTCAGTACTTTTAATCTCATTTACTCTCAGATCCCCTGAAACAGTACTCATATTTACTTCGTCAAAGTCTATATCCTTAACCTCTACCCTGCTGGTAATAGTATTTAAAGATATGTCTCTGTGAAATTTTCCGGGAAGGATTATCTCTATTTTTAAAGAATTATCCTTGTAATCAGAATCGCTGAAACTCTTATTAGAGTCTGTTATTCTTAAAGACTTTCCTCTTTCTTCTATATATATATCAGGAGTGAAGTTGGATTTAATCGATCCTTCAAGATTTACGATAATTTCATTTGAGGAGCCGGCACTTATACTTACTTCACTAGACAAAAGTTCCAGATCCAAATCTTCGAAATCAACATCAGTTAAATCTATTTCTTCTTCCTCATCAACAGAATGACTTTTCTTAAAATCTAAAAACCAGGGTTTAGGAGAAAAACATCCTGTTGCGGTTATCATTATTATTACTACAAGACCTATTATAATTAATCCTCTTTTTTTCATATTAACCACCTCACAATAAATATACAACAAACAAATGAGAAGATAATTAATCAAATATTAAAATAAGATTAAGACTGACTTTAATATTTAAAACAAATTTCCTTTCATAATATTATATATTAAATGTAATAATATATAAAGACCAGGGCTTTAATCCAACATTCCCGTTGTAATTAGCTCCCATTTATATTAGAATATTATATAGTTTAAATATAAAGGAAAAAGATAATTTATGAATTTAGTTAAGGATTTAGAAGAAAAATTAAGCCAGGTAGCTCCATACATGATAAGGAAGGTAAAAAAATCAGAGGCTCTAGAATGGCTTCAGGATTTTAATAAGAAATATGGTGGAGGGATAGACTTATCTGCTATTGAACAAAAAAGCGGCGAGGGTATCGTAGTTCTAGCTTTAGGATACAATCTTCACAAAACAGATTTTAAAAAAGAAGAAATGTCTATATCACCATACTACTACTTTTCAAATATATACTATCAGAAGATGAATATGGTCTTAGAAGAACTTAAAGGAAAAGGATTTAAAGTCAACAAAATAGACCAAGCTCACCTAAAGACTTTAGCTAACCTCTCGGGGATAGGATACTACGGCAAAAACTCAATCATACACAATGATGAATTTGGAAGCCAGATGTTCCTATATGCGTTTACTACTGATGAGTCATTAGAATGGGATGAAATAAATTATAAATTATCCGACTGTGGAGACTGCACCATATGCGTCGAATCCTGTCCTAATAAAGCCCTAGAGGATTATAAACTTATAAGGGAAAAGTGCATAAGAAACTATACACTTGAAGGCAAGTACATACCTGACAAGATAAGAGATACACTGGGATCAAGGTTAATAGGTTGTGACAAATGCCAGACAGTGTGTCCAAAAAACTTCGGTAAAAATGAAGACCTACCTATAATGAATATACAGGAAAGAGAATTGCTCTTGCCTGACCTATACTTAAAAAACTGGGAAAAAGGTCTTAAGACACATATAAGAAAACTGGGAGATTTGATAGGTTATAACTATGCTAGGACAAATAGGGTCTTAGTTCAAAGTATAATATCTGCAGGTAACATAAGAAATAAAGACTTAACCAATGAGCTAAAAACCTTACAAAAACACCAAGACAAAAACATTGTACAATACAGCAATTGGGCTGTTAGAAAAATAAACAACGGGAGTGATAAAAATGAGTATTGAAAGCGTAAAAGAACAATTTCAAAATGAAAAGTTGCCTCTAGAGGTAATAGAAATGGATACCAGTACTGCGACTGTCGAGCTTGCAGCAGAAGCCCTGGGAGTAGAGCCGGGAAGAATAGCTAAAACTATGGCAATCCAAACAAAAGAAGAAAACCTCCTAGTACTGGCAAAAGGAGATAAAAGACTAGATAATAAAAAATTTAAAAAAGAATTCAGCTCAAAGGGTAAATTCATAAGCATGAATGATGTAGAAGACATTACCGGTCACCCTATAGGAGGAGTATGTCCCTTTGGATTAAAAAACAATATGGATATTTACCTAGATGTATCCCTAAAAGAATACGACTACGTATATCCGGCAGGTGGAGGACCAAATACAGCTGTAAAAATAGGTGTTGATTACCTGGAAGAAGTTACCAAAGGTAAATGGGTGGATGTTTGTAAGTAAATAATAGAATTTAGATGTTGAAAGAGAAATGACTCTAAGAAAAGATATAATAAGAATAAGCTTATCTCGACTTAGAGTCATAATTATGAAAAATTGCAATACTATTTAATCAAAGATTCTGGGATGTCAACTTCTCCCCAGAAATAAGCAGACTGCATATTCACTGCAAGGACAGGAGCTAATGCCAGCAGTAAACTACAGAGACTAAATCCGAGTTTTCTTTTTAGAACTCTCATATTCCCTCACCCCTTTCATTATTAATAACTGCAAAGACTGCAGTATTATTATCCAAAGACCTACTTTAGTAAAAGTATTATTTATAAAAATATATAAAAACAAATACGATAAAACAATAGTAAAGGTAACAATCTTGTACCTATTCTTCTTAGTCTTACGGATAGACTCCCTTTTTTTTGAAACAAGAGGTGCAATCCAAATTAGAATAATAAAAAAAAATATAAAAAGAAATATAAAAAATATTTCGTCTATAGCTAATCTATTTACAAATAAAAGGCTGTTATAATACATAAAGGAAAAAGCTAAGCAGGTCCAATATCTTTTAAAATGAAAACCACCGACGTTAATTCTCAAAATAGTAGAAAAAACAAACATAATTAAAAAAATTTTGCCATTATTCATTACTGTGAAAAAAATAAATAAAATAACTAATTTGCTAAAATCACTTAAAAGGGCAGATAAAGAATATGCCATTTTCTCTTTATCAAGCTCACTAAAAGAATTACTACTACTCAATATATTTAGCAAATATAAACTAATACTTTGTATCATTACAATCACCACTCAAAATATAACTTAAGGGAAAAATAAGTCAATAGGAATTGACTATTCCGTATGAATTTTTGATTATTTGATAATTTTAGTCCGAATAGTCAAAAATTCATAGCAAATAATCAAATGGCATTGATAAATTACTTTTAATATGTATAATGAAATTGCAAGCTTGTAAAAAAATAAAATTTGGAGGAATAAAAAATGAAAAGAAAAAGTTATATAATATTAGTTATTATCTGTTTGATTACTTTGAGTAGCCAGATAGTATTTGCTAATGAATATTTATCAGAAGAGTCTACTAATAAGATAACATTAACTGCCAATGAAGAACAATTAAAGATAATTAATAATCTTGAGAATTTTGAAGATTTAACTCCTTTAGAAGTTATTAAAATTGTTTTTCCAGAAGAATACAAGAAAATAAACTTTAAAGATACAAAGTTATTAAATAAAAAATTTGATTATGAAAAAGCATTTAATTTTGATAGTTTAACGTATGTATCGGATATTAACATATCTGGCAATGACATAGTTTATGAATCATATAATAATTATGATACAACAGAATCATATGTTGAGTCTTCATTAAAAAATAACTTAGGAGAAAGAGTAGCATATACCTTAAATTATGGTACTGATATAACATATCTTGAAGCAAAAGGGGCGGCAAATCCGGAGACAGGTACTTATCGTACCTACGGAAAACATGCATGGATGGCTATTGATACATATGGAAATGATATAGAAGTATATAATGTTTCAAGCACTACCTATATATCATATGTTAATCCTTATAACTAATACATCTATTTCACTTTAACAAATATAATATTCAAATTTATGTAGCCACTCTTTTTAAAGAAGAGTGGCTACAAGACGACTTTTATCATGGAGGTAAGTATGAAAAAAATTAATCTAACAACACTAAGTGTAATAATCATATTAATACTTTTAACTGGATGTAACCAAGAAGTTGTAACTGAAGGAGATAATTTGTTTTCAGAAGGACTTGTTGCAGTATCATATTTAGGGGAAATCAACTATATGAATCCAGAAGGAGAAGTAGTAATAAAAACCGACTATGCAAATGCTTTTAATTTCTCAGAAGGACTTGCCCTAGTTCAAAAAAATGATAAATGGGGATATATAGACAAAGAAGGCAAGGAAGTAATAGAGCCAAAATATGACAATGCAAAAAGTTTTTCAGAAGGATTAGCAGCAGTAGAAGTAGATGAAAAATGGGGATTTATAGATAAAGATGACAAGCTAGTAATAGAAGCAAAATTTGACTCAACCTTTAGCTTTAAAGATAATATTACACCTATACAAATAGAAGATAAATGGGGATATATAAACTCAGACGGGGAAAAATTTATAGGTGAAAAATACAAGAGAGCATTTAATTTCTCAGAAGGACTTGCCCTAGTTCAAAAAAATGATAAATGGGGATATATAGACAAAGAAGGCAAGGAAGTAATAGAGCCTAAATATAAAAAAGCAAAAAGTTTCTCAGAAGAATTAGCAGCGGTAGAAGTAGACGGTAAATGGGGATATATAGATAAAGACGGCAAAGAAATAATAGAGTATAAATATGATAATGCGAAAAGTTTCTCAGAAGGATTAGCAGCAGTAGAAATAGGTGGAAAGTGGGGATATATAAATAAAACAGGAAATATTGAAATAGAAAACAAATATAATGATGCCAATATATTTTCAGAAGGACTGGCTGCCGTTTTAAATGAAAAAGATAAAGTAGGATTTATAAATAAGCAAGGAGAAATAGTCATAGACTATAAATTTGATAAAGGACTATTACTTAACAGTTCTCTTGGGAACTTATATTTTAAAGAAGATGGATATGATGTAATAATAAAAGACAAACAATTTGGTGTTATAAATAAAAAAGGTGAATATATAATGGAGCCTAAGTATATGTTAATAAGGAAATAATTTTCAAAAAAGTGTAACAGATTACTATATCTTTTGGTTATATATAGTGAAGACCAATTTAAGGAGTTGATTTTTTAAACACATCTAGTCTATAGTAGACCAATAAGGAGACATAATACCATGTATAAAAAACTTATAGAAAAAAGCAAAAGAGGGGATATTGAATCTTTTGAAACTTTAATAAAAGAATATAAAATTTATGTTTACAATATATCTTTAATATTTTTTGAAAACAAGATGGAAGCTGAAGACATATCACAGGAAGCTATATTAAAAGCTTTTGAAAATATTGAAAGTTTTAACGGAAAGTATTCTTTCAAAGTATGGCTTTATAAGATAGTCTTTGATACATGCATTAAGTACAAAGAAAAAGTGAAATCAAATGTTTCTACTAATAGTACTGCAGATGCGTTTGAAACTAAAGATATAGGTTATGAAAATGAAAAACTTGAAAATATTTCAGCTAAAGAAATAGACCCTGAAGTATTAAAGATCTCCATATATAAGCTAAAAGATGAAGATAAGATAATTATTTATTTGAAAGATGTCCTAGATCTTAATTACAATGAAATAAAACACATACTTCAATATGATAAAGATATAATTAAGTCCAAAATAAGCCAGGCAAGAACTTCTTTAAATGAGCATATAAAACAAATATTAGAATTAAGCTGAAAACAGGATAAATTATAGTAGCTAGCAATATAATTTATCCTGTTTTAAAATATTTAATAAAATATTAGCATAATACCTATATAAAAAATAGTAGGTTTACTTAATCACTCTACCATCTTTTAAATAAAAATGAGGAATCCTGTCTCTCAACATTGATAGGAAAAAGGTTGAACTTTTTCCACCCCAGGCAGACCAATCATCTAAGGTAATCTCATCATCTCCCTGAGTTCCTAGAAGAACAACTGCATCACCTTCCTTGCAGGAAACATCCGATGCATCAACCATAAGCATATCCATATTTACTGCACCTATTTGCTTACATCTTTTACCTGATATTAGTACTTCCATATTCCCACTAAGTTGGCTAGGGATACCATCGCCGTAGCCTACAGGAATGGTAGCTACCTTTATAGGATGATCCGATACATAGGTGATATCGTAGGATACGCTTCGTCCTGCTGGAAATTCTGCTAACCTTGCTATCCTGCTGTGTAGACTCAAAATACTTTTTGTATTAAAATTATTATCATCTTTAACTATATGTTTCCCGGTCATAGACCCTATTAAAAGGGCACCGCACCTAACTAAATCCAAATCCGCATTTCTAAATTTTACAATAGCAGCACTATCTGAGATGTGTACTATTCCTGTTGGTATATTTTTTTTCTTCATAGATTCAACAAAGTTAGTAAATTCTTCTAGTTGTCCCATTGAAAATTCGTCATCTTCTGTTTCTGTTCGGGCAAAATGACTGAATATACCCTGGATTTGGATGTGTTTCATTTGAGAAATTACTTTCATATCATCTAGAGATTCTCCACTAGGTAGAAATCCCAGACGACTCAGGCCTGTATCTAAAATAAAGTGAATTTTCACAGTTTTCTCATATTCTTTTCCTAGTTTTTCCAGTTGTTTTGCCGTTTCTAAATTCCAAATTGAAAATCCAATATTTTCCTGAACTCCTATCTTAAGCATATCTATCGTAGTATAGCCCAGTACAAGAATATCAGCTTCTGGTAGAGCTTCTCTAAGTTCTAGAGCTTCAGGAACATTGGATACTGCAAAATTTGTAATACCTTCATCCCAAGCAACTTTAGCTAAAGGTACTGCACCGCACCCGTAGGCATCATCTTTAAGGACATCCATTAGGATTGTACCTTCCGTAATTCCTTCTTTTACTATATTAATGTTTTTTATATATTGGTCTAAATCGATATTAATCCAACAAGGTCTAGTAAGCATTATAAATCCTCCTGTATGGGTAATTAGTTGTATAAATATATTCTATTTATTATTATATCATAAAAATATCTGATATTTTAGTCAAAGAAAAAGCATATCAGGTCTTATCCACCTAGATATGCTTCTTTTACCTTTGCATCTTGAAGAAGTTCCTTACCAGAACCTTCAGCAATTACTTTTCCTGTTTCCAATACGTATCCTCTGTCCGCTATTTCGAGAGCCTGTTTAGCATTTTGTTCTACTAATAATATAGTAGTTCCTGCATTGTTTATTGTATTTATGATGTCAAATATCTGCTCTACCAGTATCGGCGCTAGACCCATTGAGGGTTCATCCATTAGTATCATTTTAGGTCTACTCATTAGAGCTCTACCTATAGCAAGCATCTGCTGTTCTCCACCGGAAAGTGTACCGGCTATTTGTTTGTATCTTTCTTTTAATCTTGGAAATCTTTTATACACCATCTCCAAATCTTCTTGAATTTCTCTTTTATCTTTCCTTATGAAAGCTCCCATTTGAAGGTTTTCTGAAACTGTCATTTTAGAAAAAATCCTTCTGCCTTCCGGCACGTGGGCTATACCTAAATCTATGATTTGGTGAGGATGTATTTTTAACATATCTTCATCTTTATATTTTATTATCCCATGAGTAGGGTCAAGAATTCGTGATATTGTTTTCAAAGTTGTTGTTTTACCAGCACCGTTGGCACCTATTAGGGTTACTATTTCACCTTCATCTACATGGAAACTAAGCTGTTTTATTGCATGGATTTTATCGTAAAATACATCTAGATCTTTTACTCTTAACATATCATCACCTACTCTCCTAAATAAACTCTGATTACATCCGGGTTGTTCTTAATTTCATCAGGAGTTCCTTTAGCTATTATTTTACCGTAATCTATTACCACTATTCTTTCGCAAATACCCATTACTAGATTCATATCATGTTCTATTAATAAAATAGCTATATCAAATTTATCCTTTATGAAGTGTATAGTCTCCATTAATTCCTTTGTTTCCTGTGGATTCATCCCTGCTGCTGGCTCATCTAGCATCAGTATTTTAGGTTTTGTTGCAAGAGCTCTTGCTATTTCAAGTTTTCTTTGTTTTCCGTAAGGAAGATTCTTAGCTAAGGTATCTGCATAATCTTCCATTTCAAATATTTTTAAAAACTCTAAAGCTTCTTCATATGCTTTTTTTTCGCCTTGCCAGAATTTTTTTGTTCTAAATACTCCATTTAAAATATTATAATCAACTTCATGGTGGTAAGCTATTTTAATATTATCTATAACTTTTAGATCTTTAAATAATCTAATGTTTTGAAAAGTTCTCGCTCCACCTAATTTTACTATTTGGTAGGGAGTTTTTCCTATTGCATTCTTTCCGCCAATATGTATACTACCTTCTGTGGGAGTATATACCCCGGTGAGCATGTTGAAGATAGTAGTTTTACCTGCACCATTTGGACCAATTAATCCTACCAATTCATCCTTATCTACACTTATTTCAAAATTATCTACGGCGGTAAGGCCACCAAACTGCATTGTTAAATCTTTAGTTTCTAGTAATGCCATATCAATCACCGTCCTTTATTTCTTTTCTCGGAGATATTATCTGATTATGTCTTAATTTATGTAAGAACATCTTCATTGAAAATTCTGCAGTTCCAAATAAACCTTGAGGTCTAAATATCATCATTGCAACAAGTAAGAATGAATAAATTAATAACCTATACTGAGCAAAGTCTCTAAGGGCTTCCGGTAGTATAGTAAGTACTATAGCAGCTATTATTGAGCCGGTTAAACTACCCATTCCACCTAATACTACTATAACTAATATTTCAACGGATCTCATAAATCCAAAAATATTTGGATCTAAAAATGCTAAGTAGTGAGCATATAGTCCACCACCAACGCCACCGAAGAATGCAGCTGTTGAAAAGCCAAGAACCTTATAGAAGGTAGTAGGTATACCTACGGCTTCTGCAGCAATTTCATCCTCTCTAATTGATATTATAGCTCTACCATGTTTAGAATTGGTAAAGGTATATAGTACAAAAATTACAAATACTGTAATCCAGAAAGTATTGTCAAAAGTTGTTAGCATTGGGATGCCTGTAAGACCTTGAGCTCCACCTGTAAATTTGATGTTATTTATAAAAACTCTAATAACTTCTCCAAATCCTAAAGTTATGATACCTAAGTAGTCTCCTCTTAATCTAAGAGAAGGAATACCTATGATTAAACTTACCAATAGAGAAACTGTTCCTGCTGCGATTAATGATATAATTAGTATTACTGAATTAGGTAATGCAACTCCTCTATCTATTAAGGTCATAGCAGTGATTGCAGATGTGTAAGCTCCTGTAGCCATAAATCCTGCATGACCAAGGGCTAATTGACCAAGGAAACCTGTAGCTATATTTAAACTTGAAGCTAGTATTATATTAACACCAATAAATACTATAATTCCAACGTAGTACCTATTTAGAACACCATTACTTATGAGCATTTTCATAATAATAAATAGTACTACTATAGCGAGAAGATTGATTAAATAACTTTTTAATGTGTCTTTTTTCATATCTACACCTTCTCTCTTTCATTTTTGCCAAGGATACCTGTAGGTTTTACTATTAAAACTAATATAAGTATTCCGAAAACTATGGCATCTGACCATTGACTTGAAAGATAAGCTTTTGATACAGTTTCAACCATACCAATTATAAACCCTCCAAGCATTGCTCCTGGTATAAGTCCTATTCCCCCCAAAACGGCTGCAACAAAGGCTTTTAGTCCAGGCATTATGCCCATAGTAGGGTATACTTGAGTATAAGCAACACTATAAAGCACACCACCGAGAGCACCTAAGGCTGAACCAATAGCAAAAGTTATGCTGATAGTACGGTTAACGTTTATGCCCATAATTACTGAAGCTTCTTTGTCTTCAGATACTGCTCTCATTGCCTTACCAGGCTTCGTATTTTTAATAAATAAATCCAATACTATCATAAAAAACACCGAAAGTATTATTGTTACTATTGTTACAGTACCAATTTGTATTCCTGCTATATTTATAGGTCTTTTAGGTATTAGGTCAGGCATAACCTTTGGATCTGCACCGAATATTACCTGAGCTAAATTTTGTAAAAACAAGCTCATTCCTATAGCTGTTATAAGGGCAGATATACGAGGTGCCTTTCTTAAAGGTTTGTAAGCAACTGTTTCTATAGTAATTCCTAATAGTGCTGCTAAAACCATAGAAAATATTAGAGTTGCTAAAAATGGAAGGCCCATAGTTATAACAGTAATAAAAGCAAAATAAGCACCCATCATCATTATTTCTCCATGGGCGAAGTTTATCAATTTTATAATTCCGTATACTAATGTATAACCTAAGGCAATAAGTGCATAGATACTTCCTACTGATAATCCGTTTATAAACTGCTGTATTAATAAAGTCAAATTAATTGCCTCCTTTCAATAAAAGGGCAAGGAGAGACAATAAATCTCTCCTTACCAATATTTTTTAATTTATTCTATTTATTGGATAGAAACCTTGTCTGCTAGTACGTGCTTACCGTCTATTACTTGAATTATAGAAATACTCTTAAGAGGGTCTCCATTTTCATCAAATACAATGTTACCAGTAACACCATCTATTTCAATAGCTGCTAAAGCATCTACAATAGCTTGACTATCTGTTGATCCTGCATTTTCAATAGCTTTTGCCATCATATAAACTGCATCATATCCTAAAGCAGATAAAGCTGTTGGATCGCTTCCCCACTTTTCATTATAGTTTGATAAGAAGTTTTGAACTATTTCTGACTCGTCAGTTTTAGCGAAGTGATTTGTAAAATAATGACCTTCTGCTACATCAGCATAGTCGCCTTCGATACCATCCCATCCATCTGCTCCCATAGCTACTACATCAAGTCCCAATTCTTCAACTTGAGATAATATAACTCCAACTTTAGCTATATAATCTGGAAGATATAGTACATCAGGATCATTTTCAGCTATTTTTGTTAATACAGTTTTGAAATCTGCATCATTTTTAGTATAGCCTTCATAATTTGTTACTTCACCGTACTCTTGGAATTTTTCATTAAAAGCTTCAGCTAATCCTTCAGAATAAGGGTCTTCAATGTTATATAATACTGCTGCTTTTTCTGCTCCTAAGTTATCTGCTGCGAAAACTGCTGCCGTTGCACCCTGGTATGGGTCTGTAAAACATGCTCTAAAGATATTTGGTGCGTCAAGGGTAACATCTAGGTGTGTTGCTGTAGGTGATAACATAGGCATTCCATCACCTTTAGCTATCTCCTTAATACTTAAAGTAGTTCCGCTGAAAGTTGCTCCAACAAGTGCTGTCATTTCATCTCTATCTCTAAGTCTATTGTATGCATTTACAGCTTCAGTCTTATCTCCCTTACTATCGTAAGAAATAATTTCGATATCTCTACCTAGTACTCCACCAGCTGCATTAATTTCTTCTGCTGCTAATTCAGCACCTTCTTTAGTAGTCTCGCCGTACATACTATAATCTCCTGTTAATGGACCAATATATCCAATTTTAATAGGATCTCCACTTGCTTCTTCTCCATTTTCTTCAGCAGGTTCTTCACCTTCTGGAGCTTCTTCGTTAGACGAACATCCAGTCAATGCAACTGAAAATACTAATAATAAAACTAATAATAAAGCTAAAATTCTTTTTTTCATTTAATAAATCCTCCCTTTTTAAAATATTATTGTCTATTCTACATTAGATAGAATAAATATTCAAGAAAAATATTAATAAAATATTAATAATTCTAATATGTGTTTCATAGAGAAACTATAAAAGGATTGTGTTTACAATAGATAGACACACAAGGATTTTTTACAATATATTAACATGTTGACATGTCATATTCTTTTTGTGAAAAAATATACAGAAAATAAAATAATTTTACTTATTGTTTTATTTTTTGCCTCAATTAATTAAAAAGAGCTCCCTAAGGAACTCTTTGGTATTTAATTATAAAATCTTTGAAAGAAAATTTTGTGTTCTAGGATGTTGTGGATTTTCAAATAATTCTTTGGGTGTTCCTTGCTCTACTATGACTCCTTCATCCATGAACAGTACCCTATCTCCTACTTCTCTGGCAAAGCCCATTTCGTGGGTTACTACTACCATGGTCATACCTTCAGCAGCAAGCTCTTTCATTACATCTAATACTTCTCCAACCATCTCCGGGTCTAAGGATGAGGTTGGTTCATCAAAGAGCATAACATCAGGCTCCATGGCTAAAGCTCTAGCTATAGCTATCCTCTGCTTTTGACCTCCGGATAATTGTGAAGGATAAGAATCAGCCTTGTCATATAAGCCTACACGTTTTAAAAGTTTAAAAGCTATATTTTCAGCTTCTACTTTAGGAAGACCTTTTACTTTGATAGGTGATATAGTTATATTTTCCAGAACTGTCATGTGGGGAAATAGGTTGAATTGTTGAAAAACCATACCCATTTTAGACCGTTGCTTGTCTATATCGTTTTTTTCATCGGTTATGGATATTCCTTCAAATACTATTTCTCCTCCAGTAGGGTGTTCCAGCAAATTTAAACATCTTAGGAAGGTGCTTTTTCCTGAGCCGCTAGGACCTATTACTACTACAACTTCTCCCTGGTCGATTTCTTCGTCTATTCCTTTTAAGACATGAAGTTTTCCAAAACTTTTATTTAAATTAGATACTTTGATCACCGGCTCTCAACCTCCTTTCAAATACATTTAATAATTTTGTTAATGAATATGTAATAATAAAGTAGATAATAGCTGCAAAGACTAGTGGTGAAAATGGTCTGTAGCTAATACCTCTAATAGTATCTGTATTGTACATCAAATCATGTATACCTACTACAGAGATTATTGCAGATTCTTTTATTAAAATTACGAATTCATTTCCAAGAGCAGGTAAAATATTTTTAAGGGCTTGAGGTATTACTACATATCTCATAGCCATCCTATGGGGCATACCTAAAGATCTAGCTGCTTCCATCTGGCCTTTTTCTACAGATTGTATACCACCTCTTACGATCTCAGCTACATATGCAGCACTGTTAAAAGATACAGCCATTATTACAAGCCATAAGTCCGGTAAAAAATCAAGTCCCAGTAAGGGTAATCCGTAGTAAACTATAAATACCTGTACAAGTAAAGGAGTACCTCTAACAAAATTTATATAACTTCTTGAAATAGACTTTAAAAATTTATTTTTCGATAAGTTCATTAGAGCAATAATTAATCCTAAAACTACACCAAATAGGACTCCAAAGAAAGATACTAGTAAGGTAGTACCTAAACCTCTAAGATAGTATCGGTGATATTTAATAAATAATAGCAAATATTCGTTAAAAAAAGAAATTATGTTATCCATTTTTCCTCCAGTATATTAATCCTAAACATAGTTTAAAAGGGATGAGAATTCTCATCCCTTTTAATTATAGTAATAAATAGATTTTATTCGTCGGCTAAAAGAGTAGCTTCGCTAATAAATGTGTCTAGTTCACCAGTTTCAATTAGGTTTTCAAGAGTTTTATTAAGTTCTGCAAGCAGTTCAGCATTTCCTTTATTTACTGCAGCTGCTACACCTTCTTCTGTACCAAAGCTTATCTCAGGTACAATTAAGTCATCATTTTGATTAGCATATGCATCTGCTACGGGTTTAACTAATACAACAGCAGATACCTTATCGTTTTTAAGCTCTAATACTAAGTCGGTAATCTTACTCAGGCCTTTGTATTCTGCACCGGTAATTTGATTAAGTACAATTTCTTCCTGTACAGTAGCTTTCTGAGCTCCTACTACAGTTCCTTCAAAATCTTCCGGTTTTGTAAACTTATCTACATCTTCTGCTTTAATTAGAATACTTTGCTCTGCCTGGTAATAAGGGATAGAAAAATCTATCACTTCTGCTCTTTCTGGCTTTGGAACCATACCAGCTACTATAAAGTCAATATTGTCTGCAACTAAAGCTGCAATAAGACCTTCAAATTTCATATCTTTAATTTCTAATTCTACTCCCAAATCTTCAGCAAAAGCTTTCGCTATTTCGATATCAAATCCTACAATATGGTCTTCGCCGTTGATTTCCTTGTGAAATTCATATGGCGGGTAATCGGCAGCTGTACCTAATACTATTACACCTTTTTCTTTAATTTCATCAAGTTTCGATTTTTCTTTAGGTTCTTCCTGGTCTTCTTCCTCTGCTTGTGCCGGTTCTTCACTTTCCGCTGGAGCCTCTGCATCTTCTGCTGGTTCTTCCCCGGAAGTTGAAGCACATCCTACAAAGGTTAACAACATCATTAATACCAAAATAATTGAAATAAGTTTTTTTCCACTATACATTATAAATTTCCTCCTAGATTTCTTTGTTTTGTTTTAATGTGTTTTATTATACAGAAAATAACATATATATGCAAGAAAAACTTTTGAATTTTTGCAAAATTATTTTTAGGATAAGCTGAAATCCTTGTAAAAACTGGGTTAAGAAAGAAGAATAAAATATAATTTTCTTTAAAAAGATAAAAAAACAGATAGATTTTTTTGGTTTATTAATTAAATTCCAAGGGTTACAAGGGGTTATATTTCGATACATTTTTTAAATTAGAGTTTTTAAAAGAAAATAACTGAATAATTATACAAAAAACTAATATATTAATTTGACACTTTAGGGCAATTGTGCTATAGTCTAGATGAAAATAAAATATTGCTAGGGGAGCTGTAAGCTGAGAATTAAACCCTTATACCTGAACCGGGTAATACCGGCGGAGGGAAGCGCTATCTATTTATATAGATATTTTTACAGCATCCTCCTAAATTGAAAGGAGGTTTTTTTAATGGATTTACAAGTTTTTTTAGAATCATTTACAGGGCAGATAAGTGTTATAGTAGTAATAGCTGTTTTATTCGCTGTTATTGCAAAAAAGGATAAAGGTGGATTTAATACAAAAGCACTGGCAACATCAGCAGTACTTATAGCCATAGCCTTTGCCCTAAACCAGATTACCTTATTTAGAATGCCTCAAGGAGGTTCCATAACTCCCTTGAGCATGCTTGTAGTAGTACTTGTTGGATATTTCTTTGGGCCAAGACAGGGGATTATGGCAGGTATGGCTTTTGGACTTTTAGATTTATTAATAGCACCTTATGCCATGACTCCAATTCAAATTCTTTTAGATTATCCTTTTGCCTTTGGTGCACTAGGATTGGCTGGACTTTTTAGAAATAGAAAAAAAGGACTTACTATAGGTTATATTGTTGGAGTATTTGGAAGATTTTTATGCGTATTTATTTCCGGAGTAGTTTTCTGGGGTATATATGCACCGGAAGGATCAAATGTATTTGTTTATTCAGCTGTTTACAACGGTACTTATTTGTTGGTTGAAGGTATAATTACCATAGTAGTACTTCAAATACCTGCAGTTAAGAATATGTTCGATAGATTAAGAAAGCAAGTGGCTGAAGGTTAGACATAAGGAGCTGAAAGGCTCCTTTTTTGGTTTTTGAAAAATTAAGAAATTTATAAAGTTCATAAGATTAATAAATTTTAAGATTTAAACTAGTATATACGGGTATAAATATAACAATTGAAAATATGAGAAAAATTGAAAACCTTTTCTTGACTATTAAGCCTTAATTGGTATAATTAAAGTATAGTAACTAAAACGTTTAAGTTAAGTAGGCGGTGTCCTTTTGAAAATTACAATAAAAGATATTGCGGAGCTTGCTGGAGTATCAACAGCAACAGTTTCGAAAATAGTAAATAATAAAACTGAAGATATCAGAGATAGCACTGTAGAGAGGGTAAGAAAAATTATAACAGAAAAAAATTACACTCCCAACTATCTTGCTCGCAGCATGGTGACAAAGCGTACCAATACTATAGGTTTAATTATTCCGGACATAAGAAATCCATTTTTCACAGATATTGCCAAGGGAGCAGAAGATAAAGCCAATGAATTAGGGTACAGTATATTTTTCTGTAATTCAGATGATAGTTTAGATAAAGAAGTTTCTTATATCAACAACCTTATTGAAAGACAAGTTGACGGTATCATGCTTGCTGGTGCAGCAGTAAGGAAAAAAAGCAGAGAAGAAAAGACCAGTATAAATATACCAATAGTAGCAGTAGATAGGAATGCCTACTATAAAGATATAAAGGGAAGTCTTGAAATAGACAATTACACTGGAGCTTATGAAGGAGTCGAGCATCTTATATCCAAAGGATATGAAAGGATAGTATTTGTTTCCGGTCCTTTAGAGACGAAACCATCCTTAGAAAGATTAAGAGGATATAAAAAGGCTTTGGAAGATTTTAATTTTGATATCAAAGATGAAAATATAATAGTAGGACCTTACGACAGGAATTTTGGGGAGAAAATAATAGAAAAATTAAAATACCCTATATATAATGTAGGTTTTTTCTGTGGAAACGACCTTATAGCTATAGGATTGATAAAAAGTCTTAAGGAAAACAACTACAACATTCCTGATGAAGTAGGTGTTGTAGGCTTTGATGATATATATATTTCATCTCTCATTTCCCCAAGTCTAACTACAGTTAGGCAGCCCAGCTACAAAATGGGATATGAATCAATGGAACTTTTGATAAATATACTTAATAATAATGTAGTAAAAAGAAATAGAAGGTTAATACCAAGGTTAATAATAAGAGAATCAACTAATAGAATTAACCTTGATAAAATAAAAGAAAAAACAAGGAGTGATTCAATATGACGACACCACACAATAGCGCAAAAAAAGGAGATATAGCGGAAACTATTTTGCTTCCGGGAGATCCTTTAAGAGCAAAGTTTATAGCAGAAAATTTTCTAGAAGATGTGACACAGTTTAACGGCGTAAGAAATATGTTTGGTTTTACAGGTACGTATAAAGGAAAAAGAGTATCTGTAATGGGTACAGGAATGGGAGTTCCTTCTATAGGTATTTATTCTTACGAATTGATTCATTTTTACGGAGTTAAAAACCTAATAAGAGTAGGATCCTGCGGAGCTTTTGATGAAAAGTTAAATCTTTACGATGTAATTATAGCTCAGGGAGCATGTACTGATTCAAACTATGCGGCTCAATACGACCTTCCTGGTACTTATTCAGCAATAGCTTCTTACGACTTATTATCAAGGGCTGTAAAATCAGCAGAAGATAAAGGCGTAGATGTACATGTAGGAAATATTTTAACATCAGATGTATTCTACTCTCAAAAAGAAGATAGCTGGAAACAGTGGGCAAAAATGGGAGTTTTAGCTGCTGAAATGGAAACATACGCTTTATACTGCAATGCAGCAAATGCAGGAGTAAATGCTCTTACTATACTTACTGTATCAGATTCTATAGTTAAAGGTGAAGAGACATCAGCGGAAGAAAGACAAAAGAGCTTTACAAAAATGATGGAAATAGCTCTGGAGCTTGCATAAATGAAAGCCTGGGAAATAGCAAGAGACTTGTATGTTAATGCTGTCCCGGTAGTTTTAGAAGAAGAAGATCAAACTTGGACTGTACTAAAAGAAGTATCTAAATTTTACGATCAGCTTTTAAGTATAGACTGGGCTAGCAACGTACCTGGTTCTGGAGCACCGGAAAAAATTATGGTGGCAGCAGTTCAAGCTCTTGAAAATAGAGGATATAAGGTAAAAGACAGCGAAAGACTTTTGCAGGAAGGCATAAAAGCACATGAGGATGATGATTATGTTAAACTTCATAAGATTACTGCAGAATTAAAACATAATCTGCTTAAAGCTGAAAAAAATTTAGATTCACCTTACTGGAAGTACAAAAACTATAAATCTTTTGAGGAATATAATAAAGAAGTAAAATTTCCAGAAAAAGTAGAAGTAGATATAAATGAAGAGGATTTTAGAGAAAAAATAAAAGCCGCATGGCTATCCCAGTTAATTGGTGCTGCCATGGGCACTCAAGTTGAAGGATACACTTCAGAAAATCTCTTTAAAGCCTTCGGTGAAGTAAGAGATTATATAAGAGAACCAAACACCTATAATGACGACATAACTTTTGAACTTGCACTACTTGAAGCATTCGAAAAATATGGGTATAATGTAGAATCAAAGGACATAGCTCTAGAATGGGTAGGATACGTACCCAGCGGCTGGTCCGCAGAAGAATTAGCTTTAAGAAATATCAAGTCCGGTATTATGCCGCCGGAAAGCGGGAGCTTTAACAATCCTTTTAACGAATGGATCGGAGCTCAAATGAGGGGAGCAATATGCGGTATGCTGGCTCCCGGTGATCCAATGCTTGCAGCAGAACTTGCCTGGAAGGATGGAGAAGTATCCCATATAAGCAACGGCATATTAGGAGAGGTGTTAAATGCTGTTATGACTTCAATGGCTTTTGTAGAAAAAGACGTTAAAAAAATAGTCGAAGCAGCAGTTAATATAATTCCAAAGGATAGCGAATACTACTCTGTAGTAAAATTTGCCCTAGATAAAAGCAGGGAATCTAGTACCTGGCAGGAAGCACTAGAAGCATGTAATGAAAGGTATAAAAAGTACAACTGGATACATGCCTATCCAAATGCCTGTGCTGAAATTATAGCACTGTGGTTTGGAGAAGGGGATTATGAAAAAACCCTTTATATCATTACAATGTCGGGAATAGATGTAGACTGCAATGCAGGGCAGATTATGCCTATCATTGGAATACAAAAGGGAATGGAAACAATCCCTAAAAGACTTATTCATCCGGCCTTCGACAAGTTGATTACTTATATGAGGGATTATGATGAACTGACGCTGGATGAATTAATCGAAAAGACAGTAAGAAGTATAAAAAAAGCAAAAGAAAAATAGGAGGAAGAAAATGAAAAAACTATTAACACTTTTATTAGTATTAGCATTAGTATTTTCCTTAGCTGCATGTGGTGCTGATACAGATGTACCGGAAGAACCGGCAGAAGGGGAAGAACCAGCTGAAGGCGAAGAGCCTGCTGAAGATGAAGAGCCTTTAAAGGTAGCATTACTTTTAAACGGAACTCTAGGAGACTTATCCTTCTTTGACTCAGCTCACGATGGGCTTCAAAGAGCTAAAGAGCAGTTTGGTGACGACATTGAAGTTGAAACTGTAGAAATGACTACAGACTCTACTAAATGGTTACCTACACTTTATGATTATTCCGATGATGGAACATGGGATATTATCATAGTAGGAACTTGGGAACTTGTTGAGCCGTTAGCAGAAGTAGCTCCACAGTATCCAGATCAAAACTACTTTATTTTTGACCAAACTTTAGATTATTCATCAGGGGAATTTGACAACGTATATTCAATTACGTACAAGCAAAATGAGGCATCTTTCATAGCTGGTGCATTAGCAGCAAAAATGACTGCATCAGACCAGTTTGAATTGGTTGATCCATCAAATGATGTTATAGGATTTTTAGGTGGAACAGACAGTCCTGTAATCAACGACTTCTTAGTTGGATATATTGAAGGAGCGAAATACGTAACAGATGATATAAGAGTAGTAATCTCATATGTTGGTAACTTTAGCGATACTCCTAAGGGTAAAGACTTAGCTTTAGCTCAGTACCAAAACCAGGGAGTAGATGTTGGATTTAACGTAGCTGGTCTAGCAGGACTTGGTCAAATAGATGCAGCAGTAGAAACTGATAACTATGCAATCGGTGTTGACTCTGACCAGGCTATGATTATGGGAGAACCACAAGCAAACTATATACCGACTTCTGTTCTTAAAAACGTTGGAGCTTCATTACTTAGAGGTATAGAAATGCATATGAACGGCGAGGTTCCTTACGGCCAAGCTGAAAGTTTAGGTTTAAGTGAAAACGGAGTAGGACTTGCGAAAAACGAATACTACGAACAAATAGTACCAGAAGATATTAGAGCTGAACTATCAGAACTTGAAACTATGATTGCTGATGGAGAAATTGAAGTTGATACTGCATTTGGTAAAACAAATGAAGAGATACAAGCTATAAAAGATTCAGTTCAGTAAACAAACTATATTACCTGGGTGGAATAGCTTATGCTATCCACCCTCGTAATTTAAACGGTGGTGATAATAAATGAGCGAAATGATTTTAGAAATGAAGAACATTCTCAAGATATATCCTAACGGAATTGTAGCTAATGAACATGTAAATTTTTCTGTAAAAAAAGGAGAAATACATGCACTGTTAGGGGAAAATGGAGCAGGTAAAAGTACTTTAATGAAGGTGCTTTTTGGAATTGAAAGACAGGAAGAAGGAGAAATTTACCACAAAGGTGAAAAAATTGAAATAAATTCTCCCCATGAAGCTATAGCTAGGAACATAGGTATGGTACACCAGCACTTCATGTTGGTACCATCACTAACTGTAGCAGAAAATATAATTCTTGGAGTAGAGCCTAAGAAAAACAAAATATTTACAGATATGGACGAAGCTGTAAGAATATCAAAAGATATTGCACAGCAGTACAATTTTGACATAGATGTTACAGCTAAAATTGAAGACATTCCTGTAGGAACAAAACAGCAGGTAGAAATATTAAAGGCCTTATATAGAGGAGCAGACATACTGATACTAGACGAACCGACGGCGGTTTTAACTCCTCAGGAAACAAAAGAACTCTTTGAACAACTTAGAAAATTAAAGGATAAGGGACATACCATTATATTTATTTCTCATAAGTTGGATGAAATAAAGGCTATATGCGATAGACTTACTATAATGAGAAACGGAAAAAGCAAAGGTACCTACGAAACAAAAGACACTTCTACAGAAGAAATGTCTAGACTCATGGTAGGAAGAGACGTATTTTTAACCTTTGATAAAGAAAAATCCCAACCAAAGGAGACAGTACTAAAGGTTAGAAACTTATGCCATATTAATGCTGTAGGAACTAAAAAATTAAACAAGGTAAGCTTCGATTTAAAAACCGGAGAAATACTTGGAATAGCAGGAGTAGAAGGTAACGGTCAAAGCGAACTTTTCTCAGTCCTTACAGGTTTGATAGATAGCTATTCTGGAAGTGTTAAGATATTAGATAAAGAAGCTAAGGAAATGAAGATTAAAGATATTAGAGATTTAGGTGTATCCTACATCCCTGAAGATAGGATGATTTACGGATGTGCAGAAGATATGGATATACTTCACAACTTAATTTCCGATAAATTTGATAAAGAAGAGTTTTCCTCAAAATACATGTTAAAGAAGAAGGATATAGAAAAATATGCTTCGAAAATGATTGAAGATTATAACATCAAAGCCGGATCTTACAAGCAAAATGTAAGTATGCTTTCCGGAGGTAATATCCAAAAAGTAGTAGTAGCAAGAGAATTTTCAGCAAAACCTACTATAATATTAGCTAACCAACCTACTAGGGGTATAGATGTAGGAGCAGCAGAATTCATAAGAAAGAAATTAATAGAACTAAGTAGAGAAGAAAATTGCGCAGTGCTTCTGATATCAGCAGACTTAAATGAAGTATTTGAGTTAAGTGATAGGCTTGCAGTTATGTACAAAGGAGAATTTTCCGGAAGCTTTACAGACGTAAAAAATGTAACAGAAGAAGAACTTGGTAAGTACATGTTAGGAGTAGAAAAAGATGAAGAACTGGAGGGAATAACCTATGAATAGAGATACTAAATTTAATGTAATTAGAACTACAATCTCCATATTAATAGCCTTAGGTATTTCCTTTGTTATTATATTTTTAATAAGTGAAGAACCATTAGAAGCAATAAAGCAGATGATAACCGGTCCTATTTCTAGAAAAAGACTATTTGGTAATGTAATTGAGCTTACCATACCTCTTATTTTTACTGGATTGGGAGTTAGTATAATGTTTTCTGCTATGCAGATTAACCTTGCATCAGAGGGTGCTTTTCATATAGGAGGTGTAGTAGCAGCAGTAGTCGCTCTTAACTTACCTATGCCTGGATTTATCCACCCTTATGTAGCTATACTTTTTGCAGGTCTGGTAGGAGCATTATTTACGTTTATACCAGCTATATTAAAAATAAAAACTACAGCTAATGAAATCGTGTCATCTTTAATGCTTAACTATATAGCCCTATTCTTTGCCAACTACATCTTAAATTACTATTTAAGAGATCCGGGAGCAGGATCAGTAGCATCTTTCCCACTGCCGGCAAGTTCTAAACTTACAAGTATTATATCGGGGACTAATATACATATAGGGTTGATAATAGCACTATTATTTACTGCAGGAGCGTATATATTCCTTTATAAGTCTAAGATGGGATATATGATAAGAGTTGCAGGACAGAATGAAGATTTTGCAAGATTTTCAGGAATAGATATATTAAAAGTAATATTGATTTCTCAAATAATCGGTGGTTTTATAGCCGGTATGGGTGGAGGAATACAACTTTTAGGACTTTATAGAAGATTTACATGGACTGCACTATTAGGATATGGGTGGGATGCAATCATAGTTGCAACCCTATCGAAAAACAATCCTCTATACGTACCTATATCAGCATTTTTCCTAGCTTATATAAGAATAGGTGCGGATATTATGTCAAGGTCAACGGACGTAACTCCTGAAATTGTATCTATAACTCAAGGAACAATAATAATACTTATAGTAGCTAAGCAGTTCTTAGCTAAATATAAACACAAAATGGTAGCTAAAGAAGCTAAATCTAACATAGATGCGGAAGGAGTTGAATAAGATGACGGTATTTGAGATTTTATTTTCAGCAGATTTTCTTAGAGTAATTTTAAGGGTTACCACTCCAATTCTATTTGCAACCCTAGCAGGAGCCGTATCTTCAAGATCGGGAATATTCAACATAGCCTTAGAAGGTATAATGCTTTTAGCTGCATTAATAGGAGTAATATTTAGTGCTCTTTTAAGTAGTGCCTGGTTAGGATTGCTTGTAGCTGTTATCTTTGGAGGTTTAGTAGGGTTATTTTTAGGATTCTTAGTACTTAACTTTAAAACAGATGATATTTTAGCTGGTATTGCTATCAACTTAATGGCAGCCGGTGGTACTATTTTCCTACTGTTTTTAGTATCTGGAGATAGGGGAGTATCATCCACAATAGATAGTTTAACCCTTCCAAATGTAAATATACCTATAATACAAAACATACCTTTTTTAGGAAGAGTATTATCGGGACATAATGTATTAACTTATTTTGTATTTATAAGTGTGTTCTTAATGCATATGTTCATGTATAAAACACCTTTAGGACTAAAAATTAGAGCCGTAGGGGAAAATCCTCATGCAGCAGAATCCGTAGGTATTAATGTTCACAAAATTCAATATATAGCTCTAGCTTTAAGTGGAGTATTATCTGGATTTGGAGGAGCTTTCCTATCTATGGGATACCTCTCATACTTCACTACAAATATGACTGCCGGTCGTGGATTTATAGGTCTAGCTGCAAATGCTATGGGTAGAAGTACACCTATTGGAGGTATGCTAGTTGCCTTACTATTTGGTACTGCAGATGCAATGGCCAATGTATTCCAGACTGGTATAGATATACCTTACGAATTGATACAGATGCTCCCATATATTACAGTTATAGTAGGATTATCAGCTTTTAGCTACAGTAGAATGAAGAAAAAGGAAAGACAAATAGAAGAGTAAGGAAGGATATAATGAAGAAGAAAATCTTAGGTGCTCTAGTTGCAGCCTGTGCAGGAGACGCGATGGGAGCTGTAACTGAGATGAGGACTAGAGAACAAATCATTAAAAAATATAATGGATATGTAAAAGAATTTTTATCACCACCGGATGATGTATTTGCAAAAGGAAGAAAACCAGGCCAGGTAACTGATGATTTCAGTATGGCCTATTTTCTTACAGAAAGTTTTATTAAATCAAAGGGGCAAATAAATGAAAAATCAGTAAAAGAAGGTCTTTTAAATTGGGCTGAAAGTGAAGAATACTTTGAAAAATTTGCTGGACCAACAACTAAAGTAGCCCTAGAATATTTAAAAGAAGGAAGAGAATACGACGTACAGGAAGAGACAGGAATGGTAAATTACAATTCTAAAGCAACCAACGGCTCTGCCATGAAAATACTGCCAGCGGGCTTGTTTAATCCCGGGGATGTAGAAAAAGCAATAGAGGATGCTGTAAAAATATGTAAACCAACTCACAATAATAACCTATCCATCTCGGGAGCCTGTGCAGTAGCTGCTTCAGTTTCAAAAGCTCTTGAAGAAAAAGCAACTTTAGATGACGTTATTGAAGCAGGAATATATGGTGCTGAAAAAGGCTTTGATATAGGTATAGAATTAGGAAAAATAGCAGCTGGACCAAGTGTTTCCAAAAGGATAAAACTAGCAGTAGAAATTGGTAAAAATTCACAGGGCTTCGATGACGCCTTAAAGGAAATTTACGACATTATTGGTTGTGGAATTCACGTATCAGAAGCTGTGCCAGCAGTATACGGACTACTTGCTGCCTTTTCAGGAGATACTAAAGAATGTATCTACGGCGGAGTAAATATTGGAAGCGACACAGACACCGTAGCTACAATGCTAGGAGGAATTGCTGGAGCCCTAAATGGAGTAGACTCACTACCGGAAAATTATCTAAGAACATTAAATAAAGCAAATGGTTATAAATTAGAAAAGATGTCAGAGGATATTTACAATATAGTAGGTATTAATGATGAAAGATAGTAAATATATAGTATCAATTGGGACTGTATGTATAGATGATTATGTAAAAAGCCCTCATTGGCCAAAACTAGGAGATAAGACACTGGCTGAATTTAAAGGATATGAAGTTGGTGGTATGCCCTACAATGCTGCTTGTGTGGTGTCAAGTACAGGAATCAAAACTTATATGCTAGATGTAATAGGTATAGAATTTAGAGATATAATTATAGAGGATATTGATGAAAATAATATAGATAAATCTCTTATCACTTACGATGACCATAAAACTATGAGAACTATAATCGTAAATTCTCAAGGAGAAAGGGTAATTTTTGTACTTGATGAAGATAAAAAGCCGGAGATTAATCTTACTAGTGAACAAGTGGATATTTTAAGTAAAGCTGATTACTTATACTCAAACATCCCTGAAGTAAACAGGATCATAAATGGAAAAAATATTATAAAGGATTTAAGAAAAAAAGGTGTTAAAATATTCTACGATGTAGAAAAAACAATGCTTAAAGATGAATATAATATAGAATTTTTTATGAAAAATGCAGATTATATATCTTTTAATGTAGAAGGGTACAAAGAGCTGGTAAAAACTAAATCCCAAGAGTTCATAGATAAATTAATCGATAACAACACAAGAATAATCATCACAAAGGGAAAAAATGGATGTAAATTTTTATCCAAAGATACAATTATTGAGTTAGAAGGAATAGAAAGAAAAACCCTTGATACTACAGGAGCTGGTGATACCTTTAACGGTATATTTATCAGCTCTTTAATAAAAGGAGCAAAAGACAAAGAAGCTTTAACAAAAGCAAACGAAATTGCTTCTTTATCAACAGAGTATTACGGAGTAAATAAAAAAATAGGAAAACTACTAAAATAACGGAGGATAATATGAATAAGAAAAACATAATGATAGACTGTGACCCAGGACATGACGATGTAATGGCTATACTTTTAGCCTTGGCAAATCAGGATAAGTTCAATATACTTGGAGTGACTACAGTAGCAGGAAACCAAACTTTAGAAAAAGTAACCTTAAATTTAAGAAAGCTTTATACCTACTTAGGTATGAGTACACCAGCTGCAAGTGGTAAGGCAGGACCAATATACAGAGATTTAGTACTAGGAGATATGGTACACGGAGAGTCGGGACTTGACGGCTGGGATTTTCCAGAACCAACTTTTGAGCTTGATTCAACAAATGCCGTAACCTTTATGTATGAAAAGATTATGAGTTGTGAAGGAAAGGTTACAATAGTTGCAGTAGGACCTATGACCAATGTAGGACTTCTTTTAGCTACATTCCCTGATGTAAAAGAAAAAATTGAAGCTATTTCAATCATGGGAGGATCAATCTATGCAGGAAACTTTACTCCCCATGCAGAATTCAACATCTATGTAGATCCAGAAGCAGCAGCGGTAATTTTTAGATCGGGAATACCTGTTATAATGAGTGGATTGGAAGTTACCCATGAAGCAGGCATAACAGATGAAGAAATCAAAGAGTTAATGAATAAAGAAGGTAAAGTATCTAAGATGTGTGGAGACTTGCTAAACTTTTACGTTAAATTCCACAGAGGAGAAGGCTATGCTTCTTTTCCACTTCACGATGTATGTGCTGTAATGTATCTTATGAATCCTGAGATATTTGAATACAAAGACCTTCAGGTAGAAATAGATACCTCCGATGGACCACACAGGGGTAGGACTGCAGCAGATAATAGACCTTGGATTAAATACAAAAATCCAAACACTAGAGTACTGGTAAATGTAGATAGAGAAAAATTCATAAAAATACTAATGGATGGATTTGCAAAATTAGATGAAGAATGTAAATAGGAGTAAATATGACCAAATCATACTTCGGTAAAAAAAGAGTTTTCATATATGCTTTAGGGCTTTTTCTTTATGCCCTAGGTATAGCTGTGGCTGCAAAGACAGAATTAGGGATAGCACCGGTAAGTACTTTCCCCTATGCTCTATCCTTTATTACTCCCTTCAGCTTTGGGATAACAACTTTTTTTCTTACCGTGACATATATATTGATTCAGATGGTTTTATACGGGAAAGATTTTGAAAAGCGACAGTATTTTCAAATAATAGTGGGAGTAATGTTCAGTAGTTTCATAGATTTATCCATGTATTTAGTTAGAGGTGTTAATCCTGAAATTTACATTAATAGGCTTTTAGTGCTGGGAATAGGATGTGTAATCTTAGCCTTAGGTATCACTCTTTCTGTTATTTCAAATGTAGTAATACCACCAGCAGAAGGAGCTATAAAGGCAATAGCAGACAAGACTAACATGGACTTTGGAAATGTTAAGATTATATTTGATTCTACCATAGTAGTTCTTGCTATAGCTGTATCTCTAATTTTTTTAGGGGAACTTGTTGGATTTAAAGAAGGGACCATAATTTCTGTTTTCTTGACAGGATTTTTAACCAAATTTTTCATGAAAATTTTCGGTGGGAAAATAGAGAGTTTTATAAAATAATAAGAAGGTGATTACTACGAAAGATAAACTTTATCAAATTATAGAAAATAACAAAAACAAACTGATTGATTTTGGTAATAAAGTATTTAAAAATCCTGAGCTTGGTTATAAGGAAACCAATACTAAAAAATTAATCAAAGAATTTATTAGTGATATAGAATTATCCGAATATAAGGAATATGCTATTACTGGTATGAAGGTTACAATAGGTAGTGGAGATAAATTACATATAGGACTTTTATGTGATATGGATGCTACCCCTACTGTAAACCATCCCTATGCTAACAAAGATGACAACGGGGCCCATGCCTGTGGTCATAATTCACAGATGACTATAATGCTGGGAGTATTTAAAGCTTTTGCTGAAAGTAAGCTTCACGAAGAACTAGACTGTAAAGTATCCTTAATAACAGCTCCAGCAGAAGAATTTGTAGATTTTCAATACAGGCTAAACCTTGTAAAAGAAGGAAAAATAAAAGCATTCTCTGGAAAGCAAAATCTTATACTTGAGGGTGCCTTTGATGATGTAGATATTGTCTTAGCCTCCCATGGAAACGGAATGGAAGGTCATGTAATAGAAACCGATATTTCAAACAATGGATTTACAGCAAAGACGGCATATTTTAAAGGGAAGGCGGCCCATGCAGGAGCTTATCCAGAAAAAGGTAGAAATGCTCTAAATGCTGCAGTACATGCTATTAGTGGTGTAGGACTGTTAAGAGAAACCTTTAAGGATGATGACCATGTAAGATTTCATCCAATAATTAAAAAAGGTGGAGATGCAGTAAATGCTGTCCCTGAAGAGGTAGTAGTAGAAACTTACGTTAGAGCAGCTAGCATAGAAGCAGTGTTTGATGCAAACAAAAAAATCGACGATGCTTTTATCTACAGTGCTAAAGCATTAAGGTGCGACTGTGAGATAGAAAACATACCTGGATATATGCCGAGCAATTACTTTAGCCCTATGAAAGATGTAATTATTGAAAATGCTGAAAAGTTTGTAGATACAAAGAATATTTATAGTGGTGGAAAGACCTTCGCTTCTGATGATTTATCGGATGTGTCTGCTATGACACCGGTAGTTCAGATTGGTTACAGTGGATTTAAAGGTGATTATCACAACTACGATTTTAATATAAAAGATGAAGAGATGGCCTATATCATACCAGGAAAAGTATTGGCAGGATCGGCATACGATATGATGAATGATATCGAAAAAACAAAAAACATACTAAAAAGTTTCAAACCTGTGATGAATAAAAAAGAATATCAAGAAAAATGGCTTAAAATATAACAACTGGAAGGAATGATATTATGTACGATATAGTAGTTGTAGGGAGTATAAATGCAGACCTTGTATTTGAAGCCGACAGACGACCAAACTCGGGAGAAACCCTTATAGGAAAAGATTTCAAGACTGTACCGGGAGGAAAAGGTGCCAATCAGGCTATTGCTGCTTCAAGACTGGGAGCAAAAGTAGCAATGATGGGATGTCTAGGTGAAGACCAAAACGGTATTTTTCTAGAAGAAAACCTAAAGGTAAACAAGGTAGAAACAAAATTTATAAAAAAAGTAAAAGGTATACCCAGCGGAGTAGCGGGGATTACCTTAGCGGAAGGTGATAACAGCATAATTGTTGTCCCGGGAGCAAACTACGAAGTAGATAAAACCTATATAGATAAAAATATAGAAGTAATAAAGAGTGCAAAAATAGTTTTATTACAGCTGGAGATACCTATTGAAGTTGTTGAGTATGTAATAGATATATGCAGCAAGAATAAGGTAAAAACAATCTTAAATCCTGCTCCTATACAAAAGCTTAAGGAAGATACTTTAGAAAAACTAGATTATCTAACTCCAAATGAACATGAGTTCGAAATCTTATACGGAAGTAAAAGAGAAGAAGAAATGCTAAAGAAACATAAAAACAAACTGATTATAACCAAAGGAAGTGAAGGAGTATCTTTTTCCGATGGAGATAAAGTAATAAATATAACGAGCAACAAGGTAAAAGTAGTAGATACTACTGGTGCAGGAGATACCTTTAATGGAGCTTTTGCATATTCCCTAGTCAAGGGTATGAATATAAAGGAAAGTATTGAATTTGCCAATAAGGCAGCGGCTATATCAGTTACGAAATTCGGAGCCCAAGGAGGTATGCCTACACTGAAAGAATTAGACGAATTTTAAAGGAAGGTTTTAACCTTCTTTTTTTTTAAAGACTTCTAAATCTTTCATCCTTAAATACATTATCAATTAAGGCATCATCAATTTCATTTATTAGTTTCTCTTTATTTTGACTTAAAATACCTTTAAGGGATATATAATTAGAGGCGTGATTGCTTCGAAAGATACAGTTTTTTAATTTTGTATTTTCTAAAAAAAGTTTTGTTTCAACAGCTATTTCTTCTGGTGAAAGAACTTCAAAATCTCCTTTTTTATAAGTATTATATAATTCAGTTCCTTCTTCAAGAAGTAAAGTTAAAAGAGAAACATAGTCTGGATTAATTGAATTTACAACTCTAGCTGATTCAACTGCATGTTCTTTCCAATATTTTTTCCCGCCTATACCGGAAATTAAAGTGACTGAAAGTGATATACCAGCTTTTTTTGATTTTTTTCCTGAATCAATTATTTCCTCCCTAGAGAAACCCTTCTTTATATTCTTCAATACAATATCACTTCCCGACTCTACTCCTAAATATATTATATCTAACCCTAATTCTTTCAATTGAAGTAAATCTTCTAAAGATTTTCTCAATAAGTCTCCAGGATTAGCATAAATACCCACTCTTTTACATTCTGGAAATAATCTTTTTATTTCCTTTAGTATTTTTATTAAAGTTTCAGTTTTTAATACTAGAGCATCACCGTCTGCTAAGAATATTCTCTCGATTTTACTATAGTAATCTCTTGCAAGCTTTAAATCTTCAAATATCTCATCAATAGATTTCACTCGAAAAGTTTTATCTTTGTACATGCTGCAGAAAGTACATTGATTATGTGAACAACCTAATGTTACTTGTAATATGTAACTTTTAGCCTCACTTGGGGGTCTGTAAATACTACCTTCATATCTCAAATAAATACCTCCTTTATTTTTTGAAGTTTAACATAGAATTTAACAAAAAACAACACATACGAAAATTATATGTTGTAAAATAGTTTAAAGTTCGCTAAAACTCGCTAAAATTATAAGTTAACCCTGAAAAATGTCTACAAAAAAGAATATATAATAATTTAAACGAATAAAATCATTAATTGCTAAAAAAATATTCGCAAAATATTGACTATAATATAGGTATTTGATAATATATAGTGGGCTATCAAGAAAGATAGCAAGGAGGTTTATATGAATAAAAAAGATTATGATGTTATAATTATAGGTGGAGGACCAGCAGGTATCTTTACCGCATTAGAATTAATTGAAAAAGATGAAAATTTAAATATACTCCTTTTAGAAAAAGGAAAAAATATAGACGCAAGAAACTGTCCAATAGGCAAATCAGTAGATAAATGTATAAAGTGTAAGCCGTGTTCTATAGTTACAGGATGGGGTGGTGCTGGCGCATATTCCGATGGTAAGCTTACCCTTACTACTGAATTTGGTGGTGTACTGGATAAATATATTTCAAAAAAAGGACTGGAAGAATTAATTACATATATCGATAAAATATATGTAAGATTTGGAGGTACTGAAGAAGTACACGGAGTAAATCAGGAAAAAGTACTGGAAATCGAAAAAAAGGCTGCTTCAGCAGATTTAAAACTTATACCAGCACTTATAAAGCACTTGGGTACAGATAAAAACTATGAAATACTTAAAAAGATACAATACTATCTGCAGGATAAAATAGATATTGAATTTTTAACTGCAGTAGATAAAATAATAGTAGAAGATAATAAAGCAGTTGGTGTTTATACTGATAAGGGAGATACCTTCTATGCTAAATATATAGCAGCTGCACCTGGTCGTGAAGGAAATGAGTGGTTTAAAGGCGAAAGCGAAAGGTTACAGCTGGGATTAAGAAATAATGCAGTTGACGTAGGAGTAAGAGTAGAAGTGCCGGCAGTTGTAATGAAGGATATAACCGATGTAGTATATGAATCAAAACTCATTTACTATACAAAGTCCTTTGATGATAGGGTAAGAACATTTTGCATGAATCCATACGGTGAAGTAGTAATAGAAAACAACGACGGCATAAAGACAGTAAACGGTCATTCCTATGCTGATAAAAGAACTGATAAAACAAACTTTGCGCTCTTGGTATCAAAAGAATTTACAGAGCCTTTTGACTCGCCAATTGCCTACGGTAAGTATATAGCTTCCCTGGCAAATATGTTGGGAGAAGGAGTTTTAGTTCAAAGATTAGGAGATCTACTTGATGGTAGAAGAACCACTCATAAGAGACTTGAAAGAAGTTTACTACAACCATCCCTTACAGATGCTACCCCTGGGGATTTAAGTTTAGTACTTCCATACAGGTTTTTGCAGGATATAGTTGAAATGCTTAAAGCTATGGATAAAGTAGCTCCTGGTGTATATTCAAAACATACTCTATTATACGGTGTAGAAGTTAAATTTTACTCATCAAGAGTAGAATTAAACAATAAATTAGAAACTAAAGTAGAAAATCTCTTTGCCGGAGGAGACGGAGCTGGTGTTACAAGAGGATTGGCTCAAGCCTCAGCTTCTGGAGTTGTAATGGCAAGAGAAATATTAGGAAGAATCAATAGTTAGGAGATAATATGTCAAATTTAGTAATATTAGGTGCCCAGTGGGGCGACGAAGGAAAAGGTAAAATCACGGATTATTTAGCTAAAGAATCAGATATGGTAGTAAGATACCAGGGAGGAGATAATGCAGGACATACTGTAGTTATTGGAGACCAGAAGTACAAGCTCCATTTGATTCCTTCAGGTATACTCTATGGAGATGTTCCTTGTATAATAGGAAATGGAGTAGTTTTAAACCCTAAGTCTTTAATTGAAGAAATCAAATACTTAGAAGACCTAGGAGTTTCTTTAGACAGTCTTATGATATCTGATAGAGCTCATATTATTTTTCCATACCATGTAGAAATCGATAGGTTAGAAGAAGAAGCAAGAGGTAAAAAAAAGATAGGTACTACGGTAAAAGGTATAGGACCTTGCTACAGAGATAAGGTAGAAAGAACAGGAATCAGAATTTGCGACTTTGAATATTTAGATTCTTTTGAAGAAAAACTTAGATATAATATAAAGAGAAAAAATGAATTTCTTACAAAATACTACGAAGCGGATCCTTTAAATGAAGATGAAATAGTAGAAGAATATATTGGATATCTTAAGAAACTTAAAAAATATATAACAAATACCCAACCGATTATAAGAAAAGCTGTAAATGAGGGGAAAAAGGTACTATTTGAAGGAGCTCAGGGAACTTTGCTTGACATAGACTTTGGTACATACCCTTATGTTACATCATCTCACCCTATTTCCGGCGGTATACCTGTAGGCACAGGCCTAAGTCCTTACGATTTAGATAAATCTTTAGGTGTTGTAAAGGCCTATACCACTAGAGTAGGTAAGGGGCCATTCCCTACAGAACTATTTGATGATACAGGAGACTACATAAGAGAAAAGGGATTTGAATACGGTACAACTACTGGTAGACCTAGGAGATGTGGATGGTTAGATATAGTTATGCTGAACTACTCAAGAGATATAAACGGACTTACCTCTATGGCTATCACTAAACTTGATACCTTATCAGGTTTAGATAAATTGAAGATATGTGTAGCTTACGAATTAGACGGTAAAAAGATAGACTACTTTCCATCGAGTTTAGAAACTCTATCTAGATGTAAACCTGTATACATAGAGATGGATGGATGGACGTTAGAAGAAGTGGAAAAAGCAGAAACTTATGAAGAACTACCAGAAAATGCTAAAATATATGTTGAAAAGATAGAAGAACTTACAAATATAAATGCAGATATAGTATCTGTAGGTCCAAAAAGAAGCGAAACATTTATTAGGGAAAAATTCTTTATTTAGTGTTGACAAGTACCACTAACTATAGTATTATATTTAAGCACGTTAAAGTGTTGAATATATACAAGACCCATTAGCTCAGTCGGTAGAGCACCTGACTTTTAATCAGGGTGTCCGGCGTTCGAATCGCCGATGGGTCACCAAAGAAAAAAACAACTGTTGATGGTCAACAGTTGTTTTTTTATACAATTAAGTGAAATCAATACTTTCAAGGATTGAAATTGGATTTTTTTGAAATTAACCACTTTTTAACACAATCATTAATAACCTCTATTTCCATTTCTGACATTGCAACCATGAGATGAAACAGAAAATTCTCCATATAGTAGATGTATCAATATTTTAATAATTCTTGTATACCATAAACACTGTTCAAAAACTAATAATTCTAAACAGTAGTTTTGGACATAAAAACTATGAAATGTAGCATAAATTTCTATGTTTCAAAATCAATAGTTTGTGAAACATCCTTATAATATAAAACTAAAATGTATAATGAATATTTGGAATTATAATTTTTAAAAAAAATCTAAACTGTTAGGTGGTTAGTAGAAATTTAACCTTTTAAGATTATTACTCTAATTTGAATTGAAAAATTCAGTTCATCAATGTATAATGTTAATAATAGAATTACACATTTAAAAGACATTTAGATAGGCATAAATTTTTTTATGCCTATCTATGTTTTTATTAAGTAAAAATTATTAAACTCTTTAAATGTAGAAATCCTTTAAATTTTTTGAGGGACAATAGATGGTTAAATTATTTATTACAAAAGTAAGAAAAGGAGGAATGAAAAAGAGGTGATGTTTATGGAAGAAAACAAGAAAATACTTCAAGCAGGAGCACTCTTTCATGATATTGGGAAACTTACGAGAAGATCCGGTAGCATGTCAAAAGACCACAGTGAAGAGGGAATAAAATACTTAAAAGATAATCGATTTTTTTCAAAAGAAGAAACAGAGAGGATACTTGAAATAATAAGATATCATCATGGTAAGGAATTAAAAAATGCTGATATTTCAGATGAATCCCTGGCATATATCGTCTACGAAGCTGATAACATTGCATCGAGTATAGACAGGAGAAAATACGACGATGAAAAAACAAAAGGTAGAGAGAAAGATTACCTTAATTCTGTTTTTAATGTTTTAAAACCTTCAGAGAGTATTGAAAACAAGAAGTTTAGGATTAATCAATTAAGAAAAGAAGAATTTAATATGCCGTTAAACATCAAGGGTACAGCATCAGAGGGTGAATTCAAAGGACTACTGGAAACATTTAACAACAACCTATCTGCCTTAAAAGAAATAAATTTGGATAGGATACTTACAATAATGGAAAATATTTTTTCATACTTTCCATCCAGTTCCTATGTAGATAGGCCTGATATATCTTTATACGACCATCTTAAATTAACCACAGCTTTATCAGCATGCATGTACGACTATGATAAAGTAAACGGAAATACAAACTACAAAAAAGAATACTTTGAAAATACTGATTCTAGACAGAAAAAGAAGTTTCTACTGGTGTCTGGAGAATTCAGTGGTATACAGAATTTCATATATACAATTTCTTCTAAAATGGCCATGAAGTCCTTAAGAGGGAGATCCTTTTATCTTGAACTATTAACAGAAAATATTATAGATGAAATCCTAAAAGAATTGAATTTAACAAGAGCGAACCTTATATATTCCGGAGGTAGTCATTTTTACTTGATACTATCCAACACAGAACATACTAAAGAGACAATAGAAAGCTATAAAACAAAGATAAATGATTTCCTATTAAAAAATCATGGTGTAAACTTATATTTTGATATTACTTCAACCGAAACAAACAGCAAAGAATTAAAGAACAATGAAGAAAACATATTAGGAGAACTTTTTAGAATTTTAACTTTAAAAACAAGCAAAAATAAGGTTCAAAGATACAATGAAAATCAACTAAAAAAAATATTTGACGAAAACAGCGAAGTAAATAAGATAAGAAGCAGTACAAAAGAATGCATCATATGTAAAAAGGCAGAAGATGAAAAAATATTAGAACAAAATGCTCAGATTTACCACGGTAGTGAAATATGCAGTGAGTGTATAAGTTTCATAGAGTTGGGAAGTAAACTTTCAAAAAATTATAATAAAAATAAAGATCATTTCTTTGTTGTAGATAAAGATTCAAACCAAAACAAGCTTAAAATACCTTTGATGGACGGGAGTAATGGATATATAAACATAAAAACAGAAAACAATCTATTAGATACCTTAGAAATGGAAGAAAAACCTGTAAGGATATATTCTATAAATTCCCAATACTCGGGAGAATTTCTAACAAACAATATTTGGGTAGGAAACTACAATATATCTGACCAGGGAGAACTAATAGAATTCAAAAATCTTTCAAAAAAATCCAAGGGAATAAAAAGACTTGCAGTAATGAGGGCTGATATAGACAATTTAGGTAAAATTTTCCAGAATGGATTTGAAGGTGAAATAGATTCAGAGGATAGATACAAATATACAACATTATCAAGGACGGCTGTTTTATCAAAATACATGTCGGACTTCTTTAAAAGAAAGATAAACCTTATCCTTGAAAAGAAAGAAAATATTTTATTAGATAATGAAATGTGTCAACCGTATGAGAAAATGTCCTAAAAAAATGAAAACATAAGCACTGAAAAACAATGCTTTAAAATAAAGATATATTTATTCCACGACCTCTTGACGTTGAGCCTCTGATGATATGTAAAAAGCATCCGAAGCATCACAAGAAAAGTGATGCTTTAAAAAAAGTATGACATATCATCTACTCAACATAAAGAGGCTTTCGCGGCATAAACTAGGTGTTAAAAATAGCAGCTTGAGAATTAGCAACAGTATCAAAAGAATAATCGAAATGTTTTTGACTCTCAACAAATTTACAAAAGGAATCTCTTTTCCAAGGATGACTCATAGGAGGAACATAAGGTTTTT
>Ga0182234_10012_pt1 | contig 126813 bp, 122 predicted proteins | sample hydfratesGB_TM_A_FD_145595 | JGI IMG/M metagenome (GOLD analysis project Ga0182234, IMG submission 145595) | Subsurface microbial communities from deep shales in Ohio, USA - hydraulic fracturing test GB_TM_A | ecosystem: Environmental > Aquatic > Deep subsurface > Shale gas/oil reservoir >...
AAAAAAACTATATGCGGGAGTAGTCTGTCCATTTTCAAGCAACTGATTGGACAAATGATTTATTTATTCTCAAAAAAAGTAGTTTTTATGATTTTAGGTGTAGTTTTGAGTTCATGAATAATTCAGGTTAAATATATTAAAAAAATTGGAAAATGGTATATTAATAACGATGATGTCTTAACAGGAATTGCAGTAGACATAAAGAGGATTTAAGGGATAATATCTTCTTTATTTAATATACATAGACATTTTTTGAGAACTGAAACTAGATTTTTCATATTTGCAAAATATCCATAATTCAAAAGAAAAAAGGGGTACTTTTTTACGGTCTCGGATTGTCTCCTTGTGTTAAAAAGCAGAAAAATATCGGGACATGGAGGAAGTCCCGATATTTTTCAATCACAATTTCTTTTGATATCCTGTCTAAGGATTAAGTAGAGTATTCTGTGGAGTTCCTTTGCATCTTGTGGAGGTATGTCAATGCAGGAAGATATTTCTTCTGGAACTTTCAGTGCTTTATCCTTAAGGTTTATTCCTTTACTTGTGAGGCTAATTATGAGATTTCTTTCGTCTTCTGGATTTCTTTTTCTTTCTATTAAGCCTTGTCTTTCTAGGCTTTTTAATAAGGGGGTTAGTGTACCAGAATCTAAATATAATCTATTTCCTAACTCTTTAACCGACACATCATCTTTTTCCCAAAGTGCCATCATTGTTACATATTTTGTATATGTTAAACCCAATTTTTTAAGTATGGGTCTATATAGTTTAGTTATTTTCCTAGATACAGCATATAGGGGAAAGCAAAGTTGTTTATCAAGTTTTAAATTTTCATAATTCATTTTGCACACGATCTACAATAATTCTTCTATTTTACCTTTAATTTTTTCTGGTTCAATAGTAGGGGCATAACGTTCTACTACATTTCCTTGTCTATCAATTAAAAACTTAGTAAAATTCCATTGTATTTCACTTTTATCTACGGAAAACTTTCCTTTTAGTTTTTTTTGCAATTCAGCCATTTCACCGTTGTCAACATCTTTAGGTTTTTCTTCTTTTAAATATTTGTATAATGGATGAGCGTCTTCGCCGTTTACTTTAATTTTAGCAAAGGTTTCAAATTGAGTTCCGTAATTTACCTGGCAAAAATTCGCTATTTCATTATTATTTTCCGGCGCTTGGTTTAAAAATTGGTTACAAGGTAAATCTATGATTTCAAATCCATGATCCTTGTATTTCTCGTATAGTTCTTCTAATCCTTTATATTGAGGAGTAAAACCACATTTAGTTGCAGTGTTTACTATTAATAATACTTTACCTTTATAATCTTCTAAACTTACTTTAGATCCATCAATTTTATTTATCGAATAATCATATACATTCATCTTTATCCTCCTGATATTTAAATTTAGTCAAATTAAATTGACCACAATTGATTATAGTTAAATAATACCAAAATTTTTTACGGATGTCAAGGTAAATGATAAAAATTATCAATAAAATAAGTAATTCTCTAATTTTTACTCAATAATAAAGTATGTTTATATTTTTTTGACATGGCAATATAGCATAGGTTGGGATTCTCCATTATCAGGAGAAACATGTTTCCCCGTTTCAAAAGAAATATTATAAAAAGCTTGTGGATTTCTTCTTTTGTAAGTTCCTTATTGTATAAAAGCTCGTATATTTTATTAATTTTAGGTACAGCTTTTTCTACAGACTTGTAAAATAAGTCTGGATATGAATCTCTGTAGGCTTCATTTTTATTGCAAGGATGAATCCAAATGTCGTGATTGAGATTCATGTAATCTTCTGTATCTTTTATATCTTTAGTTACTATTGCTTTTGTAATAATATATGGCTTTTTAATCAACTTCTCTAGAATTGTAAATATTTTAAATTTTATATTTCGCTTATCAGGAAGTAGTTTAAGTAGCAAAGCAGCTTCTTTTAAACTATTATCTACGTCAGACTTTTCTAAATATTCATTAAATAATTCTTCTAGTATTTTTTTGTTTAATGTATATACTATATCTCTATCAACATCGTTGAGAGTAAAAATTTTCTCCATTGGAAAATCTAAAGGCCCGGTTTTTTCTAGTTTTTTTGCCATGAAAACATCCAAATACATTTCAAACTTTTTATGATAGTGGGAATATATATCTGTATTCGGGTCATTTTTATCTTTTACCCCGGAGTAGTAAAAGATAAAAGGGTGGGTGATGGAGTCTAGGGCATGATGACAGACGTATCCAAAAAGATATGAAGCGTATTTCTTTTTAAGTGTTTCATTATTATGTTCTTTTGTGAATTTAGACATCATGTAGAACAAATCGCTTGTAGGTGCCCTATGTATTAAACTGGCGAATCTTTGTACACCACGATCATTTTTCCAAAGAGATACTCCGTTGTATAAAAATAAATCAGGACCTTGACATCCCAAATCAAAAAGATCTCGATTTGATTCTGCAATCGTTCTAGGACCAAAATTAATTTTTTCTAAAACTAACTCTCCACAGTAATAATGATTTAGTAAATCTGACATAAATACCTCCTTTAGCTCTTATGTTATATTCTACCATATTTTTAATGAAATGAAACATAAAACATTAACAAGAGTATCAAAAGAGACTATTGATGAAGTGGCTGATATAGCAATAGGTTTCCTAGAAAGAAATGTTAAAAGACCTCTTGACTTTTATAGGGTAAGAGGTTATTATTTAATTAACGATTGAATAACTGCTCATATGTTCAGATGAAAGGATGTTATTATGAAAAAAAATGATATAGATACTTGCGATACCTACTGTATCCACGATGATAGAGTAGATGAGGTTAGGAACAGAATGCCTGAAGATGAAAAACTTTACGATTTAGCTGAATTTTTTAAGGTTTTTGGAGATTCCACTAGGGTAAAGATACTCTATACACTATTTAAGCATGAAATGTGTGTTTGCGATATAGCAGCGGTACTATGCATAAGTCAATCTGCCGTATCCCACCAGCTTAGATCTTTAAAAAATGCCAGACTGGTAAAAAGTAGAAGAGATGGGAAAATAGTATATTATTCATTGGATGATGACCACGTAAAGACTGTTTTTAAGCAGGGATTCGACCACATAAACCACGGAGTGACAGATTGGAGGAAATAATGAGTGAAAAACTAAATTTAAAGTACGACGAAGATAGGGGAACATATTATGAAGAAGTCGAACCCAAGCATGACTGTACAGATTGCTCCTGTGACAGCTGTGCAGAAACTCATGAACATCCAGAAATTCAGATAGCTGAAGAAAGCAGTGGGTGTTCTTGCGGACACTGCAATTTAGATATAGATGTAACGAAATCAGAAACTGAAGAAGTTACAAAAAAAAACTTAAATGAAGTGGTAAATAGATTTTCAAAAGACCAGATAGAACTAGGAACAATAGTAGCAGGAGGATTGTTTTTTGCAGCAGGTCTTATTTACAGTGGTAATTTATATATAGATATAACCCTTTATATGATTGGATATCTAATATTAGGATATGAAATCATATTAAAGGCTGCAAAAAATATTTTAAAGGGAGATTTTTTCGATGAGAATTTTCTTATGTCTATAGCTTCTATAGGGGCTATATTTTTAGGAGAGTATCCTGAAGCTGTAGGGGTGATGCTTTTTTACAGAGTCGGAGAGTTACTTCAAGATAGGGCGGCAGACAATTCTAGAAAATCTATTAAAGCTATTCTTAATATAAAACCGGATTATGCAAACTTGGTAGTAAATGGTGAAAGTAAAAAAGTATCTCCATCTGAAGTTGCTATAGGAGATATGATACTTGTAAAACCAGGAGAAAAAATACCTCTAGATGGAAGAGTTATTAACGGAAATACAGCAGTTGATAATTCAACTCTAACAGGAGAGTCTCTACCCGTTGATATAGGTGAAGGGGATAAGGTTTTAAGCGGTGGTATAAATAAACAGGGTTTAATTACCGTAGAAGTTGAAAAAGAATTTAAAGATTCAACGGTTTCTAAGATATTAGATCTTGTACAGAATGCCAGCAGCAAAAAATCTAAAACAGAAAACTTCATCACAAAATTTGCGAAATACTATACTCCCACTGTAGTTTTTTTAGCAGCAGCAATTGCGGTTGTGCCCCCCTTAGTAATGCAAGGAGCGGAATTTAGGGATTGGCTTTACAGAGGGTTAATATTCTTAGTAGTATCCTGCCCATGTGCTTTAGTCCTTTCAATACCTTTAGCATATTTTGGAGGGTTGGGAGCAGCTTCCCACAACGGTATATTGATAAAAGGAGGAAACTATCTCGAAGCATTGACTAATGTAAATAAGATAATCTTCGATAAGACAGGAACTCTAACTAAAGGTAAATTTACAGTAAACAAGATAACTGGTTTTAATGGATTTAGTGAAGAAGAAGTATTAAAATATACAGCTTACGGTGAAGCTTATTCAACTCACCCTATAGGAGAATCAATTAAGGAAAAATACGGAAAAGAGATAGATGAAAGCCTAATAACAAATCAAAGAGAACTTGCCGGATTTGGAATAGAAGCCCTAGTTGAGAATAAAAAAATCATCGTAGGAAATAAAAAATTGATGGATAATAAAAGTATTTCTATTAATGATGATATTGAAAATAAAGGAACGGTAGTATACTTAGCCGTTGAAAATAAATATGCTGGATATATTTTGATTAAAGATGAACTAAAAGAAACGACTATAGAAGCAGTAAAAGCTTTGAAAAAACTTAATATGAAGACTATAATGCTAACCGGTGATAACGAAAGTACTGCCTCTGAGATTGGTAAGTTGGTAGGTATAGATGAATACCATGCACAACTACTACCTGAAGATAAGGTAAGGATACTTGAGGAAAATCTAAGCAAGGATAAAGAGAAAACTATATTTGTAGGAGATGGGATTAATGATGCTCCTGTAATAGCAAGGGCTGATGTAGGAGTTGCTATGGGAGGTTTAGGATCAGATGCAGCAATAGAAGCCGCCGATTTAGTACTTATGACAGATGAACCTGAGAAACTTGTCCACTCCTTTAAAATTGCTAAAATGACAAGGAATATAGTATGGCAAAATATAATCTTTGCCTTAGGTATAAAAGCATTAGTAATGGTCTTAAGTACCTTCGGATTAGCTCAGATGTATCAGGCTGTCTTTGCTGATGTAGGAGTTGCCCTAATAGCGGTACTAAATTCTGTAAGGATATTAAGGATAAAATTATAAAAGAAAAGATTCTTCATCAATAATTCAGAGTGACATTTTTGCCTATTCTGGAAGAAATGAAGGATCTTTTTTTTAGACTCTTCGACAAGACCTCTGCATGATATCATTTCTGTCATTTCGAATGCATATGAGGAATCTTAGATACTTCAGTAAGACCTCTGCATGACAAATATTTCCATTACTTAACTGCATGCTTATCTACATTAGAAGTATCATCAGGAAGTTTAATTAAAATAATAAGTCCGATAAAGAACATAGGCATTAGAGCCAGGATGCTGTTTCGAGCAGAGCCAGTTAAATCTGTAGTGAAGGCCATTATGAAGGGACCTAGTATTGCTGCAAATTTACCGAAAATATTATAAAACCCAAAGAATTCGTTGGAATTTACCTTAGGGATAATCTTTGCATAATATGACCTGCTTAATGCTTGTATACCTCCCTGAGCCGAGCCTATTAAAGCACCTAAAACAAATACCTGATTAATAGAATTTATAGTAAAGGCATACACACATACAAGCAAATAAGTAATTATGGCAACCATAATCATTTTTTTAGCTGTAAACCTTTTAGCTAGATTACCGTATATAATTGCGAAAGGAAAGGCTATAACCTGTACAATAAGAAGTATACCTAAAAGCACAAACATATCGAAAGAGTCTCCTCCTAGTACGCTTTGAGAATAAGGGACGGCCATTTTAATAATAGTACCCACTCCATCAATATAGAAAAAATAAGCAATTAAGAATATAAAAACAATTTTGTGCTGACGAATATTTTTGAATGTTTTGAACAATCTTTTAAAACTTTTCTTTACAGGATTTGACTCCGGTTCTATGTAGTAGTTCTGCTCTACGGTTTTTAGCATAGGGATTGTAAAAAGACCCCACCATAATGCTGTAATAACAAAACCAAGCTGATATCCTAGATATTCATCCATTCCAATTAAATAAACTACAGCTAGACTAATTCCAAAGGGTATTACACTGGCTATGTAACCATAGGCAAATCCATTGGCAGAGATTTTGTCCATTCTTCCATCTGTCGTAGTATCAACTAAAAATGAATCATAGAAAATATTTGCTCCTGCAAAACCTACGGAAGTTAAAATATAAAATACTATTAGCAGTTGCCACATGCCGTAGGGAACAACTGCTAAGGCACCAGTAAAAATAACACCTAAAAGGAAAAAGAATATAAAGAATCTTTTCTTTTTATCTTTATAGTCGGCTATAGTACCCAGTATAGGACTAATTAGGGCTATAAGGATACTAGCAATAGAGTTAAAGTAGCCGAGGTCCATGCTATTGCCAGGATTGAACATTCCAAAATAAATAGGTAGTAGTGCGGTGGTTATTGCCATGGAGTATGCAGAATTTCCACAGTCGTATAAAATCCAGCTAATCTCTTTCTTTGAATAATTTTTCATAATATCATTCCTTTAGTATAATTTATTAGGGATTATGTAATTATTATACTACAATTAATAAAAAAATTCTTTTAATTTTCAAGAAAACTTTGCTATCAACAAAACTGTGGATAAACCTGTGGACACTGTGGGTAAGTCCTTTAAATTCAATACTTAACATAGATTTAACATTTCTGTATCGATTTTGAGCAATGGCCATAAACGTTGATATAACTAGCTTAACAAGGTATTAAATAATACGTATAAATATAATTGTGGATAACTTTATTAACTCGTAAAATAAAAACTCCCCGGGGAGTATTCACTATTTCAGCATAGTTATACTTTTGGAGAGTTCATTGATACTTTGAGTGAGGATTGTTAGTTTGCCTTCTATCCTCACTAGTAGGTATAAGGCTACAGCTATGGGAAAGCCAACATTACCTATTAATGAGATAAATTCGTCCACTTTTGGGCCTCCTTTCTATCAGATATATCGGTATCCCTCTATATGAAAAATAATATAATCTTAGAGGGTGAAGAACTTAGAATTATAAAATGTCACTCAGAAACGAAGTTGAAGAGTCTATAAGTTTTTCATTACCAATTAAAATTATAATTTATAGAAGTCGTCTTGGATTAGGCGACTTCTATAAAAATTATATCAATTCATTTACAGTAGTTGTAACTACTTCTGCACCTTTCACAGATACTAAATCTCCTCCAGAGGAGTTGAAAATATTTTTAGCTATAATGTCATCCATTACCGCCTGGACCTGAATTGGTGTAAGATCCGCCTTAGGATCATCAAGAGACATAGATGTAGTTCTATTTAGTGAGTTTAGAAAGCTCATTCTCAGCCTAGTTGCCATGGTATCACCTCCTTTTTATAAAATAGTTATAATTATATAACCTCTACTAATTCATATTCTTCAGTTTTATTGATAGAAACTAAAGGGTGTTCCTGAAGACCTGATAAACCTGATGCTACAGCATAAGCATCTTCACCGGTTACAGCCGGTTTAACTCTGGAGAAAGATTTGTTTTTAATTATAGGATTTCCTTCACCGTCAACCCCAGTGTTTAATGCAACAGTTAATCTTCCTTCCATTTCATTTGCCTGTATTGCCATGTTTCTCACCTCCTTTCACTCCCTATATAGATTATTTTTACTGAAATTACTAAAATAATTTGATACAAATTTTAAACTCTATTATAATTAGATAGTAATTTAATAAAAACATAATTTAAGAAAGGACATAGATATGATTTTTAAAAATGATATGAAAATAAATAATATAGTCTTAATATTAATAGTTTCTTTAGTAGCGGTGGGATTTATGGTTTCATATATATACACAAATACTGGAGAAACATCGGATTATTCTCTAGCTGCTGCATCTCCAGGAGGGACTTATTTTGCTATGAGTGGAGGATTAAGTAGCATATTTAATGACAGCATAGAAGGAGGAAATCTGTCTGTACAAACAACAGCCGGTTCTGCTGAAAACATAAGACTACTTCAATCAAAAGAAGTAGATTTTGCCCTTGCTAATGGATCTGAAATTTACTGGGGGTATAATGGAGAAGGTTTTTTTCAGGGACAGGTATGTGATGATATTAGGATAGTTAGTTTTGGATGGACTAACGTATACCACGGTATTTCCCTTGATGAAATAACTAAATTAAATGATTTAGAGGGTATGAGGATAGGGGTCGGACCAAGAGGTTCTGCAGCTGAGATATTTCACCAGATTTATTATCAGGAAGCTGGACTTTGGGATAAGATAGAACCTATTTATCTGCCGCCAGCAGATCAAGTCAGCAGTATAAAGGATGGTAATTTGGATACCTTTGGATACTTTAGCGGCCTACCCCTATCTGTAGTAGTTGATTTAGCTTCAGTTAGAGAAGTTAATTTTATAGATGTAGCTGATTATGGTATGGATTTTGACTTTAATGAAAAATATCCTTTTTATGTAGAAACGGTAATCCCACCAGGAACTTATAAAGGACAGGAAGAAGAAGTAAAAACTTATGCAAATCTAACCTATATTATGGCTCATAAAGATACTCCTGAAAATGTAGTATACGACTTTTTAAAAGGATTATATTCAGAAGAAGGATTAAGTTATATGAAGGGAGTACACAGCAGTGCTAAAGAGCTTAAAGTAGAAGATATTGACAAAATGGTAGACAAACTGGGAGTACCTATCCACCAGGGTACTATAAAATTTATGGAAGAGAATTAAATGATAAATAGTAAAAATATGGAAAAAATAAAAAAAAATTTATATACAGCCTTTGCCTTATTTTTCTTCATTTCAGCAAGAGTGGGAGTCTTTTCGCCAGAGTTAATAAGAGGAGTATTTATAGGTGGGTTAGCTTTTTTAATAACTATTGAAAATTTTTTTCTGAAAAGTAAAAAAACAGCATTTATAGACTATTTGCTCCCAGTACTTGCAATAGGAACCACTCTATATTTTGTTTTGGAATTTCCAAATATTGGAACTAGGGCAGGACTACCAAATAATTACGATATATTTTTTGGTGTAATTACAATTGGCTTATCTTTAGAGGTTACTAGAAGAAAAATTGGATACCCCTTATTCTTTATTGGCTTAGGATTTTTCTTGTATAATTTTTTAGGCCCGGCCTTTCCTGGAGTGCTTTCTCACGGAGGATTTAGCCTGGGAAGGACTACGGGCTTTTTATATACCTCTCTTTATGGTATCTACGGAAGAGTAACCCAGATTTTCGCTACCTATGTTTTTATGTTTATACTTTTTGGAAGTATTATGAAAGTAACTGGCGCGGGAGAGTTTTTTGTAGAACTTCCCTACCTTTTAACTTACAAGACTAAAGGAGCGGCAGCAAAATCTGCCGTTATCGCCAGCGGTCTTATGGGTTCTATATCAGGAAGTGCAGTAGCTAATGTTATGACAACGGGTACTTTCACCATACCCTTAATAAAAAAGAGCGGATATAAAAATTATGAAGCAGCGGCAATAGAAACAGCAGCATCTACTGGAGGTCAGCTTGTACCACCTATAATGGGAGCCGGAGCCTTTGTAATGGCGGAATTAACTGGCATACCATATTCGAAAATAATTACCGTTTCCATAATTCCGGCACTATTATACTTTTTTAGTTTAATAATAATTGTCCATCTTGAAGGGAATAAAATTGAATATAAAAAAGAATTCATGGAAGAATCTGCAAGAAAAGCTAAAATCAAAGCTTTGCTGAAAGATGGGTGGTTTTACTTTATACCTTTAACATTGTTATTTGTTTTTTTATTTTTAGGATATTCTCCTACGTTTTCAGCCTTTTGGGCTGTGATTGCAAATATTATAAGCACCTTTATATTTAAGAAAAATAAAGTGTCGGTAAATTTAATTGTTGATGGCTTTGCAGAAGCAGCGGAAAATGTTTTGTATGTAGGTAGTGCTGTAGGAACTATAGGAATAATTATCGGTACAGTTTATTTAACTGGGTTGGGATTAAAATTTTCTGGACTTATACTTTCATTATCCTTTGGATTACTGCCAATAATGATATTACTAATCGCTCTCGCATCATATGTTTTAGGTATGGGTCTTACTGTAACATCTTCCTATATAATTTTAGCAGTGCTGGCAGCACCGGCTCTCACACAGGCAGGAGTAAGCCAATTAGGTGCTCATATGATAATCTTTTGGCTTAGCCAGGATGCCAATATTACACCACCGGTATGCTTAGCAGCCTACTCTGCAGCAGGTATAGCAAAAGCCGACCCTATCAAAACCGGCTGGACATCATTAAGGTATGCTAAGGTAATATATATCGTACCCATACTTATAGCCTATACACCTATTTTACTTGAAGGTAGTTTACTAGAAGTTGGAGCGACGGTAGTATTATCATTTTTTCTTGTTGGATTTTTAAGTTGGATTAGTTATAAGATTTTTAACTATAGTAAACTCAAATAATTAATTTGGGGCATTTGTTATTTTGTGGTAAAATTAGGTTAGAAAATATTAGGAGGTCTACTATGGGTTTAACAGAAAGAGATAAACTTTTGCAGGAAGTTTACGATATGGCTTATGATTACGAGAAAAAATACGGAGGATGTTCTCAAGCAGTATTGGGAGCGATTAAAACTATTACTGGAAAAATAACAGACGAAGAATATAAGGCAGCTACTGGTTTAGCTGGAGGAATAGGATTAAAAGGCTATGCATGTGGAGCCCTTACCGGGGGGACTATGGCAATAAGCAGTTTTTTAGGAAGAGAGTATAACAATATGGCAGATCCAGAAGGTAAAAAAGCACAGACTTTTAAACTTGCTAGAAGATTAGCTGATAAATTTGAAGAATACTACGGCTCAGGAAAATGCAGTGAAATAAATAAAGAAATTTTTGGTAAATCTTTCAGATTATGGATAAGAGAAGAATATGAAGAATTCGATTCTATGGGTGCTCATGAAGACAAATGTACCTCTGTATGTGGAAATTCTGCAAGATGGACTATGGAGATACTCCTTGACGAAGGATTATATGAGATATAATAGAAAGAGCATCAAATTATTAAGAAATATTAATTGAATATGTTCATAACGGATTGACATTTAATATTATATTTTATACCATAAATACTGGAGAAATAAAGGATTACAAGATTTTGTCTTTTAAAATATTGACTTATAATTAATCACATATTGAATATAATTTCAAAAGGATTATAGGTTGCCTTTACTAACCTAAATTCAATTTTAGAAGGAGAGTAATATGAGTTTAGCAAAAAGAATTGAAGAACTCACAATAGAACTAACAAACATCAAAAGTATAGTAGGATCTAAAAGCGAATTAGATTCTGTAAATGCTATCTATAAAAAGTTTGAAGAGATGGACTACTACAAAGAAAATCCTGAATTATTAAAGTATGTAGACTTTGAAAATGATTCTTTAGGAAGAAAAAGTGTAGTAGCAACCTTGAAGGGTAAAAAAGGAAACAGCAACAAAACCCTGGTACTAATAGGTCATACAGATACGGTAGGTATTTCTGATTACGGTAATTTACAGGAATATGCAACAAAACCTTTTGAGTTAGCAGAAAAACTTGAAGGAGTAAGTCTTCCTGAAGACGCTAAAAAGAACCTTGAATCAGGAGAATGGTTATTCGGAAGAGGAATCTTTGACATGAAATGTGGAGTAGCTACATTAATGTGTATTATGGAAGATATATCTAAAGATTTAGAGAATTTTGAAGGAAACCTAGTATTTGCTGCAGTTGGAGATGAAGAAGGAAACTCCGGCGGAATGCTATCAGTAGTTCCTGATTTATTAAAAATTCAAGAAAAAGAAGGATTTGAATATCTTGCAGTTATAGATACTGATTACATGACACAACTTTATCCTGGAGACGAAAACAAGTATATCTTCGTAGGAACAGTTGGTAAATTAATGCCTTCATTCTATGTTGTAGGTAAGGAGACCCACGTTGGTGAAGCTTACAAAGGCTTAGACCCTAACCAGTTAGCAGGAGCTATAACGAATAAAATAAACTTAAAATTTGAATACTGTGATGTTGCAGAAGGCGAAGTATCACTACCTCCAATTACTCTAAGACAGAAGGACTTAAAGGAAGAGTATTCAGTACAGATAGCGAAAACGGCGACTCTTTACTTCAACTATTCAACACATAAGAGTACACCGGATGAAGTAATGACTAAAATGAAAGATGCAGCTAATGAAGCCTTCGCTGAAGTAGTAGCAGACTTAAACGACCAATACAAGCAGTTCTGTGATGCTAGTAATTTCCCACATGAAGAACTACCTTGGGAACCAAGAGTTATGTCCTTTAACGAACTTTACGATGCAGTAAAAGCTGAAATGGGAGATGAACTTGATACTAAGGTAGAAGAAATTAAGGAAGAATTACTTAAGGACAAATCTTTAGATGAAAGAGATTTTAGTATGAAGGTTGTAGAAGAAGTTCATAAATTATGGTCTGATAAGGATCCAGTGGTAGTAGTATACTACTCACCTCCTTACTACCCACATATCTACGTTGAAGGAAGCGAATATAAAGAAAAAATACTTCTTGAATCAGTGGATGAAGCAGTAGATGCAGTTGAGTCAGATTATAAGATAGTAAGTAAGAAATTCTATCCATATATTTCAGATTTAAGTTTCGTATCTGCACCTAAAGATCCTAAGATTATGGAAGCTCTAAAGAGCAATATGCCTGCATTAGATTCTAAATATAAATTACCTTTAGATGCTATGCAAAAGCTAGGACTTCCAGTTGTAAACATAGGACCATTTGGTAAAGATGCCCATAAGTTTACAGAAAGACTTGAGAAAAAATATTCTTTCGAAGTAGCACCTAAACTTGTAAAACACACAATAGAAAGTTTACTTTCTAAATAAGATAATTTCAATACATCTCTTCGGAGGTGTATTTTTTTGGTACAAAATATATTTAAAAGGGAACATATAAAGGATTTTTATTTTTGTTTATGTTATAATAAAAGTTAACATGTATATAGGAAAGATATTATGGATAATTTAAAAGATAAAACGACAGAAAAGTGGATAAAAACAGGAATATTCGCCAACATTGCCTTAGCTATAGTTAAAGGCTGGGCTGGTTTAGTTTCCAACAGTAGCGCTATGATTGCAGATGCAATGAATTCAACTTCGGACATAGTTTCTTCTGTGTTTATTTTTGTAAGCTTAAAAATAGCAAAAAAACCACCAGATAAAAAGCATCCATACGGGCATTATAAAGTAGAAGTAATTGCGTCTATGGTTATAGGCTTGATGCTGGGAATGCTAGCTTATCAAGTTGTTTCTACCGGGATTAGGATTATTTTAAGAGGAAATTATTCTACTCCAGGAAGTACTGCTCTTTATGTCGCTGTATTTTCAATTATAGTCAAGGAAGTTCTGTACAGATATACTTATAAAGCAGGATTAGAATCTAACTCGCCAGCTACTATAGCCAATGCTAAAGATCATCGTTCCGATGTATTGGCAACTTCAGCTACCTTTTTAGGAATATTAGGAGCGAGAATGGGTTACCCTATTCTAGATCCTCTAGCCGGTATAATCATTTCAGGGTTTATTGCCAAGATGGCTTTTGAGATACTCATGGAAGCTACAGGACAGATTATGGATGAATCTGCTGATGAAAATAAAATAAAAGAAATAGAAGAAATAGCAGAAGGGGTAAAAGGGGTAGTAAACGCCTATGACATAAGAATGCGACGAAGTGGCTCTGTATATCTTATAGATATGGATATAGTAGTACCTTCTTATTACACAATAAAGGAAGCTCACGATGTATGTGAGCTAGTTAGAGAGAAGATTTTCGAAGATATCGATAATACAAAAGAAGTTATTGTACATATAGATCCAAGTTAAAAAAGGGAGGAATTTATGAATTTAGATGTATTAAGGAAAGAAATTGTAGGTCTGGATAAGTTTTTTAAAACTCCTTATGGGGAAAGAGTTATGACCTATGCAGATTATACTGCATCTGGACGAGCTTTAAAGTTTGTTGAAAAATATCTTGTGGAAATTCAAAAATTTTATGCTAATACTCATACCGAAGATGATATTACAGGAGAAGTAATGACAAACCTTCTTCACAAAGCAGAAAAAATAGTAAAGAATGAATTGAATGCATCGAAAAACTGCTATGTAATAGAAGCGGGAGCGGGAGCTACGTGAGCAGTTTTAAGACTAAGTGAAATACTAGGTCTATACTTTGCACCGGCAACAAGAGAAAGGTTTAAAAATTTAATAGATAATTCTGATTTAAATAAAGAATTCAATAAAAATTTATATGAAGAATTAAAAAGAGAACTTCACGACAATGGACCGGTAGTATTTATAGGACCTTATGAACATCACTCGAATATTCTAATGTGGAGAGAAAGCATAGCTGAAGTAGTAGAAATAAAATTAAATAGTGAAGGATATCTTGATCTGGAAGATTTAGAAAATAAACTAAAAGACGAAAAATATTCTGAAAGAGTCAAAGTTGGTTCATTTTCAGCAGCCTCAAATGTAACGGGTATAAAAACTGATGTTTGCAAAGTTGCAGATATACTACACGAAAATAATGCAATAGCTTGTTTTGACTATGCCGCCAGTGCACCCTATGTAGAAATTGATATGAATCCAGAAAACGGCTCATACTTAGACGCAGTATTTTTCTCTCCTCATAAATTTTTAGGAGGACCGGGAGCATGCGGAGTACTGGTAATAAATTCTAAACTGTACGATAACTCCATAGCACCAACTACAGCAGGAGGTGGGACTGTGGATTATGTGAGTGAACTGGGTCAAGACTACTACAAAGATCCTGAAGAAAGAGAAAAAGCAGGTACTCCTGGAACAATGCAGGCTATAAAAGCAGCATTAGCAATAGAACTCAAAAATAAAATCGGATTAGAAAAAATAGAAGAACTGGAATACGAGTACACAAAGAAATTTATGGATAGGTTTGAAAATAATGAGAATGTTGTAGTATTAGGACCTAAAGACCCTGATAAAAGAGTGTCTATAATATCTTTTATGATTGAACACAAAGGTAAAGATCTTCATCCAAGATTTATTACCAAATTATTAAATGACTTATTTGGCATACAGTCTAGAGCTGGATGCGCCTGTGCTGGACCTTACGGACATAGACTCCTAGGCATAGATTCTGCAAAGTCAGAAATATTTAGAGGAATAATTCAAAAAGATGTTCATTCCTTAAAACCGGGATGGACTAGGATTAACCTTCATTATACAATGACTGAAGAAGATGTAGATTTCATACTAGATGCTATTGAATTCATAGCCGAATATGGATATCTTTTCTTAGAAGAATATCAAATAGATTTAAAAAGCGGTAGCTGGAATCATATAAACAGTATCGACCAGATTAATCTGATAAATAATTTTGGTATTAAATCTAGTTTTGATTACATAAATAAAGTTTTTGAGTATGAAAAGATAATTGATAGAGAAATTGAGTATAAAAAGTATCTAAATGAAGCAAAAGAGAAAGCAGAAAAACTAAAAATAATTTACAGCGGTGATTTTAAAAAGTATAAGGATGAATACTACGAAAGTTTGAGATGGTTTGACTTTATTAATGCTGTAAATCACATATAAATATTGGTGGAGAAAGAATGGATTTAAAAAATAGAAATTTTATAAAAGAATCAAATCGAAGAAGTAAGGCATACGGAATAGATGTAAAGCAAAAAGAAAGTAAGAAAGTATTAAATCAAAATGAATTAGACGAAAAAATAAAAGAAAAGAGCAACCTGATAATGACATCCAGCCCATTTATTGAAAACCTATATAATCTTGTTAAAGGTTCAAATTTCTTTGCAATCTTAACCGATGAAGAAGGTTGCATATTAAATATGATTGGCGACGATGATATTTTAAAAAAATCTTTTCAAAATGCTCTAGTTCCTGGAGCTTATATGGGAGAAGAATATATGGGGACAAACGGTATGGGAACTGCGATTGTAGAGGAAAGACCTCTTCAGGTCTCGGGAAAAGAACACTACGTAGAAGTTTTTCACAAATGGACTTGTTCCGGTGCTCCTATTAGAAATCCAAAAGGAGAAATAATTGGAAGTTTGAATTTAACTGGAGATATTAAAAATGTTCATCCTCATACTCTGGGAATAGTAGCAGCTGCAGTAAACGCTATAGAAAATATGCTAAAAATAAAAGAATATAATAAAAAATTAGCTCTTAGTAAAAATTATATTGAGACTATTTTAAATTCGATACCGGCAGCAATTCTTACGAGCGATTTTAGTGGTAAAATTAAGATGGCGAATAATTATCTTGAAAAGATGTTTGGCTATACAGAAAACGAGATAAAGAAAAAAAATATTCGTGAAGTAATAAGAGATTGGGATAGTATCGCAAAAGAAATAAAAAAGGGAGAGGATGTACTTCAAAAGGATGTATATGTAAATTTAGGATTAAATAAAGAGGAAGTAAATGTAAGTGCTTATCCAGTATTAGACAATCTAGGAATTGTACAGGAAATTGTTTTAGTTTTCAAGGATGTAAAAAAAGTTAGAAAATTAGCTAATAGAATTACTGGTAGCAGAGCAATTTATACCTTTGATAAAATAATCGGAGAGTCTGAAGTAATTAAAAATACAATAGAATACGCAAAAAAAATCTCGGATAGTAAATCGACGGTATTAATATTAGGAGAAAGTGGTACGGGAAAGGAAAGCTTTGCCCAATCTATACAAAATCACAGTAAAAGAAGGGAAGAATCATTTGTAGCCATTAACTGTGGAGCAATTCCTAAAAATCTTATTGAAAGTGAACTCTTTGGATATGTAGAAGGATCTTTCACAGGAGCAAAAAAAGGTGGACATCCTGGAAAATTTGAGATTGCCGACGGTGGGACTATATTTTTAGATGAGATTGGAGAAATGTCTTTAGACTTACAAACCAGGCTTCTTAGAGTAATAGAAGAAGGAATAGTTAGAAGAATAGGTGGTAACGATGAAATACCTATTAATGTAAGGATAATAGCAGCAACAAACAAAGACTTAAGAGAAGAAGTTAAAAACGGTAACTTCAGAACGGATTTATACTATAGACTTAATGTTCTACCTCTTAAACTTCCACCTCTCAGAGAAAGAAAAGAAGATATCCCATTATTAATAGAATACTTTATGAAACGAATTTCTAAAAAACTAAATAAAAAAGAAATAGAAATTCCTAAAGAATACATGGAGTACTTATTAGATTACAGTTGGCCGGGCAACATTAGAGAACTGGAGAACCTTATTGAATTAATAATAAATACAGAACACCTTCCTATGGATTTTTTCAGTAAAAACATTAAACACAATGTTAATGCAACAATAGAGACAAAAGAAAATCTAAGTTTGGAAGAAGTAGAGAGAATTCATATAGAAAAGATACTCAATAGAACAGAAGGGAATATTTCAAAATCATCTGAAATTTTAGGTGTAAGTAGAAATACTCTCTACAGGAAAATAAAAGAGTATAAAATAAATGTATCATAATAGAACAATGTAACATAATAGAACACTCAAAATTAAACACAAAAATATAATATTGACAATATAATATCAATAAACCATAAAATGTGTTCAAAATCGATACATAAACCTCTGTTTTTATTATATATATAGACAAAACTTGTTAAATTATTGACTAGTTTTCCTGGCATGAGAATTGCAATATATATTAATAAAATAAAAATGGAGGTTTTTTTATGTATGGATATAATGGAAAATATTTAAGAGTAAATTTAACTGATGGAAGTATTAAAGTTGAAGAATTAAATGAAGAATTGGCAAATAAATTCATAGGTGGTAGAGGCCTAGGAACAAAAATGATGATGGATGAAGTAGATCCTAAAGTTGATGCTTTAAGTCCAGAAAACAAACTTATGGTAATGACAGGACCTCTTACTGGTTCACCTGCATTTACTGGTGGTAGATACATGGTTGTTACAAAATCTCCTCTTTCTGGAACTATTGCATCTTCAAACTCAGGTGGTTTCTGGGGAGCAGAATTAAAATCAGCAGGATACGATGCTGTAATCTTTGAAGGTAAATCTGAAAAGCCAGTTTACCTATCAATAGAAGATGAAAAAGTAGAGTTAAAAGACGCTTCAAATCTATGGGGCAAATATGTATCTGAAACTACAAAGGAACTTACAAAAGATGCTCCAAAGGGAACTAAAGTACTAACAATTGGTCCTGGTGGAGAGAACTTAAGTAAAATAGCTGCTATAATGAATGATGAAGATAGAGCAGCTGGAAGATCTGGAGTTGGAGCTGTAATGGGTTCTAAAAACCTTAAAGCAATTACAGTTAAAGGAACAGGAAAAGTTAAGGTATACGATGAAGCTAAATTAAAAGAAATTACAAAAGAGAAACTGACTAAAATTAAAGAAAATGGAGTAACTGGAGAAGGATTACCAACTTACGGTACAGCTGTACTTCTAAATATACTTAATGAAATTGGAAGTTTACCTACAAATAATTTCCAGGAATCAGAATTTAGTCATGGAGAAGAAATAAGTGGGGAGGCTTTGGCTGAAAAATATTTGATTAAAAATACCGCTTGCTACAGATGTCCAATTGCTTGTGGAAGATTTGTAAAAATGGATGATCAAGAAGTTGGTGGACCTGAGTATGAAACACTATGGGCTTTCGGTTCAGACTGCGGACTTGACGATATGAAGGCAATAATTAAAGCAAATTACTTGTGTAATGAAGTAGGTATTGACACTATTTCAGCTGGATCTACAATAGCTGCAGCTATTGAACTTCATCAAAAAGGTTATATAAAAGATGATGAACTCGATGGATTAAAACTTGAATTTGGTAATGGTACAGCTATTGCTGAGTGGGTTAAGAGAATGGGACATAGAGAAGGTTTAGGAGATAAAATGGCAGAAGGTTCTTATAGACTAGCAGATAGTTACGGCAAACCAGAATTCTCAATGTCAGTTAAGAAATTAGAAATTCCGGCTTACGACCCAAGAGGTGTTCAAGGTCAAGGATTAACATATGCAACATCTAATAGAGGTGGCTGTCACGTTAGAGGATACCTAGTATCACCTGAAATATTGGGATTACCAGAACAATTAGATAGGTTATCAGCTGAAGGCAAAGGAACTTGGGGTAAAATATTCCAAGACTTGACAGCATCAATAGACTCATTAGGAATGTGCTTATTTACATCTTTCGCTTTAGGAGCAGAAGATTATGCAGATTACTATAATGCTATTTGCGGAACAGAACACGATGCAAACTCAATTCTTGAAGCTGGAGATAGAATATATAACATAGAAAAATTGTTCAACCTTGAAGCAGGAATAAAACCAGAAGAAGATACTTTACCAAAGAGACTTCTAGAAGAACCAATACCTGCTGGACCATCAAAAGGAAATGTAAGTAAACTTAAAGAAATGCTTCCAAAATATTATGCAGAAAGAGGATGGACTAAAGAAGGTATTCCAACAGACGAAAAATTACAAGCCCTTGGATTAAAATAATTATTAGGAGATGATATTTTGAATGTTGAAGTAAGGCTATTCGCCACCTTTAGAAAAGGTCGATTCAAAAAAAAGAATATTGAAATTGTTGAAGAAAATGTTAAGGTTTTGGATTTATTGAATAAGCTTGGAATAAAAGAGGACGAAGTAGCCTTAATCATAGTAAATGGTAGGCATTCAAATGTAGATAGGATAATGGAAGAGGGAGATATTTTGTCCCTCTTTCCTCCTGTTGCAGGAGGCTAACACTTTAAATATCTATGAAATATGATATACTGAAGTATATATTTTATAGGAGTGACAAATGAAAGAAAAAAATGTAGAAAAATCTTCAAGTATCGATAAAGCGCTAATTGTACTAAGACAATTATGTAAAGAACCTTACAAGTTCACTATGACAGAACTTGCAAAAAAAACAGAGATTAATAGAACTACAATATACAGAATACTAAATACATTGGAAGACAAAGGATTAGTTATAAAGACTAAAGACAATAAGCAGTACAAACTCGGACCTTTTGCTTATGAAATGGGGTCCATATACCTAAACAACTTTAGATTTAAAGACAGTATATACCCAATTTTGGATAAAATATCTCACGAAACTAAGGAATCTGTAGGTTTTGCGGTTATAGATGGAGAAAAGGTAATTTCTCTTTACGAAATAGAAATAGACCAACCCATGAAAATGAATTATAGACCGGGAATAAATTATCCAATTAATAGAGGATGCTACGGTAAGTGTTTGATGGCATACTATGACCAGGATAGGGTTAAGGAAATTTTAAAGAATAAAGAATTTGAACAAGTATGTGAAAATACTATAACAGATAAAGAAGAACTATTAAAAGAATACGAAAAAATAAGACAACAAGGATATGTAGTTAGCATCAATGAGACCTTTCCTTTTGCAGTAGGAGTAGGTGTACCTATACGAAACTCTAGTGGAGAAGTAAAAGCATGTGTCGCAATAGCTTTTTTTAAGAGAGAAGATTATAAAGAAAAACTAGAGAATATGAAGAAAGTTTTACTAAAATATCAAGATGAGATATCTAAATATATGATATAATCTTACCTGAGGTGAGATAATGAAACTAATAAATGATATAGAAGAAATAAATGAAACTATAGAAAAAAATGACTTTGTACTAGGATACTTTACTACTACAACATGTAATGTATGTAAGGACCTTTTACCTAAAATAGAAAAAATGATGGAAAAATTTCCAAATATTGTTGGAGTAAAAGGTGAAGCTGACGTTGAAAAAAGGATTGCTGGAGAGTACAGCGTATTCGCAGTACCTACCATCCTTCTCTTTATAGAAGGTAAGGAAACCCTAAGATTTGCAAGAAATGTGGGAGTAGAAGAACTTTCGGAAAAAATACAGCGATATTATGATATGTTTTATTAATTTTATTATTAACATGATTCAGTGTAAGAAGACTTCGGAGTATTTTGATTAAAATATAGAATAAGTGTAAAAGATGTTCTATGAGCATTGTTTGAGTGAAATGAGTTTGCGAATTATCTTTAAACGTTTCTTAATATTTTCCAAAATACGTAGCGTCTGATGATCTGAATCTGTTAATAGTAAAATTCTTTTCAAACAGAGTCAAAGTAGTATATTAGATAATAAAATTATTAACAGGAGAGAACTTCAGTTAATAATTTTTTTTATCCTTTTCTAAATGTTAAAAATATGTTATAATATAGACAGTTCATATAAAGAACAAAAGGTTCAAATAACGAACACAGGAGGCAAATATGAGTAATGAATTTTTAGAAAATATATCAAAACATTTTAGTGAAGATGAAATCGTTAACTTACTGAGAGACTTAGTAGCTATTCCAAGCTACAACGGAATAGAAAATCAGGAGACAAAAGTTGCAGAATATATACATGAATTTTTCAAAAAAGAAGGTATAGAGTCGGAAATTAACCATGTACAAGATGGAAGAAAAAACGTTACAGCAGTTTTAAAAGGTAAGGGTAAGGGAAAATCTCTCTTGCTTACTGGACATATGGATACAGTACCGCCTTACGACATGGAAGATGCCTTAGAAATGAAAGTAGATGGAGACAAGCTTATCGGGCGTGGGACCAACGATATGAAAGGACCTCTGGCTACTATGATGATGACCTTGGTTGCCCTAAAGAGATCAGGTATTCAACTTGATGGAGATTTAATCTTTGCTGGAGTAGTAGATGAAGAAGAGAAAAGTTTAGGAACTATTGATTTAATCGAAAAAGGAATTAAAGCTGACGGAGCCATAGTAGGAGAACCGTCAAAGCTGAATATTTGTATAGCTCACAGAGGCTTAGAATGGCTTGAATTTGAATTTGAAGGAAAGACTGTGCACGGAGGAGCTCAAGCTGAAGGTATCAATGCAATTTTAAGAGCTTCAAATTTCATTCAAAAATGTGAAGAAAAAATTGTTCCAAAGTTATCTGAAAGAAAACATCCAGTGACAGGAACTTCAACAATGAATTACGGTACCATTAATGGTGGAACTCAGCCAAGCACTGTAGCTGGAAATTGTAATATGAAAATTGATAGAAGATGGATTCCTGGCGAAAAATACGAAGATGTTCTTGATGAGTACAGGAATGTATTAAAAGAACTAAAAGATGAAGACCCTAAATTCAAATGCAATATGAAAGTTATGGATGTCAGCGTCATGAAAGAAGGATACGTACACGAACCTATGGAAATAGATGCAGATCATTCACTAGTAGAAACTTTAGTAAAATCTTCTGAAGAAGCTTACGGCAGAACCCCTGAAAAAACTTACTTTCCGGCATGGAGCGATGGAGGATTACTCTATACCTATGCTGATATACCTACCCTTGTATTCGCACCGGGAGATTTGGAGACAGCTCACTCAAAGGATGAATTTATAGACAGAAAAGAACTTGTACCAGCGGTTAAAATTTACGCCCTTACAGCATATAATTTTTGCAAGTAACGTAACGATAGTTCAACAATAGTTCAGCAATAGTTAAGCAATAGTTCAGCGATAGTTAAGCGATAGTTCAGCAGTAGTTTAACAATAGCTTACAATATTTCACAGGAGGTGGTTTAGGAAAAAACTTTCGACATAAGATATAAAAAATAAAATAGGAGGTTGATTATGTCAGAAAACACAGAAGCGAAAAAAAAGAAAAGAAGAATTCCCCATGTTTATGTAATCTTGCTGGCGGTAGTAGCGATTTGTGCAATTTTAACTTATATAGTTCCAGCCGGTCAGTATGGTATGATGGAAGCAGCAAATGGAAGAGAAGTAGTAGATCCAAACTCTTTTGAATGGATCGAAAATACTCCGGTAGGCCTTATGGATTATTTCAAATCAGTTCCAGATGGACTTGTTGAAACAGCTTCAATAATTTTCTTTATATTTATAGTTGGTGGCTCTTTTGCAGTAGTAAATGCTACAGGAGCTATAGAAGCTGGTATCGGAGAAATTACAAGGAAAATGCAGGGGAAAGAAAGAGCAATAATTCCTGTAATAGTAATTGTATTTTCATTAGGAGGAGCAGTATTTGGTATGGCAGAGGAGACTCTACCATTTATTCCTATAATGGTTACATTGGCTATTGCTTTAGGATTTGACTCCTTAACCGGAATAGGAATGGTTCTGGCAGGAGCTGGTGCAGGTTTTGCCGGTGCTTTCATGAACCCTTTCACCATAGGTGTTGCCCAAGGTATTGCTGAATTACCTTTATTCTCAGGAATGGGATACAGAATCATAGGTTATGTAGTAATGGTAACTTTAGTTATTATTTTCCTATACAGATATGCTGGAAAGGTAAAAGCAAACCCAGAGCTAAGCTCTATGTATGAATTTGACAAGCAGAGAGAAGATATGCTTGACTTAGATGATATAGAAGAGTTTACTCCACAAAAGCAAAGAGTACTAATAGTAGTATTATTAACTATTGCCTTACTTGTATTTGGAGTAATACAGTACGGTTGGTATATACAAGAACTAGCAGCTTTATTCTTGGCAATGGGTATTGTTACAGCTTTAGTAGGCGGTTTAGGATTAAATGGCTTTGCTGAAGAATTAATAGAAGGTATGGCAAATATAGCCGGTGGAGCAATGGTAGTTGGTTTTGCAAGAGCTATATTAGTAGTTCTAGAATCAGGAAATATTTTAGATACAATACTTTATGTATCATCTAATTTTCTTACTACCTTACCATCTTCTGTAACGGCTTTAGGAATGTATGTATTCCAGTGTTTACTAAACTTCATTGTACCATCAGGAAGTGGACAGGCAGCAGTTTCTATGCCTATACTAGCACCTCTTTCAGATTTAGTTGGAGTTACAAGACAGACGGCAGTACTTGCTTATCAGTTTGGTGATGGAATTTCAAATATTTTCACCCCAACATCTGGATACTTTATGGCTGGACTAGCTCTAGCTAAAATTCCATGGGATAAGTGGGCTAAATGGTTCGCACCATTATTATTAATAGAATATGCTTTTGGTGCAATATTCGTTCTAATTGCTCATATGATACAGTTAGGACCTTTCTAGAGAAATACTTATATTACAAAACGGCGGGTGACCGCCGTTTTTTTGGTGTAATGTATTATTAAAAATAAGATTCTTCGCTGCGCTCTGAATGACAAAATAAAAGCAGCTGTCATACTGAGTTACGAAGTATCTTAGCTGCTTCAAGATTTTTTCAAAGACGCTTTCTTGCCAATCAACTTGCAGTCTCTTGGGAAAGCTATTCGTGAGACCTGCATCTATTTGTTTCTCAAATAGTTCTAGGATACAACTGTGTTCTGCATGAAAGATAACGACTGTTCAACTATTGTTCAACTATTGCTCAACCATCGCTTAACCATCGCCCAATTATTCTAATTCCGGAATCTTTCTGTGTTTTGTATTTTGCTCGTAAATGTATCCTACCTGCAGTAACTTATCCTCTTGAAAAGCTCCGGCTGTGAAGGTTATACCTACCGGTTCTCCTGTTGTTCTAAATCCACCAGGAACTATAAGAGCAGGATATCCAGCATAAGCATAAACTAAGGAAAAATTATTACTTAAAGAAACCAGCACATCAATTTCCTTTAGTTTTTCGTCGATAGCATTTTGACAGATTTTCTTATCTCTTTCTAAAATTTCCCTATACTTTTCTTCTGTGATTTTAGTAAAGGCTGACTTTTGTATTAAGTCATGACCGTAAGGGGCTCTATTTGATATATCTTCGTTGTTGAATTCCCATATATCTACCAATTCTTTTGGTGCACCTTCTGACTGTTCTATTTCCTTTAGGTATTCTTTCATGCTTTCTTTGAATTCGTACTCTAAGATGCTTCCCATATCAACTTCGAAAGCCTCTTCATCAATCTTAACATTTTCAACTTCAAAACCTATATTTTTTAAATCTTCAACTGCTTGTTTTAATATCTTTTCATCTTCATCCCTTAGTTCTTCTGTCTTTTCTTCTCCAAGGTAGTTCTTCTTTTTATCTTTTACAACAACACCTATTTTTATATCCTTGCTTTCCATATTCAGCAATTTATCAAAATTCAAACTTTTAAAATCTTCATTTTCTGTAAGAAGATAAGTTAATAAGGCTGCATCTTCTACAAATTTAGTCATAGGACCGGCGGTATCAAAAGATGGAGCTATTGGGATGATTCTTTCTGATTCCCATAGTCCTACAGTAGGCTTTAAGCCAACTATATTGTTTTGGTTTGATGGGTAAACTATAGATCCGCAGGTTTCGCTTCCTAAGGTTGCAGCCGATAAATTGGAAGCCGTACACACAGCAGAACCAGAACTTGAACCCCCTACATCAAATTTACCGTAAGGGTTTTTAGTCTGTCCTCCTAAAGCTGAATAACCGCAAACACCTTTTGAAGACATGTAGTATGCCCACTCGCTCATATTTGCCTTACCTAAAATAATCCCATCATTTTCCTTTATTCTTTTTGCCACTGGAGAATCTTCTAATACCTTACTATCTTCTAAAATAACTGCTCCAGCCGTATTGTTCATTTTATCTTTAGTTCCAATATTATCCTTAAGGATTATAGGGATGCCTGATATTTTAGATTTTATATGGCCTTCTTTAAATTTTTCATCTATTTCCCGGGCAATATTTACGGCATCGGGGTTTAGTTGGATAATCGGATTAAATTTTTTGTGATATTTTTGTATTCTTCTTATATAGAAAAGTACTAGCTCAACTGTAGTATAATTACCATTTTTTATTGAATCTTGAAGTTCTCTAATTGTTTTCTCTAGGATTAGTTCCTCTAGTTCTTCATATCTTTTTTGAGAGAAATTCTCTAAATCATCCTTAAAGGGTTCAAAGTTTAAATCTTTTTTGTATTTAGTTTTTTTCTCCATTTCATACTGTCTTATTACCTGGTCATTGAATAATTCTACATCTTTTTTAGACAAAGTATCATCTCCTTGGTTTTTTTATATTATATCATATATTTTACTTTTTATATTTTAGTGCTATAATAAAAAATGTAGTTTAAGAATATATATCATAAAGGGGATCTTTTTGAGTTGAAGGAGTAAGAATGAAATACATATTAGTTACCGGTGGAGCAGGATTCATTGGGTCTAACTTTATTGAATACCTTTTCAAATGCTTTAATGATTACTATATAATAAATTTAGATAAATTAACCTATGCTGGTAATTTAAAGAATTTAGGAAAAATAAATAAAGAAAGATACGATTTTTTTAAAGGAGATATAAAAGATTTTGAACTAGTCGATAAAATATTTAGCAAATATCCAGTAGATTCCATTGTAAATTTTGCAGCAGAATCCCACGTAGATAGAAGTCTAAAAAAGCCACAGGTTTTTCTAGAGACAAATGTCATAGGGGTTCAGAATCTCCTAGATGTAGCTCTTAAAAACTGGAAATCTAATTTAAGAGATAAAAAGTTTATACAGGTTTCTACTGATGAAGTTTACGGTGATAGGCAGGGCTGTGAACCTGCAGATGAAAGTACTATCCTTAATCCCAGCAGTCCTTACTCAGCATCAAAAGTTGGAGGAGAAATGCTGGTTAAAGCTTACGGTAGAAGCTATTCCTTACCCTACAATATTGTAAGATCATCAAACAACTACGGTCCCAAACAGCACAAAGAGAAGCTCATTCCTTTAATTATAGAAAGGATTATGAGTAAGAATAAGGTTCCTATATACGGTGATGGTAAACAAAAGAGGGACTGGATATTCGTTGAAGATAACTGCAGAGGGATTATGAAAATATTAGAAGAAGGAAAAGATAGAGAAATTTACAATCTTGGAACGGAAAAATTAACAGAAAATATAGATATTTTTAAGATAATTTTTAAAGAACTTAAAGAAAAAATTGAAATAGAAGGAAATTACAAAGATTCAATAGAATTTGTAGAAGATAGGTTAGGTCACGATAGAGAATACAGACTAAATTGTGATAAAATAAAGAGAGAATTAGGATGGAAACCTGCTGTTAAATTGGAAGAAGGATTAGAAAAAACAGTAGAATGGTATCTTAAAAACACAGAATACTAACACAAGGGGATACTAACACAAGGGGACAGTCCCCCTGTACTAACACAAGGGGACAGTCCCCCTGTGTTAATGGTACAAAAAAAGGAGCCTGGGCTCCTTTTTTATATTCTTGCTCTTTCGTACTGTTTTGGCCACGGATAATCTATCCCAAGCTGGTGAGAAGCATTTATTACAAAGTATGGATCTCTGAGTAATTTCCTACCCATATATACCATATCTCCTCTTTTGTTTTTAATAATTTCTTCAGCTAGCTGCCAGTCGGTAACCAAGCCTCCAGCCATTACTGGAAGATTTGTTTTTTCCTTTATAATACGAGCAGGTTCTATTTGATATCCCGGATAAGGATTTATTTTAGTATAGATAACTCCACCAGAACTTACATTTACTATATCAACGCCGGATTCTTTAACATGGTTGATTATATCTGCTATATCCTCTGAAGTATTTCCTTTTTCCGAATATTCAAGAGATGAAACTCTCAAAGTTATAGGTTTTTCCTTTGGCCATACCTGGACAACTTCTTCTAAAATCTCCTTTAGAAATCTACTTCTATTTTCTAAAGAACCGCCATATTCATCTTCTCTTTTGTTAGTTAAAGGGGAAATGAACTCATTAATTAAGTATCCGTGGGCTCCATGAATTTCTATTAAATCAAAGCCTGCTTTTTCTGCCCTAGCAGCAGCTTCTTTAAAATTATTTTTTACTCTTTTAATATCCTCGACAGTCATTTCTTTAGGTAATCTATAATCATCATTGAATCTTATAGGACTTGGCCCATATATTTCATCTTTTAAAGAATCGCTTTTTCTTCCTGCATGTGCTAATTGAATACCTATTTTACCGCCGTTTTGATGAACACTATCTACAATTTTTTTAAGGCCTTCAATATGGTCCTCGGACCATATTCCTAAATCATTGGCGGATATTCTACCGGAAGGTTCAACTGCTGTTGCTTCAACCATTATTAATCCTACTCCACCTACAGCCCTTGTAGTATAATGGTTTACATGCCATGGTGTTACAAAACCATCCTCTTCAGCTGTGTACATGCACATGGGCGGCATTACTATCCTATTTTTCAATTTTAAATTTTTAATTTCTATCTTTTCAAATATTTTCAAAATGTTTCCTCCTCTGCATAGTCATTATTTAAAATTTACCCAAATTTATAAATTTTATACTTAAGAAACATTTTTAAAATAGCTCATTATATTTGTATGATGTACTTTATGAGAGCTGTAGTTAAATAATTTAAATATCTTATCAAGAGTATATCCACCTAAAAAGGTAGTAATTATTGTGCCAACTCCTACAGTTCCGCCCAGTAACCATCCTAAGACAAAAACAGTTAGTTCAATTGAGGTTCTAACAACAGTTACACTTTTCCCTGTAATCTTTACTAAACCTATCATAAGACCATCTCTCGGCCCAGCACCAGAATTACAACTTAAATATAGGTATAAGCCAAAATTAAATATAATCAGTGCTAAAAGGATTAATAACAGATTAATATAATAGTTATCAGAAACATAGTACAGGTGGTATTTTTCACCTACATTTATAAAGAAGCCTATAAAAATAGCATTGAGGATAGTTGCATATCCTGGATATATTTTCATAAACATACTTAATATTATTATACCTACACTAACTATCTGTGAAGCAGTACCGAAAGCTATTCCCGTCTGTTCCGTTATACCTTGATTAAAAGTACTCCAGGCATTCATACCTAAATTGATACTCTTTATCCAGTTGAGACATAGACCTATTATGAAATAGGCGATAATCTGCTGAGGTGTTTTTTTCAGATCTTTTATTATAAGTTTTTTATTCATTTCATCACTCCAAACATTATAGATTATAGCATATTTTCTCAAGATAGTCTTGTATATTTAATATTTAACGAACTTGCCATAATACGGTTTGGAGTTTATAAGGGGTTATATCTCATGATATTTTCAGTATTAAATATTTCAGTAGCACTTACAGGATCCTTTTCTTTAGCTAGCTTTGAATAGTTTTCCAGGGATTTTTTATCTTTATTGCCATAATGCATTGTAACCGGGCCTTTTATACATCCACCATTACAAGCCATACCCTCGATAAAATTACCTTGCAGTTTACCGAGCTTAGCCATAGTTAAAACTTTTTTAGCTTCTTTTATACCGCTGCAAAGAATTGGTTTGAATTCTAAGTCCAGCTCTTTAAGTTTAATATAATTACTTATTGCATTAGCTACACCACCAGATGCAGCGAATCCTCTTCCTTTTTCAGTAGAGTTGTTTAAAGGATTGGCTTGAATTTTTTCAAAGTTAATTTGTTTGGCATCTATTATAGCTGCTAGTTCTTCAAAGGTAATTACATAATCGGTTACTCCCTTTACACTATTTAGATTTTTTTCTCCTTTTTTTGCAATACATGGTCCTATGAAAACTACCTTTGCATTTTCATCCATTCTTTTGATTATCTGACTTATAGCTATCATTGGAGATACTGTACTAGAAATATTATGAGTTTGATCTGGAAACTTTTTATGCATATAATTTACAAAAGCTGGACAGCATGAAGTAGTCATGTAACTATATTCCGCTATATGAGATTTAAATTCTTCACCTTCCCAAATTGTAACTAAATCTGCTCCTAAAGCAACTTCTACTACATCTTTAAAACCAATTATTTTTAATGCTTTAATGACTTTTTCTAAATTTACATAATTAAATTGGGTTGAAAAGGAAGGAGCTAGTATAGCATAAATATTTGAATCTTTATCCTCAGATGATCTATTTAGCTCTTTAATAACTTCCACTATTTCCGACTTATCTTGTATAGCTCCAAAAGGACATTGATAAACACAAGCTCCACATTGTATACAGTCTTTATAGGAGATAGTAGCTTTTTTTAAGTTGTTTATGCTGATAGCATTAGTAGGACATGCCCTTTGACAAGGTCTCATTGTATCAATTATTGAGTTATATGGACAGGCTTCTTTGCATTTTCCGCATTCTATACATTTAGAATAATCAATATGAGCTTTTTGATTTCTAATATATATAGCATCTTTTGGACATGATAGAGAACACCTATGAGATAAGTATCCTCTACAGGATTCAGTAATGGTGAACCTGTTTGTAGGACATTGATCGCAGGCAGAATCTAGTACTTCAACTAAATTAGGATCTTCTTTGTCTCCCCCTAAAGCCATTTTTACTCTTTCGGTACTAACGGCTCTTTCGTGATAAACACAACACCTAAAACGAGGATCAGGCCCGGGATTCACTATTTTAGGTATATCTATAATATGTCCGTCTAAGCTGTTATTGAAGGCATATTCTGATATTTTTTTTAGTATTTCATATTTAACTAATTGAACTTGATTTTCAAATTTTCTCATCTTCTACTCCTATAAATATTTTATGCTAACAGTTTTACCAAAAGACTTTAAAATATTAGCGATTCTTCCTACAATATTAAGTTTAATGCTGAGATCAACTGGTAGATCCGGGTTTTGATGTGCTGGATTCACCGCTCTTCCAAACCAAATATTAACATGTGTAGATTCTTCCAATAAAATTTTCATAAGCAAAGTTGCTCCGTCTTTTTTATTAAAATTAACTTCTGATATAGAATTTGAATATAATTCAAATTTCGATAAAAGTTTCTTTAGAGTTAAAATTCCCTCTGTTACTAAATCTAGACCTTTAATATTTCCAATAGGAGGAACCTCAGGGTCTATATAATCAAAGGAGGTTGATATTTCTTTATCCATTTCTCTTGAAAAAATATTCGCTGCAGTACCACCACAGATTATTTTTCGTCCTTCTAAAGATAAAAAATCTCTAACAACATCCTTGTCTTTTGCAGGATTATCTGGAGGTCCGGTGAAAATATTGGTAATTTCCGGGTTTCGAATCTTTAAAGTTACAGCTGTAGTATCATCGCCGGGAGAGCCAGCATATAAATTACTACAGGTATCTATTAATCTTCTGTTGTATTTTTCAGAATTTTTAATGTTTTGCTTCTGTAAATAATCAGCTACATGATGCCATTCCCAACCGTGATTTAGTATTCTTCCAACTCCAGCATGTATAACACCATCGGAAACCAGAGTTATTGTATCGTTTAACATTAATTTGATTTTTGAAAGTTTAACATTTTTTCCTCCGAAATTCAGGGTTTTATAAGGCAAATCAATAATTTCACCTTTTCTTTTATAAAAAACCGGAGGATTATCGTATTGAATTATTGAAGCTTCGTCATACTTGTTAATATCTATTATGGCTAAAGTAGAATAAGCTATTTTTCTAACATTACATACAGGAAGAGTATTCATAACAGTATTAATAGTTTCTTCAATTGAACTTCCTTTTTGAAGCATAGTTCCAGCTATTTTTGTAGTGAGTGTAGAAAGTATATTTGCTTTAACACCGCTACCTAAACCATCAGCTAAAACAATAGTTAGACGATTATCAGATTTAAAAATTTCAACATTATCTCCACACAATTCTTCGTCTTTTTTATTCAAAGAGTGTTTTGCAATATCATAAAATATTTTCTCAGATTTCATAACCATTATTGTCCTCTTCTAAAACTATATCTTTAAGTTTATTTAAATTAACCTTTGTTTCTGCTGTAGTTTCACCTAAAAGTGAAGCAATTTCTTGGGCAGCCCTCATCTGTTTGTTAATTACTTCTTGGCAAACTTTTAATGTTCTACCTTTAACTATAGAAAGCTCTTCTTTATTCTTTTCATTTGAAGTAATGTCAGTCATAATTGATACTACAACATTGTCAGATTCTATATATATTAAATTAATAATAAAAACTTTATCTATCTCTTTGAATCGTTCTTTTAAACCTATTATATTTGATTTACTATCAAAAATTTTTTTAAATATATCATGCTTTATGTAATCACTAATATTGTATTTTTTAATACTCTGGTTATTAATGTTAAATATTTTTCTAAAAGCAGGATTATAGTCTATTATGTTCATATTGCTATCTAGGATCATTATTAGATTTGGAGTATTGTCAAATATTATAGATTGAAGACTTTCAGCTTTTGAACGAAGATAAGGCATACACATTGTAATATCGGAAAAATTGTTGTAGCTAGCTTCAGCTTTATCCATACATGATTGATATCCGCAAGCGCCGCAATTTAAATAATCAGTTTCATCATATTTATCGATTTTCTTTAATATCTCTTTTAAGTCTTTAACACTAGGTTTTTCATTTAATAGCTTTTTGTTTTTAAAAGATCTCTTGAAATCGATTTTGCTTTCAATACAACTACAAGAATTAACTTGATTTTGACCAAAGTTAGATATGTAGTTATTCATCCTACTTAACTTTTCAAAATAACTAATGTTTTTTGGATAGTCTGGCCCGTTAATACAACTTCCATCACATACATTCAATTCAATAAGTAAATTATCAAACTTATTTTTCGATAAATCTTCCATCATATCCCTGCACTGGTTAATTCCTTGTACCTTAATATAATTGAATCTAGTGTTTTTTCCACAGGAAGCAATAGCACCCATAGGATATTTTTTTCCGTGTATATTTGTTGGTTGATCAAAGTTTAACTCTGTTAAAGATTCGAAATCTATACTTGAGTTTTCAAGCCACATTGAAAGATCATGGAAAGTCAAAACACCGTCAATACTTCCAGTTATTTCTTTGCCTTCTGCCTTTTTTGCAAGACATGGACCTATAAATACAACCTTAGTTTCATTTCCATAACGTTCTTTAATAATTCGCCCATGAGCTATCATAGGAGAGACTACAGAAAGCATGCTATCTATTTCTTTAGGATAATACATTTCAATAAAATAATTTGCCGCTGGGCAACAGGTAGTTATAGCATTTGGTTGACTCCAATTCTTTAATGCTTCAATATAAGCTTTACTAACCTCTTCAGCACCTATCCCTGTTTCTTCAATAATATCAAAGCCTAAAAGTTTTAGTGCTTTGACTATCTTTAAAGGTTTATCCGTTTTAAAAGCTGATGGAAAGGAAGGTGCTAAAGAAACAGCAACTTTACTCGTTGTATTAATCATATGCTTAACTTTCTCAATATCTGAATGTATACTTAAAGCCTTTTGAGGACATACTTGTTGACATACACCACATTTAACACACATATCATTGATTATTTCTCGCTGGTGTTTTTTAAATGAAATAGCTTTTGTTGGACATGTTCTCAAACACTTAAAGCACTCATCGCATTTATCCTTATCGAAGTCTATAAATTTCATATCTATTTTTCCCTGCAATTTTTTTTAATAATTTTTTTAATAAAATTTTCAGCAGTCTCTGGGGAAATCGAGTAGATTTTTTCATTTATCTTAACAGAAACGAAATCTGAACAGTTACCTAAGCAAAAAGAAGATTTTAGAGTGATTTCACAATCGGGATTACCTTCAATAACTTTTTGAAATTTTTTAATAACATCATAAGATCCTTTTAGGTGGCATGCACTTCCAACACAAATATATATATCCATAATATTCCTCCATTAATTCAAATTGAAAATCATTATACTATATCGTTAAATATTTATCAATATCGATTAATGTTAAGAAATTTTAACTAAGATAATTTTATAAACATAGAGGATATTAAATTTATTGACAAATATAGTTAAATTATTAAGACTAAAAGAAATTAATAATTTTTTTATAAATCATTAAACTAACTAAATTCAATGGTTATAAGAAAATCATTGTAATCGTTCACAAAAAACCCTTGCAATATTTACGGATATTCCCTATAATATAGTTAATAAATTAACAATATATATCAAGGAGGATAATATGAATTTTAATTTTACTGATGAGCAGAAATTACTTAAAAAATTATATAAAGAATTCACAGAAAATGAAGTTGAACCTATAGCAGGAGAAATCGACGAGGAAGAAAGATTTCCTGTTGAGACAGTAGAAAAAATGAAAAATAACGGAATGCTAGGTATACCATTCCCCAAAAAATATGGAGGACAGGGCGGAGATAATCAAGCATATGTAATGCTTGTAGAAGAACTTTCAAAAGCCTGCGGTACTACTGGAGTTATAGTTTCAGCTCATACATCCTTATGTTGTGCTCCAATATATGAGTTTGGAACAGAAGAACAAAAGCAAAAATACTTAGTACCCCTTGCAAAAGGAGAAAAGTTGGGAGCTTTTGGCCTTACTGAAGCAAATGCCGGTACTGATGCAGCAGGGCAGCAGACAAAAGCAGTTCTAGATGGAGACCATTATATATTAAATGGATCCAAAATATTTATTACAAATGCAGCAAATGCAGATATATTCATAGTAATGGCGATGACGGACAAAAGCAAAGGAACAAGAGGAATATCAGCCTTTATAGTTGAAAAAGATTATGAAGGGTTTTCAATAGGTAAAAAAGAACTTAAGATGGGAATCAGAGGATCAGCAACCTGTGAGTTAATATTTGAAGATGTTAAAGTACCAAAAGAAAATCTTTTAGGAAGAGAAGGAAAGGGATTTTCAATAGCAATGAAAACCTTAGATGGGGGAAGAATTGGTATAGCAGCTCAGGCTTTAGGTATAGCTCAAGGAGCAATAGATGAAACTGTAAAATACGTAAAAGAAAGAAAGCAGTTTGGAAGATCTATAGCAAAATTTCAAAATACCCAATTTCAACTAGCAGATATGCAGACAAAAGTAGATGCAGCAAGACTTCTTGTATATAGAGCGGCCTTTAACAAAGATAATAAACTATCCTACAGTAACGAAGCGGCTATGGCAAAACTTTTTGCTTCAGAAGTTTCAATGGAAGTGACTACGAAGGCAGTACAGCTTCACGGAGGATACGGATATACTAGAGAGTACCCAGTTGAAAGAATGATGAGAGATGCCAAAATCACAGAAATATATGAAGGAACATCCGAAGTTCAAAAAATGGTTGTTTCAGCTCATATGCTTTAAGAGGAGGAAAAAATGAAGATAATAGTATGTATAAAACAAGTACCAGACACTACAGAAGTTAGACTAAATCCTGAAACCGGTACACTTATCAGAGAAGGAGTGCCAAGTATCATTAATCCTGATGATAAATGTGGACTGGAAGCAGCTTTAGTATTAAAAGATAAATACGATGCACATGTAACAGTACTTACTATGGGACCAACCCAGGCAGACTTTGCTTTAAAAGAAGCTCTAGCAATGGGAGCAGATGAGGCGATTTTAATGACGGATAGAGCCTTTGCAGGGGCAGATACATGGGCAACATCCCTAACCCTGGCAAAAGCACTAGAAAAGATGGAATACGACCTTATAATAGCAGGTAGACAGGCAATAGACGGCGATACTGCCCAAGTAGGTCCGGAATTAGCAGAACATTTAAAAATCCCTCACGTAAGCTATGTAGAAGCTTTAGAAAAAGGTGATGACAGCAGCTTGATCTTAAAAAGGAAATTCGAAGACGGCTACCACAAGGTAAAAGTAAAAATGCCTTGTTTAATAACAACCTTAAGTGAAATGAACAAACCTAGATATATGAAAGTTGGATTAGTATTTGATGCCCACAGAGAAAAAGAAATCAAAAAATTAACATTTGACGACTTAGATATAAACAAAGAAGAAATAGGATTAAAAGGATCTCCAACAAAGGTTAAAAAATCTTTCACTAAGGGTGCAAAGACGGCAGGCAAAGTATATAAAGACTTAGATGAAAAAGAAGCAGCGAAGCTAATAGTAGAAAAGCTAAAAGAAAAATTTATCATATAAAGGAGGGGGAAATGATGGATAAAAAAGATTACAGAGGAGTATTTGTATTTGTAGAACAGAGAAATAAAGAAATACAAAATGTATCTCTTGAACTAATAGGTATAGGAAAAGAATTAGCAGAAAATCTAAATCAAAAGGTAACGGCAGTACTTCTAGGAAATGAAGTTAAAGAAATAGAAAAGCTGGGATACTACGGTGCTGATAATATAATATATGCAGAAGATGAAGAATTGGATATATATATGACAGAACCTTATACAAAGGTTTTAAAAGAAGTAATTGAAGATAAAAAACCTGAAATAGTACTTTTTGGAGCAACGGCTATAGGCAGAGATGTTGCCCCAAGACTTGCAGGAAGAATACACACGGGTCTTACAGCTGACTGTACAAAACTTGAAATAAATGAAGATAACAATGACCTGATGATGACAAGACCGGCTTTTGGTGGAAACATCATGGCAACAATAGAATGTCCCGATCACAGACCCCAAATGGCTACAGTAAGACCGGGAGTTATGAAAAAGGCAGATAAGGATACAACAAAAAGAGTTGAAATCGAAAAATTCAGCGTAAAGATAGAAGAAAAGGATAAAACTTATGAAATACTTGAAGTAGTAGAAGAAAAAACAAACAAAATTGACATCCAAGAAGCAAACATCCTAGTTTCTGGAGGAAGAGGAGTAGGTAATCCAGATAATTTCAAACTTCTAGAAGATACAGCCCAAATTTTAGGTGGGGTAGTATCATCATCAAGAGCTGCAGTTGATTCCGACTGGATGCCAAAAGAAGTTCAGGTAGGTCAAACAGGAAAAACAGTAAGGCCGGACCTATACATAGCTTGTGGAATATCAGGAGCTATACAGCACTTAGCTGGAATGGAAGAATCGGAATTTATAGTAGCGGTAAACAAAGATGAAACAGCTCCTATATTTGAAGCTTCAGATGTAGGAATTGTAGGAGATTTAAATAAAGTTCTTCCTGCTTTAAATCAAGAGCTTAAAAAACTAAAAGAAGAAAAGGAAGCTTTATAAACTAAAAAACCCAATATATAAACACTTCTTATAAAGAAGGATCGCTTTTTTAAGGCGGTCCTTTTTTCATATTTCCTACATAATTGATATATATACTTAAATTAAATAAAAAGGAGGTATGAAAAATGTTTCTAATTATAATAGCAGTATTAATTCTAATCTACTTTGTCTATAAAGACGATGGAGAGAACATTTTTAATAAATCAAACAAAGCCTTAGATAGGTTAAATGATAGATATATCAAAGGAGAAATAACAGAAGAAGAATATATAAAAATGAAAGAAAATTTGAAAAAATAAAGGAGAGATAAATTATGTTTATGCACGGAGGTAGATTTTTTGCGAATTCACACCATATGTTTAGTCCTATGTTTTTCTGGGGTAGAGGAATATTGGGTATAGTAGCTCTAGCCTTAATAGGATTTTTGGTATATAAACTTATAAAAAATAAAGACAGTAAAGATAAGGATATGCAGGAAAAACTCAAAATGAAGTATATTGAAGGAAAAATTACAGAAGAAGAATATTTGAGAAAAATAGAGACATTGAAAAAATAGGACTTGATTTGTCCTATTTTTTCAATTATCTATGATATAATAAAATAAGTTAATTGGAAGAGGTAATTATGGAAAACAAAATTCTTTTAGTTGAAGACGAAAAAGATATAAGAGAAATAGTAAAAAAGTATCTAGAAAAGGAAGGATACTTAGTTTACTCTGCTCAAAATGGAGGGGAAGGTCTAGAAAAGTTTAATAAATATAATATTGATTTAGCCGTTCTTGATATAATGATGCCCGGAATCGATGGTATACAGGTCATGAAAGAAATACGAAAAGTATCAAATATTCCAGTACTTTTTTTAACTGCCAAGCACAAAGAAGAAGATAGGCTAAAAGGTTTTGATTTAGGAGCAGATGATTATGTAGTCAAACCCTTCAGTCCTAAAGAATTAGTCAGAAGAGTTAATGCCATTATAAAGAGGGTATACACCAGTCAAAAAATCACAAACCACATAATATATGAAGACTTGAAGCTCGATTTAGACAAGCAATCCCTATATAAAATGGAAAATAAAATTGATATAACTTCAAAAGAATTTGAAATCTTAAAAGTTTTTTTCTCAAATATTGGAATCATTCTTTCTAGAGAAAAAATAATTAAAAAGGCTTTTGGTTTTGATTACGAAGGATTCGATAGAACAATAGATACCCACATAAAAAAAATTAGACAAAAAATAGAAAAGGATTCAAAAAATCCTAAGTATATTAAAACTAAATACGGAGCAGGTTATGTTTTTGGAGGGGATGATAAATGACTATTAAAAAACATTTATTGATTGTTATAGGCATTGTTATATTTGTAATTATTTTCGCTAATTCTCTCATATCAACAACCTTCATAGAAAGGCTATTTGGAGGGTATTTAGAAGATTCTTACAACCAAAGAATCCAAGAAATTTCTGATTATGCCAAAAATTATATACAAGAAGAAAATCAAAGCAAAAGTGAAATATACGATATAGATAATTTTGTTGGTGAACCCATAAATCAAATTGTAATTTTGGATCAAAATGAAAATATTTTATTTGAATCAAGAAGAAGTATGATGACTATGCATGGAAATATGATGAACATGATGCAGGGTCAAGAAAGAGATATATTTGAATTAAAAGAAGACCAGGAAGTAATAGGTTATTTAATAATATATAGAGTTGGAGATATTACAAGTACGGAAACTGTCGATATGTTTAAAAGAGCTTTAATTAGAGGAACAATGATTTCGGGAATTATTGCTCTATTAATAGGTTTTTTTGCCACTAATTTTTCCAGCCGGTTTTTATCAAAAGATTTGAGAAAAACTTCCGATTATGCTTCAAATATTTTATCAAAGGACAATAAGCTTATAGATGATTCAAAGATAAAAGAGATAAGGGAGATTCAGGATACCTTATATAACCTATCGGTGAGATTAAAGCTTAAAAATAGAATTAGAAAAGAAAAAGCTGATAAATTAATCCATGAAGCAAGAACACCTGTAACTATCTTAAGAACAAATATTGAAGGTATAATAGATGGTATAGTAGAAGCCGATGAAGATAGACTTCAAACCTGTATAAAGGAATTAGAAAACCTAACAAATATAATAGAAAATATTGATGACGTACTAGAAGAAAAAGAAGAAGATATTGAAGTTGAAGAATTTAATCTTTCTGAAGAAATAATTAAAATAATTAAGGGTATGGAATTGCAATTCAATAACAAAAATATAGAAATATCTAAAAATATTCAAGACAATATTTTTATAAAATCGGATAGAGGCATCATAAATCAAAGTCTATATAATCTTCTATCCAATGCTTATAAGTACACGAAAGAAGAAGGAAAGGTCAGAATAACTCTACTGGAAAAAGATGATATTATTATTAAAGTAGAGGATAATGGTGAAGGTATTAATGAAAAAGATACAGATAAGATATTCCAACCTTATTATCGTGGAGACACAATGACTGAAGAAGGAGAGGGTTTAGGTTTATACATTACTAGAAGTAATCTTCTTAAAATAAATGGGGAAATAAGTGTAACCCAAAGTGAATTAGGGGGAGCAGAGTTTACAATTAAATTATAATTATTATTTCTCTAAAAGTGGGTATATAATATAACAGTAATAATAATTTTAAATTCACTAGATTTAGAGAAAAGAGGTAATTATGAAAGATTTTTTGAGAAAAATAAACACTTTATTTTCACTAGTAGGAATTGCTTTTTCAGCATTTTTAATTGTTAGAAACTTTATACAACCGGGATACTGTCCTGATTTTTTCGATATTCCTGCCTGCTACTTAGTAATGCTTGCATTTTTGTTGGTTTTTCTTTCAACTAGAATGAAAAAAAGATCCGGGATATTATTTATACCTGGAGGTATAATTGGATTTGTTTTAGGATTATTTTTTACATTTAGAGAAATGCTTAACCCAGGGACCTGCCCTAGTTTTTTTGGAATAGCTTTATGTTACGTGTCTCTTATAGTATTTGCAGTTATGATAATACTTTTCTTGATTTACAGCAGAAATAAAAAGCCTAAGGAACCTAAAGAAAAGAAAAAGAAAAAAGATGCTAAAGAAGACAAAAGTGGATTAGAAAAATCTGAAAAAGTTGAAGAAAATAAAGATTCTGAAAACAAGAAAACCAATATATAAATCAAAGGCGAAGATTTAGTAAATCTTCGCCTTAATATTATTCTTTTATTCTCTGAACAAATTCAAATTCTTCCTTGTCTGTGACTTTGATTCCAATGTGGCCGAACTTCATATTAATTATCTCCTTGATTTTCTTTAATTAATCTCTTCTTACGATCTCTTTTTTCAATTTGAGCGTTTATATAAAGTCCTACTAGTATTACTCCTGCACCTATTAACTTAGTCAAACTAAATTTATCTATCAAATAGTAATCTACCAAGACTCCTGTAATAGTCTGGCCTACAAAAGGGATAATAACTATTAAAAAAGCAGGAATTCTAGATGAATAGTAGTTCATTAGTAGTATCAAAAAGACTCCAAAAAATATACTTGAATAGTATAAAGGTTGAGTATTAGATAAAAACCCGGTACCAATTATTGAGTTACCAAAAATTAAAAATATAGCTGTTGCAGAAAGTCCTCCCACTATAAAAGATAGGTGGGCGGTTTTGTATGTAGATGTTCTTAAAGTTAGTTGACCGTTTAAAACAGGAGTTATTACTACGATGACTCCCATAAATAAAGCTAATATATAATAAATCATTTTACACCTCTATAAAAACATTATTATTATACCCAAAAGTATAATAGAATATCCGATTAATTTTTTCTTTTCCAAAGGACGTTTAGGCATACCTAGAAGACCGAAGTGGTCTATAAGGTTTGACGTAATAGTTTGACCTATAAGATTAAAGGCCATAAGCATAGTAGCACCAATTACGGGCATAGTAAAAGACGCTATGAGTATTGTAAAAACACTAAACAATCCAGGTAGATAATATCTTAATTGTAATTTTTTGAAATCTATAAAACTTTCTTTTCTCAAGAATAAAATAATAGTAAAAATAACAAATCCAGATACATGGTAATAGGAAGCCGCGAAAAAAACGGAGGATTCCTGACCCATAACACTGTTAAAGTAGTTTACAAATATTATCAATATTCCTGCAAGAAAAGCACTAAATTTAACCATAATTTCTCCTTTTTCTTATCATAAGCATATTATATCATAGCATACTAAAAAAAATCATATTATGACATTAGTCCTATTTAAATAAAATTAATAATATGTTAAAATTCATGTATATGGGAGGTGTTGTGTTGAAAATATTAGATGATAAAAGAAGAAAAGAAAAATATATAGAAAAATACAGTATAAAAGACATACTACCTGAAGACATTATTAATCAACTGCAGCTGGTAAAATATGATTCTGGGGAGAATATTTTACAAGCGGAAGAAAAACTAGAAAAACTATATTTTTTTGTAGAAGGTAAGCTAAAAGTCTACACATTTCAAGAAAATGGCAGGTCTCTTTTACTTAGTTTTTACACAAAATTCGACTCTATTGGAGAAGTAGAATTGTTTAAAGATCTAAAAATATCAAATCCAGTAGATGCTATAACAGACTCTTACTTATTATCTATACCTGTTGAAGTTCTGAAGGATAAAGTTATGGACTATCCTCCATTTTTAAGGTATATAATAAGAACTCTTACGGAAAAATTAAATGACTTATCGACACAGAGCGCATTTAATCTTTTATACCCCTTAAAAAATAGGTTGGCAAGTTTTTTATGGATGCACAACACCGGGAAGAAAGAAATAATCTTAAAAGACAGCTTTAAAGAAATAGCTGAATACTTAGGCACAACTTATAGGCACCTTCATAGAGCACTAAAAGAATTGGAAGATGAAGGATTAATAAGAAGAAACAGAAGGATAATAAGCGTATTAAATGAAAAGAAGCTTAAAGATTTAGCTGGAGATATATACAAATGATACCTTTCAATAAACCTTGCTATTTGGGTGGAGAACTTAAATATATAAAAAAAGCAATTGAAAGAGGAAAAATATCTGGAAACGGATACTATTCTAAAAAAGCATCTGATTTAATGGAAAAAAAGTTTGGAGGAGGGAAATTTTTTTTAACTCCCTCTGGAACAGATGCTTTAGAAATGGCTGCCTTATTATGTGATATTAAAGAAGGAGATGAAGTGATAATGCCTTCTTATACCTTTGTATCTACGGCCAATGCTTTTGTATTAAGAGGTGCAAAAATAGTATTTGCAGATATAAACCCAGGTACTATGAATATAGATGAAAACAAAATAGAAAAACTTATTACTCAAAATACTAAGGTTGTAGTACCGGTTCACTATGCTGGAATATCCTGTGATATGGAAAAAATAAAAGATATAGCAGATAGGTACAACCTACTAATAATCGAAGATGCTGCCCAGGGTGTAAATGCAAAATATAAGGACTCTTATTTAGGAACGATCGGAGACATAGGGTGCTACAGTTTTCACGAGACAAAAAACTACACATCAGGAGGAGAAGGAGGAGGAATATTCATCAATAATCCTTCCTTAATAGAAAAAGCAGAAATAATCTGGGAAAAAGGTACTAATAGGAAAAAATTCTTCGCTGGAGAAGTTGAAAAATACACCTGGGTCGATAAAGGATCTTCTTACTTGATGGCAGACACCAATGCTGCATACCTAATGTATCAGCTGGAAAGAAAAGAAGAGATACTAAAAAGAAGATTAAAGTTATGGGAAAGATACGACATCGGCTTAAGGAAACTGAAAGACATGGGATTTATTGAAACACCAAATATTCCAGATTATTCCCAGCAAAACGGTCACATGTATTATATAAAAGTAAAAAATTATGAAGTAAGGAAGAATTTAATTGAATATCTTATTGAAAATAAAATAAAGGCTGTATTTCACTACGTTCCCCTTCATTCATCTCCAGCTGGAGAAAAATACGGAATTTTTAAAGGGGAAGATATTTATACTACAAAAGAAAGTCTGAGAATCTTAAGACTTCCTATGTATTATGATTTAAAAATAGAGGAAGTAGATTATATAGTAAAAACAATAGAAAATTTCTTTAAAACAAAGAAAGGATAGGATGTAAATGAAAAATAAATATATTTCTAAAAGATACTGGGAAGACATATCAACTCCTATGGGTAAGGTAGATGAACTAGTTAAAAAATTTGACAATGTAATCAATCTAAGCTTAGGAGATCCAGACTTAATAACCCACGATATTATAATAGATAATGCCTTTAAGGATGCAAAGAAAGGTCATACAAAATATACAGACTTCAGGGGAGATCCGGAGCTCCGTAAAGAAATTATTAATTATTATAAAGAAGACTATAATGTTGATATAAAAGATGAAGAACTAATAGTTGTTTCCAGCGGATGTTTGGCTATGTACTTATCCCTTGAAGCAATATTAGATGATGGAGATGAAGTTATAATTCATGCACCCTACTTTACGCCCTACCCTCAGCAGATAGAATTAGCAAGAGGTGTTCCTGTAGTTTTAGATACCTTTGAAGAAGAAGATTTTAAATTAAACATAGAAAAACTTGAAGGCCTAATCACAGAAAAAACAAAGGCGATAATTATAAATACGCCAAATAATCCCACGGGAAGCTGCTTAAGTTGGGAAAATTTAAATAAGGTAGGAAAGTTAGCTGAAAAACATGACCTGATAATAATTTCCGATGAAATTTACGGCTCCTACAGTTTTGAAGAACCATTCAGTCCCTTTATAACTATTGAAAACATGAAAAAGAGAACTATTACTATAAATAGCTTTTCTAAGGATTTTACTATGACCGGGTGGCGTCTTGGAAATATTATAGCACCGGATTACATTATTAAAACCATACAACAGATAAATGAAAATGTTGTATTTACAGCCCCATCCATATCTCAAAGAGGCGGGATTTATGCTTTAAGGAATAGAGAAGAAATACAAAAGCCTATGATAGAAGAGTATAGGAACAGAGTATACTATGCTGCCGAGAGAATAAATAAAATACCTAAAATGTCTGTCCTCGACCCTAAAGGAACATTTTATTTGTTTGTAAATATTAAAGAGACTGGATTAACTTCAGTAGAAGCAGCGGATAAAATACTAAAGGAAGCTCAAGTACTCACAATTCCTGGTGTATCTTTTGGAGAATGCGGAGAAGGTTATATAAGGATAGCCTGTACTGTAAAAATCGAAAAACTAGAAGAAGCTTTTGATAGAATAGAAAAAATAGAATTGTTTTCATAAATAGTCTAGAACAATAAAAAACTTGTCCAAATAAATTGACAAAATTATGTATATATTGTAACATGTTGATATACTTAAACACGTTATTTTATGGAGGACTTTATGAAGCTCAAAATTCCAAACACATATGTACTGCTTTTTGTTATAGTAATAATTTTTGGTGCAGCTTCTTTTTTTATACCCTCAGGTACATTTGACCGAATTACTGATTCCGATACGGGGATTACCTACGTAGTATACGATAGCTTCAGATATATAGACAAGGAAAACATTTCTTTATTTGACTTCATTAAGGCAATTCCAGATGGTATGATGCAGGCAAGCGACATTATTATGTTTGTACTTATAACCGGTGGAAGCTTCGGTATTATAAATTCTACTGGAACTATTAATACCCTAGTAAGTCGAATTGTAAAACTATACGGAAAAAATGGAAAAAGAGTAATACCTATTGTCATGATAGTATTTTCCCTAGCAGGAGCTGTATTTGGTACGGCTGAAGAAGCATTACCCCTATATCCAATTTTTATTGCTCTGGCTTTAGCATTAGGCTTTGATAGAATAACAGGAGTATCAATGGTTCTTTTAGGTACTGGGGCTGGATTTGTTGCTGGTTTTCTAAACCCTTTTACTGTAGGAATTGCCCAGGAAGTATCAGAACTCCCATTATTTTCTGGAATTGAAATTAGACTTTTAGCCTACGTTATTTTTGTATCAACTGCAATAATATATGTATATGTTCATGCAAGTAAGGTTGAGAATAGAGATGTAGACACTGTTAATCTTTATGGAGAAAACCAAACCTACGGATATGACTTTAATAATCTACCAGAATTCACCGATAGACATAAAAGAGTAGTAATGGTAGTAGTAGCTTCAATAATTTTTCTGATAATAGGAATTGCCAAATGGCAGTTTTATATACTAGAAATAAGCACAACATTTTTAATAATGGGTATTGCTTCAGGAGTAGTTTCCGGCTTGCATTCTGGAAGAATAGTATTAGAATTTATAAAAGGGGCTTCGAGCCTTATGTACGGCGCACTAATAATTGGAATGGCAAGATCCATAATGGTAATAATGGAGTATTCTCAGATTATGGATACGGTTATATATAAACTTTCCTTATTGGTAAAGGGATTTGCACCGGCAGTGTCATCCATAATAATGTTTTTTGTACAGAGTTTGATAAATATTTTCATTACTTCAGGTAGCGGACAGGCAGCTGTTACCATGCCTATAATGAAAAATCTAGCGGACATATCAGGAGTACCGAGACAGACGGCGGTATTAGCCTTTCAATTTGGAGATGGATTCTCCAATGTCATCAGTCCTACGTCGGGATATTTTATGGCTGCATTAGGATTAGCAAGCATAAAATGGCGTGATTGGTTGAATTATATGCTTCCTTTATTTATAATATGGTGTATAGAAGGTTGTATATTACTTATAATATCTATTAAGATATTCATAAATTAAAAAAATGAGGTAGTAGTATGGGTGGTTTAGCAAACAATGGTTTTGACAGCGAAATATTAAAAGCTTTAGCTGATGATGTAAGAATAGAAATACTTGAAACTATCGGGTTAAAAGAATTAAACGTTAATGAAATAGCTCAAAAGACTAGTGTATCTAGACCTACAGTTTCACACCACCTGCAAATTTTAAAAAGAGCCGACTTAGTTTCAGCTAGAAAAGATGGGAAAGAAACTTTTTACTCAGTAAATACCTACACACTAACATCAATATCCCAATCATTGCTGGGCTTTATTAACTTTGGAAAATTCCAGTAAAAATTTTTAATCAACAGGTTGAAGTTCTTCGACATGAAAACCCTTTAAAAAACATTAATGAAGGTCAACCTTTGAAATATAAGTTTATATGTTTAAACTAATAAACATAAGGAGGAAAAATGAAATTACAAGATTATATCTCAGAAGAAGAAATTTTGAAAATTTTCACGGACTTTGTTTCTGTAGAAGGACACAAAGATGTGGAAGCAAGAGAATCAAACTCGGCTAAGTTTATTTACAACACTCTGAAAGCTGAAGGAATTGAAGTAGAACTTGACGAGATAGAGAAAAACAGACCAAATGTTTACGGATACTTAAGAGGAGAGAATGAAAGTATAGAGCTTATGTTCAACGGACATACTGATACTATTCCTGGATTTACTATGGATTTTGAACCTTTCAAGCCTTTTGAAAAAGATGAAAAAATTTACGGAAGAGGTACCTGTGATATGAAAGCAGGAATCACAGGATACATTGCGACGCTTATAGCTTTAAAAAGAGCCGGAGTAAAATTGAAAAAGACGGTAATGATTGCAGGAGTAATAGGAGAAGAAGAAAGATCAAAAGGAACAGAAAGATTGATAAAAGAAAATATAGTTCCTAGTAAGGTAATTATTGGAGAGCCAACAGAATTAAAACCATCTATAGCCCACAAGGGAATGGAATGGATTGAAGTCAAATTTACCGGAAGATCGACTCATGGAAGTAGACCAAAAGAAGGAATAAATGCAGTATATTTAGCATCAAAATTTTGCAATGAGTTAAGGGAAGATTTACAGGAAAAAATAGAAAAGAAGACTTTTGACTTAGTTGGTCACGGTACTATAAACGTTGGAGTTATAAAGGGAGGAAATGATCCTAATATAGTTCCAGATGAATGTACTGTTCAAATAGACAGGAGATGGCTGCCAAATGAAACTTTAGAAGAAATTCATAAGGAGGTGGAAAATTTAGCTAAAGAAGTGACGGAAGAACTTGGTGGCAAATACAAGGTTAGGGCTTTAAGAGAATTTACAGCATCAATGATAAATGCCCCTCACAGTATTGACAGAGATGATGAGTTTGTAAAAGATACTTTAGATTCTTGTAAAAAAATACTAGGATACAACCAGGAACCAGTTGCTTTTCCAGCATGGAGCGACGCTGGACTTTTGAGCAATCATGTAGGTTCAAAATGTATTATATTAGGACCGGGAAATATAAACCAAGCTCACTCAAACGATGAATTTTGTAAAAAAGATGAAATAATTAAAGCTGGAGAAATTTATTTCGACCTTGCTTTAAAAATATGTTCTTAAGAGGAGGAAAAAATGAAAAAAATTAAAATACCACATACTTATGCATTGTTATTCTTTATAATAATTTTTGTAACATTATTAACATTTGTAGTTCCTGCAGGTTCTTTTGAAAGAGCCGTAGATGATGCAACAGGAAGAACCTTTGTTGTTCCAGATAGTTATGAGTATATGGAAAACACACCTGTTGGATTTTTCGATATGTTTAAAGCTATACCAAAAGGTATGGAACAAGCTGGATATATTATTTTCTTTGTACTAATGATTGGTGGTTCCTTTGGAATACTCCAGGGTACCGGAGCTATTGAAGCTGGAATAGGCGAAGTAGTAAAAAGTACTAAAGGTAAGGAAAAAATAGTTATTCCATTAATTATGTTTATATTCTCACTAGCCGGAGCAATTTTAGGTTCAGCGGAAGAGATGCTGCCTTTTTATCCTATTGTAATTGCCCTTGCTATAGCCCTTGGATTTGATACTATTACCGGTACTGCCATGGTCCTTTTAGGCGCAGGTGCAGGATTTGCTGGAGCATTCTTAAATCCATTTACAGTAGGTATAGCTCAAGGTATTGCCGGACTTCCACTGTTTTCAGGAATTGGATTTAGATTAGTTGGTTATTTTGCAGTATTAGGTTCAGGAATAATTTACGTTTATAGATATGCAAATAAAATTCAAAAAAACCCAGAACTTAGTCCAACTTACGAAGATGATAAAAATAGTAAACACAACTATGATTTAGATGAAATTCCAGAATTTACTGGTAAACATAAAGCAGTACTTGCAGTATTTGTTATAGGATTAGCCATACTAGCCTACGGTGTTGTTCAATTAGGATTCTACATAACAGAATTATCAGCTATGTTTTTAATTATAGGTATTGCATCAGGTATAGTAGCTAGGATGGGAATAAATGAAATTGCTACTGAATTTGTAAACGGTGCTAAGGAGCTTGTGTATGGTGCACTAGTTATAGGTCTTGCTACTTCAATAATGGTAGTTATGCAGGAAGGAAATATAATGGATACGATAATATATGCTCTTGCTTCAGCTGTTAAGGGACTTCCACCAGCTTTAAGTGCTGTAGGAATGTTCGTAGTACAGAGTTTTATTAATTTGATAGTTCCTTCTGGAAGCGGTCAGGCAGCTGTATCAATGCCAATAATGGCACCAATGGCGGATGTTGTTGGAATCACAAGACAAACATCTGTACTTGCTTTCCAATTTGGTGATGGATTCTCAAATGTTATTTCACCTACTTCAGGTTACTTTATGGCAGCTATTGCTATTGGTGGAATAAAGTGGGAAAAATGGGCCAAGTGGATGCTTCCATTGTTCTTAATATGGAGTGGAATCGGAGCTGCTTTAGTATTTATATCAGTTCTTATAAATTACGGACCATTCTAAAAATATAAAATGATTAGTCGAGGATTTTATCCTCGACTTTTTTAAATTTTACTAAACAAATAATTATGTTATAATTATATAAAATGTGAACAAATTAAAATAACTTTATGGAGGAATGTACATGAAATTTATCGAAACTAAAAAAGCACCAGCAGCAGTAGGACCCTATTCTCAAGCAGTAGAAGCAAATGGAACTCTTTATGTGTCTGGTCAGATACCTTTTGTACCGGGAACAATGACCTTAGTTGGCGCAACAATTCAAGAACAAACTAAACAATCTCTGGATAATATAAAGGCAATTGTGGAAGAAGCTGGATACAAGGTCGAAAACATAGTTAAATGTCAGGTGTTTTTAAAGGATATGAATGATTTTACTTATATGAATAAAGTTTATGAAGATTTTTTTGACGAACATAAGCCGGCAAGGTGTGCGGTAGAAGTATCAAGATTACCTAAAGATGTAAAAGTAGAAATTGATGCAGTTTGTGTGAAGTAATAGAATAATTAGTAACTTCCTTGAGGACTACCTATTTAGATAATGGGTAGTTTTTTAATTAGGAGGTGATTTATGTTAAATAAAATTATTTTTATAGGAAATGAAAATACAAACTATTCTAGTAGAAAAGGGATAATACCAGATGTAATTGTAAATCACATAAGCGAAGGAAGTAAAGAAAGCTGTGTATCATGGTTTACCAGTCCTAAAAACAAGAAATCTTCAGCTCATTTTTTAGTCGATAAAGAAGGTAAAATATTTCAGTTCGTAAATATTGAAAATATGGCTTGGGGAAATGGACTTTATATAAGGGACATAAAAAAATCGAGTTCAGAAATAGTTAGAAGTAGGAATATAAACCCAAATAGATATACAATATCTATTGAACACGAAGGTATATATAAAGAAACTAAGGGATCACTAACAAAAGCACAGTTTGAAGGAAGCGTCTGGCTACACAGATATATAATTGATTATGTAGATAGAAGATATAAAAAGAAAATATCAATAGATAGGAATCACATTATAGGTCACTGTGAAATAGATCCTAAAAGAAAACCCCTATGTCCTGGAGAAGCATTTCCTTATGAAGAAATTATAGGAAAAATAAATGGAGAAAGAAAATTTTCGGATACAAGAGGTCATTGGGCGGAAAAAGAAATAAAATATCTTATGGATAAAAATATTTTAGAAGGATTTCCAGATGGTACCTTTAGACCAAATGAGTATATAACAAGAGGAGAAGTGGCTTATATAATAAGAAAAATTATAAAGGATGGTGCTTAACAGCACCATCCATATAACTAGTCCATAATTTTTGATATATTGTTTGAAAATTCTACAGGGTCTTCCAAAGGGAGTCCTTCGATTAAAAGAGCCTGGTTGTATAGTAGGTTAGTGTATAAGTCTAACTTACCTTTATCATTTTCATAAGCATCCTTAATGGCTTGATATACCTTATGGTTTATGTTGATTTCTAATATTTTTTCAGCTTTTACATTTTGATTATTAGGCATATTTTTTAATACTTTTTCCATTTCTATACTTACATCACCTTCATTAGATAAACATACAGGATGATTTTTAAGGCGTTTAGAAGCTTTTACTTTAGAGATTTTGCCTTCTAAGGATTCTGTCATATATTCAAAAATTTCTTTTCTTTTATCTTCTTCAGCTTTATTCTCTTCAGTTTCTTCAACATCATTAATATCTAAGTCGCTGCTGGATACTGATTTAAATTCTTTTTCTTGATATTCTTGAAGAACTTTTATAGCGAACTCATCTATATCATCAGTAAAGTATAAAATTTCAAATCCCTTATCTAAAACTGCTTCTGTTTGAGGAAGTTTTTTAAGCATTTCTTTTGACTCCCCAGCTGCATAATATATGAATTCCTGTTCTTCAGGCATCCTAGAGACATATTCCTCTAAGGTAACCATCTTATCTTCTTTAGAAGAATAGAACATTAAAAGATCTTTAAGAAAATCCTTATCTCTTCCAAATTCATCGTATACTCCGTACTTAATCTGTCTGCCAAAAGAATCATAGAATTTTTCGTATTTTTCCCTATCGTGCTTCATCATTGTTTCTAATTCTTTTTTTATTTTAGTTCTAAGGTTTTTAGCTATAAATTGAAGCTGTCTGTCGTGCTGCAAAACTTCCCTAGATAGGTTTAAAGTAAGGTCTTCAGAGTCTACAACACCTTTTATAAAACTAAAATAGTCTGGAAGTAAGTCGGGACATTTATTCATTATTAATACGCCGTTTGAATAAAGTTCTAAGCCTTTTTCATATTCCTTACTGTAGTAGTCAAAGGGGATGTTTTCAGGTATGAAAAGTACTGCATTATACCTTATTACTCCATCTACACTTATATGAAGATGACTTAAAGGTTTATCGAAACCAAAATGCTTTTCAGAATAAAAGTTTTCATAGTCTTCATCTTTAAGGTTAAGTTTGTTCTTTTTCCAAATTGGAACCATACTGTTTACAGTTTCTAACTCGGTATAACTTTCGTACTCGTCTTCAGTGCCCTCTTTTAACCTAGTCTTTTCTATTTCCATTTTTATTGGATACCTTATAAAATCAGAGTATTTTTTAACTATTTGTTGGAGTTGATTTGTATTAAGGAATTTGTCGTAGTTTTCATCTTCATCATTTTCTTTAATAGTTAATATTATATCTGTACCAACAGTATCTTTTTCATATTCTTCGATTAGATATCCATCAGCTCCTTCAGAAATCCACTTGTAACCGGTATCCTCTTCTAAGGATTTTGTATGGACTTCAACCTTGTCAGCCACCATGAAAGCTGAATAAAATCCAACCCCAAATTGGCCGATAATATCGTATCCATCCTTAACCTTATTTAGATTTTTAAAATTAAAAGAACCACTCTGGGCTATAACTCCTAAATTTTTTTCAAGTTCTTCTTTGGTCATCCCAATACCTGTATCCGATACGGTTAATATTCTATTATCCTTATCTACATCAATTTTTATTTGATACTTGCTTTTATCAAATTTGATGTTATCATCAGTAAGAGCTTTATAATAAATTTTGTCAATAGCATCACTGGAATTTGAAATTAATTCTCTTAAAAATATTTCTTTGTGGGTGTAAATAGAATTAATCATAATATCAAGAACTCTTTTTGACTCAGCTTTAAATTTTTTCTTTGCCATATATATCTCCTCCATTTCAATAAAATAATTAGCACTCTACTATTTAGAGTGCTAATATATAATTTATACCATATTCTATTATTTATGTCAATTACTGTAAATTAATTTAAGCATAATAACTTTAATCTTTTATAATAATCATTTATAATAAAAAGTAATAGAATTTAGGAGGATAGATATGACTTATCCTAATGTAGAAGATAGTAAAAAAATGATTTGTGAAATTGGAAGAAGAATGTACCAAAGAGAATACGTAGCAGCAAATGATGGCAATATTTCAGTTAAAGTAGGAAATAATCTAATAATATCAACGCCTACAGGAGTTTCGAAAGGATACATGACTTCAGACATGATATCTGAAGTAAATTTAGAGGGAAATTGGGGCGGAGTAGGTCTAGAACCAACGTCAGAACTTAAAATGCACCTGCGGGTATATAAAGAAAATAAAAATGTAGGTGCTGTAGTCCATGCTCATCCGCCTACAGCAACAGCTTTTTCTGTAGCTGGGATTGAACTCGTCAAACCAATTCTAATAGAAAATATACTTATGGTTGGACCTATTCATATAGCACCATTTGCAAAACCTGGAACCCAAGAAGTACCGGAATCTATAGCACCCTACTGTAAAAAATACAAAGGAGTGTTATTAGCAAACCACGGAGCTTTAACTTGGGGAAAAGATTTGACAGAAGCATACCACCGACTTGAATCTATGGAACACTATGCTAAAATATTAATGTACTCGACAAAAATTTTAGGTAGTAATAGAGAACTAGATAGTGAACAAATAGAAAGATTAATTGATTAGAGGTGTACTCATTATGATAATTGAAGGAATCGGAGCCAGCAGTGGAATTAGTATAGGAAAAGTTTTTAAACTTCAGAAAGAAAAAATAGTTACATCAAATCAGAAGATAGAGGATGTAAAAAGAGAAATAGAGTTATTAGAAAAAGCTATAAACAAAAGTGAAATTGAAATAAAAAAGATAAGGGACAAGACAGTTAAAACAATTGATAAAAAACATGGAGCAATTTTTGAAGCCCACTTGGAAATTCTTAGAGACCCTGAACTCTACGAAGAGACAGTGAGAATAATAAAGGACGAGAAATTAAATGCAGCAAGAGCCTTCCAGATAACTGTTAATAATTTCGTGAATTTATTTGAAGAAATGGAAAATGAATATATGAGAGAAAGAGCAGGGGATATACTAGATGTATCAAACAGAGTACTTGCTCATCTTCTTAATATTGATATTAAGGATCCTGGTCTTTTAGAAAAGGAGGCTGTGATTGTAGCAGAAGATTTAACTCCTACAGATACAGCTTCACTAAATAAAAACTTCGTAAAGGGTTTTGCAACAGAAACTGGAGGACGAACAGGACACAGTGCTATTATGGCAAGAACACTAGAAATACCTGCAGTTGTAGGAACAAAAAATATTATGAGAAATACAGAAGATGGAGATATCATAATAATTGACGGTACGAAAGGACTAGCTATTATTAATCCGAATCAAAACCAATTAGATAAATATAAAGATTTATTAAAACATCATACTGATAATATAGAAAGATTAAAAAAATATGTAAATAAAAAATCAAAAACTAAAGATGGTAGAACTATCGAACTAGGAGGAAATATAGGATCTCCTGTAGACCTTCAGGGGGTAATTGATAACGGTGGTGAAGGTATTGGGCTTTATAGGACAGAGTTTTTATTTATGGGTAAACAATACTGCCCAACTGAGGAAGAGCAGTTTCAGGCCTATAAAGAAGTTTTAGAAAAGATGAAGGATAGGCCTGTAATTATAAGGACCTTAGATATAGGTGGAGACAAGTCTGTAGAATATATAGGAAGTAAGGGTGAAATGAATCCTTTCTTAGGTCACAGAGCCATAAGACTTTGCCTTGAACAGCATGATATTTTTAAGGACCAGATAAGAGCTCTTTTAAGAGCTAGTATTTATGGGAATTTAAAGATAATGTTTCCTATGATAGCTACTATTGAGGAGCTAAGAGATGCTAAAAAGATGATAGAACTTTCCAAAGAAGAACTTATTGAGGAAGGAGTTAAGATCAATCGAGAAGTAGAAGTAGGAATAATGATAGAAGTCCCTTCTGCAGCAATTTTAGCAGATCAGTTTGCTAAAGAAGTTGATTTTTTTTCTATAGGGACCAACGATTTAATACAATATACCTTTGCTGCAGACAGAATGAATGAAAAGGTATCTTATTTATACCAGCCCTACAACCCAGCTTTACTTAGGTTGATCAAAATGGTTGTAGATGCATCTCACAAGGAAGGGAAATGGACGGGTATATGTGGAGAAATAGCCGGAAATGAAAAAATGACTCCCTTACTTATAGGGTTGGGGATAGATGAGCTTAGCATGAGTGCTTCAAGCATCTTAAAGATAAGAGAAGTTATAAGCAAAATTCAATACAAAGATGCAGCAGACGTTGCAAAAAAAGCTTTAAATATGAACAGTAGCAAAGAAGTAGAGAAACTTTTAAAAGAAAACTTTTAATAATTAATTTAAAAGAGCAGTTTTTGTTAGATTAATAGAAAAGACTAAGGTTAAATCTTAGTTTTTTCTATTATTTTTTTATATAAGTGAGGTTGAATAAAAAGAGCATAGAGAAGCAAAAGTATAGGAAAATAACTCCATCTAAAATATACTGTAGTTGGAACATCGGTTAAAGCAGTAACTATAAGTCCGTTAACATTCCAAGGAATAATACCAACTATACCAATACCTGCATTTCCTATAGTTGATGCCAAAAAAGTTTTATCTATTTTGTGCTCGTCGTAAATTTCCTTAAAATTATCCCCGGTAATAATTGCTGTCAGAGTTTGGTTGCATGTGATTAAAGTTAGGACAGCAGAAGTTAAAGCTGTATTTACAATTATTGAGACAGGACTCACACTCCTCTTGAGGACGGGATTAATTAAAGGTTTAATAAGACCTGATACTTTTAATACTCCATTTAAAAGAGCTGAACTTGCAATTACCATTAATACAGAAATCATATTAATAAAACCATTGGTATTCAACAGGTAACTGTATTCATCTACAGGAGATTTATAACCGTATAGAATTAAATTTAAGCTCATATCTCCCCGGGTAAAAAAAGATATAACAAATGCAGATAAAACAGCTGTTCCTATGGCTTTTAAAACTGGAACCTTAAAGATAATCATTAGAAGAAGCACTGCTACGGGAAGGAGCATCCAGATTTTAACATCAAAAACATTTTTTATATTATATAATATTTCACTATCTACTGTAGGTACAGGAGATATTATGTAAAATAGTACTGCACTCAATAAAAATGGCAATATACTGTCCTTAAGCATCCTAGGAACGGTCCTATGTATAGTGGATTCACTTACAGCTGCAGAAAGGTGAGCTGAAGTTGATAAGTAGGAAGTTCTATCCCCAAAATAAGCCCCCGAGACCATAGCACCTACAACCATAGGTAAGGGAATGGATGATAAAAGGGCTGTACTAATAAACAAAGGACTTAAGATTGAAAGAGTACCAACGGCAGTTCCTAAAAGCATGGATAATATAAGAGTTGATAAAAAAGCTGAAAAAGTTAAAGGAAAATTTTCAAGCAGTGGGGTAAAGGTATAAATTAAAGTGTGAAGGGCTTGAGATTTACCTAAGAGAGGCAGATATAAGCCAATTAAAACTAAGAGTATAAATATTTTGCTGACACTTTTAAAAGAAAGTTTTATTTCTTTAAGAAGACTATTAAAAGGCACCTTATTTATGTATAAAAAGAAAATCCCCGGTATTGATCCACCGGATATAGCTACAAAAATAGGAAAATCAAAATACAAAGAAAGTATAATTAAAAACATTAAAAAAATAACTGTTATAATTGAAAAAAGAAATTTGTTTTCCTTCATAGGGTACCTCCAGTCGTATTTTTAATATAACAAATTTAAATAATAAAATCAATTTACTTTTCACGGTATAATCCTTGAAAATATAATATAATTAGCATATATTTATATTAGGAATAAATTTCGGAGGTTAGGCAATGAAAATATTATTGGTAATTGATATGCTTAAAGACTTTATGACAAGGGAGGGAGTTTTATACTGTGGAGAAAACTCAGAAAAGATAATCCCCTTCATAAAAAGTAAAATAGAAGATTTCAATAAAAGAGGACACAAGATAATTTATCTAGCAGATAGTCATAAGGAAGACGATAAAGAATTTGAAATGTTTCCCAAACATTGTGTGGAAGGTACAAAAGGTGCTGAAATATTAGATGATTTGTACATAAAAGGAGCCCCTATAGTTGAAAAAACAAGATACAGCGGGTTTTACAATACAAATTTAGAAAAGTTGATTTCAGATGAGGGGAATGGAAATACAGAAGATATTGAAGTCCATGTAGTCGGAGTTTGTACAAATATATGTGTGATGTATACTGTTGAAGAACTTAGGAATAGGGACATTAAAACCATTGTACATAAAAAGGGTGTAGCTTCTTTTGATGAAGAAGCTCATAAATTTGCCTTAACCCAAATGAAGGATGTACTGGGAGCAGAAGTAATATAAATAAAGAGAAAGTCAACTTTGGAAGTATCATATCATTCTAAAAAAAGTTGACTTTTTTTATCAAACCAATATAATACTAATATACGCATATAAGTATATACAATATTAAAGAAAGGATATCCTATGAATGAATTAATAAATTTTTTCAAAATACTCTCTGATGAGACTAGACTTAGAATAGTTTCTCTATTAGCTGTGGAGGATTTATGTGTATGTGAAATTTGCGGTGCTTTAGAATTATCCCAACCAAAAGTATCCAAACACTTAAGTAAAATGAGAGATAAGGGCTTTGTTGGTACTGAGAAGAAAGAACAATATGTATTCTATAAGTTGAAACTTGAAGATGAAACAATTGTTAAAATAATAGAAGAGATAGACAAAAATGCTAAAAATTATCCTTTGCTTCAAAGTGATAGAGACAAACTAAATAATAAGGATAAGTACTTAAAGGAATGTAAATTAAATTATATAAGTCAATTAAAATAAATATATTCACACAAAAATAAGGAGGATTTTAATCATGAATATTAAAATATTAGGTTCCGGGTGTAAAAACTGCAAAAAATTAGAAGAAAACACAAAAAAAGCCCTGGAAGAATTAGGTTTAAATGTCGAGGTTCAAAAAGTTGAGGATTTTAAAGAAATCATGAAATATGGGGTAATGCAGACACCAGCCTTAGTAGTAGATGAAGAAGTGAAATTTTCTGGTAAGGTTTTAAAATCTGAAGACATAAAAGAATATTTAAAGTAGGTTAAAATGGAAAAATTAAAGATGGCAAATGAAAATTCATGTGGATGTAGCTCAGAAACAGATGAAAAAGTAGGGGAAAGCTGTTGCGGTTCTGACTGTAATTGCAAAGATGATATAAAGGAAAGTTTAGAAAAAATCACAATAGACTTTCTATACTTGGATTTGAATGAATGCACTAGGTGTGGTGGCACTGATAAAGCTTTAGACAAAGCAATTGATGAGGTTCAAAATGTACTTAAATTAGCGGGGAAAGAAGTAGAAGTCAATAAAGTTAATATAACAGATGAAAAACTGGCACGTAAATATGAGTTCTATTCCTCACCTACCATTAAAGTTAACGGAAGAGACATACAGGAAGATATAACTGAAGATAATTGCCAATCCTGCGGGGATTTATGTGGAGATGAAGTAGATTGTAGAACCTGGTCTTATAAAGGAAAGACCTATACTGAACCCCCGAAAGAATTAATAGTTGAAGGTATATTGAGTAGTGTTTATGGGCAAAAGCCTGTAGATAAAAAATTAAATGAATATAAGTTACCTGAAAATTTAAAGAAATTTTTTGAAGGTAAAAAAAAGGGGGCTGTCGGAAAATAAGGAAATTTAGCTCCTAATTACTAAAAAAATGAAACCTGCTAAAATTACAGCTTTTTACAGTTGTAAATATTAGCAGGTTTTTTGTTTTGGAAAAATGTTGATTAATTTTAGGTACAACAAAAACAGGTATGTAAACTTTTTAAGCAAATTTCTCTTAAGCTGCTTTTTGGTCCTTTTTACCTGTGAATTCTTGGATTTGACCTGATTTAAATTTATGGTATTTATTGATATTTTTGCCTAGGGAATGAAGCAAAAATTCTTTATAGACTTTTTCTTCTGAGCGATAATTAAATCTTCTAAATTTATCGTTTTCTTTTGTGTCTCCAAAGTGACCTTCGGTTTGAATTGATCTGATTTGTCTGTTTAATATGCCTTTTTCACTTTGTATGTTTTTATGTGACTCTTCTTTTAACTTTTCCCATCTTTCATTGACTTTCATGGTTTTGTTTTTATCTTTGTCTTTTTCTTCGTCGTATTGGTACAGGCATTTAGGTTTGAATTTGCATCCACTGCAATCTTTACATCTGTATACTTTTAAAGTTCTTTGGAAATTTCTTCTATTTGTTTTTTCTGTTTTTACATATTCTAGTTTTCTGTTGTTGTGACAGATGTAGTAGGGTTTTTCATTGTTTGCTACTTTTTTCATGTTGTAGTATTTACTTATGTCTTCTTTGTACGCTCTTGTTTTTTGTTTTTCATGGCTTTGGAGTTTTATGTAGCTTTTAATATTTTCTTCTTTTAGGTATAGTAGGTTTTGTTCGCTACAGTATCCACTGTCTGCTGTTACTTCTTTTAGTTTTTCTTCTAGCTTTTTAGTGTGCTTTTTGATAACTGGGATTAGGGCATTGTAGTCTGTTCTGTCGCTACTTACATATGTATGGATTATGAAGTAGTTTTCTACTGCTATTTGTACGTTGTAGGCTGGCTTTAATTGTCCGTTTCTCATATGGTCGTCTTTCATCCTCATAAAGGTTGCTTCTACGTCTGTTTTTGAGTAGCTGTTTCTGTCTTTTCCCATGATTTTAAAGTTTTCTTTGTATTTCATTAGCCTTTGACCGCAGTCTTGTATTTCTTCGTATAGCTTTTGTATTTCAGGTTTTTTCTTTCCTTTTCCAATTTCAAATTTTATCTTTTCTTCTTTTGATATCTTTGCTAGGTTTTTCTGCAATTTTAATAGTTTTAAGGGGGATATGTTGTCTATTTCAATTATCTTGTTGTTTGATATTTTTTTCTTTTTTAGTAGCTTTCTTTTTCGGTTTTTTTCTATTACTTCTTTTATCTTGTCTATTCCTTCTATTACAAACATTTCTTCTTCATAAAGTCCGTATTTTTTATCGTATCTTTTTTCTTTAATTATCTTGTTGTATCTTTTGTACAGCTCATCTATTTTATCTATCAGTCCTGCTAGGTGGTAGTTGATGCTTCCTCTCCAAACGAAGGTGTATCTGTTGGCATTTGCTTCTATTTTCGTTCCGTCTATGTAGAGTCTTTCTAAACTTACTAGTCCTTCTTTTTTTAATCTTTTTATGAATTGATAGTGCAGATCTTCTAATATTTCTTTTGTCAGTCTGTTGTTTTTAAATTCATAAAAGGCATCTCTTTTTGGCTTTTGTCCTTTGGCTAACCACATAAAGGCTATATCTCTTTTGCATAGGTCTACTATTTTGTCTACTTCTCTAACTCCTCTCATATTTGCATAGGTTATTAGTGCAAACATCATGATAGGATTGTAGGCTTTTCTTCCCTTTTTTGAATACATCTGTGTTAGCTTTGTATAGTCCATTTCCTCCATTACTTTTTTTAGGGTATAGACTTCATCGTCGGCCTCTAGTCCTATTTGATACAGATTAAAGTTAATTTTTTGTTGTCCTTTTTCGAAATATTCTGTATAATATGTATTATTCATGGTAGTTATATTTTATCATATAACGGAAAGAAGGTGGCTTTTTTTGGCCATCTTTTTTCTTTTTTGTATAAAAAAATCAGCATAAGTCTAATCGTTATGCCGATTTTCTAGGGGGCTATTTCCCGACAGCCCCTTATATTTTTTCTCTTGCTACATAGTGAGTGTGAAGTAATTCATGGGCTTTTTCTCCGTAAGGTTCACCGATGAACTCCTTGTATAGTTGAATAATTTCCTTGTTCTCATGAGATTTTCTTTTTTTCTTGCTTTCATCATCTACATATAAAGCTTCCTGTCTTTTCTTTAGAATTTCCATATTACCGTGGTGGTAAGGTTGACCTCCGCCACCTATACAACCGCCGGGACAGGCCATTATTTCTATAGCATGAAATTTAGATTTTCCAGATTGAATATCTTCTAATAGCTTTCTAGCATTTCCAAGACCGTGGGCTATACCAATTTTAAGTTCCATTTCACCAATGAATACACTAGCTTCTCTTATACCTTCCAAACCTCTTAATTGAGTGAAGTTAACATCTTCAAGTTCTTCGTCGGTAAGCCATTCGTAAGCAGTTCTCGTAGCTGCTTCTATAACTCCACCGGTCGTACCAAATATTATAGATGCTCCCGTACTTTCACCCATCATCTTGTCGAATTCGCTATCCGGCAGATTGGCAAAATCGATACCAGCTGACTTCATCATACGGCCGAATTCTCTTGTTGTAATTACTATATCTACATTTGAATGGTCGTCTTTAGTTAGTTCTGGACGTTTTGCTTCAGCTTTCTTTGCAAGACAAGGCATAATTGATACTACAGATATATTCTCCGGCTTTAAATTTTTCTTTTGAGCATAGTAGGTCTTAGCTATGGTACCAAACATGATTTGTGGAGATTTACATGTTGATGGTATATCTAAAAGATCAGGAAATTGATGTTCGAAGAATTTTATCCAAGCTGGGCAGCAGCTTGTTAGCATAGGGAGTGTACCGTTGTGGTTTATTCTATGTATAAGCTCTGTCGCTTCTTCAATTATTGTTAAGTCTGCACCAAAGTTGGTATCAAAAACTCCGTCAAATCCCATCTTTCTAAGTGCTGTTACAATTTTCCCTGTAGAAATCGTCCCCGGTTCTATATCAAACATTTCGCCTATAGCAACCCTAACAGCTGGAGCTATTTGAACTACTACGTGCTTCTTAGGGTTTACCAGTTCATTCCAAACCTGAGTGGTATTGTCCATTTCTGTAAGGGCAGCAGTAGGACATACAGCTACACACTGTCCACAGAAAGTACAGGATGAGTCTGCCATATCCATATTAAAAGCAGGTCCAACAAAGGATTCAAAACCTCTATTAACTGCTGATAGTACATTACAAGTTTGGACTTCATTACACATTGTTTCACATCTTCTACACATTACACATTTGTTTGGATCTTTAATCAATGAAAAGGTAGAAGTATCTTTTTTATAATTAACTTGTTCTCCTTCCCAGTATATATCTCTTATACCGAGTTCCTGGGCCAGTGATTGAAGTTCACATTCTAAATTTTTAGCACAACTTAGACAGTCTTTAGGATGGTTTGATAAAAGTAGTTCTACAGCCATTCTTCTTCCTGTCATAGCTTTTATAGAATCGGAATGAATTACCATGCCTTCCTGAACTTTTTCTGCACAGGAAGGAACCAAACTAGGTCTGCCTTCTACTTCTACTACACATACCCTACAAGATGCAACTTGATTGACTATGCCAAAACCTTCCAGGTCTAAATGACATAGAGTTGGTATGTGAACTCCTGCTTTTTTAGCAGCTTCTAAAATTGTAGTTCCTTTTTCAACTTCCATTTTTATATCGTTAAATACTATATTAACTTTTTCCATTTAGATACTCCTTTCTACGGTTTAATAACAGCATCAAATTTACATGCATCGAAGCAAGCACCGCAGGCAATACATTCACTTTGATCTATTACATGAACTTCTTTGGCCTTACCTGTTATGCAGTTTACCGGACAAACTCTAGCACAAGCAGTACAGCCAATACATTTTTCTGCATCTATGGAGTACTTCATAAGAGCCTTGCATTCTCCAGCTCTACAGTAACCTTTTTCTACATGTTCTCTATACTCATCATAGAAATAATTCATCGTGCTCAGGACTGGATTTGGAGCAGTTTGTCCTAATCCACATAGGGAAGAACTCTTTATCATATTTGCTAAAAGTTCCAATTTTTCTAAATCCTCTAAAGTTCCTTCACCTTCAGTAATTCTTTCTAAAATTTCATACATTCTTTTAACTCCTATTCTGCAAGGAGTACATTTACCGCAGGATTCATCTTGTGAAAATTCTAGATAAAATTTAGCAATATTAACCATGCATGAAGTTTCGTCCATTATAATCATACCGCCTGAACCCATCATAGATCCAATATTTTTAAGGCTTTCATAATCAATTGGGGTGTCTAAATCGTCAGTAGTGATTACTCCACCAGAGGGGCCACCGGTTTGTACGGCTTTGAACTTTTTGCCGTCAACAATTCCACCGCCTATATCGTAGATGATTTCTCTTAGGGTAGTACCCATTGGAACCTCTACTAAACCAACGTTGTTTACACTACCTGCTAGGGCAAACACCTTTGTTCCTTTTGAAGTTTCAGTTCCTATAGAAGAGTACCAGTCAGCACCCTTTAGTATAATAGGGCATACATTAGCAAAGGTCTCTACATTGTTTACGGTAGTTGGTTTGTTTAAATATCCACTTTCAGAAGGGAATGGAGGTTTCTTTGTTGGTTCACCTCTTTTACCTTCTACTGAATGTATCAAGGCAGTTTCTTCGCCGCAAACAAAGGCTCCTGCACCTAACTTAACTCTTATGTCAAAATCAAAACCAGATCCAAAAATATCTTTCCCTAAAAAGCCCAGTTCTCTTGCCTGGTCAATTGCTATGTTTAACCTTTTAATAGCTAGAGGATATTCCGCTCTTATATATATGATTCCATTATTTGCTCCTGTTGCATAACCTCCGATTATCATTGCTTCAAGTACCGAGTGAGGGTCACCTTCCAGTATAGACCTATCCATAAAAGCTCCCGGATCACCTTCATCGGCATTACAAATGATGTACTTTTCATCTCCTGGTGACTTTGCTGTGAATTCCCATTTCAACCCAGTAGGGAAACCACCTCCACCTCGACCTCTCAATCCAGCATCTTTCAAAAGTCCTGTTACATCTTCTGGTGACATTTCCAAAAGTACCTTACCTAATGCTTCATATCCGTCAAAAGCAATATATTCTTCTATTTCTTCTGGATTTATTAAACCGCAGTTTCTTAAGGCTACTCTATACTGCTTTTTATAAAAATCCATTTTACTTGTACTTTGGACTTTTCTTTTATAAAAAGGTTCTTCATATAGGAGCCTTTTTACAACTCGGCCCTTTACTATGTGTTCTTCTACAATTTCATCAACATCGTCAAAGGTTACCTGGACGTAAAATACATTATCCGGATGTATTTTAACTATAGGACCTTGACCGCAAAAACCGAAACATCCGGTTTTAATAACCTTTACTTCACTATCATACTCAACACTGGAAAGCTTTTCTTTAAATAAGTCGATTAACTTGTCGCTGCCGGAAGATACGCAACCAGTGCCTCCGCAAACCATAATATGACTTCTTACAGTATTCATAAAACCTCCCTTTCCTTTCATTAAGGTTTTTTATATGTTTCTATTATTATTGCATCATCTATTAACTCGTGATTAATAATATGTTTATTTATAATTTCTCTAGCTCTTTTGTCATCCACATTACCGTATATTATTGGTTCTTTTCCCGGTTCATTTACCTGTACTATAGGTTCAGAGTGACAGTAACCTAAACAACCAACCTGAACTACCTTCACATTTTCCAAGTTTTTATTTTCGATTTCATCTAATAATGCATTTAGAGTAGTTCTAGCTCCGGCTGCAATACCGCAGGTAGCCATACCTACCATAAGTTCTATAAAGTCTCCTTCTCCATCTTTTCTTAATGATACTTTTTTCTTAGATTCTTCCCTTAATTTTCTAAGTTCTTCTAAAGATTTTACGGACATTTTATTCACCACCTCTGTATTCATCTAAAATTCCTTCTAAATCTTCTAATTTAACCCTGCCGTAAACCTTGTCATCTACCATTACTATAGGAGCTAATCCACAGGCACCAACACATCGTACATCTTTTAAGGTAAAGACTTTATCTTCAGTAGTTTCCCCGGATTGCACATTTAAAAGTTCTTTAAGCTTATCAAATATCTTGTTAGAACCTCTAACAAAACAGGCAGTACCCATACATACACTGATTTTATGCTTTCCTACTGGATTGGATGTGAAGTAGGAGTAAAAACTAGCCACCCCAAAGACCTTAGAGGCAGGAATATCAACTTTTCTAGCTATATGAAGCTGTACTTCCATAGGTAAAAAAGTGAATATTTCTTGAGCTTTGTGTAAAATATGAATCAAAGAACCTTCCTTATCAGAAATAGTATCGATATATTCATCTAGTAGGTCGAATTTCTCCTTTGGTAAATTTTCCATACTGTAAGTTTTCTTTTGAGATATCGGTTTTGACATTTTAACACCCTCTTTCCTAATATAGTTACTATTATTATATAACAAAAAATTAATAAAATCACAGGAAATAACTAATTTATTTGTATAATATTTAATAATTATAGAATAAGAAGAATTATGCAAAAATATTTTGTAAAGTAGTTGTAAGAGTGATAAAATTAATTACTACAACTATTTGGAGGTAGGAATGAACTTTAACATATATACTACTGCATTATTAAACAGTTTAAAAAATATTGATGTAATAGATTGGATATATTTTATTATATTTTCAGGAATATTCTTTTTTGGAAGAGTAATAATAAAGGCGATAATTGTAAAAATATTTAAAAACAAGGATAAGACTAAAAACATTTTAGTATCCTTACTTAACTGGTTTTTGTTTTATGGATATATTGTATTTGCACTTAACTATTTTTCAGAATCCCAGTGGATGTTTAAAAAATTGTTTTCCATAGGAGAATCAGAAATCTCAATATTTTTAATAATAATTGTACTCTTTATTTTATCTTTTATTAATTCATTAGCAAAACTTCTTAAAAAATACCTCCTTCCTAATGTATATGATAAGTACAACTTGGATAGAGGAATAAGATATACCTTTGACTCGGTTTTCCAATATATAATAATGGTGATAGCAGTACTTATAAGTTTAACTACCTTAGGTATAAATTTAAGCAGCCTAGCCGTATTTGCCAGTGTATTAGGTGTTGGGATAGGATTTGGACTTCAAAATATAGCTTCTAACTTTATATCGGGAATTATTCTTCTTTTTGAAAGACCTATAAAAGTAGGAGATAGGGTTTTAGTAGATGATATAATAGGTGATGTTATTGAAATAAAGATGAGAGCCACAATTGTAAAAACTTTAAATAATGAGCACATGATAATACCTAACTCTTTTTTCTTAGAAGAAAAGGTTGTAAATAAATCTTACGGAGACTCAAAAGTTAGAATAGATATACCTGTAGGTGTATCTTATTCATCAGACGTTTTTAAAGTTAGAGAACTATTACTTCAAGTAGTTGAAAATTTATCTAAGATAAACGAAGATATACTGGCAGATCCAAAACCTCAAGTTAATTTCAACGGGTTTGGAGATTCATCTCTTGATTTCGAACTTTTTGTTTGGATAAAAGATCCATATCATTCGAGAGCTATAAAAAGCGATATTAGATTTGAAATAATTAAAGTTTTTAATGAAAATAATATAGAGATACCTTTTCCACAGACGGATTTACATATAAGAAGTATAGATAAAGATGTTGTTTTAGACATAGATAAAAAAATTTAAAATTTTTCAAAAAAATACCTTCTAATCTCTTGACAAGGATAGGAAGGTATGTTATTTTATAATTGTAATTAGCACTCACTAAGCAAGAGTGCTAACAAAATTAAAAAATAAAATTCATGTAAATTAAAGGAGGTATCGATATGTTTAACTTAACACCTTTCAACAAAAGAAACTTACCTAGTAGAAGGAGTGATGATGATTTTTACAGCATGATTGATAGCTTTTTTAATGATGACTTTTTCCCAATGAGGGACTTAAGAAGAGACACCTTTAAGGTAGATATCAAGGATGAAGGAGATAAATACTTAATAGAAGCTGAACTTCCTGGAGTAAAGAAAGAGGAAGTAGTTGTGGATTACGATGATGGAAACTTAACTATTGGTGTGGAAAGAAAAGAAGAAGTTAATGAGGAAAATGAAAACTATATTCACAGAGAAAGAAGAATGGCTTCTATGCAGAGAAGTGCTTATCTAAAAGACATAGATGTAGAAAAAGTAGACGCTAAACTTGAAGACGGTGTGCTATCAATCACAGCTCCTAAAATTGAAGGTAAGGAAAGTAAAAAACGTATAGACATTAAATAACTAAAATAAAAAATCTCAGGCTTTAAAGTCTGAGATTTTTTATGCTTAAAGCTAAATCCTATGGATAATCCTCTACACCGTAACCCCCTAAAAGTCTTCTTAAATCCGAAGAGTAGTTTCTAGGCAAAGTAAAAACTATAAAAGTTGTGACTCCTAAGGTGGATAAAATATCGGCATGGTTGTTTATATCGAGCAAGAAAAGAATGATTATAAAAGGTACCATCCCTAAAAAAACACTGGTATATATGCTATAAAACTCTTTTCATCCCGTGAATTTGATATAAGTTCATATTTCTTCTCCCTAATATTACATATTATATACTATTATTAATAATTCAAAAACCTTGAATAAGAATTTTATAAATGATAAAATAAGTGAAAATAAGCGAATTATAGCTATGCTTAAAAACGAGGGATTTAAACATGAATCATAAAAACAGTAATATTAAGATAAGAACTTTTAATAGATTCGAAATATCTAAGGGAGAAGATATTTTTGAAATTTCTAATCATGCATCACAGCTCATGAATCTATTTAAATATTTATTGCTTAATGAAAACAAGTATAAAAGTGTTGATATAATATTAGAAGAATTACACAGTGATAAAGAATATGAAAGTCCTAAAAATGCAGTCCAAAATATGATTTATAGACTCAAGAAATATATAAAGGATCAAGAAATTATTAGGGAATTAAATATTGATTTTAAATATTCTAATGAAAGTTATAAAATGATATTGGATGATGTTTATGTTGATTTTCGAGAATTTGAAAAATTATCAAAACAGGTACAGTTATCAGAGAGTGATGAAGAAAAAGCTTTGGTAGTTGAAAAAGCTGTAGAATTATATAAAGGAGAATTTCTTCCGGAATTACTTTACGAAGACTGGGTAATACCAACTAGAAACCATCTCAACAGAATTTACGTTGAAGAAGTAAACTTTTTATTGAAATATTATAAAAAGAAAAATCTACTGGATAAGGGTATAGAGTTAGGTGAAAAAGCAATAAAAATTGAACCTAATGAAGAAGAAATTCATATAAATTATATAGACTTGCTTATTTCGAAGGGAAAAATAAGAGATGCAAAAAAACACTACGAATATATAACTACTTTTTTATACAATCAGTTTGGCATAAGACCAAATGAAGAGATGCAAAATGTCTATAGTAAAATAAAAGAAAAAACAAATGTAAAATCAAATAATAATAACAAGATGAAGTACTTGTGGGAAGAAAGCAAGGATAAGGGAGCTTTCTACTGTAGTTACGGTGAATTTTATCCTATTTACGTCTTGGAAAAAAGACGTAGCGAGAGAGACGGAAGAGAAATAAATCCTGTATTTGTTAGTTTTATAAATCATGAAAAAAATCTAACAGAAGACCAAAAAGAAAGAATAGTAACGATATTTGTAAATTCCCTTAGGAAAGGTGATGTCTTATCAAGATGGGATGAAAACAGTATTTTAATACTTCTGCCCGATTTAGAACTTGAGAAAGTTAAATTTGTAATAAATAGAGTGAATAACAGGATAAAATCCTACAAAGAGTTTAAAAATGTGGACTTAATAATTGATGAAAATATAAGTATAGACAAAAAAAGCTCCCTACCTTAAGGTAAGGAGTTAATTTTATTTTTGATTTTCATCAACCCAATCTTTAGCTTCTTCTACAGCTTCTTCCGAGGGTTTATTAACCTTAGTTTTTTTATCTACTTTTTCGGCTTCTGCCCAAGCTTCAGGAGGGTTAGAACCTGTTAACTTCTTTTTATCTTCGCATTTATTTTTTGTCATTAATAATCACTCCTTATAATCTAATCAATACTCTTTTATATTTATATATTACCCACTCTTTATAATTTTAAACAAATATAATATTAAATAATCAATTATAGTTGAGATATTCTCCTAGTAATGATAAATTATATATATCAAATAATTTGCGAGGTGTAATAATGAGAATAGAAGAAAAAGCGATAAATGCTCTGAGGTTTCTCGGGGTAGATATGGTTAATAGAGCTAACAGCGGTCATCCTGGAATTGTACTTGGAGCGGCTCCTATGCTGTATACTCTATATACAAAACATATGAATTTCAATCCACAAGAAAATAATTGGATGAATAGAGACAGATTTGTGCTATCAGCAGGACACGGTTCAGCTTTAATATATTCTATGCTTCATTTAGCAGGATATGATTTGCCTATAGAAGAATTAAAAAACTTCAGACAGTGGGGGTCAAAAACTGCAGGACATCCTGAGTATATGCATACAGATGGTATAGAAGCAACTACTGGACCATTGGGCCAAGGTATAGGCATGGCTGTAGGGATGGCCTTGGCTGAGAAGTATTCAGCTGCAATATTCAACAAAGAAGATATTAAGATAATTGACCACTATACATACTCTCTATGTGGAGATGGTGATTTACAGGAAGGTGTAGCACAAGAAGCTGTAAGCTTAGCTGGACACCTGAGATTATCCAAACTTGTAGTTCTATACGATTCTAATGACATTCAACTTGACGGACCGGTAGAAATGGCAAACTCAGAAAAAACCAAAGAAAAATTTGAAGCTATGAACTGGAACTATATCCTAGTAAAAGACGGAGAAGACATAAAAGATATAAACAAAGCAATAAAAGAAGCTAAAGCTCAGGAGGACAAACCTACTATAATTGAAATAAAAACAAAGATAGGAAAGGGATCTCCTGTAGAAGGAAAAAGTGCGGCTCACGGAGCACCATTAGGAGATAAAAATACTTTAGAAACTAGAAAACAACTGAACTGGACTTACGATGCATTTGAAATACCTAAAGATGTATACAAACATTTAGATGAAATAGTAGAGGAAAAGAAGAAAAACTATTTGAAATGGCAGAAAGAACTAAAGCTTTACAAAGAAAAGTATCCTGAAGACTATGAATTTTTAATGCAGATGTCTGGAGAAAAAGAATTTGATCTAGATTTTAATAAAATTTATAACAGTATAGAATACACCCCAGGAGAAAATCAAGCAACAAGAGCTTCATCAGGGGGAATAATTAAAGAACTTCAAAAAGAATCCCCACTTCTTATCGGCGGGAGCGCAGATTTAACTGCATCTACAAAGATAAAAGGAATAGATGGAAATTTTGAAGCTAAAAATCCTAAGGGAAGAAATATTAATTTTGGGGTTAGAGAACATGCAATGGCAGCTATAACAAACGGTATGACATTAAGCGGACTTAAAGCTTTTGCAGGAGGATTCTTTATATTCAGTGATTATATGAAACCAGCTATGAGACTTTCAGCGTTGATGGAGATACCTACCGTCTATGGATTTACCCATGATTCAATAGCCGTGGGAGAAGATGGTCCAACCCACCAACCTGTGGAGCAGCTGGCAGGCCTAAGAGCCATTCCAAACTTTAATGTGATAAGACCTGCTGACGGAAAAGAAGTAAAAGGAGCATGGAAGTTAGCCTTTACTTCAAAAACCACACCTACAGCAGTAATATTTACAAGACAGGGAGTTCCTCATTTAGAGAAGTCCTCAGAAAATGAGGTTGAAAAAGGAGCATACGTAATTTCTAAAGAGAAAGAAAAAATTGATGGAATTATTATAGCTACGGGAAGTGAAGTCTCCCTAGCATTAGAAAGTCAAAAAGCTCTTTGGGAAGAAGGAATAGATGTAAGAGTTGTATCTATGCCTTCTATGGAACTTTTCGATTCTCAAAGTGATGATTATAAGGACTCGATACTTCCAAAAGAAGTAGAAAAAAGATTGTCCATAGAAATGGCTTCATCCTTTGGATGGGCTAAATATACAGGATTAAAAGGAAAATGCATGTCTGTTGAAAAGTTTGGTGCTAGTGCAAAAGGCGGTAGAAACATAGAAGAATATGGCTTTACAGTAGAAAATGTAGTAAAAACCTTTAAGTCTATGATGTAGAAGTTAAAAGCGCGGGAGACTGCGCTTTTTTTATGCAAAAATTAAGAATTAAACACAAGTAGATAAAGGCTGTAAGCACTTAAAACACTGGATTATATAAGCAAAAAACCCTCCGTTTACGGTATAATGTGAGTAGGAACAAATAAAACCATTAAGAAAAAGAGTCTTCAAAAGCTGTATAAATACTATTTTGAAATAAATCAATTAAAGGCTTGCCCTAAGTATGATGAATGTGCTAAAAAAAGGGCTAAAAAAATACTTAGAATAGGACTTAATACAAATGAATTTTACAAAATATCTCAGTATCAAAAGACAAAAGAATTCATTGAAAAATACAAAAGCAGAGCAAGTATACAAGGTCAAAGATAAAGGTAAGGCTGATTATTTTATTAAAATGTAAACTATAAGCCTTTAAAGAATAAGTTTATATTTGTAAATTAATTGTAAAAGAAGAAGACTTCGTATTATTTAGAGTGCACAATATTAAAGTAAAAGATAAAGCTTAAATGTGAAGATGACTTGGGAATAATATGTTGAGAATATAGAACAAGTGAGAAAATTGTAAGAACGAAATGTTTGACCGTAGGGAGTTTTGAGTTCTATTTTCGAATGGTTCTTAATATTCTCCAGATTATGTACAGTTCATCTGAATATTAAGCTTATCTTTATTTAATTACTTCATTATAAACTACAAAATTAAAAAGAAATATTTAATAAAATAAGAATAAAAAAAGCATATCTGTGTATTAATAAAATAAGTGAAAAAAATAAAGGATGGTGTTTTATGGGAAAAACTATAAATATAGTTTTATCAGGAGAAGCAGGCGAGGGACTTAAAACAATTGAGAAATTAATTACAGATGTAGTTTCAAAATACTACTATTACTTTGCAACAAAAGAAGTAATGAGCAGAGTAAGAGGCGGGAACAACACTACAGAAATAAGAATCTCTGAAAATAAGGTTTATGCCTTTCAAAAGAATATAGATGTATTATTCTTACTAAACGACAATGCATTATATAGATTAGAGGAAAGGGTAGATGAGAACACTGTAATTTTCGGAAGTGAAAAATACAAAGATGATGAGATAATTAAGAAGAAAAAAAGCAAATTAAATGTAGTAGATTTAGATGAAATGGCTAAGGAAGCAGGAAACAAACTATTTAAAAATACTATAATTTTTGGATTTCTTTTGGGAATGATGGAGCTTGAAAAAGAAGAAGGAAACCAAAAAATTAGTGAATTCTTCGGGGACAAGAGCGAAGATATAGTAGAAAAAAACAAAGAAGCATTATCAATTGGATATGTAGAAGGTCAGAAACATACAGATTTATTTAATATAAAGAGAGGAAGTATTGAAAACTGTAAAAATATTAGCGGAACTGAAGCTGTAGGTATTGGAGCTTTAGCAGGGGGATGTAACTTTGTAGGTTCCTACCCCATGTCCCCGGCTACTGGTGTTTTTACATACCTAGCTGGCAAGGGAAAAGAATATGGAGTATTAGTGGAACAGGCAGAAGATGAAATTGCCGCACTAAATATGGTTATAGGTTCATGGTACACAGGAGGAAGAGGACTGGCAACTACTTCCGGTGGAGGCTTTGCTTTGATGCAGGAAGCAGTTAGTTTGTCCGGAGTATCTGAAACTCCTTGTGTTGTTCATATAGCTCAGAGACCAGGACCGGCTACAGGATTACCTACTAGGATGGAACAGGGAGATTTAAATTTGACTGTTTATGCAGGACATGGAGAATTTCCTAGAATAATAGTAGCTCCCGGTACCCTAAAAGATGGTATTGAACTGACTCAGAAAGTCTTTTATCTAGCAGATAAATATCAAGTCCCAGCATTCATATTGACGGACCAGTTTTATGTTGATTCAAACTCTCAAATGGAAAAGTTTGATCTAGAAAATAAATACTTAGAACAAAATATAGTTGAAACAGATGATAAATATATGAGGTATAAAATTACTGAAGACGGCATATCTCCTAGAGGCATACCTGGATACGGAGAAGGCGTAGTAAAAGGTGATAGTCACGAACATACAGAAGAAGGGCTAGGAACAGAAGACTTCAATATTAGAAATAGAATGAATGAAAAAAGAATGAGGAAAACAGATAAGATACTAGAAGATTATATCCAACCGGAACTAATTGGAGAAGAAGACTATAAAAATCTTATAGTAGGATGGGGTTCAACCTATGGAGTATTATCAGAATTTGTAGACAGCAATAAAGATTTAAAGACCTCATTTTTAAATATTAAACAGCTTTATCCTCTATCCGATAGATTGAAAAAATATTTTGAAAAAGCAGAAAAAATAATTGTTGTTGAGAATAATTTCAAAGGACAGCTGGCTAATTTATTAAAATTAGAACTTGATGTAAAAGTAGATGAAAGAGTTCTAAAATACAGCGGTGAACCATTTAGTATAGAAGAGATAGATAGCAGATTAAAGGAGGTGCTGTAATGACTTTTGATATAAAAAAGGATATAGATATTGCTTGGTGTCCAGGATGTGGTAATTTCCCAATAAGAAAATCACTAATAAATGCTCTCGATGAGATGAACTTAAAGCAAAAGGATGTAGTTGTAGTATCAGGAATAGGTCAAGCAGCAAAAATGCCTCAATACTTAAATTCCAACTTTTTTAATGGACTTCACGGAAGAGCCATGGCTGTTGCCTTTGGCGTTAAAGCAACTAATCCAGATTTAAAAGTCATAGTTGAAGGTGGAGACGGCGACATGTACGGTGAGGGCGGAAATCATTTTTTACATAATATTAGAAGAAACATTGATGTAGCCCACTTAGTTCACAATAATATGGTTTACGGTCTTACTAAAGGACAGGCTTCTCCTACAAGTCAGCTTGGTTTTGAGACACCCATTCAGGTAGATGGAGTTATATTAAAACCTGTAAACCCTATAGCATTGGCACTATCAGCAGGTGCAACCTTTGTGGCAAGAGCCTTTTCCAGTGATATGGAAAAAACAAAGGAAATTATTAAAAAAGCAATTAATCACAAGGGCTATGCATTAGTCGATATATTCCAACCATGTGTTTCCTTTAATAAAGTTAACACTAATAAGTGGTATAAAGAAAATTCTTACTATCTTGATGAAGATTACGACTATACTTCATTAGAAAATGCTTACTCTAAAGCATTAGAAAAGGATAAGTTTCCACTAGGTATAATATATAAAAGTGACGAAAGGACTTCATATACAGATAAGCATAATGTGTACGTTGAAGATAAAAAACCAGTATTTAAAAGAAATAAAGATATAAAAGAAGTAAATAAATTAATTAATAGTTAAACACTTTGTAAAGTTATGTTATAATAAAAATAACTTTTAATAAATTAATATATCTAGTGAAAGAGGTGAAATTGTATGAAGAAGTATGAATGCACTGTTTGCGGTTATATTTATGACCCAGCTGAAGGAGATCCTGATAATGGTATAGAGCCAGGAACATCTTTTGAAGATTTACCAGATGATTGGGTATGTCCATTATGTGGAGTAGGCAAAGAAGATTTTGAAGAAATATAAAATTTAGGAGTTAGGCTTAAGCCTAACTCCTTTTACTATTCCTTTTTTCAATAACATTTTGAGCCTTATTTTTTTTATCAAATTTTTCCAAAAATATCATAGCAATAGTAGCAATAAGAACTATTACCGATGCAAATCTCCAGGAAAATTCGAAGTTGGTGTACTCGAGCACATAACCCATTACCAAAGGGCCAATACTAAAACCAGCTCCCATTATAATTGGAAGTACAGAACTCATTCTTCCCCTATGAGACGAAGGAGTATGGTTCATAATAAAAGGCATAACCGATATAGCCTCAAGAATTTCTCCTAAAGTAAAAATAAATCCAGATAAATAAAATACCCATTTAAATGAAATAAATCCTAGAATACCAAAACCTACAGAAAATAAGAATCCTGCAAACACAACTCTTTTTAAATTTGAAAACTTTGCAAATAAACTAGTAAGCACCGGTGTAAAAAATACTACAGTAAAAGCATTTAAAGAACCTATATTTCCATATACTAGAGACCCTGCTTCTACTCCAAAGTTATGAGTAGCATGCATAGGCATAAGGAAAGACCACTGGCTGTATATGAAACGGTAGCCAAATACACCCAATGAAAAATAAATTAAAATAGGTCTGCTTAATAATACCCTAATTATAGAACCTTCAAAAGCGGCTTCCATTTCATTTCTCGAGCTGCTATCAATAATAGTTTCTTCTTTTTTTGAAGGGTCATAAGTTTCTTTAATAAAAAACCCAATTAAAGCTAAAGCTATGAATGCAGTTATTGCATCAATCAAAAACATAATGTTAAGATGGTTTGCAAATAATCTTCCTGCAAACATCATAGCAAAGGCAAAACCTAGATTAAAACCTAGATAAAGTAAAGAGTATGCACCATCTCTATCATCATCTGTAGTTATATCTCCTATCATAGCATCATGTGAGGGACCAGCAATACCAAAAAACACACTTGCGCTTATAAGTACATAAACCATTTCTATTGAAGTTTCCATAAAATAACAGATTATGTAGCTAAACATTCCTAAAGATTGAAAAATTATTAAAAGTTTTTTTCTGCCGAATTTATCGGCTAAGTTCCCACCTAAAATACTAGCAGGAGCGTACAATAAACCACTCAATGCTGTAATTACTCCCACCTGAGATTCTGGTAGACCGATTTTCTCCCTTAAAATTAAGGTCATGAAAGGAAAAATTAAAGCACCTATTGCATTAACAAATCTTGAAATAAAAAGAATGTAAACTTCCCTTCTTAAACCCTTATAGGGTTGGATAATTTTGTTTAAATATTCCATAAAAACACCTGCTTCCTATATAATTCCATCATGTATTGTATAATAAATAACACTATAAATAAATATAAATCGGATAATAATTATAAAAAATTAACAATACCCTTAGACAAATAGGCAATTAATGATATTATAATATTGTATGTAAGAATTTTGGAGGTTATTGATGAAAAAAATTTTACAGATTTTAGGGCAAAAGCCTGGTGAAACCGGGAGTGGAATTTTTTTAAAATCTTTAGTTAGGGAAATGGCGAAAAAAGAATATACCCAAGGTGTATTAGCAGGAATTAGCAGCAAAGATTTAGATATAATTATAGAAATGCAAGAGGCTAACTTTTATCCAGTATTATTTGATACTAAGGAATTGCCTTTTTCTGTTCCCGGCATGAGTGATGTTATGCCTTATGATAGCACAAGGTACATTGATATGGATGAGGAAATGTATTTTAAATGGAAAAATTCTTTTAAAAAAATTTTAGATAGAGCTGTTAAAGAATTTAAACCAGATATTTTTATAACCCATCATCTTTGGTTGTTAGCCTCTTTAATTAAACAATGGTACCCAGATATACCTATGATAGGAATATGTCACGGCACTGATTTAAGACAAATGGATAAAACTAAAAAATTTACTGATGAAGTTTTGAAAGGATGTAAAAATATAGATAAGGTATTTGCCTTAAATAAATTTCAAAAAGCAAAGATACAAAGAATTTACGGAATAAAAAAAGAAAACATTGTTACCACAGGTAGTGCTTACAACGGAGATGTATTTTATCCTAATCATCATTTGAAAGATAGAGATTCAATTAAGTTAGTTTATGTTGGCAAATTAAGTTATGCTAAAGGGGTAATGCCTTTGTTAGATGCCTACGATGATATTGATATTAATAAAAAAGATATAGAATTTACAATAGTTGGTTCTGGTAAAGGAAAGGAAGCTGAAGCTATAAAAGAAAAAGCTAAAAAAATAGGGAAAAAAGTTATATTTACAGGGATGGTGAGCCAAGAAGAATTAGGAGAAATACTAAGAGATAGCAATATTTTTATACTACCATCCTTTTACGAAGGACTTCCACTAGTTCTTATAGAAGCCCTAGCATGTGGACTAAGAGTGGTAACGACAGATTTACCGGGAGTAAAAGATTGGATTGGGGATAAAGTAAATAGCACTGGGGTCATATCCTATGTATCTTTACCAAGACTTAGAAATACAGATGAGCCTGTGGAAGAAGATATACCTAGGTTTACAAAAGAACTTAAATATTCAATAGAAAATCATATAAGTTTATTAGATAGTTATAAAGATGATAAAGCAAAGGAGAAAATAGTGCTGAGAAGAATTAGGCAGCTCTGCTGGGAGTCCCTCTTTTCAAAAATGGAAGGGTATATAAATGATCTTTAGATCCAAAACAGAGTTTAGATATATAATTTTATTTGACATCATAAAAAAAGGTTATAAAATATAAAGGACAGGGTATAATATAAAAGAATTCAAAAAAATAATGGAGGTATTTAAATGTCAGAAATGAAAGGAACTAAAACTGAAAAGAACTTATTAAAATCTTTTGCTGGAGAATCTCAAGCGAAGATGAGATATACTTTATTCGCTGAAAAAGCAAAAGAAGAAGGTTATGAGCAAATAGCAGAGTTATTTTTAGAAACTGCTTGGAATGAAAAAGAGCATGCAAATGTATTTTTTAGTTTTTTAGACAGAGGAGAAAATTTAGAAATAACTGCGGCTTATCCAGCAGGAATAGTTGGTACTACTGCAGATAACCTAAAAGCAGCTGCAATGGGAGAAAACGAAGAACATACTGAACTTTATCCTGAATTTGCAAGAATTGCTGAAGAAGAAGGATTTAGAAAAGTAGCTACAGCTTACAGACTAATTTCAAAAGTAGAAGAAGAGCACGAGGCTAGATACTTAAAATTATTAGAAAACATTCAAAAAGAACAAGTATTTAAAAAAGATGAACAAGTAAGATGGAAGTGTAGAGCGTGTGGTTACGTTCATGAAGGGGAAGAAGCGCTTAAAAGATGTCCAGTATGCGGCAAACCACTTGCATTCTTTGAAATCAAAGAAACTAACTACTAAAACAAATTCCTTGATATTATATAGAATTAGTTATATAATAACAGGTGAATAAGAATTAAATTTTTTATGGAAAAAGGCAAATTCACCGAAAGGTGGAGACGCAAAGACACAGATCTAAAGGTATTTTACCCATGATGGCTGGTTTACCCTTAAACTTTTTACATGAAAACAGCGGATATCCCAAAGGTATTAAAGATGAAGATATAATGATTGAAGCAAAAATTATTGGTATTGCCGATGCCTTTGATGCAATGACGACAACTAGACCTTACAGAAAAGCTATGACAAAAGATGAAGCAAAAGAAGAACTTAGAAAAGATGTAGAATCAAGAAAATATGATAAAAAAATATTTGAAATTCTTCTAGATATTATAGAAAAAGAAAATGATTGATGATATTTTAAAAACTCTAAATATCATGTATAATTATATATGCATGATTTTTTTTATGAAAGAAGGAGAATTATGAGAGATAAAATCAGTACTATGACACACTTTATTGGAGCTATTTTGTCCTTAATTGGATTAATATATTTAATATATAAAGGAACAAAAATAGGAAACATTCCCTATTTAGTTGGAAGTTTAATATTCGGTATAAGTATGGTGCTTCTGTATTCAGCAAGCACGATATACCACTGGGTGAGAGTAAAAGATAAAACTTTAGAAATTTTTAGAAAAATAGACCACATGATGATTTTTGTTTTAATAGCTGGGACCTATACACCGATTTGTTTAGTAGCATTAGGTGGAGTTTTTGGATATACTCTTTTAGCCATAATTTGGACTATAGCAATTGTTGGTATAGTACTGAAAGCCCTATGGAAGGATATGCCTAGAAAGATAAATACAGCAATATATATTTCTATGGGATGGTTTGCTATAATAGCCCTGTATCATTTGACCAAAAGTTTACCCCTTTATGGACTTATATTCCTAATATTAGGCGGTATCGCCTATACTGTAGGAGGAGTAATTTACGGGGGTAAATTTAAAATATTCAATTTTAAAAATTTCGGATTTCATGAAGTTTTTCATCTTTTCGTCTTGGCAGGAAGTTTCTTCCATTACTTGATGGTTGCTACACTAATTTGAAATATAAAATAAATATTATTAATAATAGTAGGTATAATATAAGTAGAAATAAACCTATATCAAATCATCAGACGCTACGTATTTCGGAAAATATTTAGAACCGGTTAAAGATAATTCGCGAGCAGTCGATTTCATGCCAATCGACTTTCAATCTCTTGGGAAAGCTTTGCATGAGACCTGCGACTATTTACTTAAGAAATAGGCTAGGGCTTCAACTCGCTTCGCTCAAACAAAGCTCATAAATATCTTTTTCACTTGTTCTATATTTTCATCAAAATACTTCGAAGTCTTCTTCTTTTAATATAGATTTATATCTACAATATTTATAGCAAAAACATACTGATTTTTTTATTTTGCGTACAACTCTACAATTTTTCTTATAACTAAAACAGCTTTCTCCATTGACTCTACAGGAATATACTCATACTTGCCGTGGAAATTATGCCCTCCAGTAAATATATTTGGTGTAGGAAGACCCATATAAGACAATCTTGCACCGTCTGTACCACCTCTTACAGGACTGATTTTTGGTTCAATACCTAAATCTTCCATAGCTTTTTTTGCAGTTTCTACAATATGGAATACTGGTTTAATTTTTTCGCTCATATTGTTGTACTGATCTTCCATATCTAAAGTGATTCTGTTGTCATACTTATGATTCAAGTAATCTACAGTTTTCGTAAATAAATCTTTCTTTTCTTGAAATTTTTCCATATCATGATCTCTAATGATATATTTCATTACTGTTTCTTCTACATTACCTTCTGTTTCGAGAAGGTGATAAAAACCTTCGTATCCTTCGGTATATTCAGGTTTTTCGTTGTAAGGTAGCAAACTATTAAATTCAAATCCCAATCTTAGAGAATTTACCATTGTGTTTTTAGCTGTTCCAGGGTGCACATTTTTACCCTTTATAGTTAATTTAGCCTTAGCAGCATTAAAAGTTTCATACTCTAAACCGCCAATTTCTCCACCGTCAATAGTATAGGCGAAATCTGCATTAAATTTCTCAACATCGAAAGTCTCAGTTCCTCTACCAACTTCTTCATCTGGAGTGAAGGCTATTTTTATATCTCCGTGTTTAACTTCAGGATTTTCTATGAAATACTCTAAAGCAGTAATAATTTCAGCGATACCTGCTTTATTATCAGCACCTAAAAGAGTTGTTCCATCTGTGGTGATAAGAGTTTGACCCTTGTAATTTTTTAATTCTGGAAAATCTTTTGTTTTAAGCACTATGTCGTTTTCTTCATTTAAAACAATATCTTTCCCGTTATAATTCTCAACTATTTGCGGCTTAACATTTTTCCCGGTAACATCTGTAGCTGTATCCATATGAGCAATAAATCCAATAGATGGAACATCTTTATCAATATTTGATTTAAGTTCTGCCCATAAATTACAGTTTTCATCTAAGTTGACACTTTCAAAGCCTAATTCCTTTAACTCTTTTTCCAACAACCTACCTAAATCAAATTGTTTTTCAGTACTTGGATTAGATTTTGATTCTGCGTCTGACTGTGTATCAATTTTTACATAATTTAAAAATCTTTCTAAAACCTTGTTCATTTTATACCTCCTTGAATTAATTCTAATGTTTATTTAAAGTATATCATAAAATGCTGGATTATAGAAAACCCAACATTTTATTAAATCTTATATTTAACTTTATTTGAAACTAATTTTTTGAATTCTTCAATAAAATCAACTACTGAGTTAATTATTTTTTCTCCATTTTCAGCAGTAGAGTCAGCTAGTGAAGTACTGGGAGAAAAAGACATAAATAATATAGATAAAGAAATCAGAGTTGAGTACGAAGATATAATAAAAAATTTTCGGATTTTTACCTTTTAAAAGTAGCTTGGTGTTTGATTGAAAAATAATATTATAAAAATTAATTAAAGGTTAGATATCTTTCAAGTTATCTGTTGAAAAACTAACTTTAATAATGTATAATTGTTAGAAGTAAACAACAAGATACTATTCTAAAAGAAAAGAATAAAAAAGTAGGTGAAAGAGTGAATCGAGAAAGAAGAAAAGGAAAAACATTAAAAGAAGAAATTGTTGAATATCTTAGGACGAGAATTATTACTAATGACTTAAAACCTGGAGATAGGGTTGTGGAGTTGGATATAGCAAAAAAGTACGAAATTAGTCGTGGACCTGTAAGAGAAGCTGTTAGATTATTAGAGGATGAAGGTCTTTTAGAATACAAGAAAAACATAGGTTGTGTAGTAAGGGTACTGACTCAAAAGGAAATGAGAGAAAATTATTTGATAGTAAGCAGTTTAGAAAAACTATCAATAGATCTCACTGAAGGGGTTATTAAAGAACAGCATCTTGAAGTAATGGAAGAATCAGCAAAAAAAATAGCAGAATACGTTAAAGAGGGAGACATAGAAAAAGTAATAGAAGCGGACTATGAGATTCACAAGCAGATAGTATTAAATACAGAAAATGATAAACTTTTTGAGTTATGGGATAGCATGAAGCCTTTAAATTATGCTACATACCATACTATTCTTAATAAAGACTACAGTATAATTAATAGGATATTTCAAAAACACTTAGACTTTATTGAAGTTTTAAAGGAACAGGATGTTGAAAAATCAATAGAAGAAATAAATAATCACTATGAAGGATCTTTTAAAATTATCCTTGACTAAAAAATTAAATAACAAAATAATATTACTAAAACTTATAAAAGATTAATCACAGAGAAGAAAAAGTGCCGGTCTACGGTGCTTTTTTAGTACCCTATGCAGTTTGACTAAAACACATATAGGTAATATATTTATAATATAGTAAAAATGGGAGGTAAAAAATGAATATTAATAGAAAAGATGCTTTAGATTTATTTGAAAAATGGATAGATTCAGATAGCCTAACAAAACACTGCTTAGCAGTAGAAGGAGCTATGAGAGGATGTGCTGAATATTTTGGAGAAGATCCAGAAGAGTGGGGTGTTTGCGGTCTTTTACATGATATAGATTTTCAAAAATACCCTGTTGAAGAGCATTTAGAACACGGACCTAAAATACTTGAAGAAGCAGGTTATCCTGATTACTTTGTTGAAGCAGTTAAAGGTCATGGAGATTTCACAGATACTCCTAGAGAAACAAAAATGGCCAAATGTCTTTATGCAGTTGATCAACTTGCATCATTTATCGTAGCTGTAGCTTTGGTAAGACCTACTAAATTAGAAGGTATGAAGTACAAGTCTGTTAAAAAGAAAGTAAAAGACAAAGCTTTCGCAAAAGCTGTAGATAGAGACGAGATGCAAAGGGGAGCAGATGAACTTGGTATTGAATTTAGTGAACTTGTTATGGTTGTTGTAAAAGCTCTTCAAAAAAGAGAAGAAGAGTTAAATGAACAGGGGCAATCTTTATTCTAACTAAATTTGGAGGACAAAATGGAGTACTTTGTATTAAGTTTTAATGTAATGATGCCTGTCATACTAACAATAGCTCTGGGATATTTTTTAAAAAAGAAAAATTATATTGATGAAGTTTTCATAGGTAAAACCTCAACAATAATATTTAAAATAGCACTACCTATTTTATTGTTCAATAAAACCGCCAGTTCTGAAGTGAATTTAGTACTTGATAAACAGTTGATAAAATTTTTGACTTTTGGAATCGGTGTAATATTAATATCATTTTTCATAATATATCTTATATCAAAGTATACAATTGATGATTTAAAAACCAGGGGAGCTTTTGTTCAGGGAGCTTTTAGGAGTAACTTTGTAATTATTGGATATCCTATACTCATAAGCTTAAGTGGAGAAAGTATAGTATTTCCTATGACTCTACTAGCGGTCTTTTTAGTACCTATTAACAATATTCTAGCCGTTACTATATTGACTTTAAACAATCCGGAAAATGAAAATATTAATCTTAAAGAAATACTTATGAATATAGTAAAAAACCCCTTGATTTTAGGTATAGTTATCGGGTTGATTTGGTCTACTTTAAAACTACCTATACCAGTATTTATCAAGGGAACCTTTGATTTGATTCAAGGCCTAGCTACCCCTTTAGCTTTAATAGGTATAGGCTCTATGTTTGTCCTTGAAAAAAGGGAAAAAATCAATCTTCCCTTGTTTTTCTCCGTAATATATAAAACTATAATTATACCCTTAGTGGCTACAGCCTTTGCTGTTATGATAGGTATTAGAGGAAATTACCTTGCTGTTATTTTTATTTCTGTTGCTACGCCTACAGCAGCTACCAGTTTTATTATGGCGAAAGTAATGGACAGTGATTATAATTTAGCTGCGAATATAGTTGTTGCTTCAACTACCTTATCCTCAATAACCATGTTTCTTGGAATAGCTATATTAAAAGCCTACAATCTTATATAGGTATTCTGTTTACAAAAGCATTAGTTAAATATATAATAAAAATAGCAATTAAGGTGAGGTAGAAATGAAAGAAATTAAAGATGAACTGAAAAAATCAAATAGTCATTACTTGAACTATATGCCAGCATTTGTTTTATTTGTAGTTGTATTTAAATTTATTTATTTAGATAATGGTATATCTACTTTGTTTGGAATTTTCGTTCCAATTTTAGGAGGTATTTTTTTAGCAGTTGTCTTAAATCCTATGTATAAATTCATTAGAGACAAGGTAATTAATATAAAAATAGTCTCAATACTTGTAGTATATTCTGTGTTTATCGGAATAATTGTAATTGCAGGAATTATAATTATACCTAGAGTTGTAGGTAGTATAAACCAACTGATTATGGACATTCCTCGAATGATAGAAGCCTTAGAGAACTTGTTTGAAGATCCACCGGAAAGGTTAGAATTTATTATTCAACATCAATCTTACCAATTCTTCTTGGATAATATTCAAACCTTAACCCAGAGGGTATCTGAGATGGTTTCAAGTCTTCTCGATAAGACTCTAGTAAAACTGATTGACATTACTTCAGGAATTGTTGATTTTATTATAGCAGTATTTATATCAGGATACATCCTTGTAGATAAAAGTCATTTCAAAAACTTAGCAAGTAAAATATCCTATACATTCTTTAAAGATGATACGGCTCAAGAACTGATAGATTTGGGATACGAATTAAATCAGAATGTTACTAAATTTATATTTGGTAAGTTTATAGACTCCTTAATTATAGGCATGATAGCTTTTGTAGTTATGAATTTTATAATAGAAACACCTTATCCTTTGATACTTTCTATTGTTATAGGAATTACAAATATGATCCCATACTTTGGACCATTTATTGGAGGAGTGCCGGCTACTATAGTAACCCTTCTACTTGATCCAGTTAAAGGTTTGTGGATGATACTTTTTGTATTGATTTTACAGCAGTTTGATGGATGGGTTTTGGGACCTAAAATTTTAGGTATACAACTTGATTTAAAACCCGTATGGATTATTACAGCTATTCTAATAGGTGGAGGTTTGTTTGGTATCTGGGGAATGTTTTTTGCTACTCCATTTGCAGCCCTGCTTAAAACCATTTTTAACAAATATATGGATATAAGGTTAAAGGATAGAAAAATTTATTTGGAAAATGAAAATAACTAAATATTGGAACCCATTTTGCATGTGGACAAATGTTCGCGAATATTTGAAAATGTGGATAAAACTGTTAGTAAGTCCTGAAAAAGGACTTTTTTTGTGGATAAACTCTTCAAAGCACCTTTAAATTAAGAGTTAAAAGAAGAATAGGATTGTGGATAACTTATTTTTTATGTATACTTAAGGAGACAACATATGTTTGGAAATAAAAGATACCGTACATTAAATTATGAATTAAAGAAAACCTTCGGCAAAAAAGTAATTAAACTTTCTATTGATGGAGGCTTTACCTGTCCAAATAGAGATGGAACAGTTGGAAATAGAGGGTGCCTGTTTTGTAGTGAAGAAGGCTCGGGGGAATTTTCCGGTGATAGAAAAGTTTCCATTACAAAGCAGATGGATAATCAAAAAAAACTACTGGAAAACAAATGGAAAACCGACCTGGTAATACCCTACTTTCAATCTTTTACAAATACCTATTCAAAGGTTGATGATTTAAGAAAAAAATATGACGAAGCTACTAATTATCCAGGAACCGTAGGTCTTGCTGTAGCAACTAGGCCTGATTGTTTGGAAAATGAAAAAATAGAACTTTTATCAAATTACATCAAAAATTACCTTACTTGGGTAGAATTAGGCCTTCAGACTATTCATGAAAATTCAGCAGAGTTAATAAGACGGGGATATGGATTGGAAGTTTTTGAAGATACTTTAGAAAGATTAAACAAAAATAACATTAAAACGGTAGTACATTTAATAATAGGACTACCTGGAGAAACTAAAGAGGATATAATTCAAACGGTAAGGTATATTAGCAGTAAAAAAATCTGGGGTGTAAAATTTCACCTCCTGCATATTTTAAAAAATACAGACTTAGAAAATTTTTACTATGAAAATAGATTTGAATTATTAAAAAAAGAAGAATATATTGATATAGTATGTGATTCTCTGGAAATACTGAGAGAAGACATAGTTGTCCATAGGGTAACTGGAGACGGAAAAAAATCCGACCTGGTTGGTCCTAAATGGAGTCTTGACAAGTTGAGAGTATTATCTGGAATAGATATGGAATTAAAAAGAAGAAAAACTTATCAGGGAATAAAGTATATACCCTAAAAGTAAAATAACATATTTCGAATGTTATGATAACGGGAGGCCTTTATGGTAAGCAGTAAACTTCAAGAAGAAGTATTAGAAGTAAAAAAAGGCAGTATGGATATTAATATTTTTATTGAAAAATACCAACCCTTTATTTTTAGTACCATCAAAGAATTAAAGGGAAGGTATATTGATGAATCTGATGAACTAAGTACCGTCGGCATGCTTGCCTTTAAAGAAGCGGTAGATAGTTTTGATCCTGCCAAAGGAAACTTTTATTCCTTTGCAAAAAAAGTTATAAAGTTAAGATTAATAGATCATTATAGAAAAAATAAAAAAAGAAAAGAAAAAGTTATACCTATATTTGAAGATACTGAATACAAAAATAAACTCAGTAAAATTGAGCAGGACCAAGCCTTTGACCAGTATCTTATAGAAGAAGAAACCAAACTTCGAAGAGAAGAAATAAAAGAATACGTTCAAGAACTAAAAGAATATGATATAAATTTGAAAGAACTGGAAAAATTATCCCCTAGAAAGAAAAAACTAAAAGAAATGTATTACAACTCTGCAGACTATATTGCGGAAGATGAAGATTTATATAAAAACTTTATAGAAAGTCACAGATTACCGGCAAAAGAACTTTCAGAAAACTTAAAAATAAATAGAAAACAGTTGGATAGAGGACGTAAATATATAATATCATTAGTTATATTAAAAAAAGGCAACTATGAAATGCTTGCGGAGTATATTAATAGGAGGTAGAACAATATGAAAGGTGTAGTAATGGATAAAAGCGGGAAATCCTACATAGTTTTAACAGAAAAAGGAGATTATATTAGAAAGAAACTTAATAAGAACTATGAACTAGGTGAAGAAATCAATGTAGTATCAACATCTTTCGATTACAAATCATTTTCAGCAGCAGCAGCTGTTTTGATTTTAGTTGGAATACTTGCTTTTAATATGCTCCTCATACCTTATGGATATGCAGAAGTAGCTATCAACCCATCTGTTGAGCTAGGGTACAATAGACTGTATAATGTAGTAAAATATAAAGGATTAAATGAAGATGGTGTAGAACTTCTAAAAAGCATCAAAAAATTAAAAGGAATGCAGGTGGAAGAAGCCATAGACTATTTAGTCAAAGAAGCGGATGAAAAAGGATATATGAATCAAACCGAAGAAAACTACGTAGTGGTAGCTTATACCAGTAAAAATGGAGAAATAGACAAAGAGCTTGAAATAAAGGTAAATGAAAAAATTAAAAATGTAGGTACTGAAGTTGCTCTTATGAATATGGAAAAAAATCATTACGAAGAAATAAGAGAAAAGAAAGAAAATCCTGCGATTGAAGGATTAAAAGAAAAACTAATCGAGAGAAATATTTCTAAAGAAGATTTGAAAGAAATTGACGAAGTAAGAGAACTAGCTAGGATGCTTAAGAATACTGAAAAAGAGAAAAAAGGTAAGCCTGAAAATCCAGGGAATTCTGAAAATGCTGGACCTCCTGAAGGTGTAAACCCTCCTGGACAGGAAAATGATAAAGGAAGTTCTGAAAATGGAAAGAATAATACTTCAGAACAAGATAATAATAAAGGCAAAGAAGATGAGGATAATCAAGATAACGAACAAAATCCTGGAAATCAAGATCATGGTAGTGGAAACAGTGGAGGAAACTCATCCCACGGTGGAAACTAAATAAGCCTATTTAAGAGCTAGTCAAATTTGACTAGCTTATTTTATTTATATATAATCAATTTCTAAGAGTTTTAGTATGCTCAGGAGGAATAATGAGAAAAGAATTAAATATAAAAATAAAGAATAAATATAATAATTTATATAAAGAAAAAAAATACCCCTTGATTTTGAAAAATGCTGTTGATAATCTGTGGCTTCTTGAGGAAGAAGGCAGTATTATAAATATCCTTGATTCTGAAGATAATTTTATAGGTAGAGGTTACTACGGCATTCAAAACAAAGGCATAGGGTGGATGCTAACATACAAAGAACAAGAAAAAATAGATGGTAAATTTTTCCAAAAGAAATTTATTAAAGCATTAAATAAAAGAAAAGATTTTTACTACAAGGATGAAACCACCTGTTTTAGGATTTTCAATTCTGTAGGAGATGGTATTGGTGGACTTACTATAGACTACTATGATGACTATTATCTATTCAACTGGTACAGTGAAGGAATATACTCCTTTAAGGATGAAATATACGATAATTTTAAAAATTTGGTATATTTCAAAGGGATATACCAAAAGAAGAGATTTGATGATAAGGGTAAATACATTGAAGATGATGACTTCGTAATGGGAGAAAGAGGAAACTTCCCTATAGTAGTTAAGGAAAACAATGTAAATATAGCCGTGGATTTAAACGACGGTCCTATGGTTGGCTTTTTTCTTGATCAGAGGGAAAGTAGAAAAGCTTTGAAGGATGAGTATTCAAAAGACAAAGATATACTGAACACCTTTTCTTATACAGGAATATATTCAGTATTTGGAGCATTAGGTGGAGCTAAGTCTACAGTAAGTGTTGATTTAGCTAACAGGAGTCTAGAAAAAACTAAAGAACAGTTTAAGATAAATGGTATGAATTTAGAAGATAATACTATAGTAGTAGAAGATATTTTCGAATATTTTACTTTCGCTCAAAAAAAAGAATTGAATTATGACATGATAATCCTTGATCCACCAAGCTTTGCAAAATCAAAAAATTATATTTTTAAAGCAGATAAAAATTATGAGGATTTAATTTCTAAAAGCATAAGGATTCTAAGAGAAAAAGGGTTGATACTTGCTTCGACAAATTTAGAAAAAATGGATATGGATAAATTTATATCCCAAATAAAGGAAGGGGTAAGAAAAGAAGGAAAAAAATTCAAAATACTAGAAACCTTCTCTCAACCAGAAGACTTTAAGGTAAAAGAAACTTATCCTGAAGGAAATTACTTAAAAGTAGTTCTTATAGAAATATTTAGCTGAAGTTAATGCTTCGGCTTTTTTTATTTGTGTATACTTGTATAAGCTAGGCTGAAATTGGATATAATTAAAATAAGAGCAATTTAATAATATAAATAGGAGGAGCGAGATGTCCATAAAAGAACTAAGTTATAAAGAATTGAAAAATTACTGTTCAGATGAATGTACTCAATTTAATACAACAGAAGACCTAAAACCCTTAGAAGGCATAATAGGTCAAGACAGAGCTACTAAAGCAATAGACTTTGGATTAAATATAAGAAAGAAAGGATATAACATTTTCGTCTCCGGTATAAGCGGCACCGGAAGAAGTTCATATATTCAACTTATTACAGATAAAAAAGCTGAGAAAAAACCTGCATCTAGAGACTGGGTTTATGTTTATAATTTTAAAAATCCTGATAAACCTTTAGCTATAGATTTAGATGCTGGAAATGGGAAGAAATTTTCAAAAGCAGTTGAAAATACAACCATATTCATTAAAAAGGAGATGGAAAATACCTTTACTAGTAAAGAATACGAAAGAAAAAAAGGTATGATAGTAAAGGAACTCAACGAAGAATCTGAAAGTATAATGCAGGAACTAAACGAACTGGCAAAAGAGTACGGATTTACTTATACGAATACAGATAGAGGATTAATAAGTGTTCCTCTTAAAGAAGATGGAACTCCTATGAAAGAAGAAGACTTCAGAAATATGGAGAAGGAAGTATACGAAGAAATCCAATCAAAAAGCAACGAATTAAATTTAGCAAGCATAGATTTATTTAAAAAATTAAGAGATATCCAAGATAAGTTTAGGGAAAAAGTAAAAGAATTAGACACAAACGAAGCAAATAAGATTGTAAAATTACATATAGATAAGATAAAAAAAGCATTTAAAAATGAAAAAGTAAAAAAATACCTAAAAGAAGTACAAAGAGACATAGTAGATAATGTAGATATGTTTAAATCCGACGACAATAAAAATAATCAAAATCCATTTTTAGCATTTCAGAAAAAATCATCGGAAAACTTCTTTGAAAGATATCAAATAAATCTTTTTATTGATAACTCCGATAAAAGTAATGCCCCAGTGGTTTATGAAACAAACCCAACTTACAACAATCTTCTTGGTAATATAGAATACGAAAATGAAATGGGTGTTTTAAAAACTAATTTTACAAAAATTAAGCCCGGGTCCCTGCATGCTGCAAACGGTGGTTATTTAATTATGAATGTAAGAGATATTTTAGAAAACATTTACACTTGGAAAGGTATGATGAGGTCCCTTCAAAATGATGAGATAAAAATAGAAAGCATGCAGTCTATGATGGGTTATCCAGTAACATCCGCCCTGAAGCCTGAAGCAATACCCTTAGACATAAAAGTTATATTAATAGGAGATCCTAGAACCTATTCTACTTTATACTCCTATGATGAACAATTTTCCAAACTATTTAAAATAAGAGCAGATTTCGACATAGAAATGGACAGGACTAAAGACAACGTAATGAAGATGCAGAGCTTTATTGCAACCCACTGTGAAAAAGAAAATCTAAGACACTTTACAAGAGAAGCTGTATGTAAAGTAGTAGAGCACAGTTCTAGAATTGCCGACAGTCAGAAAAAATTAAGTTCCAGATTTAATCAAATTGTCGAGATACTCTATGAAGCAGATGCTTGGGCCGAACAAGATGGGTCCGACAGGGTACAGCTAAAACATATAGAAAAAACAATACAGGAAAAAATTTACAGAAATAATATGTACGAAGAAAAAACTTTAGAATATTTTGAAGATGAAATATATCTACTAGACGTTCAGGGAGAAAAGGTTGGAGAAATAAACGGTCTTGCTGTAGTTGGTGCTGGAGAATATTCTTTCGGTAAACCTAGTAAAATTACCGTATCTACCTATAGAGGAAAATCCGGTCTTATAAACATAGAAAGAGAAGCAAGAACCAGCGGTAAAATCCACGATAAAGGTGTTATGATAATAAATGGATACCTTGGCTATAAATATGCCCAAGAGAAGCCCCTGGCATTATCTGCAAGTATAGTATTTGAACAGCTTTACTCAGGAATAGACGGAGACAGTGCATCAAGTACGGAACTATATGCAATTATGTCTAGTCTTTCAGGAAAACCGATAAAACAAGGAATAGCTGTAACTGGTTCCGTAAATCAGAGAGGACTTGTGCAACCTATTGGTGGAGTAAACCAGAAAATAGAAGGCTTTTATAAAGTATGTAAAATTAAAGGACTCACAGGAGACCAGGGAGTAATTATACCAAAACAAAATGTTAATGACCTTATGTTAAATGAAGAAGTAATAAATGCAGTAAAGGAAGGAAGATTCCACATATATGCAATCGAAAAAATTGAAGAAGGAATAGAAATCCTTACAGGAATACCGGCAGGAGAAAAAAATGAAGAAGGTAAATACCCTGAAGGAAGCATTCACTGTCTTGTAGATAATAAACTACATGAATACTCAAAAGCATTAAAAAAGCAAAATAAACAGGAAAATGATAAAAACAAAAAGTAATTAATAATTAAAACAGAAAAACTGCTGTAATTATTCTTTTCAGCAGTTTTTTTATGATTAACACAAAATTAATTAAAATATAATCAAATTTATGTTAAAACTGAGGTATATTCTTTTAAGAAGGTGACAAATGAGTGATAAAAATTAATTTCAAAGAAAGTTAAAAAAAGAAGACTTATTCTATAAAATAATGATGTTAACTGTTAGACCCTTGGATATCTTATGCATAATATAGCATCTTTTTCATTTAATATTATAATTATTATGCTTATCAGAACCAGAAAAGCCCGATTGAATAAATAGTAATTTTGTGGTATTATATTTAATACTTTTGTAATTGTATAAAACTATACTAAGTGGTAATATATAAATATAGAGAAAATAGAACTTGCTGTACTTTTATGTAATCTCAAGTATTTCTTTAGTTTCAAAAGTGAGATTTAAAATGTACAGTTTTTTCATGAATATAGAAATAAATAGGAGTAAAAAATGGCAAAAACAAAAAGAAAAACCACAATTGGAGGCCAAGCCCTTATAGAAGGGATAATGATGAAAGGACCTCATAAAATAGCAACAGCCATCAGAAAACCCGATGGCGAGATAACAATCAGAACAAAAAAATTAAAATCAGTTTTCAACAATAGTTTATTAAAAAAACCTATTATAAGAGGAAGCGCAGCCCTTATAGAAGCTATGCTAATAGGTGTTAAAGAATTGATGTATTCTGCTGAATTTTACGAAGAAGAAATAGAAGAAGATTTTTTAGATAGAGCTTTAAGAAAAATATTTAAAGATAAGGCAGATACAGCTATTATATATGCATCTGTAGCCATAGCTCTGTTGATATCTATAGGAGTCTTTATAATAGGACCTTCTCTAATAACAAATCTTCTTAAAAACATTATACCCATACCTATTGTGCTTAACCTTATTGAGGGTTTTATTAGAATAGGATTATTTGTAATATATGTGTATTATATTTCAAAACTGGAAGATATTAAAAGAGTTTTTATGTATCATGGAGCCGAACATAAGACTATTTATTGCTATGAAAACATGGAAGAGTTAACAGTGGAAAATGCTAGAAAGTACACTACTTTACATCCAAGGTGTGGAACTTCCTTCATAGTGAATGTACTCTTGATAAGTATTGTAGTATTTTCTTTTTTCGGTTGGCCAAATCCACTCATGAGGGTGGTTATAAGACTGGCAATGCTTCCATTAATTGCAGGAATAGCATACGAAGTAAATAAATATGTTGGAAGAAACGATGAAACATTATTTGCTAAAATAGCTGCAAAACCGGGATTTTGGTTTCAAAAACTTACTACAAAAGAACCCGACGATTCAATGTTGGAAGTTGCCATAGCGGCTTTGAAAGAAGTAATTCCTGAAAACAAGGATGATGATAAGTGGTAGCAAAAACTATTAAAGAAACAATAGCGGAAGGAATAAAAAGACTTAAAAAACGGGAGTACAACAATCCTTTTTTAGAAGCTTACATGATATTAGAATACTTACTGAATAAAGAAAAACTTTTTCTTATTACCCATGAGAACGAGAAAGTAGATGAAGAAACATACAAAAAATACATAGAACTTATTGAAAAAAGAAACACAGGATATCCGGTACAATATATAGTACATAATCAAGAATTTATGGGGATAAACTTTTATCTGGAAGAAGAAGTACTAATTCCCCGCCCGGATACGGAAGTTTTAGTAGAAAATGCCATAAAAATTGCAAAATCTGATTACTTTCCCTATAAAAATATAAAGGCACTGGATATAGGTACTGGAAGCGGTGCTATAGCAATTAGTTTTGGATATTATTGTAGAGAAGCCGACGTATTGGGGATAGATATAAATCCAAAAGCTGTAGAAGTAGCTAGAAGAAATGTAAAATCAAACAAACTGGACAATGTTAAGATAACAAAAGGTGATATGTTCATGGAAAAGTTTGACTTTCCAAATGAAAAATACGATATAATAATGTCGAATCCACCTTATATTAAATCTGAAGATATTGAAAAACTACAGCTTGAAGTAAGCACTTATGAGCCCAAAAATGCTCTGGACGGTGGAGTAAGCGGATTAAAATTTCACAGTCAAATTTTAAGAATAGTTCCAAATTATTTAAACGACAAAAGCGTACTGATAATTGAAATAGGATGGGACCAAGCTGAAGAAGTTGTGAAAACTATGAGAAAAATAAAAGGATTTAAAAAAGTAGAAGTAAAAAAAGATATAGCAAAAAAAGACAGAATAGTAATAGGATACTACAACAGATTAGAGGTGTAATATGTTAGAAAAATTAAGTTTCTTAGAAGAAAAATATAAAGATTTAAACCAAAAGATATCCGACCCGGAAGTAATAAACCAGACTAAAAAATGGCAAAAACTTGTGAAAGAACATGCTCATTTAGAACCTATAGTTCAAAAATACAGAGAATATACAAGTGTTTTGGAATCTTTAGAAGAAGATAAAGAAATGATGAAAGAAAAACTTGACGATGACTTTAAAGAAATGCTAAAAGAAGAAATAAAAGAGCTTTCTGTAAAGGAAGAGACATTAAAAGAAGAACTCAAATTCCTCCTGATTCCTAAAGATCCAAACGACCAGAAAAATGTTATAGTTGAAATTAGAGCAGGTGTAGGAGGAGACGAAGCAGGATTATTTGCAGGAGATCTTTTTAGAATGTATACTAGATACTCTGAAAGAAAGGGCTGGAAAAATGAAATCATGAGTCTGAGCGACCAGGGAGTAGGAGGATACAAGGAAGTAATCTTTATGATTAAAGGTGAAGGAGCCTATTCAAAACTAAAGTATGAAAGCGGTGTTCACCGAGTACAGAGGGTTCCGGACACAGAGTCAAGTGGGAGAATCCACACATCTTCGGCTACGGTAGCAGTACTACCGGAAGTTGATGATATAGATATAGATATAGATATGAATGATGTGAGGGTAGATGTATTTAGGTCTTCAGGAAACGGTGGACAAAGTGTTAACACTACGGATTCAGCAGTTAGACTTACCCACGAACCAACTGGAATAGTTGTTTCATGCCAAGATGAAAAATCCCAGCATAAAAACAAAGATAAGGCCTTTAGGATTTTAAAAGCTAGACTTTACGATAAATATCAGCAGGAACAAGACGACGAATTAGCTGAAGCAAGAAAAAGCCAAGTGGGTTCAGGAGATAGGTCGGAAAGAATTAGGACATACAACTTTCCGCAGGGAAGAGTAAGCGATCATAGAATAAATCTCACTTTGTATAAATTGGACGCCTTTTTAGATGGAGACCTAGACGAGATGATAGATGCCCTTACAACTTCAGATCAGACTGAAAAATTGAAAAAAATAGAAAAATAATTTATATAAATAAAAAATTACCCGCCGAGGGTAATTTTTTTATTAGAAGTTTTCTAAAAGCTTGCTGAAGGCTTCGAGTTCTTTCTCCAAAACTTCAGTATGATTTGCATAACCTATTCTTAAATAACCTTCCATTTCCATAGCACTTCCAGGAAGCATAACTACAGAAGCTTCTTTTAAAAGTCTTTGACTTAATTCTTATGAAGATATATCCATATCGTATTTTATTAGAGCCGTAGTACCAGCTTCCGGCTTAATATAGGAAATATGAGGGGTATTCTTAACCCAACTATCTAATATTTTTTTGTTTCTATTAATCAATTCAATATTTCTTTTGAGAATTTTATCCATGTTTTCCAATGCCATATTCGCCAGGTAGTCGTCTATCATCCCACAGCTTATGGTGTTGTAATCTCTGTGCTTAAATACTTCTTCTATGAAATCTACAGGACCGTTAATCCAGCCTATACGAAGACCAGCTAAAGAGTAGGCTTTTGAAACACTTCCCGTGCTGATTCCTTTATTATAGAGGTCAGTGATTCTCGGGATATGTTCTCTATTATGTATTAAATCTCCGTAGGTTTCATCGCAAAAAACATAGGCATTTACTTCTTTGGCAACCTTACAAATTTCCTCTAAAAGTTCTTTTTTCATAACAGACCCCGTAGGGTTATTCGGATTATTTATATTAATTACTTTCGTATTACTTTTTATTAATTTCTTTAATTCTTCAATATTTACAAGGAAATTATCCTCTTCCTTCAACTTTAATATGTCAACTTCGCCACCTAGAGCTTCTGGAATAGAGTAAAGCTGCTGGTAGGTTGGTAGTACTGAAATTACGTGGTCATCTTCTTCTACCAGGGTTTCCAGTACCAGGGAGTTGGCACCTATTGCACCGTGGGTGATAATAATATTATCCTTAGTTGCTTTTTGGTAAAGAGCAGCAACGGAACTTCTAAGACTTTCACTTCCCTTTATAGCGCCGTAGGTTAACTGCATATCTAAAATATCCGATATAGCTTCTTCTTTATTACCAGCTATTTCAAGAAGTTCAGAAGTTTTTAGAGAAGCAACACAGGTTTCTGCCAAGTTGTACTTTCCATTATTTTCATATTTATTCATCCAAATTTCAACACCAAAATCTTTAATTTTCATAGAAGCCTCCAATTAATCCGTTTTTAATATTATAGCACAAAAATGGTTATATAAATTCAATTACTTGAAAGTTATATTTACAATCCTTCATATATAATCAGTTCAATGTACTCAAATTTCAATAATTTAACAAAATTCATGTTGCATTTTTAAAAATACAGGAGTATCATGAATATTAGACGAATTTGAGGTGATATAAATGGAAAATCAAGAACTTAGATTTTTGCTAGACATAGCCATACTTTTGATAGGTGCAAATATCGGCGGCATGATTATGGTAAAAATCAATCAACCGGCAGTTTTGGGACAGATATTAGCTGGATTAATCATCGGTCCGGCATTATTAAATATTGTAAGTCCCAACGAAATTATTAATTCTTTTTCCCAGATAGGGGTTATACTTCTTATGTTCATAGCCGGTATGGAAACAGATCTTAAGGACTTAAAAAGTTCAGCAGGACATTCTTTCTTTATAGCTTTAGGCGGAGTCATTCTTCCCTTTGCTGGAGGATTAGGAGTGACTATGCTGCTTTTTCCAGAAGGAGGTTTAAACCAGGGAATATTTACGGGAACTTTACTTACAGCTACAAGTATAAGCATTACTGTACAGGCTTTAAGAGAATTTGACAAAATTAGAAGTTTGACTGGTATAAACAACTTGGGTGCAGCAATTATTGACGATGTAATGGGAATAATCATTCTGACAGTTGTGGTAGGAATTGCAGTACCTAACAACGGAGGATCTATTGGACTAGTTATAATGAAGATTTTTATGTTTCTACTTATTGCAGTATTTGCTGGTAAGCTTTTTACAAACTTTATTAACAAAGTTTCTCACAAATATTTTAGAAATAGAAATGTAGCTGAATTTGCTCTTATTTTATGTTTTCTTTTAGCCTTTACTGCTGAAGAATTCGGAGTAGCTGCAATAATAGGAGCATACTTTACAGGTATTGTATTTTCTCTCACACCTTTTTCCGGTAGAGTTGAAAAAGATATTGAGAGTATTGCCTATACAGTATTTACACCAATATTCTTTATCAGTATAGGTCTTAAGGTATCACTAGACGGGTTTGGGAATTATTTAGTTCCAATTATTGCTATAACAGCTGTTGCAGTAGTAGGAAAGATTCTTGGCAGCGGTTTGGGAGCAAAAATAGTAGGGTTTAATACGAGAGATTCTTTGAGAATAGGAATCGGAATGATACCAAGAGCAGAAGTGGCATTAATCATTGCAAATTTAGGCAGGTCATTAGGTATTATTAACGATGCAATATTTACATCTTCCGTAATAATGGTAGTTGCCACCACCATTATTACCCCACCCCTTTTAAAAAAAGCCTATGGAGTTAAAAAGACAAAAAATTTAAATGTTGCAGGAAAGGGATAATATTTTAATAGTTATTACTTTTTTATTAAAGACAGGCTCCTAAGCCTGTTTTTTATTGTAAAACTAAGGTAATTTTTATATAATGTAGTTTGATGAGGTGTAATATGAAGGATACAAAAATATTTAAAATAGATAAAAACAATATAGACTACAGCAGGATTCGACAATCTGCAGATTTATTAAAAAAAGGTGGAAGTGTAGTATTTCCTACAGAAACAGTTTACGGACTGGGAGGAAATATTTACATCGAAGAAGCTGTAAAAAATATTTATAATGCTAAGGGAAGACCATCAGACAACCCTCTCATAGTTCACATCTGGAATATTAAACAGCTGGAAGAACTAACTGAAGAAATATCACCAACAGCCCAGCTTTTAATTGATAAATACTGGCCTGGACCCTTGACGATTATCTTTAAAAAAAGCTCTAAGGTTCCTGAAAGAATAACTGGAGGATTGGACACTGTAGCTGTCCGTATGCCGGAAGACCCTATAGCCCTAGCACTATTAAAAGAAGCAAATGTGCCTATAGCAGCTCCAAGCGCCAATACATCAGGTAGACCTTCACCTACTCAAGGAAAACACGTAGTAGAGGATTTAAAGGGGAAGGTAGACATAATCATAGACGGTGGAGATTGTAAGGTAGGTCTTGAGTCTACAGTTATAGATGTTTATTCAAAACCCATTATGATACTAAGACCGGGAAAAGTAACCTTAGAAGACATATTGAAATATGTAGACAACGTAGTATATGATCCCAGCTTAATTTATTTAGACAAGGATTATGTACCCAGATCTCCAGGACAAAAGTACAAGCATTATTCACCTAAAGGAGAACTTATATTATACAAAGGAATAAATAATATAGTAAGAGAAGCTATTATTAAAGATTCTGAGGAATTTACAAAAGAAGGGAAAAAAGTTTTAATATTATCTGTTAAGGAAAACATAAAATTTTACTCTAAAGGAATAATTTTTAATTTAGGCAGTAAAGAAGACTATGAAACAATTTCTTCTAATATTTTTAAAGCTCTCAGAAAAGCTGATGAATTAAACATTGACTATATACTCTCGGAAAGTTTTAGTGAAAAAGGAATTGGGAAAGCTATTATGAATAGGTTGGTAAAAGCTTCAGGAGGAAATATTAAAAGGTGTGGTGATTGAATGAAAATTCTTTTTGTTTGCACGGGAAATACCTGCCGCAGTCCAATGGCGGAAGGAATAATGAAGGACTTAATAAAAAAAGAAAAACTAAACATAGAAGACGTGAAATCAGCAGGACTTATAGCTAGAGAAGGTATGCCTGTTAGTGAAAACTCAGTAAAAGCTTTGGAGAAATTTGGAATTGATATTTCAAAATATAAAGCTAGTGTAATAAAAGAAGAAGATTTAGAAGAAGCAGATATTATACTGACTATGACCTCTGATCACGAAGACATGATTTTGCAGGCAATGCCTAAGTATTCCCAAAAGGTTTTTACCTTAAGCGATTACGTTGACGATTCTAGAGAAGATATAAGTGATCCTTACGGTGGAAGTCAAAAGGAGTACGACATCACTGCTGATATTATATTAGAAAAATTAAAAAAATTGATAGAAAAGTTGAAAAAGAAAGGATATTAAAATGAAAATTTATTTAGGAAGCGACCACGGTGGGTTTGAACTAAAAGAAGTAATTGAAAAATATTTAATAGAAGAAGGGTATGAGGTAGAAGATTTAGGAACTCATAGCGAAGACTCCGTTGATTACCCTGATTTTGGTATAAAAGTTGGTGAAGCTGTAGTAAAAGAAGAAGATTCAATTGGCATAGTATTTTGCGGTACAGGAATAGGTATATCTATAGCAGCTAACAAGGTAAAAGGAGTTAGGTGTGCCCTATGCTCAAATGTATTTTCAGCAGAAATGGCTAAAAAGCACAACAATGCTAATGTTATAGCCTTAGGTGGTAGAGTTACTGGAAAAGATTTAGGCAAAAGAATAGTAAAAGCATTTTTAGAAGAAAAATTTGAAGGCGGAAGACACAGCAGAAGGGTAAATAAAATAATGAACTACTAAGAAAGAATGAGGAGTAAGACATGAACGAGTATTATCTTGTATTTTTTACAGCTTTTGTGTTGTCCTTCTTTTTTACTCCTGTTGCAAGACAGCTGGCTTTCAAGTTAGGTATATTAGATATACCGAAGGATGATAGAAAGGTACACAAAGAACCAATTCCCTATTTAGGTGGAGCTGCTATATACGCCTCAGCTATTTTTACAATGCTGATTTTTTCGGATTTAGATAAAACGGCTGTATCAATTATGGTTGGAGGAACAGTTATATTTTTAATAGGTCTTATCGATGATATTAAGGATATATCTCCAAAATTAAAATTAGCTGGACAAATAATTGCAGCTATGATAGCAGTCTACGGTGGGGCAAAAATTAACTATATAACTAATCCTATACCGGGATATAATGTTATCTATCTTGAGCATTTTGCTACACCTATATCCATACTATGGATAGTAGGAATAACGAACACGATAAATTTAGTTGACGGATTAGATGGCCTAGCTTCGGGAGTTGCTGCGATTTCAGCATCTACTATGATGTTTATGGCATCAATTAGCGGTTTTGATTATATTTTGCTTGAATGTGCAGTAATAGCTGGTTCTTCACTAGGATTTTTGCCTTATAATTTCAATCCGGCAAAAATATTTATGGGAGATACAGGAGCATTATTTTTGGGATATATGCTGGCGGTAATATCAATTTTAGGATTTTTGAAAACCGTCACCCTGGCGGCTATAATTATAATGGTACTGGTATTAGGAATACCCCTATTTGATACTTTCTTTGCTATAGTCAGAAGGATAAGAAATAAAAAACCAATAATGGAAGCAGATAGAGGTCATGTTCATCATAGACTATTGGCAAAAGGTTTCACCCAGAGACAAACTGTACTAATATTATATATAGTAAGTATATTGTTTGGTGCAGCTGCAATATTTTTCTCAGATTCAGAACCCTTAGAGGGAAGTTTAGTTATAGGAGCTGTTTCAATAATAATTGTATATACTGGAAAAAAATTAGGATTCATATCTAAAGTAAACGAAGAGGAAGACAAAGACCAAGAGGAGTAAAAATGATAGATAAAAAAAAGATAAAAGTAATGACATTGTTTGGAACTAGGCCAGAAGCAGTTAAAATGGCACCCATAGTTAAAGCAATGGAAGAATGCCCCCAGATAGACCATAAGACCTGTGTCAGTGCTCAGCATAGAGAAATGCTCGACCAGGTACTGGAGATTTTCAATATTAAACCGGATTTTGATCTTGATATCTTTCAAAAGGGACAGAGCCTTACCCAGATAACCAACCGTACTATGGAAGGTATGGAAGAAGTATTTAAAAAATTCAAACCGGATCTAATATTAGTACAGGGAGACACTACCACAGTATTTTCAGGAGCTCTAGCAGGATTTTATCATAAAATAAAAGTTGGCCATGTTGAAGCGGGACTGAGAAGCGGCAATATAATGTCCCCATATCCTGAAGAAGCCAACAGAAAACTTACTGGAGTTATCACAAACTATCATTTTGCACCAACAGAAGAAGCTAGAAACAACCTCATTAGAGAAGGATACAAGAAGGAAGATATATATGTTACCGGAAATACGGTAATAGATGCTCTGTTTAAAGTAGTAGATAATGATTATAATTTTAAAGACGAATTTCTTAAAAAAATTGATTTTAGGAAAAAGATAATCCTACTAACTGCCCACAGAAGAGAGAACCTAGGTAAACCTATGGAGAATATCTTTAAGGCTGTAAAAAGAATAGCTGAGGAACATGAAGATGTTCAGGTAATATATCCTGTACACCTAAATCCCAAAGTTAGAGATATAGCTGATAAAATACTTAATTCTATGGATAGGGTTCATCTTATAGAACCCTTAGACTACGTACCCTTTGCTAATTTAATGAACAAATCCCACATTATAGTAACAGACTCCGGCGGGATACAGGAAGAAGCTCCATCCCTGGGTAAACCAGTTCTTGTTGTAAGAAAAGAAACTGAAAGACCCGAAGGAATTGAAGCCGGTACAGCAAAGTTAGCTGGAATTGATGAAAACAATATATATGAAATTTTAAAGGAACTATTAACAAATAAAAAATCCTACGATAAAATGGCAAATGCAGTAAATCCTTATGGAGATGGTAAATCTGCAGAAAGAATCAAGAATATAATACTTGAAAATATCTAAATCAGGACAATTCAACATCATTTACAGAAATTTATTTTAAAAATGCTCCCTTGTGATGGATAGGAAAATTAAAACTATCCCTACAGGAGGAGTATTTTTTATTAGAAACATTAATACATCATCCGGAAAATATTACGAAAATGCAATAAAAAACCTTTTCATACTATTAATCTATAAAAAAACAGTATATTTTTAATATATCAGTTGATTTTTAAGAAAATTCATTATAATATATTAAGAAATCGTAAAACAATGGTGGTGGAAGAAATGAATATAGGATTACCCGACCAGCAAGGCTTATATAATCCATTAAATGAAAAGGATGCTTGTGGTGTTGGATTTGTTGTGAATTATAAAAATGAAAAAAGCTACGGTATAGTAAAAAAGGGTATAGAAATACTAAAAAATATGGAGCATCGCGGTGCTTCAGGTAACGACCCAAATACTGGCGATGGGGCTGGTATACTGACCCAGGTACCCCATGAATTTTTTAAAATACAGTGCACCAACGAAGGTATAGATTTACCTGACCGGGGAGATTATGCCGTTGGTATGATTTTTCTGCCTAAAGAACCTGTATTGAGATTTCAATGTGAAGGTATTACTGAAAGAGTTTTAAGAGAAAAAGGCCTTAAAACTTTAGGCTGGAGATTTGTTCCCACGGACAATACTCATATAGGAGAGACTGCTCGGGGGACGGAGCCGGTTGTAAGGCAGGTATTTATAGAAAAATCTTCTTATATGAATGTAGAAGAATTTGAGAAAAAATTATTTTTAGTAAGAAAGATCATAGAGAATGAAGTAGAAAGATTGGTTAAAAGGAATAAAGAATATTTTTATATATGCTCTATGTCTTCAAGAACTATAGTATATAAAGGTTTGCTTTTAGCTAATCAGATAGAAAAATACTTCCTTGATTTAATAGATATAAATTATAAAAGTGCTGTAGCTCTTGTTCATCAGAGATTTAGCACAAACACCTTTCCTACATGGGACCTTGCCCAGCCTTTTAGATATATAGCTCATAATGGGGAAATAAATACAATAAAGGGTAATAGAAATTGGATGAATGCTAGAGAAGGTATAATTGATTCAGAAGTCTTTGGAAAAGAAATAAAAAATATTTATCCAATACTTCAAAAGGGAAAAAGTGATTCAGCATCATTAGACAATGCCTTCGAGTTTATAAAAGCTAATGGTAGAAGTAATGCTCATACTATGATGATGCTAATTCCTGAAGCTTGGGAAAACGATGAAGAAATGAATCAGTTTAAAAAAACTTTCTATGAATACCATGCATCTATGATAGAACCCTGGGATGGACCTGCAGCAGTACTATTTTGCGATGGCAATCAGGTAGGTGGGACTCTAGATAGAAACGGACTGAGACCTGCTAAATATGTAGTCACAAACACAAATGAAATAGTAATGGCATCGGAATTTGGTGTATTAAACTTAAAACCTGAAAATATTATTAAAAAGGGAAGATTAAAACCTGGAGAAATGCTTCTTATAGACATAGAAAAAGGCAAAATTCTATTTGATAAAGAGTTGAAGGAAGAAGTATGCTCTAATGTTGATTATACAAAAATAGTAAAAGAAAAAAGAATTGTATTAAAGGATATAAAAATTCAAGATATTCATATTGAAGACTATAATAATAATAAAATCTTAGAAAAGCAAAAAGAATTTGGTTATACTAAAGAAGATATAGACATGATAATTAAACCTATGGCAAAAGAAGGTAAGGAGCCTATAGGCTCCATGGGAGATGACACGCCTCTTGCAGTATTATCAAACAAGACTCAATCCATATTTGCTTATTTCAGACAGCTTTTTGCCCAGGTAACAAATCCGGCAGTAGACCCTATTAGAGAAGGTTCGATTATGTCCTTAATGAATTTTATTGGTTCACAGGAAGATATGTTGAACATATCAAATATTGAAAATCAATATATGGTAATAGAAACTCCGATTATAGACAACTATGATATGAAAAAAATTAAAGAGTTAAATAACCACCAGTTAAAAGCAACGGTGATTCCCTTAACTTTTAAAATAGATGATGGAGTGGAAGGATTTGAAAGGGCATTAAAAACTCTATGTACCAGAGCAGTCAAAAAAATAAGTGAAAACTGCAATATAATAATACTTTCCGATAGGAAAACAGATAGTTATACAGGAGGGATTCCCTCCCTACTTGCAGTATCCTATCTTCACAACTATTTAATAAAAGAAAAACTTAGGTCAAGGATCTCTATTATAGTTGAGAGCGGAGATGTAAAAGAAACAACAAATTTTGCCCAACTTATTGCCTATGGTGCTAGTGCTGTAAATCCATATTTAGCCATTGAAACAATAAAAAAATTATGTAGAGACCAGGATATAAAAATTGATGAGAAAAAGGCAGTTAAAAACTACTTAGATGCTTCATCTGAAGGACTGGCTAAAATCTTATCCAAGATGGGCATATGTACTATTCAAAGCTATCACGGATCTCAAATGTTTGAAATTTTAGGGTTGAATGATGATTTTGTTAATAAATACTTTCCAGGAACAACAACTACGATAGGAGGAATAGGACTGGAGGAAGTTGTGCAGGACATTATATCCAATCATAAATATGCATATGAAGAAAGTGAGTATAATCAGAAAAAAAATATATATTTTGGTGGAAGATATAAATATGTTAGAGATGGAGAGTTTCATCTTTTCAATCCAAAATCTGTAAAACTTCTTAGAAATGCTGTTGAAAATAATGATTATAAAACATACAAAGAATTCACAAGGCTTACAGATGAACAAGATGTTAATCCTACTACTTTGAGAAGTATACTTGAATTTAAAAACCTAAATCCAATTCCTATTGAAGAAGTAGAACCTGAATCCGAAATAATAAAAAGATTTTCCAGTGGAGCTATGTCAGTAGGTTCAATAAGTAAGGAAGCTCACGAAACTTTAGGAGAAGCTATGAACAGTATAGGAGCTTCAAGTAATTCAGGTGAAGGTGGAGAAGATTTTAGTAGGATAAAAACTAAAGATTCTAAAATAAATATAAATAGTTCAATAAAACAGATAGCATCAGGCAGGTTTGGTGTTACAATAGAATACTTAAACTCTGCTGATGAAATACAGATAAAGGTTGCTCAAGGAGCAAAACCGGGAGAGGGTGGACATCTTCCAGGAAGTAAAGTGACAGATTATATAGGTAAAATAAGACATTCCCTTCCAGGGATTGATTTGATTTCACCGCCACCCCATCATGATATATATTCAATTGAAGACTTAGCTCAGCTTATATATGACGCTAAAAATTCTAATAGAGAGGCTAGGATAAGTGTAAAACTAGTATCAAAAGAAGGTGTAGGTACGGTAGCAGCAGGAGTAGCAAAAGCTCACGCCGATATGATTCTAATAAGCGGTCACGACGGAGGAACTGGAGCATCACCCCTATCCTCAATAAAAAATGCCGGAATACCTTGGGAAATAGGATTAAGTGAAACACATCAGGTATTGCTGATGAACAACCTAAGAGGAAAGGTGTCTCTTCAAGTAGATGGACAGCTAAAAACGGCAAGAGATGTAGTTGTAGCATGTCTTTTAGGTGCAGAAGAGTTCAGCTTTTCAACATCTATGCTTGTAACTTTGGGATGTATAATGTGTAGAAACTGCCATAAAAACCAGTGTCCTGTAGGAATAGCTACCCAAAACTTGGATCTCCGAAAGAAATTTAAAGGTAAACCTGAATATTCTATAAATTACATGAAATTTTTAGCAAAAGAGATAAGAGAGTACATGGCTGATTTGGGATTTAGAAATATAAATGAAATGGTCGGAAGAATAGATAAATTAAAGAAAAAAACTGAAATTATAAGCATTAAGGCTGAAAAAATTGACTTCTCAAAAATTTTATACAAGCCGGATCTGCCAAGTAGAGTAAAAACCTATAAATCAGTAAATCAAAACCATAATCTAGACCAGTGTTTGGACAATAAATTAATTGAAAAGTCGAAATCCTTCTTTATTGACAGAAAAAAAGTAGAGGGAAGTTTTGAGATTAACAACACAAACAGATCTGTAGGGGCCTTACTAAGCAGCAAAATCATAAAATCCTTTCCTGGTGAAAAAATAAAGGAAGATACTTTAATATTTAAATTTTACGGCACAGCTGGACAAAGTTTTGGAACCTTTACAGTTTCAGGAGTTACACTAAAATTAGAGGGTGATGCCAACGATTTTGTGGCTAAAGGTTTGTCAGGAGGGAAAATAATAATAAAGAAACCTGAAAACAACGACTATGGGAAAAGCATAATTGCAGGTAATACCATACTATACGGAGCTACCGGTGGGGAAGTATATATAAATGGAGTAGTGGGAGAAAGATTTGCTGTTAGAAACAGTGGAGCTTTAGCAGTAGTAGAAGAAGTAGGAAACCACGGTTGCGAATATATGACAGCGGGAGTAGTTGTTATACTCGGGGATGTAGGTAAAAACTTTGCTGCTGGAATGAGTGGAGGTATTGCTTTAGTATTTGATAAGGAAGACAAATTAAAAAATCACTGCAACTCTGAATTAGTAAGCATAGAAAAATTAAACAAAATTGATTTAGAAAAACTAGTATTAATACTCAAAAAACATACAAAATATACAAAAAGCAATGTATCTCAAGAAATGTTAGATAACTGGGATAAATATTCTAAAGCCTTTAAAAAAGTAATACCAATAAAATATAAAAAAGCTTTAATAGAAAAAGATAGATATGAAAAAGTGTATAAAGTTTAACCGAATAAATTGACTTTTAGAGGCTTTTATGCTAACATTTTATTGATTGGATTAAAGTGAATAAAATAGTTAGGAGGGATAAGCTTACATTTATCTCTCTTTTTATAATTATGGAAATGTTTTCCTGAAATATATTTGAAAAATAGATAAAAAATATATATAATAATCACAATGTCAAAATATAAATTTAATAATTAACGAATCACCAATTAACTGACTAAAAACTAACAAACTGGCCAACTAACCAACTTAAAACTAAAGAAAAACTAAAAGTAACTAACAAATTGTTAAAATGTTACATATGCAATTGTAATAGTATGTTAATTAAGATATAATTATCAGGTAGAAAAAAGAATAGGAAAGTGTAGATATTGGATAAAGATAAAATAAAAATCATGCAGGGAATTGCATTGATCACCCAGATTGGAATTTCTATGATAGTACCCATAATCCTGGGCATATTTATAGGTAGATTTTTAGATAATTTAATAGGTACAAACAACATTTTTTTATTTTTATTTATAATCATCAGTGTAGGAGCAGCTTTCCTTAATTTATTTAAAGTTGGTCTTAGAGATCAGGATAAAAGGAAGTGAAGTAGTGAATCATTCAGTAGAACTAGTGGTATCAATAATTAAAAAAGCAATGATAATACTGGCAGTACTTATAATTATTTCCTTTTTCTTTTTAGATAAACCGATGACCTGGGCTTACGGATACATTTTTGGAGGTCTAATAGGAATTTTAAATTTCATACTATTAGCAAGAACCATAGAAAGAGCAGTAGAAATGCCTCCCCACAAAGCTCAAGGATATGCTACCGTTAACTACTTTATAAGGTTTTCAATAACAGGAGTAGTTATAATAGTTGCATTAAAAGCAGACTATATAAATGCTTTAGCAGCAATAGTCGGAATTGTATTAATTAAGTTAATAATCCTTGTCACAAACTTATTTAACGACAAGGAATATTATAAAAGAATATTCAACAGAAAGGGGGAAAATTGATGGATGGTGGCTTTGGCCCAACGGTCGTATTTGAAGTAGCCGGTATACAGGTAACGGAAACCGTTACGGTAACCTGGTTCATTATGGCTGTCTTAATTATTTTCTCAATATTAGTTACAAGGAATTTAAAGAAAGTACCCGGACCGGTTCAAAGTATAGTTGAAACGGTAGTTGAAGCGGTTAACAATCTTACAGCCCAAACTATGGGAGATGATAAGATGGGATTCGCTCCATATATGGGTACACTACTAATTTTTTTAGCAATTGCTAACCTTATAGGTCTATTAGGAATGAGACCCCCAACAGCAGATGTAAACACTACAATGAGCTTAGCAATTATAACCTTTGTATTAATTCACATTAACGGAGCAAGGAGTAAAGGAATAGGAGGATATTTAAAAAGTTTCGCTGAGCCTTTACCACCCTTACTACCTCTAAACATTATTGGTGAACTTGCAAACCCTATATCACTGGGCTTTCGTTTATTCGGTAATATAGTAGGAGGACTAGTTATTATGAGTCTTGTATACGGAGGTTTAGCAAGTATGAGTACAGCATTATTAGGACCGTCAGCACCACCTATACTAAGTGCTGGGGTACCAGCGGTTTTACATGTCTATTTTGATATGTTTTCCGGAGTATTACAGTCCTTTATATTTACTATGCTCACAATGGTTTACATAGCAATGGCTATGGACTAATCTAGAGAGGAGGAGCAATATTGGAAGTTAATTTTATAGTTAGATTTTTAAACTGGCTTGCTTCTTTCGAGCCTAAGGCGTTAGTCCTGGCAGCTTCGGCCTTAGGTACGGGACTGGCAATGATAGCAGGCATAGGTCCTGGAATAGGACAGGGATATGCCGCAGGTAAGGGTACTGAGATGGTAAGTAGAAGACCTAAGATACAAGCAAGTGTTATAAGGACTATGCTTTTAGGACAGGCAGTAGCAGAAACTACAGGAATTTACGCCTTGATTATAGCTTTAATACTTTTATTTGCAAACCCTTTGTTAAACTTACTTTAGAATAGAAGAAGAAATCAAATCAAATCAAAAATAAAAAACGATTAAATAGGAGGAAAAGATAATGGAACCAATCACTGGAAGAGCTTTAGTTTTAGCAGCATCAGCAATAGGAGCTGGATTAGCGATGATAGCGGGTATCGGTCCTGGTATAGGACAGGGATATGCAGCAGGTAAAGGAGCAGAAGGGGTAGGAAGACAGCCGGAGGCTCAGGGAGATGTTATAAGAACTATGCTTCTTGGAGCTGCAGTAGCAGAGACTACAGGTATCTACGGACTTATCATAGCACTTATACTTTTATTTGCAAATCCGTTGATAAATCTATTATAGAAATCAACCCTTAAGGTTGAAAAAATATGAAAAGGAGGCAGCTATATGCTTAAAGCAGGGCTTGTAGAATTTTCCTGGACTTTTGTTTTCCAGATAGTAAACACCCTAATTTTGTATTTGGTCCTTAAAAAATTCCTTTTCGTTCCTGTAACAGGATTTATACAGGGAAGGCAGGATGAGATTCAAAGTTCTTATGATGATGCTGAAAAAACAAATGAAGAAGCGAAAAAGCTTAAAAGCGAATACGAGAATATACTTGATAAAGTAGAAGAAGAAAAGCAGAAAATTCTCATAGCAGCTAAGAAAAAAGCTGACGAACAAGGCAGCGAGATCATCAAAGAATCAAAGGAACAAGCGTCAAGATTAATAGAAAAAGCGGAGCAAGAAATAGAAATTGAAAAGAAAAAAACGATTAACGACGTAAAAGATGATATATCTTCTATGGTTATAATGGCAGCCTCAAAAGTACTTGAAAATGAAGTTGATGAAAGCAGGAATAAGAAGCTTGTAGACGATTTTATTAAGGAAGTAGGAGAGTCAAAATGGCAGAATTAGTAGCTAAAATATACTCTCAAGCCCTATTTGAAGTTGGAAAAGAAGATAATAAACTTGACGGGTATTTAGAAGAAATAAAATTTATAGGTGATGTATGCACTGAATATAAGGATTTCTTCGAATTACTAAAGACTCCTAAAATAAGCATCAAGGAAAAGAAAGATGTTTTCGAGGAAACTTTTGAAGCTAAGATAAGTAAAGAAGTGAGCAACTTCTTAAAAATAATATTAGACAAAAGAAGAATAACAAGCATTTTTGAAATAATTAAGGAATATGAAAAACTAGTAGATGAATATAATGGAGTAGTTAAAGCCGATGCTTACACTACAATGCCATTAGACCAAGCAACGATTAATTCCTTAGAAGAAAAACTTAGTAAGGTTACAAATAAAAAAGTTGAGCTGACAAATAAAATCGATGAAACCTTGATAGGCGGAGTAAAAATAATTATTTGTGACAAGGTTATAGACGGTACTATTAAGAAAAAACTAAGCACCATCGAAAGCAGCTTAAAAAAATTAATAGTGTAAGATAGGGGTGACTAAAAAATTATGAGTTTAAGACCGGAAGAAATTAGTAAAATAATTAAAAAACAAATTAAAAAATATGAAGAAAACCTAGATGTTATAGATATAGGTACGGTTATTGAAGTTGGAGACGGTATAGCAAGAATTCATGGTCTTGAAAAATGCATGTCTGGTGAACTCCTTGATTTTGGTAATGATGTTTTTGGGATGGCTCTAAACTTAGAGGAAGACAACGTAGGTTGTGTTCTTTTAGGAAATGACGACCACATTAAAGAAGGAGACGAAGTAAAAAGGACTCAGAGAATAGTTGAAGTACCGGTAGGAGAGGCAATGCTCGGAAGAGTAGTAAATTCTTTAGGTATGGCTATAGATGGAAAAGGACCAATTGAGTCGGACAAATATAGGCCTGTAGAGCAAAAAGCATCTGGAGTTATTACAAGAAAATCAGTTACTGTTCCCCTTCAAACAGGAATCAAAGCTGTTGACTCTATGATTCCTATAGGAAGAGGACAAAGAGAACTTATCATTGGAGATAGACAGACTGGTAAGACTGCTATAGCAATAGACACAATACTAAACCAGCAGGATCAAGATGTAATATGTATATATGTAGCTATAGGTCAAAAAAGATCTACAGTTGCTAAGACCGTAGAAATATTTGAGAAGAACAATGCAATGGACTACACAATAGTAGTTTCTGCATCAGCTAGTGAAAAAGCGCCACTTCAATACCTTGCACCTTATGCAGGAGCAGCTATTGGAGAGGAATTTATGTACAATGGGAAAGACGTACTGGTAATATACGACGATTTATCAAAACATGCCGTGGCATATCGTGCCATGTCCCTACTACTTAGAAGGCCACCGGGAAGAGAAGCTTATCCTGGAGATGTTTTCTACCTTCACTCTAGACTGCTGGAAAGAGCGGCAAGACTAGATGATAAATACGGTGGAGGGTCAATGACTGCACTACCTATAATAGAGACTCAGGCGGGAGATATTTCAGCATATATACCTACAAACGTTATATCAATAACAGACGGTCAGATATTCTTAGAGACAGAGCTTTTCTTTTCAGGACATAGACCGGCAATCAATGCAGGATTATCAGTATCAAGAGTTGGAGGCTCGGCGCAGATTAAAGCTATGAAAAAAGTAGCCGGAACCCTAAAACTTGATCTGGCACAGTATAGAGAATTGGCTTCCTTTGCTCAGTTTGGTTCGGAACTTGATCCGGAGACAAAAGCAACTCTAGATCATGGTGAAAGATTGATGGAAGTTATTAAGCAGGCACAGTATAAACCTATAGAAGTAGAAAAGCAGGTTATACTTATTTATACAGCAAACAATCAATATCTTGAAGAGGTAGCAGTTGACGATATTAAAAAATATGAAGAAGGTCTTTTTAAGTTCATGGATGAAAACTATCCTGAAATAGGACTTGTTATAAAAGAAAGCGGAGAACTATCCGACGAAACAAAAGAAAAACTTAACAAAGCTTTAGATGAGTATACGAAAGACTTTGTAAAAAATAATAAAGACGAATAATAACAACTGACTAAAAGGTCAGGAGGTGATAACTTGGGCCAGAATATGAACGACATTAAAAGAAGAATTAAAAGTGTTACAAGTACTAAGCAGATAACAAAAGCTATGGAATTGGTTGCTACAGCAAAGCTGAAAAGAGCTAGAAAAAAACTCGAACAGTCTAAGCCTTACTACAATAAAATATACGAAAGTATAAGAGAAATAGTAGCTAATTCTAAAGGTATAAAACATGAATTTATAGAAAAAAGAGAAATAAAAAACAGCCTATACATAGTTCTTACTGGAGACAGAGGATTAGCTGGAGGATACAACTCCAATGTATGTAAATTGGCTGAAAATACGATAAAGGATAAATCCAAAGCAAAACTAATATGCATTGGATCAAAGGGTAAAACCTACTTTGCAAAACGAGGATTTAATATAGCTTATGAAATGACGGGAGTATCTGAAACTCCTGAACTGGTAAATGCTCAAGTTGTTGGGGAAAAAGCTGTAGAAATGTATAAAGCTGGAGAAATAGACGAAGTTAAACTAGTATTTACTGAATTTGTAAGTACAATTAACTACAAACCGATGGTATTGGATTTACTTCCTTTAGCTCTTGAAGATAAAGAAGAAGAGGATAAAAAAGCTGAAGATGTCATAATCTTTAGATACGAACCATCACCGGAATCAGTACTAAACTATCTAATACCTAAGTATATAGCCAGTGTAATATACGGAGCTACAATAGAAGCCTCAGCCAGCGAGCAGGGCTCTAGAAGAGTTGCTATGGAAAATGCTACTGATAATGCAGAAGATATGATAGATGAGTTAGATTTAATGTACAACAGAGCAAGACAGGCTTCAATCACTCAGGAAATAACTGAGATTGTTTCAGGAGCAGATGCTCTTGAATAAAATCGAAAGGATGTGAGAATTATATGGCAGACCTAAACAAAGGAAGAATTAAACAGGTAATAGGACCGGTTGTAGATATAGAATTTAGTGAAGACAACCTTCCGGAACTATTAAATGCAATAGAAATAAAAATGGATGACAAAACTATAGTTGTAGAAGTTGCTCAACACACTGGGGACAACACGGTTAGATGTATCTCTATGGACTCAACAGATGGATTTGTAAGAGGAATGGAAGCTGTTGATACAGGAGAACCTATATCAGTTCCAGTTGGCGAAGTAACCCTAGGTAGAATGTACAATGTGCTTGGAGAACCTATAGATGGAAAAGAATTAGGAGAAGTAAAACAGAGAGCTCCTATACACAGAGAGGCACCAAAATACGAAGATCAGAGTACAAGTACAGAAATATTTGAAACAGGAATAAAAGTAGTAGACCTTATCTGTCCATATTCTAAAGGTGGGAAGATAGGACTTTTTGGAGGAGCAGGAGTTGGTAAAACCGTACTTATACAGGAGCTAATCCATAATATAGCTAAAGAACACGGTGGACTTTCTGTTTTTGCAGGAGTTGGAGAAAGAACGAGAGAAGGAAACGATCTTTACTATGAAATGATGGATTCAGGAGTTTTAGATAAAACTGCCCTAGTTTTTGGTCAAATGAACGAGCCACCGGGAGCAAGAATGAGAGTTGGACTATCAGGCCTTACTATGGCGGAGCACTTTAGAGATGAAGAAGGACAGGACGTACTTCTGTTTATAGATAATATATTTAGATTTACTCAGGCTGGATCTGAGGTTTCTGCCCTACTAGGTAGAATGCCGTCAGCCGTTGGTTATCAGCCTACTTTAGCAACAGAGATGGGACAGTTACAGGAAAGAATTACATCTACTAAAAAAGGTTCTATAACATCAGTGCAGGCTGTATATGTACCAGCCGATGACTTGACAGACCCGGCACCGGCAACAACTTTTGCACACTTAGATGCAACTACGGTTCTTTCAAGGAAGATATCAGAGATGGGTATTTACCCTGCTGTGGATCCACTGGATTCTTCTTCTAGGATACTTGATCCCCAAATTATTGGTGATGAACACTATAATGTAGCAAGACAGGTACAGGAAACTCTTCAAAGATACAACGAACTTCTTGATATTATTGCTATCTTAGGTATGGATGAACTATCCGACGAAGATAAAATAGTAGTTACAAGAGCAAGAAGAATTCAGAGATTTTTATCTCAACCTTTCCATGTTGCTGAGCAGTTTACTGGTACTCCTGGAACTTACGTTCCTATTAAAGAAACCATCAGAGGATTTAAGGAAATTCTTGAAGGTAAACACGACGATTTACCTGAACAGGCATTCCTCCTTGTAGGTACAATAGATGAAGCAATTAAAAAAGCACAAGGAATAAAGAAAGAAGGAAAAGCTTAAATGTTCCTAGGAGATTTAGGAAGAGAGGTGTAGTTTATGAATAAAGTTAAGCTGCAGATACTAACTCCGGAAAAAAATTTCTTTGAAGGAGAAGTTCAACTTGTAGTAGTGAAGGGTGTAGAAGGATCTATGGGAATCATGTACGACCACGAACCTTTTGTGACCCCTTTAGGTATAGGACCTATAAAAATACTTCAGGATAACCAAATAAAACATGCAGCCATTTCTCAAGGCTATGTAGAAGTTATGGAAGAAGAAATAGTAATACTTGCAGACACTGCAGAATGGCCGGAAGATATAGATATCAATAGAGCTGAAGAAGCTAAGAAAAGAGCAGAAAAAAGACTAAGCAAAAAAGAAAACCGCGTCGAACTACTAAAAGCGGAAATAGCTTTAAAGAAAGCTATCAACCGTATTAATGTAGCAAAGATGCCGGCAAACCACAAATAAATAAAAATCGAACTTAACAGATTTATTAAATCTACAAGTTCGATTTTTTTATTTTAATTTATTTATTTTTAAGACCTAATATTTCTCTAGCTTCATCAGGAGTTGCAATTTCTCTACCTAATTCCATTGCAATTCTGACTACTTTCTCTACAAGTTCGCCGTTGGATTTTGCTAAAACTCCTTTAGACAAATATACATTATCTTCAAAACCTACCCTTACATTGCCGCCCATTGCCATACCTATCATTGCCATAGGTATTTGATGTCTTCCCATTCCAGCTACTGTCCAGGTTGAACCTTCAGGAATACTATCTACCATAAAAGCTAAATCCCTAGCCGTTGCCGACATCTGAACACCTAAAACAAAGTCAAAATGCATAGGCTTATCTATAAAACCCTGCTTCTGGAATTTGATTGCATAATCTATCATACCCTTATCGAATACTTCAATTTCAGGTTTAACTCCTCTTTCCTTTAATATACGACCAAAATTTTTAATAGTGTTTTCAGTATTAATGAAAATTTCATCTCCACCAAAATTTAAAGTTCCGCAGTCTAAAGTGGCCATTTCAGGACCTAATTCAGTAGGCTGAAGTCTTTCTTCGTCAGTCATACCAACAGCTCCACCGGTGGAAGGTTGAATAATAACATCAGGACATCTTTTTTTAATTTCATCCATACAGGCTTTAAATCTTGCTTTATCCTGAGTAGGAGTTCCGTCATCTTCTCTTACATGAAGGTGGATTATACTGGCTCCAGCCCTATAAGCCGACTCAGCTTCTCTACCTATTTCTTCTACAGTGTAAGGTACTGCCGGGTTGTGTTCTTTAGTAACCTCTGCTCCGCATATTGCTGCTGTGATTATTAGTTTTTCCATATTTAATACCTCCTTAAATTCTTTGCCAATTTAATTATATATTAAATGAATTCTTATTACAATATTACCTGAGACAAGTTTGTTAAAAATTTATAATACTTAAAGCTTCTTATATTTGATATATGGGTTGGTTATAGTTTATAATATTATAAGAATAATAATTGGAGACATAAAATGATAGAATGTGGAGTAAAAAACTTAAAAAAATATTTTGGTGCAGATTTAATATTTGAAAATATAACCTTAGATATAAAACAGGGTGAGAAAATTGGCGTCGTAGGAAAAAACGGTGTCGGTAAAACCACCCTTATGAAAATAATTGTAAATGAAGAATACCAAGATGATGGAGATATATACATAAGAAGTGGTTCAAGAGTAGGATACCTAGAGCAAATTCCCGACTATGACGACTCTATAAATGGCATGGATATACTCTATTTAGCCTTTACCCATCTTTATAAAATAAAAGATGAAATGAAAGAATTAGAAGAGAGATTAAAAAATGCTAAAGAAGAAAATCACGAAAGACTTATTAAACTCTACGGCAAACTAGAAGAGAAATACGAACTAAAAGGCGGATACCAAATAGATGAAAAACTTAGCAAGGTTATTGGAGGCCTGGGAATACAAGAACTTGTTAAAAGAAGGTTTAATACCTTAAGCGGAGGAGAAAAGACTAAGATAATCTTAGGCAAAGTTCTTTTGGAAGAACCAGATATACTTTTACTGGATGAACCAACCAACCATCTGGACATGAGTTCCGTGGAATGGCTTCAAACCTACCTTTCGGAATATAAAGGTTCTGTAATGCTAATTTCCCATGATAGATATTTCCTTGACAGTATAGCTGAAAAAATCATAGAAATTACACCAAATGAAGCTCAGATGTACTACGGCAACTACTCCTACTATGTAGTTGAAAGGGAGAGGAGATTTTTAGAAACCTACAAGCATTATAAAAACCAGCAGAGAAAGATAAATGCCATGGAAGATCAGATAAAAAGATACAGGATATGGGGTAAGAGTAGAGACAGCGATAAGATGTACAAAAGAGCAAAAGAACTGGAAAAACGCTTGGAAAAAATGGATAGACTGGAAAGACCAAAATTAAATTCTAGAAAAATACGTTTAAATACAGAAGGAGTTAACCGGTCAGGATTTAAAGTAGTAACCTTAGAAAATATAAGCAAAAGTTATAATAAGAAATTATTTCAAAATATAAATATTGAAATATACTACGGTGACTCTGTAGGATTGATTGGAGATAACGGTACGGGAAAAACCACTCTTCTACGGATAATAGAAGGTAGTGAGAATCCAGATAAGGGAGAAATAAAATTAGGCTCAAGAGTTAAAGTTGGATATCTAAGACAAGAAGAAGAATTTAAAAATACTAGCATGAATTTAGTGGAGTACTACCATAGAGAGTTGGATATTACCCTAAGTGAAGCTAGAAACCAACTTGCAAAAGTTCTTTTTACAGGAGATGATGTATTTAAAACCTTAGATGTATTATCAGGAGGAGAAAAAACCAGGCTTAAACTTGGTATACTTCTATACCGTAAGGTAAACCTCCTTATACTAGATGAACCTACCAACCACTTAGATATTGATTCTAGAGAAATTCTAGAAGAAACCTTAACAGAATTCGATGGGACTATTCTATTTGTTTCCCACGACAGGTATTTCATAAACAAACTTGCCGATAGGATTGTGGAGATAGAGGATAAAAAAATCAGAAATTACAACGGGGATTACGATTACTACAAGATGAAAAAAGCTGAAATCCTTGAAATGGAAGCAGAAAGAAAAAAAAGAGAAAAAGAAGAAGCTCTTAAAAACAGTAGTAAAGAAAAAGAAGAAAAAAAATCAAATGATAAGCTTTCAAAAAACCAGAGAAGAATATTATCAAAAGAAAAAGAAGATGTAGAGAAAAAAATTGAAAATATAGAAAAGGTAATTGAAGAAATAGAATTAAGCATGAATGAAAACAAAAGAGACGGTCAAAAATTAAAGGAACTTTATCTAGAAAAAGAAGAATATCAAAATAAGATAGGAGATCTTATGGAACGATGGGAAGAATTAATAATACTACTAGGAGATGAATAATATGAAAATAGGTCAAATACAGATGAAAGTACATCCTGATAAGGAGAAAAACATAACAGAGGTAGAAAAATATCTTAAAAAAATGGAGGGTGAAAACCCGGATGTAGTCGTATTGCCGGAAATGTTCAACTGTCCTTACGACAAGTCCTTATTTGAAGAGTATTCAGAAAAAGAAGGTGGAGATACCTGGAAAAGCCTTTCAAGTCTTGCTAAAAAGTACAGCATATACTTATTTGCCGGATCTATACCGGAAAAAGTTGAAACTGGAGAAGTTTACAATACCTCGTATGTTTTTGATAGAAATGGAAAACAAATTGGTAAACACAGAAAGGTTCACCTCTTTGACATCGATATAGAAGGCGGGCAGACTTTCATAGAATCTGAAACTCTTACACCGGGAAATGATTTGACTGTAGTAGAGACGGAATTTGGGAAAATTGGACTTATGATATGCTATGACATTAGATTTCCAGAGTGGTCTAGACTTATGTCTCTTAGAGGTGCAGAAGTGATAATAGTACCGGGAGCTTTTAATATGACTACTGGACCAGCCCACTGGGAGATATCTTTTAGGGTAAGAGCTCTAGACAACCAGGTTTTTACAGTTGGAACTGCACCGGCTCAAGATAAGGAAGCTTCATATACATCCTACGGCAACACCATTCTAGTATCACCTTGGGGTAAAGTTATTGATAGGATGGGTTATGAAGAAGGATATATAATTAATGACATCGATTTAGAAGAAGTTAAGAAAATAAGAAACCAGCTACCCCTTTTAAAACACAGAAGAACAGATCTATACGATATTACAGGGAAAAAGTAAATTTAATGAATATATTGAAGTTCAAAGGGTATATATTATAAAGAGTTTGATTAAAACTTTTTTTATAAAGTAAATATAAATTTTAGGAGGATAATAATGTTATCAGAAAAACTATTAAACGAACTGAACAAACAGATTAAATATGAGTTAGAATCAGCACACTACTATGTGGCTATGGAAGCTTACTTTGATTCAAATGATTTACCTGGATTTGCAAACTTCTTTAAGGTGCAGGCTGAAGAAGAAAGATTCCACGCTCAGAAATTCTACGACTTCGTATACGAAATGGACGGAGATGTTGAATTAACACCATTAGAGTTAGTTGGAAAAGATTTTGATTCTTGTGTAGATGTATTTAAGAAAGCTTTAGAACACGAAAAATTTGTGACTAGCAGAATATATGAATTAATGGAAATAGCTGAAGAAGAAAAAGAATATGCAACGAAAAGCATGCTTCAGTGGTTTGTAGACGAACAAGTTGAAGAAGAAAATACTATGAAGGATATGATAGTTAAGCTTGAAAGAGTAGAAAAGAGCCCTAACGGCCTTTACATGCTTGATAAAGAACTTGCAGGAAGAACCTTTACTCCTGAAGCAGAATAATTAGCAAATAAATTTGAATATAATTAATATTTAATTAAAAGCTTAGATTTGCAAGAATCTAAGCTTTTTTTATGGTATAATTTGACATATAATTAATAAAGAATTATAATTACCTAAGGAGGGATTCAATGAATGTTGAAATATTAGTAGATAGTGCAAGTGATTTACCGAAAGAAATTATAGAAAAATATAAATTAGATCCTATAGCAATTCCTGTAATATTGGAAGAAGAAACTTTTTTTGACGGGAAGACCATTACTCCGGAAAAATTGTTCGAAGATATGAAAAAGGGAGTAGTATACAAGACATCTCAGGTACCACCAAATCAGTATTTAGAAAGATTTAGACAGTTAGATGAAAATAAACAATACTTATATGTCTGTTTTTCATCCGGGCTTACTAAAATGTTCGAAACCAGTAATATAGCCCTTGAAATGATAAAAGAAGAAAAAGACTTAGATTTAGTTATAATTGATACAAAATGTGCTTCCATGGGTTACGGACTTGTCGCTTTAGAAGCTTTAAAAGCAGCTGAAGAAGGTAAGACAAGGGAAGAAATAATAGATATAGTTAAAGATAAGGCAGATAAAATGCAGCATGTTTTTACCGTAGATAATCTAGATTACTTATTCAGAGGTGGTAGGCTAAATAAAAGTTCAGCTGTTATAGGAAATATGCTAAGCATTAAGCCGGTACTTCAGGTTGATGATGAAGGAAAACTCTACTCTTATAAAAAAGTTAGAGGAAATAAAAAGTTATTTGTAGAAATTATTGAAACTATAAAAGAAAATCAGATAGATATAGAAAATCAAACTGTAGGTATCACTCATGCATCTGACATGGAAAAAGTAGAAAAAATAGAAGAATTAATGATGGAAGAGCTAGGGGTAAAAAGTTTCATGGTGAGCAGCATGGGTTGTGCTATCGGTGCTCACACAGGTCCGGGAGCTATTTCAATATTTTTTCTAGGTAAAAAGATGGGAAGATTTGAAGAATAAGAGGTGTTTGGATTGAGAAAATTCTTAAGAATAACTTCAAGAATTTTATTTGTACTGGTATTTGCTTTTTTTGCCACCTTTTTTGTTGGAGAAGGATTATTAAGTGGAGAATTAAAAGAAACTGGAATGCCTATGGAATTATTAATTATGGTAATAAGTTTCTTGATAATGCTTATAGGGTTTATTACATCATTTAAAAGTGCAAAATTTGGTGGAATCCTGGTATTTGCGGGAGGTATATTTAACGCAGCTTACATGATAATAAGAGGAGGACTATCAGATATTGATGCAGCTTTGATTTTTGGATTGCCCTTTATTATTATAGGCTTGTTAATTATAACTACCGAAAAAAAAGAAGGATTTAGATTTTAAAAAAGGATGCTGATTTCAGCATCCTCTACTTATTCTATAGTTTATTAAACCTTTCCAGCAGAACCAAACATAATCATCTTTTCTTTGATAGTTTCTTTCATTGCATCCCTAGCTGGAGTTATAATTTTTCTAGGATCGTAAGCATCACTTTTACCTACAAAATCTCTTACAGCTGCGCTAAAGGAGAGTCTAATATCTGTGTCAATATTTATTTTATTTACTCCCAAGGATACAGCCTTTCTAATACTAGCTTCAGGAACTCCCGAAGAACCGTGAAGTACTATTGGCATATCTAATTTCTTTTTAATTAACTCAAGTCTATCAAAGTCTAATTTTGGCTCACCTTTGTAAGGACCGTGAGCAGTTCCAATCGCAATAGCTAAAGAGTCAACTCCCGTTTCATTTACCAACTTTGCTGCCTCATCAGGATCTGTGAAAGTAGCTTCTCTTTCCGACACGGTAACATCATCTTCCGTGCCACCGATTTTTCCTATTTCCGCCTCTACAGAAACCCCTACGGCATGAGCAATTTCACATACCTTTTTAGTAGTATCTATATTTCCTTGAAGAGGAAGTTTTGAAGCATCTATCATTACAGAAGTAAATCCGTGTCTTAAACAAAGCATAATCTGTTTAAAATCCGTACCGTGGTCTAAATGAAGAGCTACCGGTATATCTGTATCTTCTGCTAGAGCCTTTACCATAGCTGAAATCATCTTCACCCCGGCATATTTTAAGCCCCCTTGACTTGCTTGAATAATTACTGGAGATCTTGTTTCTTCTGCAGCAGCTATTATAGCCTGGCACTGTTCCATAGTGTTTACATTAAAAGCGCCTACTGCATAACCTCCCTCGTGAGCCTTATCAAGCAGTTCTTTTCCAGTTACTAACATATAATTACCTCCTATTTTTATAAAAAACGAATCTTTACTTTTATAAAATAATTATATTATAATATAATTTAAAATACAATCTTATTTGAATTTTAAAGAAATTTAGCCCATTTGATTGACTGAACTGGAAGTAAATGATATGATTAATTTACCTATCGAAAAAGCTTACCTAAAACAATCCTTATTTTAGAAAATCCAACTTTTTAAACTTAAACAGGGATATTTCTGTGGATTTTTTATGTTCAAAAAACACTGGAGGTATAGATTTGAATATTAACGAATTATCAAATATGAAACTGTCGGAACTTAGAGAACTGGCAAAGAAAAAAGACATTAAAAACATTAGCAAATATAAAAAAGCTGAATTAATAGATGAAATAATTGACAAATTAGAAAACATCAAAACTGAAGAAAAGGAAAAGCATAAAAAAGATCTTCCCGATAGACTATCAGAAGAAATAGACAACAGTGAAAATATCGACCAAGTATCGGGAATTTTAGAAACCCATCCCGACGGATACGGTTTTTTAAGAAGACACAACTACCTCACTTCCGATGATGATGTATATATTTCACCTTCTCAGATAAGAAGGTTCAGCATGAGGACTGGAGACAAAATCAGTGGTATTACTAGACCACCGAAGCAGGGAGAGAAATACAAAGCCCTTTTATACGTTAAAAAGGTAAACGACGAAGACCCTGAAAGTGCAAGAAAAAGACCTAATTTCGACACCTTAACACCTATATTTCCAGAAGAAAGAATAAAGATGGAAAGATCTAGAAGACAGTTAGCTACTAGAATAATAGACATGATTGCTCCTATAGGAAAAGGGCAAAGAGGTATGATAGTTGCACCGCCAAAGGCAGGAAAAACTACCCTCCTAAAGAGCATAGCCAACAGTATATCTAAGAATTCACCGGAACTTGAAGTAATCATACTACTTATAGATGAGAGACCGGAAGAGGTAACTGATATGCAAAGGTCTGTAAAAGGGGAAGTAGTTTACTCAACCTTTGACGAACAGCCAAAGCACCATATAAAGGTAGCTGAGATGGTTTTAGAGCGAGCAAAGAGACTTGTAGAACACGGTAAAGATGTAGTAATACTTATGGATTCTATTACCAGATTGGCAAGGGCTTACAACCTTACCATACCACCTACAGGAAGAACATTATCCGGTGGATTAGATCCTGGAGCTCTACACAATCCAAAGAGGTTCTTTGGAGCAGCAAGAAATATTGAATTCGGTGGAAGTCTGACTATTTTAGCTACAGCTTTAGTAGAGACGGGAAGCAGAATGGACGATGTTATATTTGAAGAATTCAAAGGTACCGGTAACATGGAAGTCCACTTGGATAGAAAACTATCAGAAAAACGAGTTTTCCCGGCAATAGACATAAACAAATCAGGAACCAGAAGGGAAGATTTACTACTAGACCAGTACGAACTTCAAACTATTTGGGCTTTAAGAAAAGCTTTAAGCAGTTATCCAATAGATTTTGTCACAGAAAAGCTTATAGACGGCTTGGCTACAACGAAAACCAACGCAGAATTCATCCAAAATGTGGATAAATTCATGGATTTACCAAAAAACAACGGTAGAAATTAAAAAAACATTGAAATGTTTTTGATACTGTGCTATAATTTTTTAGTGCTTAGAAGATAATGTAATTATTATAGATATCATTGAAGGAAAGAGGTGAAAGGCATGAAAAAAGATATACAACCAGAATACAAAAAAGTTCAGGTGACGTGTGCTTGTGGCAATACATTCGAAACAGGATCAGTTACAGATAAAGATGAAATAAAAGTGGAGATTTGTTCAGAATGCCATCCTTTCTTTACTGGAAAACAAAAGCTTGTTGATAAAGGCGGAAGAGTTGACAAGTTTAAGAAAAAATACAAAATCGATTAATTTTCGAAAAGAAAACTTGAATTTTAAAAAGCAAGAATTTCAGCTGTTAAGCTGAAATTCTTTTTTTGTATTAACACAAGGGGACAGTCCCCCTGTGTTTTTGTTGAGGAATCTTTTGGATTTGTCATTCAGAACGAATGTGAAGAATCTTTTTTTTCAAGACATTTCGACCTTGCTCAATATGACCAAAAATAAAGAAGCTAGAATAATTTTATTCTAACTTCTTATTTACCATTATTGAACCATCGTTTCACATTCGTTCAACTATTGTTCTACTACTGCTTAACTATCGCTTGGCTATCGTTAAACCATTGTTAAATTACAGTCCTAGTAACCTTGTAGGCAAGAATTGAGACCTTTCTCTAACCTGCATCAAGTGTTTCTTTTCTTCTTTTAAAATAGCCTTCATTTCCTTCTTAGCAACATCTGGATACATATGCATCATTTGAGTAACAAATAACACTGTATCTCTTTCCATTTGCTCAGCCATTCTCAAAGCATCACCGTATTTTTTCTTTTTATCACCTTCATGCTTTTCAGTGACAGCAGTCTTAACTAGTAGTTCAGCATATTCTGCTTCTTCATCGTCGAATTCAGCTTCAAGTCCGTCTCCGTGTTTCTTTAAAAGTTTTGTGTACATTTCCTTGTGTTTTCCTTCTTCTTCAGCCATTCTTTTAAATAAAGCTTTGGCTTTTTCGTCAGGGGCGTTTTCTGCAAGTTCAGCATAATGTTCTTGTGCTTCTTCTTCCATTGTTACGAAAATATTTAGAAATGATTTTCCGTCAAATGTTTTCATATAATACCCTCCTAAAATAAATATATATAAATAATCTTACATACATATTTTACCTTATTTCAGAAGTTTTATTCATTTTTTTACAATTTAAGAAAAAATTAAGATATTAGGCGTATAGTATAAATATAAAATGGTACGGAGGTATGAATATGAGCAAAATAAAAAGCAAAAAGAAGCTGGCAGTAATTCTTATTATAATTTCAGCTTTAGCGATATTTGGATTCATTCAATTTAGAAGAGCAAATCAACAAAATATTTTAGAAACTCAGATAAATCAGGTTGAGTATACAGTAGAAAAAGGAAGCATAAAAAAATCTATTACAGGAAGTGGAAGTGTAAAATCTTCAGACAGCAGGACAATCCTTTCAGAGATGGAAGGTATTATAGAAGAAATTTATGTGGAAGAAGGTCAGGAAGTTAATGAAGATGAAATTCTTGCTCTATATGAAATTGAAAGCGATACATCAGAAGAATTAAATCTCGAAACACAAAAATTCAACCTACTAAAAGCACAAAACAACCTTAAGGAACTTTATGAAAAACAAAATGACTTAGAAATATATTCAGAATTTTCTGGAGTAGTAACCTTACTAGTTGAAGAAGGAGATGAAGTAAGTCAAAATATGAAAATTGGAGAACTTAAGGAAACCGGTGTTATAAGCTTTCAATCATACTTTACTAAAAATCAAATAGAAACTATGGATATCGGTGATGAAGCCGATGTTTTTATAAACTCTTCTCTAATAAACCTAAAAGGAGAAATTACTCAAATTGATAAAACACCTGTACCTACTGGGAGTAATTCAATAGGGTATTTAGTTGAGGGTAAAATTAACTATGATGGAACTTTAGAAAAAGGGTCAGATATAAAGGTAAGTGTATCAACAGATTCAGCTTACTTTACATCCCCATATACAGGGGAAATACTAGCTAATTCTATAATAGAACTAAAATCTCCATATATGGGTGAGGTTAAAAACATTAACGTGAAAAATGGAGAAAAGGTAGATGAAGGACAGTTAATTTTAAATATAAAAAGTGATGAATTAGAAATGGAAATATCACAGCAGCTATTAAATGTTGAAAAAAATAGACTTGAACTGGAAAACCTAACTGAAGAAAACTCAACAGTTACATCTCCTATTAAAGGAACCATACTTACAGTTTCAACTGATGAACAGGGATATATAGAAAAAGGAAAGCAGCTTTTCCAAATAGCTGATCTAGAAAACATGGAAGTTGTTATAAGTGTAGATGAATTAGATATTTTAAATGTTTCAAAAGGTCAGGAAGTATATATTGAAAGTGATGTTTTTGAAGGTGAGAGTTTTAAAGGAAAGGTAAAATCCATATCTTTAGAAGGAAGCAATCAAAGCGGCGTTACCACTTACGATGTAACAGTATCCTTAGAAGATAGAAAACAGCTTATGTCTGGAATGAATGTAGATGTAGAAATATTGATCGAAGAAAAAGAAGACACTCTGATAATACCTATAGAATCAGTAACAAAGGTAGGTAATAAATATGTAGCAAGCACTAAAGATTCAGAAGGAAACTTAAAGTCAACACCTATAGAGGTAGGTATAACAACTGACAATTATATTGAAGTTCTTTCCGGTCTTAAAGAAGGAGATACAATCTATTATAATACTGAAGCAGGAGCAGAATTTCCTGGAGGAGTTATGATGCCCGGCATGGGTTTAGGAGGAGGCCAGGGTCAGGGAAGAAGTCCTGATGGAGGTAGTAGAGAATGATTAAGTTAGATAGAATTACTAAGACCTACCAAATGGGTGAAATAGATTTACAGGTATTGAAAGGAATAGATTTAGATATAAGACAGGGGGACTTTGTATCCATAGTAGGACCCTCAGGTTCCGGGAAATCAACTCTTATGAATATCATAGGGTGTCTAGATACGCCAACCACTGGTGAGTACTATCTAGATGGTAGAGAAATATCCAACTACAAAGGAAATGAACTGGCGAAAATCAGAAATGAAAAAATAGGCTTTATTTTCCAAAAATTCAACCTTTTGCCTAGACTTACAGCTTTTGAAAATGTAGAACTCCCTCTTATATACAGAGGAGAAAAAAGCAGTTTAAGAAAAGAAAAAGTAGAAGAAGCTTTGATAAGCGTGGGGTTAAAAGATCGGATGAGACACAATCCTACGGAACTTTCAGGAGGACAGCAGCAGAGAGTTGCTATTGCTAGAGCTCTGGTAGGTAGTCCGCCTATTCTCCTTGCAGATGAACCTACAGGAAATCTAGATACAAAATCTGGAAGTGAAGTTTTAAGTATAATTGAAAGACTAAATGATGAAGGGAAAACAATAATCGTTATTACCCACGATTTAGAAGTTGCAAAGGTTTCAAAAGAAAAGATAACCATTCGAGATGGATTGATTACCGAAGGAGGCAGATGATTATGCATATGAGTATAAAGAATACCTTAAAAATGGCCTTCAAATCAATTCTGTCAAATAAAATGAGGACCTTCCTTACAATGTTGGGGATAATTATAGGAGTGTTTTCCGTAATAGTAATGGTGTCCATAGGTCAGGGAGCAACAGCACAAGTTACGGAAAGTGTTCAAGGGATGGGATCAAACCTTCTTACTCTAAATATTAGGGACAGAAGTACAAAATTTGACAAGGATAACTTAGAGGATATTGAGAAATTAATAGGTATAGATTTAGCATCTCCAAATGTATCTTTAAATGGAACTATAAAATACGGTCTCGACTCTCAGGAGTCCATGGCTATATCTGGCGTAGACGAAGATTATAAAGAAATCCAAGGACAAACAGTAGAATTCGGAAGATTTATATCTCCGATAGATGTAGATTATAGAAATAAAGTCGCTGTGATAGGTTACGAAACCTGGGAAAATCTATTTGCAGGACTAAATCCCCTCCAGGAAGAAATCTCAATAAATGGAGAAAAGTATAAAGTAGTTGGAGTATTATCAGAAAAAGAAAGTACACTTATGGGAAGCAGTAATGATATTATAATCATTCCATACACAACTGCTATGAGACAGTTTAGGACAAATACAATCAACACCCTTACTATCCAGGGAGAAAGTCCTGAACTTGTCGATACAGCTCTTGAAAATTTAGAAAAATATCTCCTTGAAATATACGAAGATGAAGATTCCTACAATATATTTAATCAGGAAGAACTCCTATCTACATTAGATGAAATTACAGGAACCCTAACCCTTATGCTTGCAGGTATAGCCGGCATATCCCTTCTAGTAGGAGGTATAGGGATAATGAACATAATGCTTGTAACAGTATCGGAAAGAACTAGAGAGATAGGGATAAGGAAAGCTATTGGTGCAAGAAGGTCAAATATACTTGCTCAATTCCTTATAGAATCTTCAGTAATTAGTTCTGTAGGAGGCATAGTTGGGATAATTTTAGGTATGTTTGTAAATAAAATACTCAGTACATCCTTAGGTATTAGCACTGTAGTAAATATTCAGGTAATACTAATAGCCTTTGGATTTTCTCTAATAGTTGGAATCTTCTTTGGTATATATCCGGCAAACAAAGCATCAAAACTAAAGCCGGTAGATGCATTGAGGTACGAGTAAAATAGATATTAATTCCCCCTATAAGGAGGCTGTTCTTGAGAGCAGCTTCTTTTATATTTTTATAAATAAAAGCAGTTTTGTATTGAATCCAAGGACTAAATTATAAAAAAATAAAAAAACAGATATTACTTCTTGCATAAGTAAAAAACATATGTTAACATTATTCATATAAATATTATAAAAATACTATGAATTAAGGTGATTGATATAAAAATATCTACAAAAGGAATTTATGGAATTATAGCCATAATGGATGTATACATATATTCAGAAAACAAACCAGTCAATATTAAAAGCATAGCAGAAAGACAAGATATTTCTAATAAATATTTAGAACAAATATTTAGAGAATTAAAGAAAGCAAAACTTGTAAAGAGTAAAAGAGGAGCATATGGAGGATATATATTAGCAAAGCCAGCAAAAGAAATAAATGTAAAAGAAGTCTTAGATATATTGGAAGGTTCCTTATCACCGGTAGAGTGTGTTGAATTTGATTCTGAGAGTAAGTGCAACTTATATGAAAAATGTGTAACTAAAATATTATGGAAGAAAATACTAGATGACCTAAATACATTTACTAAATCAGTCAGTTTATTCA
>Ga0182234_10013_pt1 | contig 125410 bp, 127 predicted proteins | sample hydfratesGB_TM_A_FD_145595 | JGI IMG/M metagenome (GOLD analysis project Ga0182234, IMG submission 145595) | Subsurface microbial communities from deep shales in Ohio, USA - hydraulic fracturing test GB_TM_A | ecosystem: Environmental > Aquatic > Deep subsurface > Shale gas/oil reservoir >...
AGAGAAGAAAGTTCGAAAAATATGCAGCAGAACACAAACTGCCAGAAGTTAAATTAAGAGTTGCCATAGAAGCAGGAGTAACAGATGGCTGGTACAGGCTTGTTGGCAGAGATGGCCTGGTTATCGGACTTGATCGCTTTGGTTTAAGCGGCAAAGGTCAGGAAGTAGGAGAAGAATTAGGTTTTAAGGCAGAAAAAGTTGCAGCCAAGATTGAAGCTGCTTTAGAATAAATCTAATCTGCTTTTAAAAAAATATATTAAATCGGGATTAAAAATGATAAAATCCGTCCAGCATCGATCAGTTTAATGATCAGTTGGACGGATTTTTATTCTTTTAGCTCTATTTTGATTTTAAAAAGTATTTAAAATTTATTAAATATAGTACCAGTTTGCCAGAGCAATGATTGCTCCCAGCAGAACACCTGCAAATACTTCAAATGGTGTATGGCCGATTAATTCTTTTAAATCTTCTTTGATTAACTGTTTATCATTAGCAAAACTTTTATCTTCAAGATGTTTAATCAGATTATTTAAAACATTAGCCTGCTGTCCTACAGCACGACGAACACCGCTGGCATCGTAGGTGACAATCAAAGAAAAAACAGTCACTATTGCAAATAAGTCAGAACTAAATCCATATTTTAATCCAACTGTGATTGCCAGAGAAGAAACAAAAGATGAGTGAGAACTGGGCATTCCTCCAGAAGTAAAAAAAGTATAAAAATTCATTGGCCTGATAAAAAATATTTTTAAAAATTGAGCTGCAAAAAGTGAAAATAAAGAAACCTCCAGTAATGACATATAATCTCCCCCATATATTTGGATATTATTTTTTGTTCTTTTTCTTCTTTTTGTGTATAATAATAATAGTGCTTTAATATATTTTAACTTATATTTGCTATTTAATGCAAATAAAGGACTGGAGGAAATTATGGACCCATTTAAATATATAAATTCATTATCATTATTTGGAACAGAATCCGGTTATAATCCCGGTCTGGATAGGATAAAAAGTTTACTTGATTATTTAGGTAATCCCCATCAGAATCTAAATATAATTCATATTGCAGGAACCAATGGTAAAGGTTCAACTGCAGCTATTTTAGAAAGAATTTACAGAGAAGCAGGGTATAAAACTGCACTCTATAGTTCTCCTCATTTTTTTCATTTTAATGAAAGGATAAAAATTAAAGGGAAGGCCTGTTCAACTTATGAACTGGCCGAGATTATTAGTGAAGTAAAGAAAGCTGCAGAAAAGTTGAAAAAAGACTGTTTTATAGAAGCCAGTTTTTTTGAAATTGTGACAGCGATTGCTTTTAAATATTTTAAACAGCATGAGGCAGAAATTGTAATTTTGGAAACTGGCCTGGGGGGCAGGCTTGATGCAACAAATATTATTGAGAAACCACTTTTGTCACTTATAACTAATATCAGCCTGGAACACAGAGAATTTTTAGGGGATACAATTGCAGAAATAGCAGCAGAAAAAGCAGGAATTATTAAAGCAAACTCTAAAGTCATTACTGCTGTTAGTCAGCCAGAAGCTCTTAAAGTAATTGCAGCAAAAGCAAAAGCAGAAAATTCCACTTTTATTAGTTTAGATGAGGAATATCAGCTGATCAAAAGCAAAGGTGGTTTAAAAGAAAACATAATCACTTTAAAAAGGAATGGAATCAGTGAAGAATACAAACTTTCTTTATTGGGTGAGCATCAGGCTCGTAATACTGCTCTGGCTCTGCTGGCTGTAAATGAACTAACTTTGGATTTTGAAATAGACAGAGAAGATATTACAAAAGCTCTGAATGATATTTACTGGCCTGGAAGAATGGAAAAAATTTCTGAAAAACCACTTATTATTCTGGATGGAGCTCATAACCCGGCTGCTTTTAAAGAACTGCTTAAAAATATCAGTCATTCTGATTCTGAATTTAATAATTTACATTTTGTTTTATCAGTGCTTAAAGATAAAGATCTCGATGCAATTTTAGATGAATTTATTTATTTTAATATCAGTCCTGAGTTTTATCTAGCAGAAAATAATTCTTTTAGAACAATAAAAATTAAGGATTTAATTGCAAGTATAAAAGCAAAAGGATTTGAATATCAGAGTTATAATAATTTAATAAAGGCCAGTCAGGCTGCTTTAAAGAAAGCTGAGTTAGACGACTTAATAGTTGCGGCTGGCTCGTTCAATACAGTTTTTGAAGCTGGAATTGAATTTATGTCAAAAAATATTAGAGGTGGAGAAAATGAATAAAAATGAAAAAGGATTTTCTTTAGTTGTGGTAGTTATTTTTATGTCAATAGCTGCTTTATTTATTGGTTATTTAATGGGTAGTTATTTAATTTCTTTTCTGGTAGAAGAAGACTCTACAGATATGGCAGATCAGGAGCAGAACTCAGCTGCCGTCAGTCAACAGCTTCCAGAAAGAAGTGAGGAGAAAGCTGAAGAAACAAATAATAATAAAAATAATCTTACTGCCCCCAGTGAAGAAGAATTAAAGATTGCACCTAATCAGAAAAGTCAAAATGAAACCGAATCAGACTCTGCTTCAGAAAATAATCGAGAAGAAACAACAATCAATAACAGTGATTCTGCTCAAAATGAAGAGACAACAGCTGGTTTTGGAGTCCAGATTGGAGCTTTTTCAAATTATAATAATGCTCTTTCTGTAAAGGAAACTGTTACAGAAATGGGTTACAGAGTTGTAATTACAGATTCTAGCCCGCATCAGGTTCAGGTAGTTGGCTATGAAAGCAGAGCTGAAGCTGAATCAGCAGCGGCAGACCTGGAAAAAGAAGGTTATGCTGGATTCATAGTCATTCGTGAATAAAATCTTTTTCTCAAATAGTGTTGTTCTTATTTAACAATTGGTATATAATAATTTATGGTTTGCATTCTAAATCAAAATTTATAGTAAAAATTTCCATTATAAATTTTCTTAGAAAAAAATATATAAGGGGTGAAATTATATAGTGAAGGCTTTGACTTTTAAACAGGGTATACATCCTGAATATAATAAAGATTTAACCAAGGATAAACCCTTAAAAAATGCTAAACGTCCTGAGGAAGTAATTATTCCTTTAAAGCAGCACATAGGTGCACCACTAAAAGCGCTTGTCAAAAAAGGCGATCAGGTAGATCTTGGACAAAAAATTGCTGATAGTGATAGTTTTGTCTGTGCTCCTATTCATGCTTCTGTTTCCGGGACTGTAAAAGAAATTAGAAAAGTAACAGATCCAGGTGGAAATATTGTTGATGCTGTAGTTATTGAAGCTGCAGAAGAAGACAAGCTTAATTCTGGATTGGAAAAACATGATAGTTTAGATCAACTTGATTCAGCTTCCATTAGAAAAATTATCAGAGAGGCAGGAATAGTGGGTATGGGAGGAGCAATGTTTCCAACCCATGTTAAGGTTTCAATACCGGATGATAAAGAGGTTGATTATGTAATTTTAAATGGAGCAGAATGCGAACCTTATCTGACAGTTGATCATCGAGTGATGGTAGAAAGACCAAAGAGTATAGTTTTTGGTTTAAAAGCTTTAATGAAAGCAGCAGATGCTCCAAAGGGTATTATTGGAATTGAAGAAAACAAACCTGAGGCAATAGAAAGTATGCAGGATGCTGTTGCTGAGGAAAATAATATTGAAGTTCAGACATTAGAAACAAAATATCCACAGGGTGGAGAAAAAATGTTGATTGAGGCAATACTCGGAAGAGAAGTTCCTGCTGGCGGCCTGCCGCTAGATGTTGGTGTTGTTGTAAATAATACCTCAACAGCAGCAGCGGTTGCTGATGCAATTAGAGATGGAAAACCACTTTACGAAAGATCCATTTCAATTACAGGTAGAGGGATTAACTCTCCTCAGAATTTAATTTATCGGATTGGCACAAATATTGGTGATCTGGTTGAAGAGGCCGGCGGCTTAAAAGAAGATGCTGCAAAAGTAATAACAGGTGGACCAATGATGGGGGCTGCTCAGAAGCATTTAAATGTTCCCGGTGTTAAAGGTACATCAGGTATTCTTGTTTTAGTTAGAAAAGAGGTAGAAAATTACGAACCATCTCCCTGTATTAACTGTGCTAAATGTGTAGATGCCTGTCCGATGTTTTTGATGCCAACACAATTGGTTAATTATGCCAAAAATGATATGGTAGATGAACTGGAAGAATGGCAGGTTTTAAGCTGTATCGAGTGTGGTTCCTGTTCTTTTGTCTGCCCGGCTAAAATACCTCTGGTACATCATCTGCGTCTTGGTAAGGCACAGGTTATGGCGAAAAAAAGAGAAGAGAATTAAGGAGGATAATCAATAATGAATAATGAACTAATTGTAACATCCTCACCACATGTCAGAGCCCGTGATTCAGTTCAAAAAATCATGTGGTCAGTTGTTATTGCTCTGCTGCCAGCAGTTTTTGCTGCTGTTTATTTCTTTAAAGCAAGAGCAATTTCAGTAATTCTGGCAGCTGTTGCTGGTGCGGTTTTAACAGAATACATATTTCAAAAAATAAGAAAGAAACAAATTACTCTAAAAGATGGGAGCGCAGTAGTAACCGGATTACTGCTGGCACTTACTTTACCACCTGCTATTCCACTCTGGACAGCTTTTTTTGGTTCAGTAGTAGCGATTGGACTGGGAAAACAGGTTTTTGGTGGGATAGGTCAAAACCCATTTAATCCAGCTTTAGTCGGAAGAGCTTTTTTAACAGCTGCCTATCCAGTTTTAATGACCACCTGGACTGTAGATGGTGTTTCTTCTGCAACTCCTTTGAGTCAGATGAAAATGGATGGTATTTCTACAGACTCCTGGAATCTTTTTGTGGGTCAGATTGCTGGTTCTTTAGGAGAAACATCAGCTCTGGCACTTTTGCTGGGTTTTGCTTATTTATTATATAAGGGTTATGTTAACTGGAGAATTCCACTGGCAATGGTTGGAACTGTATTTCTAGGTAGCTTTGCTTTTGGAGCAGATCCAATTTTTCATCTTTTTGCAGGTGGATTGATGTTAGGTGCTTTATTTATGGCAACTGATATGGTTTCCAGCCCGACTACAAAGCTGGGGCGCTGGATATTTGGTCTTGGTGCAGGGCTTTTAGTTGTAATTATTAGACTCTGGGGTGGATATCCTGAGGGTGTAATGTACAGTATTTTATTAATGAACACAGCAGTACCATTAATCAATAGATATACCAGACCTCGCAGTTTGGGAGAGGTGAGATAAATGGAAAAAAATAGTACAAGAAATTTGATTCTTACTCTTGCTGCAATTGGTATTATATCAGCACTGCTTTTAACTTTTGTTTATGAGTGGACAACTCCCTATATTCAGGCCAATCAGGCTAAAGCTCAAAAACAGGCAATAAACGAAGTTTTACCAAATGTGGAAGAGGTAGAAGAAGTAGAGAAAAACGGAAATGTATTTTATGAAGGCTATGATAACAATGGTAACCGGATAGGTGTTGCATTTAAGAACAGCGGTGGTGGTTACAATGGTATGATTGAGGTTATGATTGGCGTGGATCTCAATAATGAAAAAATCTATAAGATTAGTGTTTTAAATCATCAGGAAACTCCTGGACTTGGAGCCAGAATAACTGAAGATGATTTTAAATCTAATTTTGTCAACAAACCTTTTGGAGATTATACAGTTGTAAAAAAACCTCCAACAGAAGATACACAGGTGGAAGCTATTGCCGGAGCAACAATTTCTTCCGAAAGTATTACTAAAGTGATTGAAAATGGTCTTGATAAAATAACTGAAGCATATGGAGGTGGGAATTAATGTCTTTAGATTTAAAACAGATTGTTTCAGATTTTAAAAATGGTCTCTGGGCAGAAAACCCAATTATTCGTCTGGTAATTGGTATGTGTCCGACTCTCGCCGTAACTAATACAACAGAAAATGGTTTAGCTATGGGGCTGGCAACATCTTTTGTTCTAGTTTCTTCAGAAATTGTAATATCTTTAATTAAAAAATTAATTCCAGCCAATGTTAGAATACCAAGTTACATATTAATTATTGCAACTTTTGTAACCTTTGTGGATTACTTTTTGAAGGCGTTTTTTCCTGGAATAGCTGCTTCATTAAGTATTTTTATTCCACTTATAGTGGTAAATTGTCTAATTTTAGGCCGTCAGGAAGCCTTTGCTTCTAAACATTCAACTCCAAGAGCGATAGCCGATGGAATTGGAATGGGGCTTGGTTTTACCTGGGTACTTGTTCTGCTGGGAGCAATTAGAGAATTATTTGGTATGGGTTCCATTTTTGGTTTTACTCTCTTAGGAGAATGGTATCGTCCCATGGTAATTATGGTACTTCCTGCTGGAGCTTTTATCACCCTGGGAATTTTAGTTGGAATTATGAATCAGATCAGCAGGGAGGGTAAATAATGGAAGAATTCACACAGATATTATTATTATTTATTAGTACTGTTTTAATTAATAATTTTATATTAGTTAGGTTTTTAGGGATCTGTCCCTTCTTAGGTGTATCAAAACAGGTTGAAACAGCATTCAGTATGGGATTGGCAACAACATTTGTTATGACTTTAACTGCTGCTGCAACCTGGTTAATTAATACTTTTATTTTAGAAGCATTTAACTTACCATTTTTGCAGTATGTCTCATTTATTATTGTAATTGCTTCTCTGGTTCAATTTGTAGAAATGTTTATTAAAAAAACAAGTCCGGTTTTATATAAAGCACTGGGAATTTTTCTGCCTTTGATTACAACCAACTGTGCAATTATGGGTCTGGCTTTACTGATTCCTCTCAATGGGTACAGTTTTATTGCCAGTGTAGTCTTTGGCTTTGGTGCCGGGGTTGGTTTTACTCTGGCTATTGTATTAATGGCAGGATTAAGAGAAAAACTAGAATTTGGCGATGTGCCGGGAGTACTAAAAGGTGTGCCGGTTACCCTGATCATTGCGGGTATTATGGCTATGGCTTTTATGGGCTTTTCCGGTCTCATCTCAATGTAGTGGAGGTGGCAGTAAATTAAATGAATCCAACATATTTATATTCGTTAATTAGTATGGGGGGGATTGCAGCTTTTTTAGCAGCTGGCTTAGGTTTTGCCTCTGAGCATTTCAAAGTTGAGCAGGATCCCAGAGTCGGTAAAGTCGAAGATGCGCTTCCCGGTGCTAACTGTGGAGCCTGTGGTTATGCAGGTTGTGAAGCTTTTGCAGAAGCGGTAGTCAATGGAGAAGCTCCTGTAGGAGGCTGTCCTGTTGGTGGAGATAAAGTAGCATCTGATATCGCTGATATTATGGGTGCCGATGCAGGTAGTTCTGATAAAGTAGTTGCTGAATTATTATGTGGTGGTGGTATCAAAGAAACGACTAAATCCGGGAAATACCAGGGCATTGAGACCTGTAAGGCTGCTCATTCAGTTAATGGTGGCGAAAAAGAGTGTCAGTACAGCTGTCTAGGTTTTGGTGACTGCGAAGTTGTCTGTCCCTTTGATGCTATTGAAATGAGTGAGAACGGTTTACCACAGATAAATTATGATAAATGTACGGGCTGTGGAAAATGTGTAGAAGAATGTCCTCGTAATGTTCTGATGCTGGCACCATTATCAGGACAAACTCACATTAGATGTTCCTCCCATAATACAGGGAAAATTGTCCGTAAAACATGTGAAGTTGGTTGTATTGGCTGCAGCCTCTGTGCAAAAGTTTGTCCGGTTGATGCAATCGAAATGAAAGATAATCTGGCAGTTATTGATTATGAAAAATGTGTTAACTGTGGTAAATGTGCAGAGAAATGTCCTACAGGAACAATTGAGTTCCAGGGAAGATGGATCGAAAAAGTCGAAATCAATGATAAATGTGTCGGCTGTACACTCTGTGCTAAAGCATGTCCTGTTGATTGTATAGATGGAGAAGTCAAAAAACTGCACGAAATTGATCAGGAGAGATGTATTCAGTGTGGACTCTGTTATGAAGCCTGTAATGTTGATGCAGTTGATATATTTTATAAAGATGAAAATTAATAGCTGAGTACTTTTAAACCCGTCCTTTTAAAAGGGCGGGTTTTTTGATAGTGCTCATAGTGTGGACATCAGAGGTGAAAGATGTTAAAATATATAGTAATGGTAGTAAAATAGAAATTAGTGGTGAATTTAATTGAAAATAACAGATATTTTAACATTATATGATAAAATTTTAATTGGCTTCGTAATAATTTTAAGTCTCGTTTTATTATTAATTCCTTTTTATTTTTTTGGCGGCTCGGCTGAAGGTGAAGAATTAATTCTAAGGGTTCAGCAGGGAGATGAATTGATAAAAATTGTGGCAGTGGCAGATAGTTACCAGGAGCCAATAATTTTTAAAGTGCAGGGTCCAATTGGAGTTCATACGATAGAGGTTAATCAGGGTCGGGTCAGAGTCAAGGAAGCTCCAGCAGATGATCCACTTAAAATCTGTGAAAAAACGGGCTGGATAGATAGAGAGGGTCCAATTATTGTTTGTGTACCTAATTCATTGAGTCTCTGGCTGGAAAGTACAAACTCAGATATAGACGGAATGAGCTGGTAGGATGAAAAAAACAAAAAAAATTGTAGTAATTTCATTATTAATTTCGCTGGGATTAGTTTTACATCTAGTTGAGAGTTTTTTTCCACTTTCAGCAGTTGTGCCAGGAGCAAAACTTGGTCTGGCTAATATTGTATCTTTAATTGCGATTTCTTTACTTGGTTTTGGTGCTGCTTTTCAGGTTGTGATCTTTAGAGTTGTTCTCGGTTCTCTACTTGCAGGGACTTTTATGACAATTAACTTTTATCTTAGCTTTAGTGGGGGTATTTTAAGTTTTCTTTTAATGTATCTTGCCTATTATTTTTTAAAAGATTATTTTTCTTTGATTGGAATCAGTATAATTGGAGCTGTTGCACATAATACGGCTCAAATTACTGCTGCTTATTTTATTATTGCTAATCGAGGAATATTTTATTATCTTCCATTTTTAGTTCTTTTAGCTCTGCCTACTGGCTTAGGAGTAGGCCTGGTCAGCTTTTTTACTCTTAAACATTTACCGTACTCAATTACTGGGGGTAATTTTAATGATAAAAAAAGCAAATAATATAAAAAGTGATCTTAAATTGGTTTTAGCATCAACCTCTCCCCGGAGAGAAGAAATTTTAACTCAATTAAATTTAAAGTTTACTATTGTACCTTCAAAAATTGATGAATCTAATTTTGATTACAGCAATCCAGTGGAGCTGGTAAAAGTTCTGGCAGAAGAAAAGGCCAGTTCAGTTTCCCAGCTGGTAGAGGATGCAATTATTATTGCTGCTGATACAGTAGTGGTACATAATGAACAAATTCTCGGTAAACCGAACAGTAAATATGATGCAAAAAAAATGCTGAAAAGACTAAGTTCAGATCAACATCAGGTTATAACCGGGGTGGCTGTTTTAAATTCACGTACTGGTGAGAGTTATATTGATTATAATATAACTGAGGTTAAAATGACTTCTTTAACTGAAAATGAAATAAATAATTATGTAGAAACGGGAGAACCTTTGGATAAGGCTGGGGCTTATGCAATTCAGGGTTTTGGCGGACTTTTTATTGAAGAAATAAAAGGGTCCTATTATTCGGTGATGGGACTGCCTATTCATCAGCTTGCTAAATTACTGGAAAAATTTAATTATGGAATCCTATAAGAGAAAGGAGTTTATTTTTGATGGAAGGTCTACAGACCAATTTTACCATCAAAGAACTACCAGCAGAGGAGAGACCGAGAGAGAAATTATTAAAAAAAGGAAGTAAATATTTATCAACTTCAGAACTGCTGGCTTTAATTATCAGGACTGGCAATAAGGAGAGGACTGCTGTAGAACTAGCTCAGGACCTATTGAGTTTTTATGGGGGACTGGAGGGGCTGTTGGATTTAAGCTGTGAGGAACTACAAAAAATTAATGGTATTGGCACTGCCAAAGCTGCTCAGATTAATGCTGTGACTGAACTCAGCCGTAGAATATCTGCTTTAAAAAATCAAAAAAGAGATCTGGTAAGCAACCCGATTCAGGCTGCGGAACTTTTGGCTGGAGAAATGCGTTTTTTAAAACAGGAAGTATTGCGTGTTATTTTACTTGATGTCAAAAATAAAGTGATAGCTGTTCCTGAGATTTCGAGGGGGGACTTTCAAGTTCCATCGTTCATCCGCGAGAAGTTTTTAAAGAGGCGATTAGACGCAGCAGTGCGGCTATGATTTTAGTTCATAATCATCCCAGCGGTGACCCAAGCCCAAGTGCCGATGATATCAGTATTACCAAAAAACTGGTAAAAACAGGAAAGATAATTGGGATAGAGGTCATGGATCATATAATTATTGCTGGAGATAAATATTTAAGTTTTAAAGAGAAAGCTTTGTTTTAATTTTGAATTTATTTTATTAATTTTAGTCTATTTTTATATAATTTGAAAGGGGTTTTAAGTAAATGGTTTTTAAATTTTTAAGTGCACCATTCTCAAGGGATATGGGTGTAGACCTTGGGACAGCAAATACACTGGTTTATATCAAAGGTAAAGGGATTTTAATTAGAGAACCTTCTGTGGTAGCTCTAAAAAAAGATAAGCAGGAAGTACTTGCTGTTGGTGATGAAGCAAAGAGGATGATTGGTAGAACACCTGGTAATATTATTGCAGTAAGACCAATGAAGGATGGGGTTATTGCAGATTTTGATGTAACTGAATCAATGCTTCGTTATTTTATAACTAAGGCTCATAAAAGAAGTAGGATGGTCAGGCCAAGAATAATTATCTGTGTACCTTCTGGTGTAACTGAGGTTGAAAAACGAGCGGTAATTGATGCTGCAGTTCATGCCGGAGCCAGAGAAGCATATTTAATCGAAGAACCTATGGCGGCAGCAATTGGAGCTGGGTTACCGGTACATGAACCAACAGGTAATATGATTGTTGATATTGGGGGAGGAACTACCGAAGTTGCAGTTATTTCTCTGGGAGGAATTGTTACCAGTCGCTCAATCAGAATTGGTGGAGATGATATGGATGCTGCAATTGTTCAGTATGTTAAGAGAAAGTATAACCTGATGATTGGCGAAAGAACAGCTGAAGAAATTAAAATTGAGATTGGTGCTGCTTTTAGTGATAATCCTGAAGGAGTAAAAGAAATCAGAGGGCGGGACTTAGTTAGTGGCCTGCCTAAAACTATAGAAATTAATGGGGCGGAAATTCAAAAAGCTCTGGAAGAACCGGTTGTTAATATCATTGATGCAGTTAAAATGACACTAGAAAAAACACCACCTGAGCTTGCTTCTGATGTAATGGATCGTGGTATTATCTTAACTGGTGGAGGTGCTTTATTACAGGGTCTTGATAAATTACTGATTGATGAGACTCAGATGCCTGTACATATTGCAGATGAGCCTCTGGATTGTGTTGCAAAAGGAACCGGTATTGCTTTAGAAGAAATTGATTCTTTGAAAAAGATCTTAATTACACCCAAAAAACTATCATAGGGGGTGTACCTGTTGTTTAATTTTAACAGGAATACTTTAATTGCAGCAGTTTTAATTATTATTTTAATTTTCTTATTTTCTTTTCTTTATTTTAATGAACTCCAATTTTCTTTTATTAGCTGGTTAAGTGATATTATCTATAATACAATTACTCCTATTCTTAATGTGGTCCATCATCTGGTAGAAACCATACAAAGTTATTTTACCACTTTATTTTCAATTGATGAAATAAATCAGGAAATAAAAAATCTGCGTCAGAAAAACGGTACTCTGGAAAGGCAGATACTTTTTTTGGAAAACATAAATAGAGAAAATAAACGTTTACGAGAACTGCTTGGTTTTAGTGAAAAAGTAGATTATCAGATGCAGGGAGCGGAAGTGATTGCAAACTCTCCTTCAATCTGGGAAAAAACTATAACTATTAATCGCGGCAGTAGTGATGGATTAAAAGAAAGAATGCCTGTTATTAGCTATCAGGGCTATCTGGTCGGCAGAATAGATCATCTGGGCAGTCATTCCGCTCAGGTTAGATTAATTACTGATCAGGACTTCGTAGTTGGAGGGATTATCGCCAGAACAGAATCCAGAGAAATAGGTCTGGTGAGAGGTAGTGGTCGTGATGATCAACCCAATATAATGGATAATATAGCCTGGGATGCTGATCTAGAAATCGGTGATATTGTATTAAGTTCAGGTTTGTCAAATAATTTTCCTTCCGGTTTGAAAATAGGTGAGGTTATAGAAGTTGAAACTGATAATTATGGACTTTCCCAGAAAGCTGAGATAAATTTATTTATCAATGATATTACTCTGGAAGAAGTAATGGTAATTAAAAATTTTGATCAGAAAGCCAGCAGTGAAGCTAAGGTTCAGGAAAATGAATCAATTGAGGAAAGTGAAAAAGATGAGAATATTACAAGCTAAAAAAATTAAAGCTACTAATTTGATAATGGAGAGTTTAAATTGAAGAAATATCTTTTTAATATTTTAATATTAGTCATTCTTTTGATCTGTCAGCTAACTATAGCTATCATTTTCCCATCCTTAAAACTGGTACCGGATTTTATTTTAATCTATATTGTAATTAGAGCTATAATTTTTGGTGCAAAAGATGCTATGATTTATGGGGCCATTGGTGGTATTTTTCAGGATGTTTTTTTAACATCTTTTATTGGCTTTTTTACACCGGTTAAAACTGCTGTTGCTTTTCTGGCAGCATTATTATCAGGACGTTTTTTTCCGGAAAACTTATTAATTCCACCCCTGGGAGTATTTATGGCAACGGTGGTTCACGAATTATTATATCTGCTGCTAAAAGAAAATTACTTATTTACTGCTAATTATCTTGTTTTGCTTAAAGAAATAATTTTACCTTTAGCTGCTTTAAATGCCCTGATAACTTTTTTTGTCTACTTAATATATTTTCTCTGGGGAAGGTGGGATTTGAGTGGACAGGCATAAAATTTTAAGAGTAGTTATTTTAGTTATTATTATTATTTTAATGTCCAGAGCCGCTTATCTCCAGCTGGCACGTGGAGATTATTATTATCAACTTTCGGAAGGCAATAGAATTTCTGTAAGACCAATCAATGCCCCAAGAGGTAGAATTTATGACCGACGGGGAGAAATTATTGTTTCTAACAGACTTACCTATAATTTATATTTGATGCAGAATGAAATCCCGCCTGATAGATCAACAAAAGAAATTCTTACTAAACTTTCAGGTTTAAGCAGTCTGGCCGAATCACGTCTCATTTCGAATTATAATAATGCTGAGGCTGATACAGCTGTAGATCCTATTCTTCTGGCTCGCCATTTGAGTAAAGAAGATATGGTAATTATAGCAGAAAACAAAGATATTTTACCTGGACTGCTTGTTAAAGAATCTTCAATGCGAGATTATATTTATCCAACAGAACTGGTTCATGCTACTGGTTATACTGGCGAAATTAGTGAGCAGGAACTTATTTCATATAATGAAGCTGGTTATAATTATCGCGGAGGTGATTTTGTTGGTAAGGGTGGGCTGGAAAAAGAATATGAGTTTTATTTAAATGGTGAACGTGGAGCTGAACAGATTGAGGTTAATAGTAGAGGTCAAAAAATTAAGACTATCGGAATTAAAAAGCCTAAACCCGGTAGTGATTTGGTTTTAAATATTGATTTTTCATTACAGAGCTCGGTTGAAAAACTGTTGCAAGAAAATTATCAGAAATTAAGAGAACTGGCAGCAGAGGATGAAGAAAGGTCAATGCCAACTGGAATTGCTGCTGTAGTAATGGATATTGATACAGGTGGTATTTTGAGTAGTGTCAGTTTACCTGATTATAATTTGAATTTATTTGCTAAAGGGATCAGCAGTAGTGATTATCAGGAACTTGTTAATGATCCTTTAAGACCTCTAATTAACAGAACAACAATGACTGCAGTACCTCCGGGTTCAATTTTTAAATTGGTAACTGGAACTGCAGCTATGGAAGAACTTGGAGTAAGGGCCAATACTACTTTTTATGATTCAAATGGAACTTTTTATATTCCAAACTGGTCAAGACCATTTAGAAACTGGAATCCGGTTGGAGAGGGGAAACTTGATTTTGTTAAAGCAATTGCTCGTTCTAATAATATTGTTTTTTATGAGCTTGGTTATGAGTTATACAAGGAATATAACGGCGAAAAACTGGCAGAATATGCACGCAAATATGGGCTGGGAAGTAAAACAGGTATTGATTTACCTTCAGAAAAAAGCGGTCTGGTTCCAGATGACCAGTGGAAAAGAAATCAGCTAAATGTGGGCTGGTATCCAGGTGATTCGGTTAATCTCTCTATTGGGCAGGGAAGTCTGCTGACAACTCCAGTTCAAATTGCTAGTTTAATTTCTGCTGTTGCAGCTGAAGGACTGGCTTATAAACCGCAGCTTGTTAATAAAATAATAAATGCTGATGGCGAAATAGTTAAAGAATTTAATCCAGAAATTAATATTGATTTGCGTAATCAGATTGACAGTAATGTATTTGCGGCACTTAAGCAGGGGATGTATGATGTGGTAAATAAAAGTTATGGTACTGCCTCCAGACATTTTAGTGATTTTCCTTTAACTGTTGCTGGGAAAACTGGTACAGCTCAGACAGGAGCTTCCAATCATGCCTGGTTCGGTGGTTTTGTTCCTTATGATAACCCACAGATTGCCGTAGTAGTATTTATTGAAAATGGAGATTCAAGTGCTTATTCTGTACCAATTGCCAGAGAAATTATGAAATATTACTTTGGTTTAAAAAATCACCATAATAATAACAAAAAAATCTATTATTACAATAGAGAAGATGATATTGAGTAATTATTCTATTATGTTACAGATATATTCTGGAAGTATTTTAAACAGGTTAGGCAGGATTTTTACTTTTATTAAAGAATATATTTAAAAAGTGTTTAACTGAGGAGAGATCTTATGGCTTCTGTATTTTCGTTTCAGGCAGTTTCAGATGGTATAGTGATGAATTTTCGCGATGGCAGTACCTTTGGTAATATCAAAAAGGCTGTTAGTTTTCATGCTGCTGAAGCTTCTGATTTTTTCACAGGTGTTAACCTGTATTTAAATTTGAGTGGACTGGAATTAGCTTTTGAACAGCTGGAAGAATTAATGGAAATTGTAAAAAACTATAATCAGGTTAATAAAATCTATTTTACAGCCCGAAAGATAAAAAAAGATGAAAAAAAGGACGAACAGTATTCAGATGCAGTTATTATTAACAGAACCCTGAGATCAGGTCAGCGTGTCAAACATCAGGCAAATGTTGTCATAGTGGGTGATGTTAATCCTGGAGCGGAAGTCATAGCGGGTGGTGACGTAATTGTCTTTGGGAGATTGAGAGGTGTAGTTCATGCTGGTGCCGGGGGAAGCAAAAATTCTCAGGTTGCAGCTTTAAAACTGAATCCTACTCAATTAAGAATTGCCTCTTTAATAGCTCGTTCACCTGATGACAGTGATAGTTCTAAATTACAGGCAGAAAGAGCGTTTATTGAAAATGATCAGATTATGGTTGAGAAAATTTAGAATAAATTCAGGGGGGATTGAATTTGGCAGGCAAAACAATTGTTATTACTTCAGGTAAAGGTGGAGTGGGTAAAACTACTTCTTCAGCAAATATTGGTACTGCCCTGGCAATGCAGGGAAATAAAGTTTGTCTGATAGATGCTGATATTGGTCTTAGAAATCTGGATGTCGTAATGGGCTTGGAAAATAGAATAGTCTATGATATTGTTGATGTTGTTGAGAACAACTGTCGTCTGGAACAGGCAATGATTAGAGATAAGCGTTATGATGGTCTTTATTTACTTCCTGCAGCCCAGACGAGGGATAAAACTTCAGTAACACCTTTTCAAATGAAGGAATTAATAGAAAAGTTAAAAGAAGATATGGATTTTATAGTTGTTGATTCTCCTGCGGGAATTGAGCAGGGTTTTAAAAACGCAATTTCGGGAGCGGATAGAGCAATTATAGTTACAACTCCCGAAATATCTGCTGTGCGTGATGCCGATCGAATTATTGGGCTGCTGGAAGCAGAAGGTCTGCGTGATCCAGAAGTTATTATCAACCGGATTAGAGCAGATATGGTTGATCGGGGAGATATGATGGGTATTGAAGATATGATAGAAATTCTCGCCATAGATCTAATCGGGATTGTTCCCGAAGATGAAGGAATTGTGGTTTCTACCAATAAAGGAGAGCCAATTGCTTTAAATGATAATGCTAAAGCAGGTCAGGCATATAGAAATATTGCCCGTAGAATTATGGGTGAGGACTTACCAATGATGAAATTGGAAAAAGATAGTTTTATAACTAGATTTAAAAAATTAGTTGGTTTATCTTAATATAAGGGGGGGAGTAAAATCGATATATTAAAATGGCTCGGTTTAAAAAGTGATGACAAAAAAAGTAAGAGTGTAGCAAAGGAAAGATTACAATTTGTTCTTGTTCAGGATAGAGTAAAATTAACTCCAGATGAAATGGATGCAATGCGTGATGAACTGATAGGTGTCTTAAGTAAATATATAGATGTTGATTCTCAAAAGATTGAGATGGATGTTAAGCGTGAGGATGATATGACAGCCTTAGTTGCGAATTTCCCCCTCAAGGGTTCAAAATAGAGGGGTTGCTCCAATATGAACTGGAATAAAAAATTCCTGCGATATTTGAATTTTAATGTACCACTGGCGGTAATACTTTTGATTATAATTGGTTTTGTCAGCATAAGTTCTGCTGTTGAAATCAATCAAGTTGACAGTGGTGCCTTAAGATTTTTACAGAAACAGGCAGTCTCAGTTGTACTGGGGCTGCTAGTCGTTTTTATTCTGCAGGCTTTTGATTATAAAATTTTTAAAGAATATGCAGCTATTATTTATATTTTGATGCTGCTGATGCTGACTGCAACTATCTTTTTAGGTCAGGGTGTATCCGGAGGAGCTCACTGGATCAGCATTGGAGCTTTTAATCTCCAGACTTCAGAATTATCAAAAATTATGTTAATTCTGGTTCTGGCTGCTGTAATTGATAACAATTCTGATGACATGGGATACTTAAAGGGAATGTTTTTACCGTCAGTTACAGCATTTATACCTTTTGTGCTGGTAATTTTACAGAATGACCTGGGAACAGCTCTGGTTTTATTTTTTATTTATTTAGTGATGCTTTTTGCAGGTGGTGGTAATTTAAAGTATATGGCAGCAGTTTTTGGAGGTGGTTTTTTATTTATTGTTTTACTGATAACCGCTCATGTTATGCTGGATACTCCACTTCCTTTTTTAAAAGAATATCAGTTAAATAGATTAATTGTATTTATTAATCCTAATATAGATCCTCACGGTAGTGGTTATAATATCATTCAATCAATTATTGCTCTTGGTTCAGGTAGGACATTTGGTAAAGGGCTTTTTGCCGGAACTCAAAATCAGCTTAATTTTTTACCGGAGAAACATACAGATTTTATCTTTTCGGTAATTGGAGAGGAGTTTGGTTTTCTGGGTTCAGCAGTTGTAATACTCTTGTTTTTATATTTACTCTGGCAGTTTTTAAATATAGCAGAAAATGCCAGAGACCGCTATGGATATCTGGTTGTAATAGGTGTAATGGCAATGTTTTTATTTCATGTTTTAGAAAATGTAGGTATGACAATGGGAATTATGCCCATTACAGGTATTCCACTGCCCTTTATCAGCTATGGAGGAACTTTTATGCTTACCTCTCTAACTGCAGTGGCAATAGTTATAAATGTAAACTTAAGAAAAAATAAATTAATGTTTTAAATTATGAGGTGGTTTTTTGCAGTATAAGAAAAAAATTATAGAAAATTTATATAAAATATCCAGTCCGGAACGCTACACAGGTAATGAATGGAATTCAATTAGCAAGGACTGGGAACCAGAAAAACTTAAGGTAGCTCTAGCTTTTCCTGATGTCTATGAGATTGGTATGTCACATCTGGGGCTAAAAATTTTATATCATTTAATTAACAGAGAGGATAATATGCTGGCTGAAAGAGTTTATGCACCCTGGCAGGATATGGAGGATTTAATGAAAAAAGAGGATATTCCTCTTTGCACTTTGGAGTCCTATCATGAAATAAAAGATTTTGATATTTTAGGTTTTACTTTACAGTATGAAATGAGCTATACCAACATTTTAAATATGCTTGATTTAAGTGGGATTTCTATTTATGCTGATAAAAGAGAGGAAGATGATCCTCTAATAATTGCCGGTGGCTCAACTGTATTTAATTCTGAACCAATAGCAGAGTTTATTGATCTCTTTTTTGTTGGTGAGGCAGAGTCATTTATAATAGATCTTTTAAATAAATACAAGCAGTTAAAAGCTGAGGGTTTAAGTAAAAACAAAATTTTAAATAATTTAAGTAAAATACCTGGAGTTTATGTTCCGTCACTCTATAGTGAAGAGTATGGAGAGCGGGGTGAGGTTTTGTCCCTAAATTCAGCTGCTGGCGTAAAGGGGAAAGTAAAAAAACAGGTGGTTCAGAATCTGGACCAGGCCTTTTATCCAACCGATTTTATAGTTCCTTATCGGGATACAGTGCACGAAAGAGTTGTTTTAGAAATTTCCAGAGGCTGTACCAGAAGCTGCAGGTTTTGTGCGGCTGGTATGGCTTATAGACCAGTAAGAGAAAGAAGTGTTGAGCGCTTAATAGAGCTGGCAGATAAAGCCTTAAAAGCAACCGGATATGATGAGATTTCTCTTACTTCGCTCAGTACTATTGATTATACTGAAGCAAAACAATTGGTTCAAAAAATGACAGAAAGATTTAGTGACAAAATGATTAGTGTTTCTTTATCTTCACTAAGAGTAGATAAATTTTCGGTTGCTCTGGCAGAGGAAGTTAATAAAGTTAGAAAAACAGGTTTAACCTTTGCACCTGAGGCAGGAACCCAGCGTTTAAGAAATGTTATCAATAAAAACATTAGTGAAGAAGATATTTATAGTGCGGCTCGCTCTGCTTTTGAAAATGGATGGTCTAAAATAAAGTTATATTTTATGATTGGACTGCCCACCGAAACTATGGAAGATATTAGGGGTATTGCCGAGATGGCTAAAAAGATAAGAAATATTGGTCAGGAAGTTCGTCGTAACACTAAAAAGAGAATGCGTCGAATTGAAGTTTCTGTCAGTGTCTCAACTTTTGTACCTAAAGTTTTTACTCCTTTTCAGTGGCATCAGATGGATGATATAGAAACAATTATTCAAAAACATGATTACTTACGGGATAATATTAAAGGAAGAAGTTTTTCTTTTAGCTGGAATGATCCCGAACTATCAAGACTGGAAGGTGTTCTTGCCAGAGGTGACAGAAGACTCTCAGCGGTAATCGAATCTGCCTGGAAAAAAGGGAGCCGTTTTGAAGGATGGCATGAGTGTTTTGAGCCAAGAATATGGGGAGAGGCATTTAGGGAAAATGAGATTGATCCCGAAAATTATCTTAGAGAAAGAGGAGAAGAAGAAATTTTTTCCTGGGAAAAACTTGATATAGGAATTCCTAAATCTTTTTTACTGAAAGAATATCAAAACGCTTATCAGGAAGTACTAATAGATGATTGTAGATTTGCTGACTGTCATGGTTGTGCAATCTGTGGTAATTTTGAAGTTGATCTAGAGTTAGTAGGTGGTGGCACAGATGAATTACAGAATTAAATTTGCTAAACTTGAAGATTTAATGTATATTTCACATCTGGAAGTTATTAAAACATTAAGAAGGATTATCAGAAGAGCAGAACTTCCGGCAGCTTTTTCGCAGGGTTATAATCCCCGGATCAATCTTGCTATTGGTCCTCCACTTGCAGTGGGTTTAATCAGTAAAGGTGAGTATTTTGACCTTGAGCTGACGGAAGAATTGGAGGCCGAGGAGCTGTTGTCAAAATTAAACTCTGTCTCACCTGATCATTTGAAATTTTTAAAGGCTGTAGCAGTACCTGATGATATTAGATCTCTTTCATCTTTAGTTGATACTGCTATCTATACCATTAATTTTGAGTATACAGAAGCTAAAAGTTTAGAGACAGAAAAGGAAATGTTAGAAGAATTTATGAGTCAGGACGAAATAATGATTATCAGACACAGAAGAAAAAAAGAAGACAGAAAAATAGATTTAAAGAAAAGAATATTTTCTGCAGAGATAACAGATAAAAATAAATGGAAATTTGCAGTTGTTACAGGGAGTAGAGGAAATGTAAGGCCGGAGGAGCTCAATCGAGCTCTAAGGGACAAATATTCAAAAATAGAAGAATTTTCTCCTCTGCAGGTTGTTAGAGAGGGAGTATTTGTGAGAGATGGAGAAAGTTTTGATCCTCCCTATGCAGAAAAATTCATTGGGAGTTGAGATAGATGAGCAGACAAATAATAATTAATTCGGAATACAGAGAAAGAAGAGCAGCTTTATTAAATAATAATTCTTTAGAAGATTTATTTTTTGAAAGAGATACCTATCATAAAATTGCAGGTAATGTTTATCGTGGACGAGTGCAGGATGTTCTGCCTGGTATGCAGGCAGCGTTTGTTGACATTGGTATTGCCCGTAATGCCTTTATCCATTTAAATGATTTGTATCCTATTTTAAGTAGTGAGCAGAAAAAGAAGTTAAGTCAGAAAAATTTAAATATTAAACATGTACTGCAGCCAGGACAGTGGTTGATGGTTCAGGTTGTTAAAGAACCAATGGGTACTAAAGGGGCAAAGGTTACCTGTAAGATTTCGATCCCGGGTAGATTTTTTGTTTATATTCCATCCGATAATAAAATTGGAATTTCCCGCAGAATTAATGATGATGGTGAAAGAGGACGTTTAAAATCAATTGCTCAGGATTTAAAGAATGGAAAAGAAGGGCTGATTATTCGGACAAATGCCCATGATGAAAGTTATACTAAGCTGCAGAATGATTATAATTTTTTATCGGGAACCTGGAAAAGAATTCGTAACGATTTTTTTCAAAAAAATGATATAGATATTCTTTATCAGGAAGAAGATTTACTCAAAAATTTAATTAGAGATTATTTAGATGAAAATATTGATCGAGTAGTAGTAGATGATAAAAAAGATTACCAGCGTTTAATTGATCTTACATCGGTTTTTGCACCTGACTTAAAAAATAGAATAGCACTTTATCAGCGTAATATACCTATTTTAGCAGCTTATAATATCGAAAAAGAAATAGAAAGCTTGTTGCAGCGTAAGGTCTGGCTAAAATCAGGTGGTTATCTGGTAATTGATCAGACAGAAGCTTTAGTCTCAATAGATATTAATACCGGTAAATTTACCGGTAAGAAAAATCTGCAGGATACAATAGTAAAAACTAATAAAGAAGCGGTTTCGGAGATTGCCCGCCAGATTAAATTAAGGGATATTGGTGGGATAATAATTATTGACTTTATTGATATGAATAACCATTCTGATCAGCAGTCAGTAACTGATCTGCTGGCAAATGAGCTGGAAAAGGATAGAACTAAGACTTCTATTTTAGGTTTTACACAGCTTGGTCTGCTGGAGATGACCCGCAAAAAAGTTCGAGAAGGTTTTGGATCATTGATGCAGAAAGACTGTCCTGTCTGTGGAGGAACTGGTAAAGTTCTATCAGAGTCCACTGTTGCCATGAAGGTTATACGTAAAATTGATGAGATAACAAGCCGCAAAAAATATCCTGCTGTTTCTTTAGAACTACATCCGGAAGTAGCAGCTGTTTTAATTGGAGCTGGTGGAGAAAAGCTGCAGGAACTGGAAAATAAGTTTGGTATTGATATTTTTATCAGCGGCAATGCAGAGCTTAAATATGAGGATATGGTAATTGAAAAAGGAAGCAAAGAAGATCTTCAACCTGAAGTTTTAGATCTGGATGCCGGGGATAGAATAAGCGTAAAGATTGAGGATCAGCATGCCAGTAACGAAAATGCTGGTATTGCAAGAATAGATGGGTACATTATTATTGTTAATGGTGCCGGGAATATGGTAGATAATGAAGTTGAAATTATAATTGATGATATGCATCGCACCTATGCTAGAGCTCATCTGGCTTAATTTAGATAGCAATTTTTTCTGGATATTTATTAATGATTAATAATTTAATCATTTTAGCGAATCCCTTGACTCTGAAGCCGATTTATGCTAGAATTTATATCTGGAGTTATTTATCCAGCCTTCGTTTTGAAGGTGCCAAAACCGCACGGTACAGGTAGTAAAATCTCTTGCAATAAAGGGTGCCTCATCCGGCGAGTCTGAGGTAAGGGAGGTGTAACATATAATGTACGCTATTATTAAAACTGGCGGTAAACAGTACCGCGTTGAAGAGGGTCAGATTATTAAAATTGAAAAGCTTTCTGCTGAGGAAGGCGAAAATGTAGAATTTGATCAGGTTTTAGCTTTATCTGATGATAATGGTTTTAAAGCAGGTTCTCCACTTGTAGATGGAGCTTCTGTAAAAGGAAAGGTAATCGAACAGGGTAAAAATAAAAAGATTGTCGTTTTCAAATACAAACCAAAGATCAGATACCGCAAGAAAACTGGTCACAGACAGCCTTACACTAAGGTTTTAATCGAAGACATTAATGCTTAATTTATCTTATAGATAAGCAGAAATATTAACTTTTAAGTTAGTATTTAACTTTAAAATTTTTAAAAATTTATTTTCTAAGGGGGTGGAGTTAAATGTCCCAGAAGAAGGGTGTTGGTAGTTCCCGGAATGGTCGTGATAGTGAATCGAAACGACTTGGTGTTAAGGAATTCGACGGCGAATTCGTATCAGCTGGTAGTATTTTAGTACGTCAGAGAGGTACTAAATTCAAGCCAGGTTTAAATGTTGGCCGCGGTAGTGATGATACTTTATTCTCCAAGGTTGACGGTTATGTTAAATTTGAAAGAAAAGGTAAAAAGAATCGTCAGATCAGTGTATATACAGAAGATCAGGTAGCAGCTATTGCTAACTAATATTATTGTATAATATCCCTCAGTGCTTTAGGTGCTGAGGGTTTTTTGCTGTTTAATATTTCTGTGATTTTAGGACTTAAATTGCAATTTAAGTCTGCAATTTAAGTTAAACTATTTAATAATTAGCTTTTAAAAACGGAGGTGAATTTGATGTTTATAGATGAAGTAGAATTTAAGGTTAAAGCCGGTGATGGAGGCCACGGTGTAGTCAGTTTTCGTCGCGAAAAATATATTGATCAGGGAGGACCTGATGGCGGTGATGGTGGAGATGGCGGCAGTATTATTCTCAGAGTTGACGAGGGAATGAATACACTTGCAGATTACCGCTACAATAATATTTACAAAGCTGATCGCGGTCAGAACGGTCAGGGTAAAAAAATGCACGGAAAAAATGGAGAAGATCTCTACCTTGAAGTTCCACCGGGTACAATGGTTTATGATGCAGATACTGATCAGTTTCTTGCTGATTTAAAAGAAGCAGGAGATGAGTATACAATTGCAGAAGGTGGAAAAGGTGGTAAAGGAAATGCCAGATTTAAAAAATCAACCCGTAAAGCTCCCCGTTTTTCTGAAAATGGGGCTAAGGGTGAGCTGCGTAAAGTGCGATTGGAGCTTAAAGTTCTTGCTGATGTAGGCCTGGTCGGCTATCCGAATGTAGGGAAATCAACTTTGATTTCTCAGGTTTCGCATGCTAAGCCGAAGATTGATTCCTATCATTTTACAACCTTACATCCCAATCTGGGGGTTGTCAGGTATGGTGAGTATCAATCATTTGTTATGGCAGATATACCAGGTATAATAGAAGGAGCACATCAGGGAACAGGACTTGGTGATGAATTTTTAAAACATCTGGAAAGAACAAGGCTTTTGGTTCATGTAATTGATGTTTCTGGAATTGAGGGCAGAGATCCTCTCGAAGATTTTGAAAAAATTAATAATGAGCTCAATAAATACAATGATTATCTTGCTTCCCTAGAACAGGTTATAGCTCTAAATAAAATTGATCTTGAGGAAGGAAGACAGAATATAGAAACCGTAAAATCTGAATTAAATGATCGCGGCTACAGTGTTTTTCCAATTTCTGCTGCAACTGGTGAGGGCTGTCAGCCCTTAATTTATCATCTGGGACAGCGTCTGGAAGAACTGCCAGAAAGAGAAATCGAAAAAGAGGAAGAGGTAGTAATCAGACCGGATTTTGTTGACGAATTATATATAGATAAGTTAAATAAAGATAAATATGAGATTAGAGGAACTCTGCTGGATTCCTATCTGGAAAAAACTGATTTCAATAATGATGCAGCTGTCCAGAGATTGATGAGGGTTTTAAAGCATTATGGCTTAAATGATATGATGGAAAAAGAAGGTGTCAAAGAAGGAGACACAGTAGTTATCGGTCCTCTGGAATTTGATTATGTGGAGTAAATTAATTCTAAATGTGATAATTTAGTGAAATATAGTATAAATAATTATTTAATAGGAAAGAAGGTGATATAATGTTATCAGGTAAAAATAGAAGTTATCTTAGAGGTGAGGCAAATTCTCTCGATCCTGTAGTGCACGTTGGTAAAGATGGAATTACAGAAGCAGTAATTGAACAATTAGATGCTGCTTTAGAAGATCATGAGCTGTTAAAAATTAGAATTTTAGAAAGTACAGGACGAACAACTCGTTCTGCAGCTGAGGAACTGGCCACAGCAACCGGTGCTGATGTAGTGCAGGTTATTGGAGGTATTGCAGTTTTATTCCGCCAGCGTGATGAAGATTCAAATTTTAAACTTTAAATAACAATTAAACCCGGGGGAGAGTTTCACAGGGAGGAATTTTTATGTCAAAAGTTAAAATAATAACAGATAGCTGTTCTGATTTGCCAGCAGAAATTGTGGACAGTTATGATATTGATTTTTTAAGTATAGAAGTTAACATTAATAACAGAGTTTATTATGATCGCGCTGATTTGCAGCCAGAAGATTTTTATAATTTGATTGAAAAAGAGACTGATGTACCCCGAACATCCAGAATTACTCCGGGCAAATTTTTGGAAGTCTATAAAAAAGGTCTGGCAGAATATGAACAGCTGCTGGTAATTGCTTTCTCTTCTAAATTAAGCGGTATTTTAGAATCAGCTGTATTGGCCAAAAATGAACTGAACAGCGAACAGGAGCGGATTAAAATTATTGACTCCAGAGCGGCTTCTGTGGGACAGGGGCTTTTAGTTTATCAGGCTGCAAAATGGCTGCAGCAGGGAAGAAATTTAGAAACAGTTGTCCAGAATTTAATGGATGATGCTTCTCGACTTGAACATATTTTTGCCGTTGGCGATCTGGAGATGTTAAAGCGTGGTGGCAGAATTTCTAAAACAAAAGCTGTGATGGCCAGTGTTTTGAATATTAAACCAATACTCCATATTCAGGATGGTCAAATCTTACCTCATGATAAAGTCAGAGGAAAAAAAAGAATGATTTCTTATCTATTAAATGAAATTGAGAAGAAGGCTGATCAACCTGAATCGCAAATTATTGCTTTAACTTACTCGCAGAATAAAGAATATGCCTTAAAATTAAAAGATCAAATTGAATCTAGATTTAAACCCCAGGAAATATTTATCAGTGAGATTGGTGCTGCTGTAGGGTCTCACGCTGGACCGGGAACCCTGGCAGTTGTTTTTAAAAATAGCAAAAAAGTTGCAGATCCGGAATTATACTAAATTATATTCTTAAATAAAGTAAAGAGAAAAGTGTGATTAGAGATGGCTATTTTAAATATTAATAATTTAAAAAAAGAATATGGAATTGAAACAGTACTCAAAGATTTTTCACTAAATGTAAATCAGGGAGAATCGGTGGCTTTGATTGGCCCTAATGGTTCTGGTAAGACAACAATTTTTAAAATCATTACTGGTCAGGAACATCTTTCTGAGGGAACAGTTTCGGTTAGAAATGATATTGAGGTTGGCTATCTTGATCAACTTCCTGATTTTAATTCTGAACTCACAATTTATCAGGAATTGGAAAAAGTATTTGCAGAAGTAAAAAAACAGATTAAAGAAATGAAACGACTGGAAGATAAAATTGCTCACCACGGTAAAAAAGCCGAAGAATCTAAATCCCACTCTAATAATCTTAAAGCCACTATGAGTAAATACAGTGCTTTACAGCAGGAATTCGAAAAAGGTATTGGTTATGAATATCAGAGTAAAATTCGTCAGGTTGCAGCTGGTATGGGCTTTGATGAAGAAGAAATCCAGGCAAAAACTTTAGATCAGTTGAGTGGTGGAGAAAAAACACGAGTTGGCCTGGCTAAATTACTTTTAATGGAACCTGATTTGCTGCTTTTAGATGAGCCCACGAATCATCTTGACTTAAAATCTGTAGAATGGCTGGAAAATTATCTTAATTCTTATCTGGGTAGTCTTTTGATTATTTCTCATGACCGTTATTTTCTGGATAATACTATTGAGAGAATAGTAGAGATTAAAAATGGTAAAAATGAGGATTACAGCGGTAATTACAGTTATTATCAAAAAGAACGAAAACGCCGGTATGAACAGCGTCTGCGAGAATATAAAAATCAGCAAAAGAAAATTAAGGAGCTAGAAGATGCGATAGAACAGCTTTATATTTGGGGTCGCTCTCGTGATAGCGAAAAAATGTTTAAAAGAGCAAAAGCGATGGAAAAAAGGTTGGAAAGAATTGACAGATTGGAAAAACCCCGTCTTAAAGGCAGAAAGATGAAGCTGGAACTGGATACTCAAATTAGAGGTGGAGATGATGTTTTATTTGTAGAGGATTTAAGCAAAAGTTTTGCTGATTTGAAACTTTTTGATAATTTAAATTTTGAGCTTCACCGCACTGATAGGGCGGCTATTATTGGTGATAACGGAACCGGAAAATCTACTATTTTACGTATTATTATGGGAGAAATCAATTCGGATCAGGGAAGAGTAAAGATTGGTACCAATGTCTATCCTGCCTATTATCGACAGGAATTTGAAGGATTTAATCCTGAAGATGATCTGATTAGTGCTCTCCAGAGAGAAACAGCTGTTACCAATTCTCAGGCAAGAGATATGCTGGCTTCCTTTTTGTTTACTGGAGAAGATGTTTTTAAAAAAGTAAAACAGCTAAGTGGTGGCGAAAAAAGTAGATTACGTCTGCTGCAGCTGATGAGTGGTAATTATAATTTTTTAATTTTAGATGAGCCAACCAACCATCTAGATCTGGCTTCCCGTGAGGTACTGGAAGAAGCGCTGCAGGATTATCCAGGTACAGTTTTGATTGTTTCTCATGATCGCTATTTTTTGGATAAGGTTGTTGATTATATTTATGAACTTGAAGAAAAGAAATTAAATAAATATTTAGGTGATTACAGTTATTATAAAGAAAAAAAACAGCAGCAAGTTTCTACAGAACAGCAAAAAGAACAGCAGCAAAAAAGCGAGGGAAAACTTGATTATGAGGCACAAAAAGAAGCCCGAAGTCAGGAGTTGAGAAGGCAAAAAAAATTGGAAGAGCTTGAATCTGAAATAGAAAAACTGGAAAAAGAACTTTCACTTCTGGAAACAGAGATGACTGCTGAAAAAAATATTGATGATTATGAACTTCTGCAGCAGTTAAAAGATGATTATCATACTAAAAATAAGAGACTGGAAGAGTTGTATGAGGAGTGGGAACAGCTAATTTAAATTAAACTGAGCATTATGTCGGAATGGGAACCGAATTTTAAAATGTGAGGTAGGGATAATGGAGGATATTTTAGATAAAATAAAAATTAAGGTTGATAATATTAAGATTGCTGAAACTGTTATGCAGCAGTGGCAGCAGTTGTTGGATTTATTGATGGATTTTTCAGAAGCTCAGGACGCACTGATTACCAGCTATCAGGAACCATATTTGCGAATAGAAAAAGGAAGTTCCAATCCAGATAATATTTTTTCTGAGGGTGATCGTTTTAAAGTTGAACAGCTTTATTGTAATCAGGTTATTGATAAGAAAACAGCTCTCGAAATCAACAATGCAGCCAGTATAAAAAAATGGCAGAATTCAATTTATCTGGAAAAGGGTTTAATTGCTTATCTGGGTTATCCGATTTTATGGCCCACGGGCGAGATTTATGGTACAGTTTGTCTCCACGCAAATCAGCAGCTAGTTTTTGCTGATTTAGTAAAAAAACAGCTTGGGTTTATAAAAAATTTGATTGAAAGTGATCTGGAGATAATATATCAAAATCATTTAAATATTAGTCTTAGAAAATATTATGCAGAATTAATTGATAATTTACCTGTGGGAGTTATGATTGAAGATCAAAATGGGAAAATTTTAAAGGTTAATAAGGCAATGGAGAAAATTAGTGGCTATGCAAGAGAAGAACTTTTAAAAAGCACAGTCTTTGAAACTGTAGTTCCGGAAGAGCAGGAGCATATAGCTAGAGAAAATATTAAAAAAATTCTGAATGGGGAGCTGATGATTCATGAACTTCCCTCAGCTAACCGCAGAGGAGAAGAAAGATTTATCAGGCTTCAGGAAAGAAAAATAACATTGCCCAACAATGAAGAAGGAATTATTTCAATTCAGAGTGACATTACTGATAAAATTCAAAATGCAGAAAAAATTAAATATGCAAGTTATCATGATAGTCTTACAGATCTTTATAATCGTTCCTATCTTGAAAATAAAATCCAGGATCTGAATCAGAAAAACAAATATCCAGTTTCATTGATTATGGCAGATTTAAATGGATTAAAACTGGTTAATGATACATATGGTCATAATGAGGGAGACAGATTACTAAAAAAAATGGCTGCCATTTTAAAAGATAGCTGTCGTGATAATGATTTGATTGCCCGCTGGGGTGGAGATGAATTTGTTATTCTGCTACCTCAAACTGACGGAGAAGCAGCAAAAAATATAGTAGCCCGGATTAATAAAAAAATTGCCAATACATTTTTAGAATTTGAGGATGGCAGCAGACTACCACTTTCTGCAGCTCTTGGTTATGGGGTAAAAAAGCATTATTTTGAGGATATTTTTGAAATTTTAACTGACGCTGAATCTCAGATGTATAAAAATAAACTGACAGAGAGCAGAAGTATTAAAAGTAATATTTTAAACACCCTTTTAAAAACTTTAAGCGAAAAAAGTCAGGAAACTTCCAGTCATTCTAATAGAATGGCTGATCTAGCCTGTAAACTTGCTCAAAAAATTGCTTTGAGTCAGACTGAAATTAATAAGTTAACTCTTATTGCTAAATTACATGATATAGGAAAGACGGTAATTCCAGAAAAAATATTAAATAAAAAAGATCAGTTGACAGCAGCTGAATGGAAGGAAATTCAGACCCATCCAGCAGTCGGCCATCGGGTTTTAAATGCAACTGAGGAATTTTCTCATATTTCCGAAGAGGTTTTATCTCATCACGAAAATTGGGATGGAAGTGGTTACCCGCGCGGTCTCAAAGGAAAAGAGATTCCCCTACTTGCTAGAATCATAGCAATTGTTGATGCCTATGATGTAATGACTACTGATCAGGTATACAAAGAATCAGTTTCTAAAAAAGAAGCTCTGAGAGAAATTCAGAATAAAGCCGGAAGCCAGTTTGATCCGGAACTGGCAGAGCAATTTATTGAACTTATGTCAGAGTAAAATTTTTATAATAAATGAAGAAAAACCTGCCGAGAGAAGGAAAATCAATCGGACAGGTTTTTCTTGTAGTATAATATTATTTATGTGATAGTTTAATAATATTATCAAATTTAATTAAAGAGCTACTGCACCTTCTTCGCCGGTTCTAATTCTAATTACGTTTTCGATATCAGAAATAAAGATTTTTCCATCTCCAACTTCCCCGGTTTGTACAGCTTCTTTAATCGCTTCAACAATTCTATCTACATCTGTATATTCAACAATTATTTCTACCTTTATTTTTTTACGGAGTCTAATTCGGTAAGTTACACCCCGGTAGGTTTCGGAATGTCCTTTTTGAGCTCCATAACCTTTAATTTCAGTAATGTTTAAACCACTAATTCCTATTTCCTCAAGTCTGTCAATTAATCGATCTGTTTTATCAGGTCTAATAATCGCTTCGATTCGTTTCATTTTAGCTTCCTCCTTTAATTTTGAGCTTTAATATTAACCATAAAGTCCGGATACGATTCTGCACCATGTTCTGAATAATCAAGACCTTCGATCTCATCTTCTTCGGATACTCTCAGTCCGATAACTGAATCAATTACTTTAAAAAGTACAAATCCCAGTCCAAAGGCCCAGAAGAAAACAGCGCCAACACCAATAATCTGGGTAATTAATAAATCAAATCCGCCTCCAAATAAGAGTCCGCCTTCTGTAGCAAAAAACCCAACTGCGATTGTTCCAAAAGCCCCACAGACACCGTGGACAGAAACAGCTCCAACAGGATCATCAATCTGTAATTTATCAAAAAACTCAACCGAGTAAATAACGATAATACCAGCAATTCCTCCAATGATAATAGCGGATAGGTTTCCAACAGCTGCAGTACCGGCTGTAATACCCACCAGACCAGCTAAAGCGCCATTTAGAGTCATACTAACATCAGCTTTGCCATATTTAATCCAGCTGACTATCATTGCCATAACTGCACCTGCAGCCGCCGCCAGATTAGTTGTTACTGCAATTGAGGCGATGGACAAATCGGTACCAGCTACAGTAGAACCAGGATTAAATCCAAACCAGCCAAACCAGAGAATAAAGACACCCAGAGCAGCCATTAAAAGGTTGTGTCCTGGAAGAGCATTCGCGCTACCATCTTTATTATACTTACCAATTCTGGGTCCCAGAACAATTGCTCCCGCTAAAGCAGCCCAGCCACCAACTGAATGAACAACAGTAGAACCGGCGAAATCAACAAGGCCCATTTCTGCTAACCAGCCGCCACCCCAGATCCAGTGTCCTACAACAGGATAAATAAATGCAGTAATCACAACACTGTAAGCTAAGTAGCCAGAAAAGTTAGTTCTTTCAGCCATTGCACCTGAAACAATAGTTGCTGCAGTTGCAGCAAAAACAGTCTGGAAAATGAAGAAAGCTGCAATCGGGATGTCAAGTCCTAAATTTGCAAATGTGTCCTGAAGAAAATAACCTGTATTGCCAATAAATCCATTTCCAGCTCCAAACATAAAGGCGAATCCTACTGCCCAGTAAACTAAAGAACCGGAAGCAAAGTCCATCATATTTTTCATAATTATATTACCTGCATTTTTAGCTCGGGTAAAACCGGCCTCAACCATAGCGAATCCAGCCTGCATAAAGAAAACTAAAAACGCCGCGATTAAAGTCCAGATAGTATCAATTGCAACTGAGTTGGCAGCTGCCTGATCTCCCTGGGCAAAAGCCAGCCCACTAAATAGTATTACCATCATTAATGCCGTCATAATCACCCTGAAAATATCATTACTCATTACTCTACTACTCATAATAATTTCCTCCTCGTGTTAGGTATATGTTAACTATGAGTAGATTATATATATAACTAACATAAAAAGCAAGTGATCTCAGGTTTATATAACAGTATACAGTAATTCAATTAAAAATCTGGTATTGCAGGCAGCTCTAATTTATGGCTGTTAGCGGAAGAAATTTGTTCTATCCTGGCGGCTGTTTCTGCTTCGGCTTCTCCATCTACAATATAGTAGTCAATTTCTCTATAGCTTAAGCCAATTTCATCTTCATCACTCTGTCCATCCCAGAGACCTGCCGAAGGTGCCTTGGTAATTATTTTCTGGTCAATTCCCATCTCTCGAGCCAATCCACGAACCTCAAGTTTAACTAAATTGCCTAAGGGTGCGATATCTATACCGCCATCACCAAATTTTGTAAAATAGCCAAGTTTGAGTTCACTGCGATTGTCAGTCCCTACAACTAGATAATTATTTAAATTAGCATAGAAATAAAGTAGAGTCATTCTAAGTCGGGGTTTCATATTTGCTAAAGCTAGCTTAAAATTTTCTTGGGCATCCTGCAGCTGCCGCTGACCATTAATTGCTTTTTCTAAATTAATTTCTGAATCACTATTATTTATAGTTTCTAAAAATTGCTGATATGGTTGACTTAGATTTATTTCTTTATATTTTATATTAAATTTTTCAGCATGTTTAATTGCATCAATACGATCCTCTGGACTACTCTGGCAGGGCATAATTAATCCCAGGGTATTATTCGGAAAAGCCTTTTGGCAGAGGAGAGAGGTAACTGAGGAATCAATTCCTCCGGATAGACCAATTACTGCTCCCTGACAGCCGGCTTTATTAACTTTTTCCTGGATCCATTCAACTAAATTATTTTCTATTTCTTTATAATCTCTATCTAACAATTTTAACACCTCATTTTAAGAATTTAATTAATTATCAACATGTAAATTGAGAATAAATATCTAAAAGCATTAGCCTCCCAGGAAATATTCAACTGGGAGGCCATTAATTATAGGGGAGTTATTAGTTCTTGTTTCGTACTCTTTAAAAAGTAGAAATTTCATTACTCCGATACTCTATTCTCTATTTCATTTTTCAGTAAAACAAATCTTTAATATTCTAATTTTAATTTAGTCTGGCGTTAATTAAAATTTAGTTAGATAACTATCCAGTTCCCACTGGCTGACCTGGGTTCTATATTCATCCCATTCTACTTTTTTAGCTGCTACAAAATGCTCCATCACATGTTCGCCCAGTGCACTCTTAATAACTTCATCTTTTAGTAAAAGTTTCACAGCGTCATTAATATTGCCAGGTAAACTTTCAATACCTAGTTCATTTTTTCGCTCTAATGACATTTCATAAATATTTTCCAATACTTCTTTTGGAGGTTCAATTTCATTTTTAATTCCGTCAAGACCTGCTTTTAACATGACTGCAATTGCCAGGTAAGGATTGGCAGTTGGGTCAGGATTTCTTAATTCTACCCTGGTTCCATTACCACGAGCTGCAGGTATTCTAATTAAAGCACTTCTGTTAGCACTTGACCAGGAAAGATAAACAGGAGCTTCATATCCCGGAACTAAACGCTTATAAGAATTTATAGAAGGATTGGTAATTGCAGCCATTGCTTTAGCATGTTTTAATAAGCCACCTATATAGTGATAACCAGTTTTACTTAGACCAAGTCGATCATCTTCATCATAAAATGCGTTTTCTCCATCTTTAAATAATGACTGATGAACATGCATTCCTGAACCATTTTCTCCAAAAATAGGTTTGGGCATAAAGGTTGCATGTAAACCGTGTTCATGGGCAATTGCTTTTGTTACAAATTTAAATGTTGCAATATTATCAGCTGTTTTAAGAGCTGGAGCATATTTAAAGTCAATTTCATGCTGGCCGGGAGCTACCTCATGATGTGAGGCCTCAACTTCAAAACCCATTTCTTCCAGAGCTAAAACAATACTGCGGCGGGCGTTGATACCCTTATCAATTGGTCCTAGATCAAAATAACCACCGTCATCATGAGTTTTAGTAGTTGCATCTCCATTTTCGTCTAACTGAAATAAGAAAAATTCAGGTTCGGGGCCAACATTCATATCAAAACCCATTTCGTCAGCTTCTTTTAAAGCTTCTTTTAAAACATTACGGGGACCACCAGAAAAAGGTTTGCCATCAGGAGTATAAACATCACAGATTAAACGTGCAACAGCGCCACCTTCTTCAGGACGCCAGGGAAAAATAGTAAAGGTATCATAATCAGGTCTTAAATACATATCAGATTCCTGAATTCTGGTAAAACCATCAATGGAAGAACCATCAAACATAATTTTGTTATCCAGAGCATCTTCCAGCTGTTTGGCTGTTATTGCAACATTTTTTACTATTCCCAGAATATCAGTAAACTGCATTCTAATAAACTTAACATTTTTTTCCTCTGCCATTTTTAAAATATCTTCTTTGCTGTACTTTGACATTATAATCACTCTCCTAAAATTTTCGTTTTTTAACTTCTGATTTCAGTATAGTGCCTTTTTAATAATTCGTCAATAGAACCGAAATTAGCAAAATAAAGCACGTCAGAGCCGACATAACAGTCTTTGTTAAAAAAATAATTACTTTAAGTCGTATTTTAAATACCTGTATACAGATATAATATTCTTGCGACTGATTCTTGACAATTTTCTAACATTAATGTATAATATACAAAATAAATAATTTAAAAGTTGTGAGAGGGAGGAAAATAATTTTGACTGGTTACAGAGAATCGGATTAGCTGAGAGCCGAGTCCCAGAAAAATTATTTTTGTAGCCTTTGAACTGTAGTTTTGAATAAAGTAGGAACTGCCGGAATCCAGTTTGTTTTGCACCCGTTATCTAGTGCAGAGGTATTGATAATTAATTATATCTAATTTTGGTTCAGTACTTTGAGAGGCTGTTTAAACAGCAAGTTGGGTGGTACCGCGTGAGAGAACTCTCGTCCCGATTAATAGTTTAGCTATTAGTTGAGATGAGAGTTTTTTCTTTATTAGATTATTTTTTATAACATTTATTTTATAATTTTGTATTTCAAAGAGGAGTGAGCAGTATGAGCATTAAGGAAAATGATAGGATAACAGGAGCAGAAATCTTTGTAAAGTCACTGGAAGCAGAGGGTGTAGATACAGTATTTGGTTATATTGGTGCTAAAGTAATTGATATATATGATAAACTCTACGATTCAAAAATTAGGCATATTATGCCCCATCACGAGCAGGGAGGAGTACATGCAGCGGATGGCTATGCCCGTTCGAGTGGGAAAACTGGTGTTTGTATAGCAACCTCAGGACCTGGAGCAGCCAATATGGTAACTGCGCTGGCTACAGCTAATATGGATTCGGTTCCTCTGGTAGCTTTTACAGGGCAGGTTCCAAATACCATGATTGGTACAGATGGTTTTCAAGAGGCTGATATAAAGGGTATTACGATGCCAATTACTAAAAATAATTATATTGTCAATGATGTAGAGGATCTGGCGCGAGTAATAAAAGAAGCTTTTCATATTGCTTCAACAGGAAGGCCGGGTCCGGTTCTGGTCGATATACCTTCAAATATTTTAAAAGCTAAAGCGAAATTTAACTATCCTGCCCAGGTTGATTTACCCGGATACAGCCCAACTTATCGGGCCAATAAACTGCAGTTAAAAAGAGCAGCCGAATTAATTAATCAAGCGGTTAAGCCAGTAATTTATGCTGGAGGAGGTAGTATAATTTCTGGTGCTGATCAAGAGATTAAAGAGCTGGCTCAGAGAGCAGAAATTCCTGTCACAACAACCTTAAATGGAATTGGTATTTTTGATGAAAATTCATATCTTTCTCTGGGAATGCTTGGGATGCATGGAACGACTGAAGCTAATCTGGCAATTTCAAATTCAGATTTGATAATTGCTTTAGGTGCCCGTTTTGATGATCGGGTAACTGGCAAATTAGAAGATTTTGCCGTTAATGCAGATGTTATTCATATTGATATTGATCCAGCAGAAATTGCTAAAATTGTTAAAACTAAAGTTCCAATTACAGCTGATGTTAAAATGGCATTGGAAGAACTTCTCCCCCGGATCAGGGAAGTAAAAAGACCGGGATGGCTTAAAGAAATTGAAGAATGGAGAAAAATTGATCAGCCGGCTGATCCAAAAAAGGCAGAGAAATTACTTCCCTCAGAGATAATAGAAACTTTATATCAGCTAACAGAGGGAAATGCTATTATAACGGCGGGAGTAGGCCAACATCAGATGTGGGCTGCTCAATATTATAAATATTCTAAACCCAGAACTTTTATTAGTTCTGGAGGTCTGGGAACAATGGGATATGGTTTTCCGGCAGCAATCGGTGCCAAACTGGCCAATCCCGATCGGGATGTTTTTGCCCTGGTTGGTGATGGCAGTTTTCAGATGAATATTCAGGAACTGGCAACTGCTGCTAAAAATAGAGTAGCAGTTAAAATTATACTTTTTAATAATCAGTATCTGGGAATGGTGCGTCAGTGGCAGGAATTATTTTACGATAAGCGATATTCTGCAACCTGTCTCCGACGTCAGGAGAACTGTCCACCCCATTGTTCTGCTCCTGGTCAGGATTGTCCGGAAATGATACCAGATTTTATTCAGGTAGCAAAAGGATATGGAATTAAAGGAGAAACAGTAACTGAACGCAGTCAAATTAAAAATGCATTAAAAAATGCCATTAAGGCAAATGAGAGTTATATTCTCAACTTTATGATTGAGGAAGAGGAGAATGTCTTTCCCATGGTTTCGGCCGGTGGTAGTCTTGAAGAAATGATTTTGCGCAAAGATAATAACAACAAATAGGAGGATAAATTTTTATGTCAGATATGTTGGTTAAATTATATGATTTAGAAGCTTTAGAAAATCCGCTAAAATCTTTAAAAGATGATGAGGTTGTAATAAGAAGAGCTATTCCACCTGAAAAAAACTATATTTTAAGCTGGATTAGAGAAAACTTTTCAGAGACTTGGGTTTCTGAGGCTGATATTGCAATGTCAGCCAGTCCTGCAAAAATATTTATTGCGGTTAAAGAAGGGGAGCTTCTCGGATTTGCCTGTTACGACACCAGTGCAAAAGGTTTTTTTGGTCCAACAGGAGTTGGCGAAAAAGCCCGTAAAAAAGGAATTGGAACTTCACTTTTATTGAAATCTATGGAAGCCTTAAAAGAAGATGGCTATGCCTATGCAGTGATTGGAGATGCCGGACCAGTAGATTATTACCAAAAAACATGTTCGGCTCAGGTTATTAAAGGTAGTGGAAAGAGTATTTATCGGGGTATGTTAAAATAAACTGTAGAGATGTCTCTTCCCAGGATTTAAAAAACTATTTATTGATAATTATCAATAAATAGTTTAAGATATAGTTAGCTAGGAATTCTGCAAAACTTTCTCTGTTATAATTAAATATCAGGGGAAGTTTTTTTCTTAAGGAGGGACTAAAATGTTCAGCAGTCTCAAGTTTCGAAAAAGGGACAAATTATTTTTTATTTTTCTCTTAATTGGTTTTTTAATAAAATATAACTATTTTAACTGGTATATTTTTAATGTGCCGTCTCTAAAAATATTACTTTTAAAAAATCTGATTATTTTTATGGCTTTCATCTTGCTTTCTGGTATTATATTGAAAAATAAAAGAAGAAAAATTATAACACTTGTCACTTATCTTATTTTTTCTTTTCTATTTATAGCTAATTTATATTATAATCGTTATTTTGGTAATTATCTGAGTCTGACTGATATGATAATGGGACAGGGTATTAGACCATTTAGAGTATTGACCAGACATTTAATTAATTGGAAGCTTGATCCTTTTTTTATCTTTGATATCCCAATTTTAATATATTTAACTGTAAAATCAAAAGCCGAAACTCCAATTTTAAAAAAATCAGAATTTAGCAGAAAAAATTTACTAAAGAATAATTTTATTTTAGTACTTTTAATAATAATACTTTTTTTTACTCAGCTTATCTACAGCTATAGTTTATTTCCAGCTGACAGTTTAATGGAACTTTTTAATCACAGTACGCCTGCTTTTGTTAATGTCTATGGAATTATTCCTCTTTATCTGGCAGAATATCAGGAACTGAAACATAAGAGTCAGCGGTCCAGAGAAATCTCTAATAAAGATCTGGAAATTGATCTGAGAAAAGTGGAAACAGAAAAGGAATTAAGCAGTGAAGCAGAGCTGGATAATATTAAAAATGTAATTATTATTCAGCTGGAATCACTGGACGCTAAACTTATTGATTATAAATACAATGGTCAGGAAGTAACTCCCTTTTTAAATAAGTTAAAAGATAAGTCTAAATATTTTTCTGATATTTATGCACATCATATTAATGGAAGTTTTGATGCCGAATTTTCTTTTTTTACCTCACTTTACCCAATTAATAGAAATTATACTTTTAGAAGTAATGACATGCGTGAATTTAATACGATAGTTAATGTTCTTCGGCAGGATGGTTATAACACCTATGCTTTTCACGGGAATAAAGAAGGTTTTTTCTACCGGGATAAGGGATATTTAGAAATGGGTTTTGACCGTTTTTACAGTCGAGAAGATTTTTCTGTTAGTGAGGCTGTCATTGGTGAAGATACCTATTTAGGAATTAATGATTATGATCTTTTTGACCAGTCAATTGATTATCTAGACCAGGCAAAAGAACCATTTTTATCAGTTTTTATTACGGTGACCAGTCATACCCCCTTTACTTTTTATCCAGAAGAATATAAAGTAAAAGAGTTCTCAGATATTGAAACCACAATAGTCAGAGATTATTTTAATTCCATGCATTTTGTTGATCATTCACTGGAGATGTTTTTTAAAAAAATTAAAGCAAATTCAATGATGGAGGACACCCTCTTTGTTATTTATTCTGATCATATAGCTGACATTAATCGAGAGGAGTATAAATCTGGTGACAATTTTGCAAACAACAGAAACATTAAAGAACCTGAGCAGATACCACTTTTTATTTACCATCAGGATATTGAACCAGAAGTAATCAAAAAAAGCGGCACTCATACTGATATTGCACCTACAATTCTTGACATCATGGGTTATCAGGAAAAACCAGAAGGTTTTTTAGGAGTATCTCTTTTAAAAGAAATTGAAAATCCGCTGTTTTTTTTACATGAGATACCTCAGATCATTTATAAAGATCAGCTTTTTATTAGAGTTCCAGCTGGTCCAGAAGAAGAAAGTGAGTTTGAAAAAATTTCCTATAAAAAAAGCACAGGTGATTTAAATGTTGAGCTTCCAGAGAAGGAAAAAGAGCGTTTGAATAATACAATTAATTATATGCAGGAAGTAATGAATAGATTTTTAAGTGAATAATATAAAACTCCTTAGCTGCAAATTAATGTCTGAGGAGATTTTTATTTACTTAAGTTTATGTTATAATATTAATAGAATTTTCGTAAAAATATTATAAGAATTTAAAGAAAGGGGCAAAATATGAAAAAATTCCTGAAAAAGGCCTCGGTTTATCTTTTATTACTACTTTTAATTGCGGCAGGAGTATTTTCTTTAAATTATTTTTTAGGTCACAGACTGACCAGTGATTTGGAGAATGAGATTGAAGAGATTGCTGCAGAAAATAACTATCAGCTCCGCTACTTAAGTATTAAATCTAATCCTCTTTTAAGAAGGGTGGATATTGATACTCTGAGTTTATTAAAAAATAATGAGCAAAGCTATGAAATTAACGGAGCAAAAATAGAATTTAGCTGGCAGCAAATATTTAATTATATAAAAGAAAGAGAATTTTTGACAAAAAAAGATATTAAAGCTGACATAGATAAGTTTAGTTTTTATGACCTACAGCGGAATAACCACTTTGACTTTTTTAATACTGAACTCAGCTATCAGGGGGGGTTTAACTCTGAAGATTTAAAAAAACCGCTGGAACTTATAAAAAATGATCATAAGTTGACAGTTTTAAGTGAAGAATTAAATTATGATTATCCTTTTTATCGTAGTTATGGAATTGATAAAAACAACTGGGAACAAATTTCTACTTTTAACAATTTTGCTTTTGCAGCAGATTATCAGAGTCAGAACAATAGGCTGCTGATAAATGATTTTATGCTTAAAAATGAGTTTATTGATTATGAGCTTAATTTTGAGACTGTTATCGAAAGAAGACTAAATGATACTGGTGCCACCAATCTTGAAACCAAGGCAGAAGACAGTAAAAATCAAAGAGCAGAAGATACTTCAAATAAAACAGCAGCTGATTTTGAGGAAATTGTTATTTACAGTGATAAAGCAGAAAAAATTGTCCTCCAGGAATTAAAAAGCAATTATAGTCTTGCTCTAAATGGCGAGTTTTTAAATATTTCTAAAAATGATTTTTTTAATAAATTTTCGTTTACGGAGCTAAATCTAGATTCTGATTTTGAAATGTATTTAAACTCTAAAAACAGCAGTTATCAGTTCCAGAAATTTGATCTGGATTTTGATTTGAGTGATTTTAAGCTGGGTCTGCAGGAAAATTTAAGTCAAAGAGTTAATGAAAGCAGTTTTGGTATTTTAGCTCAGAACAAACAATTTCAGCTCAATATTGATTCCCTGAATTATCAACAGAATTACAGTCATCCTCAGGGTAAAAGTCAATTAAACTTAAAATCAAATTTAATTGATGCCGATTTAAATGCTGAATTTAATTTGAATAATGAAATTCCATATATTAGTAATTCGCTGCTTAAATTCAAGTCCAAAAATCAATCTGTAGAACAGTTACTGCTTTTTGCCCAACTTTTATATGGAGATAGTTTTAAACAGGATGATGAAGGTTATTATTATATTGAAAGCTGGGGAAGCCTGGATAATTTGAAGTTTGAATAAAGTTTAACTTTACAACTCAACTTTAAAATGCTAAAATATAAATAGAAAATTGAATATAACTAACGAGGATGGGTGAAATTCCCTACCGGTGGTAAAAGTCCACAAGTCCATTTGGGATTGATCTGATGAAATGCAGAACCGACAGTAAAGTCTGGAAGGGAGTTAGATTATAAATTTATTAATCTAATTTATTTTGTTTAATAATGGGCAAATTTGTTCATTAGTGGGCAAAATTATATTTTGATAAATTTAGTTTAGGTATTTTTGATTATTAAGTCCTTCCAGTACTGGAGGGACTTTTTCTTTTTTAAAGGATGTTTATTAGAAAGAAAAGATTAATAATAACTACTGAAATGAAAAAATTTTAGAAGACTGGAGGTATAAAATGCAAGATTTTTCGATTGATGATCAAAAATACATGGCAAGAGCTTTAAATCTTGCCCGGCAGGGAGAGGGTAGCACTTCGCCCAATCCTATGGTAGGTGCTGTTGTGGTTAAAAATGGAGAAATTATTGGTGAGGGTTTTCATCATAAATATGGTGGTCCTCATGCTGAAGTTTATGCACTTCAAGCTGCAGGAGGTGCAGCAGCCGGAGCAGATATCTATGTCACTCTGGAACCCTGCAGTCATTACGGTAAAACACCTCCCTGTGCTCAAAAGCTTATTGATTCAGGGATAAAAAGGGCTGTAATTGCCATGATTGATCCCAATCCTGAAGTTGCTGGTAGAGGAATAAAAATGTTAAGAGAAGCAGGAATTAAAGTTGAAGTAGGACTATTAGAAGAGAAAGCTCAAAGACTAAATGAAAGTTTTTTGAAATATATTCAAAGTGACTATCCTTTTGTTTATTTAAAAAAAGCTCAGACTCTTGATGGTTATATAGCAAGCAGTACTGGAGATTCCAAATGGATCACTAATTCCAGAGCCAGACTGGAAGGTCACCGACTAAGGCATCGAGTCGATGCAATTATGGTTGGAATTGGGACAGTTCTGGCTGATAATCCTTCTTTAACTGCCAGACTGGAGGCAAAGAATGGAATTGATCCACTTAGAATAATCCTGGATCCAATGCTTGATATTCCAATGGATGCCCGAGTTATCAACCAGAAATCTAGAGCAGATACTTTAATTATCTGTGCCGAAAATTTTCCTCCTGCCAGAGCTGTCGAGGCTCTTGAAAAAAAAGAAATTTTAGCCCAAAAAGAGAAAGTCCAGGTAATGAGTTTTAAAACCGGAGCTGATAATTATTTTAGACTCAAAGATCTCTTGCAAACTCTGCATGACCATAATATTAGCAGTATTTTAGTTGAAGGAGGAGCCAGATTGAGTCATACTTTTCTAAAAGAAAAGCTGGTGGATAAATTTTATTATTTTATTGCTCCCAAAATTTATGGAGGCAGTGATGGAATTGCTGCCTTTTGGGGCAGTGGCCCAAAAATGATGGCAGATGCAGTAGAGCTTAAGATAATTGAACAGAAAAATTTGGGAGATAATCTATTATTTATAGCCGAAAAGATGCACGATCAGAAGGAAAACTAATTATGGTTAATCTCATTTAACGGGAGGTGTAACTATTGTTTACTGGAATCATTCAGGAAAAAGGATATTTTTTGCGCAGATTTAAAGGCAGTGGCAGCTATCAGCTGGAAATTAAGGCAGATAAAGTTTTAAATAATATTAAAAAAGGGGATAGCATTGCTGTTAATGGTGTCTGCCTGACAGTTGTTGATTTTGGTCAGGATTATTTTAGAGCGGATGTTATGCCGGAGACTCTTAAGGCTACTAATTTAGGTGATTTAAAACAGTCTGAAGCTGTAAATTTAGAACAATCTTTAAAACCGGATGACTTTATTGGTGGTCATTTTGTTACCGGTCATGTCGACAGTACTGCTGCTGTCAGATCAATAAAAAGTGAAGCTAATGCAAAAATTATCAATCTGCAAGTTAATGAGCAGCTTGAAAAATTTATTGTAGATAAAGGTTCTGTGGCTATAAATGGAGTCAGTCTGACAGTGATGGAGATCAAAAGTGGTATTTTAAAAATTTCGCTAATCCCGGAAAGTTGGTCTCAGACAAATCTCTCTCAGCTGGATCCAGGTGACAGTGTCAATATTGAAACAGATATGCTGGGAAAATATGTTTATAAATTGCTTGGAAATATCAGCAATCAAAAAGATGAAAAGTCAAAAATATCAGCAGAATTCTTAGCTGAAAATGGTTTTTTCTAATTTTTAAAATTATCAATAAAACAATTAATCTTTATAGAAATAGTAAAAGCATAGAAATAATAAAAGCAAATATTTGTCCGAAAGGAGAATTGAAATGGATAAAATAGAGGCTGCAGTAGAAGATATTAAGGCTGGTAAAATGGTAGTGGTAGTTGACGATGAAGACCGAGAAAATGAGGGTGATTTATTAATGGCAGCAGAGAAAGTTGATAAAGAGGCCATTAATTTTATGATCAAAGAAGCCAGGGGCTTAGTCTGTACTCCATTGGAAAAAGAGACAGTTGATAGCCTTGGTTTACCAATGATGGTAGAAAATAATACCGAAACACACGGTACTGCTTTTACAGTTTCTGTTGATCATAAAGATGTTACAACAGGCATTTCACCTCAGGAAAGAGCCCATACAATTCAGCAGCTTGTCAGATCCAGTGTAAAAGCAGATGATTTTATGCGTCCGGGCCATGTGTTCCCCTTAATTGCTAAAAAAGGCGGAGTTTTAAGAAGAGCCGGTCACACTGAAGCAGCAGTTGATCTGGCCAGACTGGCAGGGTTAAAGCCTGCAGGTGTAATCTGTGAGATTATCAAGGAAGATGGAGAGATGGGGCGTCTGCCTTATCTAAAGAAATTTGCTAAAAAACATAATTTAAAGTTAATTTCCATTGAAGACTTAATTAAATATAGAAAAGAAAAAGATAAGCTAATTGAAATGGCCGCTGAAGCCAAACTGCCCACAGACTTTGGTGAATTCAGAATCAAAGTATTTACTACCAGAGTTGATGATAAAGAGCATATTGCAATTATTAAAGGTGATATAAGAAATAAAAAAAATGTTCTGGTTCGAGTACATTCTCAGTGTATTACAGGAGATATCTTTGCTTCCAGAAGGTGCGACTGTGGTGAACAGCTGGCAGCAGCCTTAAAGTTAATTGAAACGGAAGGTAGAGGAGTTGTATTATATATGAGGCAGGAAGGACGCGGTATTGGACTTGCCAATAAAATTAAAGCCTATCAACTTCAAGATCAGGGGATGGATACTGTAGAAGCCAATGTGGCTCTCGGCTTTGACCCGGATTTAAGAGATTATGGTATCGGAGCTCAGATTCTTTCTGAACTGGGACTTTCAACTATCCGTCTGCTGACAAATAATCCAACTAAAATTGTGGGGCTTGAAGGTTATGGTCTCAAAGTAACTGAGAGAGTACCATTAGAAATTGATCCTAACCAAGAAAACGAGTTTTATCTTAAGGTAAAAAAAGATAAGATGGGTCACCTTCTGGATTTATAGGTAATTATTTTACCAATTTAGAAGAAACTATTCACAAAAGGAGAATGATAAAATATGAAAAAATTTGAAGGAAAATTAAATGCGCAGGGAATGAAAACAGCAATTGTTGTTGGCAGATTTAATGAATTTATTTCCGGTAAATTGCTTGAAGGGGCAGTTGATGCTTTAAAAAGACATGGAATTGATGAAAATCATATTGATGTAGCCTGGGTTCCAGGAGCATTTGAAATCCCTCTGACTGCAAAGAAGTTAGCTGCCCGAAAAGATTATGACGGGGTAATTGCACTGGGAGCAGTTATTAGAGGTGAAACTCCTCATTTTGATTATGTAGCAGCAGAGGTTGCAAAAGGAGTTGCTAAGGCGGGACTGGATACAGAAAAACCGGTGATTTTTGGTGTGCTGACAACAGATACAATTGAGCAGGCGATTTCTCGAGCAGGTACGAAAGCCGGCAATAAAGGTTATGATGCAGCAGTTTCTTTGATCGAAATGGTTAATTTATTTAAGGAAATTGATTAATATCCTGTAATTTGTTAAATTTATAGACTGAAAAAGTTTGTAATATAATATTTTTAGTTTTATCCTCTTTAGAATTTAGTTGTAATATTTTTCTAAAGGGGATTTTTTTATTGGAAAAATTTTATGATTAATTTTTATTGATTTAAAGAGCAGGATTCGATATACTATAACATGTATAATATTAATAATAAAGGTAGGTTAGAAGATGACAAAAAGATCTTTGTGGAGTTTTTTAAAAGATGAAATCAAAGAGATAAAAATCAATAATTATATAAATGATAAACTCCTAATCATTTTAAATGTTTTATATATTTTCTTTGCAATTTTTTTAATACTCAGTAATTCTATAAATTTAAACAATTTTGCACTTTCTGCAGATACACTGCGGGGAATAATTGTCCAGCTACAAATAATTATATTACTTTATTTAACCTTTAATTTTGCTGCGGGAGGTTTTATTTCTGCACTGATTTTAAATGTTTTTTCTGTTTTTTCCTTTGCCACAGTAATGATTATTAAAAAATCAATCTTTCTTTTACCAGCTCTGATCGGGTATTTGACAATCCTGATTATTATGTATTTGATTTTTGATTATCAGCAGGAAATAAATTTAAGAGTCAACCAGTTAAAAAAAGAAAAGAAAAAGCTGCAATATATGGCTTATTATGATAATTTAACAGAAATAGCTAATAGAGAAATGCTAATTGAAAGACTTGACTATCTTTCTTCTATGTCAGAAACTGAAAAAATTAATTATAAATTAATATTTGTGGATTTTAAAAACTTTAAAAAAATTAATGATTCCTGGGGTTATGAAACTGGAGATTATATTTTACAGGAAATAGCTTTTAGACTTCAAAAGTGTCTGGATGAAAATGATCTTCCAGCTCGACTGGGTGGAGACGAATTTGCTGTAATTGTTCAGCGAGAATTGTCCGAAAAAAATTTAAAAAGATATATTAGAAAAATAAAAAGAGAACTTGAAAGACCATACAGATGTGAAGGTAGAGAAATTACTTTAAACAGTAATTTTGGTGTTTCATCTTATCCTAAAGATGGCAAAAACAGTAAAGAAATTATTAGAAGTGCTGATATAGCTATCTATAAGGCTAAAACTAGTATTGATAAAGAAATCGAGTTTTTTGCCAGAAATATGGAAAAAGACGTTGTAGCCGGAGTACAGATGGAAGATTCTCTTAAAAAAGCAATTAAAGATGAAGAATTTCATTTATTATTTCAACCTCAGTATCAAATCGATGGAGAAAAGTTGAGAGGTTTTGAAACATTAATCAGATGGCATTCTCCAGAACAGGGGACAATTAGTCCAGGACGTTTTATTCCGATTGCCGAAAAAACAGGTTTGATTAAAGAGATTGGAGAATGGGTCATAAAAACTTCCATTAATAAATTTAGATCTCTCAATGGTAGATTTAAAGATGAACCGGTTCTCTCAATCAATATTTCTGTTGTTCAGCTAACAGATCCTCATTTTATCGAGCAGATTACAGAAATTATAAGTCAGGAAAAAATTGAAGGATTTAAACTTGAATTTGAAATAACCGAATCACTTTTTATTTCTGATCAGGAATATGTAATTGATGTTTTATATAAATTAAAAGAACTGGGAATTAGTATTGCAATGGATGATTTTGGAACTGGCTATGCTTCTTTGAGTTATTTGCAGCATATTCCACTTGATATTTTAAAGATTGACAAGGTATTTATCGATTTAATTTCTCAAACCCAGGAAAGTGAGAAGATGATGGTCCCTCCAATAATTGAGATGGCTCATCAGTGGGGAATCAGGGTTATTGCGGAAGGTGTGGAAACTGTAGAACAACTTCATTATTTAGAAGACCATAATTGTGATTATTTACAGGGTTTCCTTTTAAATAGACCCTTGAGTGAATATCAGATATCGCGAACTTTTTGATCGTTAATTTTTCTCTTTTGCAGACTTTTTAAGAGCAGATAGGTAGTTAACAAATAAGTTGATCTGACAATCAAGAAAAGAAAAAAAATTAAACTGGAGTGATTATAATGTCAAATATTAACTGGAAAAAATTACTTAGTGGTACTGATGTAAGAGGTAAGGCAATTGCGACCGAAAATGAAGAAGCTAATTTAACTGCAGAGGTGGCAGTGGGAATAGGATTTTCTTTTGTCAGCTGGCTTAAAGATAATTTAGATCAAAAACAGCAGAAGCTTAAAGTAGCAATCGGTCATGACTCCAGGTTGAGTGCCGAAAAGCTTAAAGATGCTCTTGCCTGTGGGATGGAATTGGCGGGAGCCAGAGTTTATAGTACCGGTTTGGCTTCTACTCCTGCAATGTTTATGTCAACTTTATTAGAAGGTCATCAGTATGATGGAGCAATAATGATTACAGCCAGCCATTTGCCCTATGATAAAAATGGATTTAAGTTTTTTACTCGTAAGGGAGGGTTGGAAAAAGAAAATGTTATTGAAATTCTTAACCTGGCAGCTGAGAGAGAAAGTGAATTTTTAAACAGTAAAGCTACAAATCCTGAAGAAATAAATGAAATTGATTTAATATCTGATTATGCTGAACATATAAAAAGTATTATTCGCAAAAATCTAAGCCCGAAGGTTGACCAAAAACAACCCCTTGCTGATTTTAAAATTGTAGTGGATGCAGGAAATGGTTCGGGTGGATTTTTTACTGACAAAATTCTTAAAAGTCTGGGTGCGGATACTGAAGGTAGTAAATTTTTGGAACCTGATGGTAATTTTCCTAATCATGCGCCTAATCCTGAAGATAAAGAGGCAATGCATTCAATTCAGCAGACTGTGCTTGCAAATGAAGCTGATTTAGGAATTATTTTTGATACTGATGTTGATAGAGCAGCGGTAGTAGACAGCAGTGGTCAGGAAATCAACCGGAATAAATTAATAGCACTGGCTGCAGCTATAGTTTTAGAAAAAAATCCAGGTGCAACTATTGTTACCGACTCTGTAACTTCAGTTGGTCTTAAAGATTTTATTGAAAATAAGCTGGGAGGAGTTCACCACCGCTTTAAGAGGGGATATAAAAATGTGATTAATGAAGCCAAAAGGCTGGAAAGTGAAGGTATTAAGGCACCACTTGCTATAGAAACTTCCGGTCATGCAGCTTTTAAAGAAAATTATTTTCTTGATGATGGTGCCTATCTGGTAGCAAAAGTTCTGATTAAAATGGCTAATTTAAAAGCGGAAGAAAGCAGAAAGATCGGGGATCTTATTTCAGAGCTTAGTGAAGCAGAAATTAAAGAGGAATATAGAATGACAATCCAACTTGATGATTTTAAGGAATATGGACAGCAGATTCTTAGAGATTTAAAAGATTACATTCAGGATATAGATAACTGGGTAATCGCACCTAAAAACTATCAGGGGGTTAGAGTAAACTGTGGTGATAATGACTGGTTTTTATTGAGAATGTCACTGCATGATCCGGTTTTAGTTTTAAATGTTGAATGTGATAAAAAAGAAAGTCTGGATTATATTTTAGAAAAACTAAAGGTATTTTTGGATAATTACAGCAGTGTGAATGCTGAAACTTTAAAATAATGTCTTTAAAAGTCAATTATTTATTAGTTTAAAATTTAATAGCTTGTAATCAAGATTTTAAGAGGAGGTAAATAATGAAATACAGATATCTTGGAAACTCTAATTTGAAAGTTTCTGCAGTTGGTCTGGGAACCTGGGCTTATGGTAATGACACATTTGGTAAAGTTGAAGATCAGCAGTCGATTAAAGCCATCCGAGCTGCTGTGGAAGCGGGAATTACTTTGATTGATACTGCTCCAGCTTATGGGGCAGGACACGCTGAAAAAGTTGTTGGGAGAGCAATTGAGGGAATAAGAGATAAAGTAGTTATTGCCACAAAGTGCGGAACTCATCGTGATGGCTCAAAATATGTTAGAGATTTAAGTCCAAAAAGAATCAGAAAAGAAATGGAAGCTTCATTGACAAGATTAAATGTTGAACAGATTGATCTTTATCAGATTCACTGGCCGGATCCAGATACTCCTTTAGAAGAAAGTGTTGAAGAACTTTTAAAGTTAAAAAAGGAAGGTAAATTTAAGTATCTGGGTGTCTGTAATTTTGGAATAGAATTGATTGAAGATATTTCTGAAATGACTGATATAATATCACTGCAGCCACAGTACTCGCTTTTAAAAAGGGATGTTGAAGCAGAGATATTACCCTATTTAGTTGAAAATAATTTTGGTTCCTTGAGTTATGGAACTCTTGGGGGCGGTATATTAAGCGGAAAATATCAAGAAAGACCGGAGTTTGAAGATGAAAAAGATAACAGAGCTGGATTTTATCCCTTTTTTAGAGAAGAAAACTGGCCTCAGACTCGAAGTTTAATCAGTTTACTTGAAGAAATTGCTGCTGCTCACAATCAATCTCCTGCTCAGGTAGCAATTAACTGGGCAATTAATAGAGCTGGAATAACTACAGCCTTAGTTGGAGCAAAAACTGAAAAGCAGGCCCGAGAAAATGCTGAAGCATCAGATTTTGATTTAACTAAAGCGGAAATGGATGCTCTGGCAGCAGAGTCGGATAATGTCATTAAAAATTTAAATTATTAAGTATTTTAAAGTCCTGAGTTAATTAACTCAGGACTTTAATACAGTTTAATACAGTTAGAATAATTATATTTTATAAATTATTCATCTTTTTCAGCTTCTTCCTTTGTGCTTTCTTTTTTCTCTTTAGCTGCTTCAATTTTTTCAATTAAGGAAGGAACTTTTTCTATTAATTTATCAAGTGAATTTTTATTTTTTACGGGCATCATTTCTACTTCACTGCCTCTAATAACCAGGATTGCATCAGGCGAAATCTTACAGCCAACTCCACCTCCACCGCCGCCCGATTTATCTTCTTCCCCAATACCTCCACCAAGACCAAAGGAAGCAGTTATTATTGGAATTAACTTTACTTCTCCTACCTCAATTATTTCTCCAACAACTGTTTCAGTCTTCAAAAAATTATCAAGTTTATCATACATTTTTTCCATAACTTTTTCAGTACTTTGCATCAAAATCACCCTTTCTTAGAATTTGATTGATATAAATGCCAGAAAATTTTAAGACTTTTTAACGAAAAGATAAACTTTAATATGTGGTAGATAATTTCTCCAGGTCTAATTTTACCCCCGATTGAACCATCTGCCTCAAAAATCACCTCCTGCCAGTTAACTTCAACTTTAATATTCGGATAATCAAACACTTCTTTAAAAGTATAGTAGTAGGCCAGGAAAAGACCATTATAGTAGGGATCCTCAAAAGAGAATAATAAATTTAATTTTAAATAATCTGCTTTTAATATTTTAATTATATCCAGTATAAATTTAAACAAATGACTAAAATTTTCTTTATTTATCAATTTATAATCAAAATTTAAAGATGATTTATTTTTTGGTTTTTTTACTTTATCGTTTTTAGAAACGGCTTGTTTAATTTTAGATCCGGGAAATTTTCTGGCTTGTTTTTCTGTTGATTTTCTTTTGCTGTTTTTATTAAGTTTAATTCTCTTTTTAAAATTTAAAATTTCAATTAATAGTATTTGATTTTTTCCTGTACTACTAAATTTAATTTTTATAAATATTAATAAGAGAGAGAGGCTGTAAGTAAATTTTTGTTGATATTTAAAACTAAAGCTGTAGTAGTAGGGAATAATAAGAAGAATCAATAGAAAGAAAATTAAGAATATTATAAATAAAAATAAAATCTGAATCAATTTTTTCCCTCCTTTACACAATAATATTATACATAAAAAAACTTGATTTGTATAGTGATTTTTCTAACATGTTTTGCGGTTAGATGTGATAAAAATCTATTTTTAGTAATTTAATTATTTAAAAAGAAATCTGTTATTTAATAGACATCAACTGTTACTTTCGATATAATAATTTATAGTTATTAAATAATCAGTATTAAGAATAAATTTTAGTGGAGGTAGAGAGTATGGAGTATATTAGTACTAGAGAAAATTACAGAAGTGTGAGTTCAGCAGAAGCCATCAGTCTGGGGATGGTTCCTGAAGGAGGTCTTTTTGTTCCTGAAAAAATACCAGAGTTAAATTTAGATCAAATTCTGGCAAAAAGGGATGCAAATTATCAGGAGCTCGCCAGCTGGGTTTTTGATAAATTTTTAACTGATTTTAGTAAAAAAGAAATTAAAGAAGCTGTTGAGGCCGCTTATAAAGAAGAAAGTTTTCCACCTGCTGCTAAAACACCACTTGTTAAGTTAAATAGTAATACTTTTATTCTGGAGCTCTGGCACGGGCCGACTGCAGCATTTAAGGATATGGCTCTGCAGATCCTGCCCCAGCTGCTGGTCCGCTCAGTTAAAAAATTAGGAGTAAAAAAAGAAATAGTAATTCTGGTTGCAACATCTGGAGACACAGGTAAGGCTGCTCTGGAGGGTTTTAAGGATATTGAAGGAGTAAAAATAATTGTTTTTTATCCTGAGAGTGGTGTCAGCAGAGTCCAGGAAGATCAGATGAAAACAACTGGAGGCAGCAACACAGAAGTAGTTTCTTTAAAAGGTAATTTTGATGACTGTCAGACTGCAGTAAAAAATATTTTTGCAGACCAGGATTTTAAAAAAAAGCTGGAAGCTAATAATTATCAATTTTCTTCAGCTAATTCGATTAACTGGGGTAGACTTTTACCACAAATAGTATATTACTTTAAAGCCTATTTTGATCTTTTAAATAAAACTGAAATTAAGGCTGGCGAAGAAATTAATATTGCTGTTCCAACTGGTAATTTTGGTAATATACTGGCAGCATACTATGCTTATCGGATGGGACTGCCAGTTAATAAATTTATCTGTGCTTCCAATGACAATAAAGTGCTGACAGATTTTTTAGAAACAGGCCTCTATGATACTGAACGTGAATTCAAAAAAACAATTAGTCCATCAATGGATATATTAATTTCATCCAATTTGGAGCGCTTTCTTTTTGAGATAACCGGCCATGATAGTGACAGAATCAATCAGTGGTATCAAAAGTTGCAGCAGGAAAACAAATTTGAAATAGACCGAGAAACTCTGTCAGCAATAAAAGATTTATTTGTTGGTCAGTATTCCACTGAAGATGAAGCCCGAAAAACAATTCGTAATGTTTTTCAGAAGTTTAATTATTTAATTGATCCTCATACAGCTGTAGGAATAAACTCTCTGGTTAAGTATCGTAGTCAGAGTGCTGACCAGAAAAATGCTGTTGTTGACTCTACTGCCAGCCCTTATAAATTTAGCAGAGCAGTTCTGGAATCATTAAAAGAAAAAGATATTGTTAAGGATGAGTACCGAATAATTGAGGAACTGGAACAATTAACTTCAACAAAAATTCATCGTGGACTTGAGGGTCTGGAAACAATGGAGATCAAACATCAGCAAAATTGCAAAAAAGATGAGGTAAAAGCAAAAATAGCAGAGATTTTAAATATCTAATTAACTGGATTGGTGGTCCGGTAATTACAATCTATGGGGTTCTGGCTGGACATTTAAATAGTGCTGGTAATACGCAATCTGCTTTATTCGGTAATCTTTTTTCTCAAAAGTTGATAAAACTTGGTTTGAGCTATCTGCTCGGGGTCTATTTTAAGCTTGGTCTTCTGGGGTTTTTATTGCACTTCCTGCTGATTTTTTGGGAAGAGCTCTCTGGGTTAGCCGCAAATATCTGAGTGATGACTGGATTGAAGAAGTCAATTTTATGATTTCTGAAAGAAGAAGTCAGAATAATAATCCATAATTTTAAAATAAAAAAAGAATAAGCAGGCAATTATTACATATTGCAGTCAGGTTAAATTTTGAAAGGAGAGCTATAAAAAATGGATTTTGTTAAAGCTGAGATCAAAGAAATACCTGATATTATGAATATCATTAAAAATGCCCAAAAATATCTAGAAGAGGAGGGGATAGATCAGTGGCAGAACAATTATCCTAATCCAGAGACTTTAGTAAATGATATTAATAATCAAAATTCATATTTAATTAAAAAGGAGAACAAAATAATTGCTACCGCTGCAATTATTTTCGGAGAAGATCCTACTTATAATTTAATTGAAAACGGGGAATGGATTTCTAAAGGTCTATATGGGGTGATCCATCGAGCAGCAGTTGCACCAGAGTATAGAGGTCGGGGGATTATTTCTCTAATTTTTAAAAAAACATTTCAAATGGGGTTAGATCTTGGGGCCAAAAGTATTCGCATTGACACTCATCAGGATAATAGTTCTATGCAGCGGGCAGTAAAAAAAGCAGGTTTTAAATACTGTGGCATTATTTATACTAAAGATGGTAGTAAAAGACTGGCTTACGAAAGATTAATTGGGAGGTAGTTGATGAAAGATTTAAAATATTTACAGCTTTTAGCAGATCAATTTCCAAATATACCGGCTGTCAGCACAGAAATTATAAATTTAAAAGCGATTTTAAATTTGCCAAAAAGTACCGAACATTTTTTAACTGATTTACACGGAGAAGCTGAGGCATTTAAGTATATGCTGAAAACTGCCTCAGGAGTAATTGAGTATAAGATTGATCAGATTTTTTCTGACAGTTTAACCGATACAGAAAAAAGAGAATTAGCTACATTAATATTTTATCCTAAATCAAAGATGAAAGAACTGCATGCACGAGGAGGAATTCCACCTGAGTGGTATAAAGAGGCCCTGGATTATATGGTCAGAATTTCTCAGGAAGTTTCTTCAATTTATACTCGCTCTAAGGTGCGAAAGGCTCTGCCGGAAGAATTTGCTTATATTATTGAAGAGCTTTTACATATAAAAAAAGGCGATCCCAATAAAAAAGACTATAAGGATCAGATTTTAACAACAATTATCGAAATCGATCAGGCAGAAAATTTTATTATATCTCTTTCTGAATTAATACAGAGTTTTGCAGTTGATAAACTGCACATTATTGGTGATATTTTTGACCGTGGTCCGGCACCTGATGTGATTATGAATGTTTTAAAAAATCACCATAATGTTGATATTCAGTGGGGAAATCACGATATCCTTTGGATGGGAGCAGCTCTGGGTCAGAAATCTTTAATTGCTACTGCTTTAAGAATTGCACTTCGCTATGGTAATCTTGAGTTTTTAGAAGAGGGTTATGGAATTAACATGAGGCCACTGGCCAGATTCGCCATGAGTAACTATCAAAAAGTTAATTCGGAAATTTTTAAACCTAAGTTAATTGAACGAGAGCTGGATCAGGATGAAATAAATATAATGACCCAGATGCATAAGGCAATTGCTGTTATTCAATTTAAACTGGAAGGACAGCTGATAAAAAAGAGGCCTGAATTTAAAATGAATGAGGCTTTATATTTAGAAAAAATTGACTATCAAAAAGGTATTATTGTTCTTAATGGCAAAGAGTATAAATTAACTGATTCTGATTTTCCAACTATTGATCCTCAGGATCCCTATCGCTTGAGCAGCTGGGAGGAAGAGGTTATAGAACAGCTTCGTTATTCATTTAGAAATAATGATCGATTGAAAGCTGACATACGTTTTCTTTTTAATAATGGCAATATGTACAGAAAATATAATGGTAATTTGCTTTTTCATGGCTGCCTGCCGATGAATGAAGAGGGCAGCTTTTCTGCAATCGAAGTTGAGGGCAAGAAATACAGTGGAAAAAATCTAATGGATTTTTTCGATGATGTTATTCGGCGCAGTTATTCTAATCCGGACAGTAATCATAATTTTAAAGACTGGCTCTGGTACCTCTGGCGGGGTGAGCTGTCCCCATTATTTGGTAAAGAGAAAATGACAACTTTTCTCCGCTACTTTACTGAGGAAGATAAATCGGAGCTTTATCTGGAAAAGAAAAACCCTTACTATCAGGCCAGAGAGAAAGAATATATCTGCAAAAAGATTTTGGCTGAGTTTGGACTTAATCCGGAAACCGGACATATTATTAATGGTCATACTCCGGTAGCAGAAAAAAAGGGAGAAAGTCCAATTAAGGGAAATGGAAGACTATTAGTAATTGATGGCGGTATTTCTGCAGCCTACCATGAAAAAACTGGAATAGCAGGCTATACCTTAACTTATAGTAATACTAAAATGCGGTTGATATCTCATGAACCTTTTATTAGCAAAAAAAATGCCCTGCATAAAGATAGCAGGGACACAATTTCAGCAACAGATGTATTGAGATTTGAGAAACCACAAAAAATAGCTGATACAGATATTGGTAAAAAGCTGGGAGAAGATGTCAAGTATTTAATACAGCTTCTTACCGCCTATCAGGATGGAATCATCAAGGAAAAATACCCTGGTTAAAATTTTTAAATTACTGTTAAAGTTACTATAGCTTTAGAGATTTATTGCTTTTTAAATATTTAAGAATTTAAATTTTCATAAGTTTCTTCAGCTAAATAAGAACTTCGCACATGAGGACCGGAGGAAACTGATTTAAAGCCAAGTTTAAGAGCTTTTTCTTTAAATTCTTCAAATTGCTCCGGTCTTATATATTCTGCTACTTCAATATTTTTATTTGTAGGTTGAAGATATTGTCCCATCGTTAATATTTCCACCCCAGCTGCCAGCAGATCTTTCCAGACTGCAGTAAGTTCTTCTTCACTTTCTCCAAGCCCAAGCATCATACCTGATTTAATTATTATTTCTGAATCTCTTTCCGCTACCGCATTTAAAACAGTTAGTGACTGCTGATAATCCGCCTGTGGTCTTACCTTTTGATAAAGGGCAGGTACAGTTTCCACGTTATGATTAAAAATTTCAGGTTTTGCCTTAATAATTTTGTCTAAAGCAGCCTGATTATTGTTAAAATCAGGAGTTAATACTTCTACAGAAACTGACGGTGTTCTTTCTCTAATAGCATTAATTACTCTTACAAACTGTTCTGCACCACCATCTTCAAGGTCATCACGGGTTACTGAAGTAATAACAGCGTGTTTAAGCTTTAGTTTTGCAACAGCTTCTGCCACTCTAGCAGCTTCCTTAAGGTCAACAGCTTCCGGTTTATGATGAGTTACAGAACAGAAACGGCAGTTGCGAGTACAGTACTGGCCCAGAATCATAAAAGTAGCTGTTTTTTTGCTGTAACATTCACCAATGTTAGGACAGCGGGCATTCTGACAGACTGTATTTAATTCTAAATTTTTAAGCATATTGCGGGTTGCCAGCATCCCTTTCTGCAGAGGATCTTTTTGACGCAACCAGCTCGGTAATCTTTTGCGAGCATTTTTATTTATCATTATATTACCACCTTTCAGGATTAATTTATCTCTTATAGGTCCACTTTTTACTTTTATATTTTTCTTCAGCCAGTTTTAAAGCCAGTTTTTTTTCTGATTCAGTTAATTTATCTTTTTCTAAATTGATTTCCAGTGCCTGCTCCAGTCCCTGAGCTAAAGCTCTTTTTAGTTTTTTTTCAGAGAAATAATATCCGGCTTTTTTCAATGAGGTTGATTTAGCTGCAAACACTCTCCGGGCTTTTTCTCGCTGTCTTTCAGAATCATAATTTAAAAATTTAAAAATTTTATCTGCTTCAATTTCAAGTGGAAGAGAGCCATGCTGCAAAATTGTATTATTCTTTCTCCTTTGAGCACTTCCAATCAACTTTTTATTATTTAAAATCACTTCATACCAGGATGGAGCATCAAAACAGGCAGCAGAATGACCACGTGGGGCTTTTTGTCCCTTTTCAACAGCTTTTAACTCTGCCTCAATTCCCAGCTGATTTAAGCCAGCAACAAGACCTCTGCTAATCTGCTGATAACTTTTTTCTATAGAATCAGCCAGCAGTTTATAATCTTCTCTAATTACAATACTATAGGTGAGTTCTCTATCATGTAAAATTGCCCTACCCCCAGTTAAGCGCCGGACAAGATCGATTCCTTGCTGCTGACATTTCTCAAAATTAACTTCTTTTCTAGCCTGCTGAAAATAGCCCAACGAAAGAGCAGCAGGTTTCCAACCATAAAAACGTAAAGTGGGAGGAGTTTCACCCTGACTGTGGATTTTCATGATCGCTTCATCAACTGCCATATTATAGTAGGCATCGTTTTTGTTCTCAATTATAAGCCGCCATTTATGCAAAGTCATCACTCCATTATTGAATTCTTACTCTATTTTATTTATCGCTAATTAATATATTCTATTTAAAATATAGAGGTCCTTTTTTTATTTTATCCTTTTATGTACATGTACATGTGCCTGGCACTTGTCATATTATGTATATATTTATCGAAAGATCCTGTTTTTAGGTCTTTTTCAGCATAGTTTAACAAAAATCGGGTGGTACACGGCACCTGGATGTAAATAAGACAAAATTAAAGATTATAAATTCTGTCATTTATAAAAGCTGCCAGAACTATTTTTCTTTTCCTTGTAATTTAAGTCTTAAGAGAATAAAATTAAATTAGAAATTGAGAAAAGCTATAAAATAAATCTGCATTTAAGTGACATAATTTAATAAGAATGGCATAAGCTTATAATCTGCTTTTTCTTAATTTGAACTATTTCAACATAGTTTGACAAAAATCGGGTGGTACACGGTACCTGAACAGGAATTTTGGCCAAAGGAGTATCAGTTATGAAAATTAGTTCTAGAACTAAAAAGATTATTAAGATCTTAATTAAAAATGAGGATTACATTGTGACTGAGAAAATTGCAGAAAGGTTAGATGTCAGCTCCAGAACGGTTTTGAGAGAACTTAAAAAAGTAGAAAAATGGTTGAGAAGTAATGATATTAAATTGGAAAAGAAAAAAGGTACAGGGATTCGCCTGGACTGTTTGCCAGCTGATAAAACCAGAATTGCAGAACTGCTGGAGTTTGAGGCTGTTGACAGACATTTTACACCTGAAGAAAGAAAAATGATTATTCTTTCCGAGCTTTTAAGAGATCAGAGGCCCAATAAACTTTATACTTTTACCAGGATTTGTAATGTCTCTGAGGCAACAATCAGTCACGATTTAGATGAAATTGAAGGTTGGCTTAAAGAATATCAGATCAAACTGGTCAGAAAGCCAGGATTGGGAGTTTTTCTACAGGGTAAGGAGAGGGAGATCAGAAAGGCAAGTATTAATCTGCTCTATCAGAATTTCAATTTGGAAGAAATTTTACTGATGCTTCAGGATAAGTATTCTGAGCCAGAAAAAAAACTGAGAAAAAATATATCAAAAAATAGGCTCTTAAATCTAATTGGACTTGATACAATTAATTTATTAGATGAATATATCAAAAAACTAGAAAACAAAATGAGTTATCAGCTTGCTGATGATGCCTATGCTGCACTGATGGTACACCTGGCAATTGCTTTAAAGAGGATTAAGGATGGTGAACAAATAACTATTAATCCAGAGATACTGGATAATTTAAAAGGGAAAAAGGAATTTCTAATAGCCAGCGAACTTGTTTCTTCAATCGCAGAGGCCTTTAAAGTAGAAATACCGGAAGCAGAAATCGCTTATGTGACAATGCATTTAATGGGGAGTAAAGGTCGTGGTGGAATTTATAATGACGAAATTTCGATGACCGAAGATTACCATCTGGTTAATATAACAAGAAAAATGATTGAAAAAGCGGAAATAGAGCTTGGAATCTATCTTGAAGATGATGAAGAACTTTTAATTGGACTGGTCCGGCACCTTGAGCCAACAATTAATCGGATTAAGCTGGAGTTAGATATTCGAAATCCTCTTTTAGAGGAAATAAAAGAAAAATATGCTGAGTTATTTGAAGTTTCAAAAAAATGTGCAGCTATTCTGGCCGAAAAAGAAAAAATTGAAGTTCCTGATTCTGAGGCAGCCTATATTGCAATGCATCTTGGTTCTGCTGTGGAAAGAAAGAGGAAGCCACAGCAAAAATATAGAGCAGCAGTTGCCTGTACAAGCGGCATCGGTGCCTCCAGGCTCTTGGCATCCAGACTAAGCAAAGAATTTAAAAATATAGAAGTAACATCTTTAATTTCAACCTTAGATTTTGACAGGCAGGAAATTGAAAATTTGAATCTTGATCTTATTATTTCGACAGTTGCAATCCCTGAGAGTACAGTTCCGGTAATTGTTGTTAATCCTCTCTTAAATGAAAAGCAGCAGCAGGAAATTAGCGATTTTCTCCTCAAAAACAGGGCTAAAAGCCGGAAAAGGAATAATAAAATTACTTTAAAAGAAAAACTGGAAATGATTAATAATTACAATCAGGGAATACTGGAGGTTTTAAATAACTTTCAGTTAAAAAGTAATTATCAATTTCAAAATATAGAAAAATTAATTGAAGATGCTGCAGCTATCCTGGCCGAAAAACCAGCCCAAAGAAATAAAGTTAAAATGGATTTGAATTTAAGAGAAGAAAAGGGAAGTACAGTTTTAAAACATAATCGGATCATGCTGCTCCACTGCCAGAGCAGTGCAGTTAATGAATTATATTTTGCAGTTATTCGACCTGAGAAAAGCTTTGAACTTGAGGCTGAAAATGAAGATAAAACAGCAATAAATCTTGTTGTTTTAATGGCTGCCCCTCTTAAGGGAAGTACTCAGGGCAGAGAAGTTTTAAGTGAAATCAGTCATTTATTAATTGAAAATCAAAATTTTATCGATGCTGTTAATAGCGGCAGTAGGGAAGAAATTTATTATGGACTGGCAGAACATTTTGATTATTTTTTACAACAAAAAAGTACAGTTCAATATCACAAGGAGGAAAATTAAATGCAGAAAAGTAGTTTTCAGAATAAGGTGCAGAATTTTGGTCGTTTTTTAAGTGGGATGGTAATGCCTAATATTGGTGCTTTTATTGCCTGGGGTTTAATTACGGCCTTTTTTATTCCAACAGGCTGGATTCCAAATGAAGGACTGGCAAGTTTAGTTGGTCCTATGATAACCTATATGCTGCCTGTCTTGATAGCTTTTACTGGTGGGCAGATGGTAGCTGGTAAAAGAGGTGGTGTAATAGGTGTTATTGCTACAATGGGAGTTATTGTTGGTACTGATATTCCAATGTTTATTGGGGCAATGATTTTAGGTCCTTTTGGAGGCTGGGTTATTAAACATATTGATCAGCAGTTTGAAGGAAAGATAAAACCTGGTTTTGAAATGCTGATTAATAACTTTACAGCCGGTATTGTTGGTGGTCTGCTTGCAATCTTTGCTTATCAAATTATTGGTCCTGTTGTAAGCAACTTAAATGAAGTCTTACGGGTAGGAGTAGAATTTTTTGTAAATCGTGGTCTTTTACCTCTGGCTTCAATCTTTATTGAGCCTGCAAAAATTTTATTTTTAAATAATGCAATCAACCATGGTATTTTAAGTCCCTTAGGAGTTCAGCAGGTAGAAGAAGCGGGTAAGTCAATCTTTTTTATGCTGGAAACAAATCCTGGTCCCGGACTTGGAATTCTTTTAGCTTACTGGATTTTCTCGGCGGAGGGAATGGTAAAAGAGTCTGCACCTGGTGCAATAATAATTCACTTTTTTGGTGGAATTCACGAAATATATTTTCCTTATGTTTTAATGAAGCCTTCTCTTTTATTAGCAGTTATAGGTGGTGGAGCCAGCGGGATCTTTACTTTCAGACTATTTAACACTGGTCTTGTAGCAACACCTTCTCCTGGTAGTATTTTTGCCTATCTGGCAATGACACCAAGAGGAAATTATCTAGGTGTATTTGCCGGAATATTAGCTGCTACAGCAGTATCATTTGTAATAGCCTCTGTTTTAATTAAAAGGTCTGTTGCCCGCGGAGATACTATGGAGTTTGAATCAGCCCAGTCTAGGGTAAGAGAGCAAAAGGGTAGAGATTTACACATGGATAAAGCTAATAAAAAGTTAAGTGCCTCAGAAGTAAGTAAAATTGTTTTTGCCTGTGATGCAGGTATGGGTTCCAGTGCAATGGGAGCAGGAAGACTGCGTAAGAAGATAAAAGCAGCCGGACTGGATATTGAAGTTGTCAATAAGGCAATTGATGAAATCCCTCAGGATGCTCAGATAGTAATTACTCATCAGAATTTAACTGAACGAGCAAAACAGAAAGCACCTCAGGCTGAACATATTTCAATACAGGACTTTCTGCAGACTCCTGTTTATGATCAGCTAGTAGAAAGACTGCAGGCAGGAGAAGATGATCAAAAAAAGCAGAGTAAAGCAGTAGAAAAAAAAGAAGCTCAGTCTGCTGCTTTCGTCAATCAAGAAATTTTAAAAAAAGAAAATATAAAACTGGGTTTAGACAGTGTCAAAAGAACTGAGGCTATTAAAATGGCAGGTCAGCTTCTTGTTGACAGCGGTTATGTTGACCAGGATTATGTTAATGCAATGCTGGATCGAGAAGAAGAAATGTCAACATATATTGGTCAGGGGGTTGCAATACCTCATGGTGTGGGAAGTGCTAAAAAGAAAATTAAAAAGACTGGAATTTCAATTTTGCAGTTTCCGGAAGGAGTAAATTTTGAAGGTGAGACAGCCTATCTGGTAATTGCAATTGCAGGTGTAGGTAATGAACATCTCAAGATTCTGGCTAATTTATCGGAATTAATAGAAGAAAATACCACAGCTGAAAAATTAAGAACTACAGATGATATTGACTATATCTACGAAGAATTTACACTTTAAAAATATTAATAAATAAGCAGGCTCCCCTGTTTAGAATGTCTTTAAGAGAAGCTCTAAGCGGGGGAGCAAATTAAAATAATTAATAGGGATTGATAATAATGATCAAAACACTAACTTTAAATCCAGCTTTAGATAAAACCATAATTATAGAAAGTTTTAGAATTAATAATTTAAACCGCATCAAAAAAGTACACAAAGATGCTGGAGGTAAGGGGATTAATGTTTCGAAAATGCTTAAAAACTTAGGTCAGCAGAGCACAGCTGCCGGTCTTTTAGGTGGAGCAGCCGGAAATTTTATTATAAATGAAATTAAAAGCTTAGGTATAAAAACAGAATTTATTAAAACTAGTAGGGAAACTAGAACAAATACTAAAATAGTAGATCCAGTTAATAACACATTTACTGATCTTAATGAATCAGGTTCTCCAATTTCTTTCAGACAAATTGAAGAATTAAAGACAAAACTTTTTACTAATTTAAAAACAGATGATATATTAGTTTTAGCAGGTAGTGTTCCAGCTGGAGTTGATAATGATATTTATTTTGAACTCATTAAAGAAGCTAAAAATAGAAAAATTAAAACTATACTGGATGCAGATGGACCACTATTTGAAGCAGGTATAGAAGCAGCACCCACATTAATTAAACCCAATGAACATGAGCTGGAACTTTATTTTAAAAAAGACTTTAAGGATCTAAAGATGATGATTAGAAAAGCAGAAAGTCTCTTAGATAATGGTATTAAAATGATTATGCTTTCTCTGGGCGAAAATGGGGCAGTATTTATTACAGAGCAGGGGAAATATAAAATTGATCCATTAAAGTTAAATGTAAAAAGCACAGTTGGCGCTGGAGATGCGATGGTCGGTGGACTGGCCTATGCTCTGGAAAATAACCTTAATTTAAGGGAAATGATTAAATTTGCAGCCGCTGCCAGCAGTGCAACACTGTTAAGAGATGGTACAGAAATGGGAAGCCTAAAGGATTTAAAAAGGCTAAAAAAATTAATTAGAATCACTGAAATTTAAAGTATCAGTTTTTTTGAAAATCGGTCCAAAAAATTTTAAAATTTTTGAAGATGATATTAATAATTATAAATAAGAAGGGTGATTAAAGTAATGAAAACAAGAGCAGTTCGAATATATGGTGAAAATGATCTTAGAATGGAAGAATTTGAACTTCCAGAAATTAAAGACGATGAGATTTTAGCTCGAATAGTCTCCAACAGTATCTGTATGTCAACGTATAAAGCTGTAATTCAGGGAGCTCGTCATAAGCGTGTACCTGATGATGTAGCTGAAAATCCAACAATAACCGGTCACGAATTTGCCGGTGAGATCATTAAAGTTGGTAAAAAGTGGCAGGATCAGTTTAAACCAGGAGATAAATTTGCTGTGCAGCCCGCTCTAAATTATAAAGGAAGTCCCTATGCTCCGGGATATTCTTATAAATACTTTGGCGGAAATACTGAATATACAATTATTCCCCAGGAAGTTATGGAACTGGGATATCTTTTAAAATATGAGGGAGAAGGTTTTTACGAAGCTTCACTTTCAGAACCAATGTCCTGTATTTTAGGTGGTTATCATGCTGTTTATCATACAGAAAGCAACAATTATATTCACAAAATGGGAATTGTAGAAGGTGGAAAGCTTGCTTTACTGGGAGCTGCAGGACCAATGGGATTAGGAGCAGTTGATTATGCTCTACATGCAGAACGCAGACCTTCAGTAGTGGTTGTAACTGACATTAATCAGGAGCGTTTAGACAGAGCAGCTTCCTTATTTACTCAGGAAGAGGCAAAAAAGCAGGGGGTTGAACTTCACTTTGTCAATACGGCTGAAATGGAAGATGTGCCAAAAGAATTAAATGATCTGGTTGGTGGTGAAGGATATGATGATGTTTTTGTTTATGCACCGGTAAGAGAACTGGCAGAACAGGGAGATCAAATACTCGGTAAGGACGGCTGCATGAACTTTTTTGCCGGCCCCAGTGATAAGGAACTATCTGCAGAATTTAATTTGTACAATATTCATTATTCCCCAACACATATTATGGGGTCAACTGGTGGTAATGATGATGATATGCGAGAATCCCTTAAAATGTCAGCAGAGGGTAAATTAAATCCAGCTACAATGATTACTCATATTGGTGGTCTGGACAGTGCAGCTGATACCATTCAAAATTTACCAGGAATTCCGGGCGGGAAAAAATTAATTTATACATCAATTGATATGGAATTGACAGCTTTAGATGATTTTACTAAAAAGGGAGAAGAAGATCCCAGATATGCTGATCTGGCAGAAATTATTGCAAAAAATAATGGACTCTGGTCAGCTGAAGCAGAAAAATATTTGCTTGAAAATTTTACAAAATAAGCAAAAGATGATCAAATATTTATAGTATAAAATTAACAGGAGTGAATTATTATGAAAAAAGCAGAATTCATTTTAGAACATGAAGAAGGTTTTCACGCCAGACCGGCAGGAGTTTTTTCGAAACTGGCCAGTAAATTTAAGGCAGATATTGTACTCTTTAAAAATGAAAATCAGGCAAAAGAATATAATCCTAAAAGTATAATCTCGATTATGACTATGGGTGCAACTCAGAATGATAAAATTACCATTCAGGCAGATGGCAGTGATGAGGAAGAAGCAGTCAGTTCGCTTCTTGAACTGGTAGAAAATGATTTTAAATTAGCTGAGTAGAAGGTAACCGAATATCTGGATGGTTTTCCAGATTACGGGGCTGAATTCAGTTGATTAAAATACTATACAGCAACAATAGGCAAAAACCCCTCATTTTGGACAGGTGAGGGGTTTTTGTATTCAAAATAAAATAATAGCTAAAAAAACAACTTTGAAATATTTAGTTTAGAATAAATTTGTTTGATATATCAGTGGGTGTTATAATGAAAAAGTAATTGAAAAAAATAATAAATGAAAAAACTAATGGGAGCTGAAATATATATTATGAAACTTGCCGATCATTTTCAGATTGATTTTAATTCTAAAGCTTCAAAAGAAGCTGTCGTTATAGCTGACAATTTAAAAATTACTGTTTTAACCGATCAAATTTTGCGGCTGGAGTTTGACCCGCAAAAAGAATTTGACAGCCGTCCAACACAGCTTATCTGGCAAAGGAAACTTAAATTACCTGATTTTTCTTATCAGCAGGATGAACAGGAGTTATTAGTAGAAACCAGAAATTTAAAATTGAAATATCAAAAAGATAGTAAAGAATTATCTCAAGATAATTTAAAGATAGATATTAAAGCAAATAATGAAAACTGGTTTTATGGAAAGAAAGATGATCAGAATCTTAAGGGAACTTACAGAACTCTGGATGGAATTGAGGGGGCAGTTGAATTAGAAGAGGGGCTGCTTTCAAAATCAGGCTGGACTCTAATTGATGATACAGCAAGTTTGGTTTTTAATGACACTGGTTGGCTGGAGGCTCGTAATAAAGGAGATGAATATCAGGATTTATATTTTCTGGCCTATGGAGATGACTATCAGAAAATATTGAATGATTTTTCTAAACTTACCGGAGATATTCCCCTACTTCCTCGCTGGGCTTTAGGTAACTGGTGGAGTCGGTACTGGGAGTATTCTGCTCAGGAACTAAAAGAATTGATGCTGGAGTTTGAAGAAAAGGAAATTCCACTTTCAGTCTGTATTATTGATATGGACTGGCATCAGGTCGAAAATAAATATACAAGTGGCTGGACAGGCTACAGCTGGAATCGAGAATTTTTTCCAAAACCAAAGGAATTTATTCATTGGCTGCATAATAGAGGCCTAAAAACTGCCCTTAATCTTCACCCTGCTGATGGAGTTCATCCCCATGAAGAGCAGTATCAACAATTTGCAGAATTTATGCAGCTTGACCCCAAAAGTGAAGAGGGAATTAAATTTGACTTGAGTGATCTTGATTTTATCAATGGCTATTTTAAATTTCTTCATAATCCGCTGGAAGATGAAGACGGAATTGATTTCTGGTGGCTGGACTGGCAGCAGGGGACAGACAGTGGTCTGGAAGGGGTTGATCCACTCTGGGGTCTAAATCATCTTCATTATTACGATCTGGCCCGAAATCTTAACAAGCGCAATTTTATTTTTTCTCGCTGGGGTGGTCTGGGGAGTCATCGCTATCCAATTGGATTTTCTGGAGACACAGTAGTCAGCTGGGATTCGCTTAAATTTCAACCGTACTTCACTGCCACTGCTTCCAATGTGCTTTATGGCTGGTGGAGTCATGATATCGGCGGTCACTGTATGGGAACTGAAGATCCTGAATTATATACCCGCTGGCTGCAGTTTGGAGTTTTCAGCCCGATAATGAGACTTCATTCCACCAAAGACCCTTATCTTGACCGGAGACCCTGGGGCCACGGGGCTGAGGTCTTTGAGATTGCAAAGAAATATATGCAGCTCAGACATCAGCTGATTCCCTATCTTTATACCCATAGCTACAGGGCAAAAGAAACTGCTCTTTCTCTAATCAGACCAATGTACTATCAGGAAAAGTCTGAGCCGGCATATTCACTTCCAGATCAGTACTACTTTGGCAGTGATCTGATTGCAGCTCCATTTTTAAAACCGGCTAATGAAATGACCAATCTAAGTCAGCAGACAGTCTGGCTACCTGAAGGAGAATGGTTTGATTTCTTCAGCGGTGAATATTACGAAGGTGATAGCTGGTATCAGATCTATGGAGAACTCTCAGATTTTCCACTATTTGCAAAAGCCGGAGCGATTATTGCGCTGGCTGCTCAGACTGATTTTGGTAATACTTCCAATCCTGAAATTCTTGAAGTACAGATTTTTCCAGGGGCAGATAATCAGTTTGAACTCTATGAAGATAATGGAGCGGCAGCAGAATCTGAGCTAAAAACAGCCAAAATCACTTTCAAAAATAGCTGGCAGCAGGATCTGCTAATTTTTGAGATTGAGCAACTTCAGGGTGAGGCAGAAGTTATTCCGAGAGACCGCTGTCTGCAGCTTAATTTTAGAAATCTTAGAAGTCCTAAAGTTGAGATAAAAGCTGACGGCAAAAAAATTGACTTCAAAAGTAGTTATGATCAAAAAGTAGGAACTTTAAAGCTTGAATTTGATTATGATCCAGAAAAAAGTTATCAGATTAAAATAAAAAATAACAATGAATTAATAGATAAAAAAGATTTACGAGTAGATAAAATCAAAAGAATGCTCAAAAACTTTAAGCTGGAAACAGTAGTCAAAACTGAGCTTGCTCAAAGTATAGAAAAAGCTGCTGCCGATAATATAGGAGCAGAATTCTTAGAGCGTTTTGAAGCTGTGCTTTCGAGCTCGCAAATGAAAACTTTAATTGAAATGCTCTACAGCTGCGGCTCAAGCAGAATTAAGAATGCAGATACAGATCAGCTCCTGATTTTTAAAGGTGATTTAGAAAAGATGAGCTTTAACTTTTCTCAGGCTGCTTTAACAAAAGGACATCACAGGGCAGAAATAAAAAGAGAAAAAGAGGAGATCAAAGATTTCAAGCTGATTGATCTCAAAAATATTAACTCAGATCAGTGGAGCTTGGAAATTAATTACACTGATTTTATTAAAGAGAGATTCACCAATTAAGATATTAAAAGGTCACGCCTGCAAAAAATTTGCAGTTGCGTGACCTTTTGATTTAAGATAAAAGTATGCAACTATTAAAATCCCCTTTTCTGGCCATCCCAGGGTGGTTCTTTTTCTTTTTTAAATTCATCAACTCCCGGTCCCCCAAGATTATTCAGGCGCCAGACTCCATAGATGTAGCTGATTATTAAAACCACTGAAATCGCAGGCCAGCCAAGTATAATATTAACCCAGGCCAGGTTGAGCACAGCTTCACTAAAAAATAGATTGAGCTGAATTGTAAGCCTCAGTCCAAAATAAATTGCCCAGAAAATTGTGACCTCTCTGTAGGCAGGTTTAACATCATCCCGCCAGAACCAAGCTAAAGGCCAGCCCCGACTCAGATGACTCGCCCAGGCTGCAAGGGGTTTTCCGACCAAAAGGGTAATCAGAGCAGCCAGCAAAAATAGGCTTGAAGAAGTAAGGGCAGGTATAAAATAACTGCTGGCATTATTGCTCAGATAGGCCAGGGAAGAAGCAAAAATAACCCCCACAAGACCTCCCAGAGAATACTTCCAGTTTTCTTTTTTGATGAGCCTTCTTGTAAAATTAAATAAAGCTGTAGTTACAGCCAAAATAACTGCCGGCAGCAGTCCAAAAATAGAGTTGCTGACAGCATAAACCAGAGGTGGCAGCAGTGCATCAAAAGTTTTATTTAAAAAAACAGAGCGTAATTCTTCCAGGATTTCTTCTTTATTTACATCCATTTTTGATCGCCCCTTTATAAGTTATTTAAACTTAAGTTATTTATTCTAAAATCATTATATAAAAAAATCTTTACTTAGGCAAAATTAAAAGGGTTTTGTAATTTAATCTTGAACTATTTAATAAGGTTTATCACTATAATGATTAAGGGTGAGGAGTTATGGACTTGAAAACAAATAAAAATCAAATAATTAACATCTTAACTTATCTTTTTTTATTTATGATTGTTCTAATATTAATTTCAAAATTTAATGCTGGGGGTATTAATGATAGAATAGATTATCTATTTGCTTTTTCATATTTTTTGATTTTTTTCATTATCTATGATAATTTCTTAAAAAATACAGATGACCTAAAGAATCTTTTAATCTGGCTCTTACAGGTAGTATTATATGTAATATTTTTGTTTTTAGAATATTATACAGTAATTAAATTCTTTATTCTATTTCAGGTTCTTTTTGGAGTTATCTCCAGCGGTAAGCAGATTAAAACTTTCAAAAAGCAGAACAAAAAAATTAAATACTTAAGTTTTCACGATGAAATGACCGGTCTCCACAACCGCAGGTTTTTTGAAAATAAGCTTGAAGATTTTAATGATCCTGAAAAGCATAATCTCTCAGTAATTATAGCTGATATTAATAATCTGAAGGTAATTAATGATAATCACGGTCATAAAAAAGGAGATCAGTATATCAAATCTGCTGCCGGGCTGTTAAAATCTGAGCTGAGGCAGAAAGATATTATCTGCAGAATTGGCGGAGACGAATTTGCCATTATTTTACCGGATACTGATCGGAAGGATTGTAATAGGATTATAAAAAGAATTAAGACAAAGGTTAAAAGACATCCAGAAAAATTTTTCAGCATTGCTTTTGGTCACATATATGAAAGTCATAAATATGATACTCTGGAAGAGATGATTAATGCTGCTGATCGAAAAATGTATCTTAATAAGAAAAAAGTTAAGAAGAGGCTGAATTTGGATTTAGAAAGAAAAGAGCTCTGTGAGTAATTGCTCTTGAGGAAGTGGTTTATATGAAAAAAATCAAATTAAGATTTTATGGATATTTAAATAAATTTATTAGTGTAGATCAGAGCAAGAATCTTGGGCTTATAGATGATCGTTATTATCTTCATAATTATCGAGGCCGGCAGACAATTAAAGATAGAATCGAAAGTATTGGTGTACCCCATCCGGAAGTGGCCCTGATTTTAAAAAATAGTGAAGCGGTTGATTTTTCCTATCTGGTTCAGCCGGATGATACATTTTCAATTTTTCCTTATCTATATAACTTCGATCTCTCTCCTGAAAAATCTCTGCAGCCTGAATATCCTCCTGCTAAACCAAAATTTATTTTAGATGTTCATTTAGGTAGACTGGCTCGCTATCTGAGGCGTTTTGGTTTTGATACTGCATATAGAAATGACTATCTGGATCGACAGATTGTAGAAATTTCAATTAAAGAAAAAAGAATTATTTTAAGCAGAGATCTCGGCCTTTTAATGAGAAAAAGAGTCAAGTGGGCCAGTTTTATCCGGGATGATGACCCCCAAAAACAGCTAAAAGAGGTATTTGATCGATACAGTTTATCTAATTATTATCAAGGAGAAAGTCGCTGTGTTAACTGTAATGGTGAATTAAAAAAAGTTGATAAAAAGAAAATAGTCGAAAGACTGGAGCCAAAAACAAAGAAATATTATAATGACTTTAGATACTGCAGTAAATGTGACAAAATTTACTGGAGAGGCTCACATTATGAAAAAACGGAAAAACTGCTGGAAAAAATAGCTCCTGATTAACTTCTAATTTTAAATGATTAATAATTTTAAACAGCTGTGTTATAATAAAAGAAAGTAGTAAGTGGAGGTGGCTTAAATGGGTGAATATGTAATAGGTGATATTCACGGAGAAATAGAAGCTTTAAAAACAATCATCAATAAAATTAATTATGACTCGACAGAGGATAAGTTAATATTTCTTGGTGACTATATAGATAGAGGTTCTGATTCCTACCAGGTTTATCGATATATTAAAAAACTTGATAATGGAAGCAATATTTTCATTAGAGGAAATCATGAAGAAATGATGATTGATGCAGTTTTGAATAAAAATAACAAGGGGCTCTGGTATCATAATGGAGGCCGGGCAACAGAAAGAAGTTTTCCCAATTATTCAGAGCTGGAAGAGGCCGCTAATTTTTTTGATTCTCTACCTTATCAATATACAGATGGGAATTATATATTTGTTCATGCCGGTATTCGACCTGATCTAAAATTGACAGAACAGTCAGAACACGATCTAGTCTGGATTCGATATAAATTTCTGGAGGCAGAAGCAGAAAATTTTAAAGAGAAAAGAACAATAGTTGCCGGACATACTCCAGTAGCAGAAGTTAAATTTCAAGGAAATAAGATCCTAATGGATACTGGGGCTGGTAAGGGTGGAATATTAAGTGCCATTAATTTAAAAACTAAAAAAGTATATACTTCTGCAGAAAAAAATCCAATTGCTTCACTACTCTTTTAAAACAAAATAAATTAACTTTTAATAAAGAAGCTGGCTCAAAAATAGTATAGTTAATGAGCCAGTTTTAAATTTTTAAACTATTATTCTTCACTTTGAAAAATAAAATTACCGCTAAAGGCATAAAATACAGCAATAATTGGTGCCAGAAAAGATAAGAAAGTATAGGGTATATAACTAAAACCGATATCCATTACATTCTGAATATAAACAGAAACAACTCCCCAGGGCAGGATAGCACAACCGAGAGTTGAGGCAGTCTCCAGAGTACGTGAAAGAACATTATTATTAACCTTCATTTCCTGATAGGCTGGAGCTAGAGTTCTCCCCGGGATAACAATGGAAACAAACATTTCTCCCGTAGCCAGCAGCATAATATAAGCTGAAGTAAGAGAAATTAAAATTAAATCCCTTGGTTTTTTAATAAAGTTAAGCAGTGAATCTAAAATTGATTCTAAAATTCTTGCTTTTTCTAAAATTCCTCCCATTGCGGTTCCGGCCATAATAATAGCAACTGTACTCATCATATTATTAATTCCGCCCTGAGTTAAAAGGCTGTCTAAAAGTTCCATTCCAGTATCAGCCTGATAACCACTGGCAGCTGCATGTAAAATTTCTGCAAAGCTTGCCCCCTGAGTTAAAATAGCAAAAAGAGAAGCTGTAAGAAAGCTAATTGAAAGAGAAGCGATTGCAGGCACCTTAAATAGTGAAAGCAAGAGCATTAGAGCAGGTGGTATTAAAGTCCAGAGAGAAATATTAAAATTTTGGCTCAGACTGTTTAAAATTTGATTAATATTAGTCAGATTAGCACCGTTTTCCAGATAGGATGTTCCAAGAAAAGCATATAAGCTTAAACTGATCAGAGCGGCTGGGGCTGAGACATAAAGCATAGATTTAATATGTTCAAAAAGTCCTGTGCTGCTCATGGCAGCAGTTAAATTTGTAGAATCGGACATTGGCGAAATTTTATCTCCCAGCATAGCTCCAGAGACAATTGCTCCAACAGTAATTGCTTTTGGAACTCCCAGTCCTTCCGCAACCCCCAGCAGTACAATCCCCATTGTAGCAATTGTTCCAAAAGAGCTCCCAATTAAAATGGAAGTAATGGCTGCCAGAAGAAAGGCGGCCGGTAAAAAGATGCCTGGACTTAAAAGTTCCAGCCCATAGTAAACCATAGTCTGAATAGTACCTGATAAAATCCAGCTGCCAATTACCATGCCAATAATTATTAAAATTAATGAGGCTCCGAGTGCGTTTTTTATTCCATTAATCATTCCATTTTCAATTTCATTCCAGCTTAAACCAAGATAGAGCCCTGCCAGGGCAGCAGTCATTGTTCCCAGGACTAAAGCTGTCTCCAGAACTAAAGCTGTTCTAATCGAAATTAAAATAACGGCAATTACTGACAGTAGAATGATAACTGCAATTTTGGAATCTGGTTTTTTTCTTTTTGCTTTATTCATTTTTAATCAACTTCCTTATTATGTATTTATCTTATTTATAATATGCACATTGTTTATATCATAACTATTTTTTTAATTAAAATCAAATTATTTTAGGATTTTTAAGAAGGCAAATAATTTAAATTTAATCTTGAGTAATCTACTTACTATTAATTTATTAATATTAATCTTATTATAGCATTAGCAGGGCAGGATATTATATCTTTTTATATACAGGAGGTAGATTAGATGAATTATTTATTAGTTGTTTTCATTATTTTGCTAAGTGTTTTGGGTATGACGCTAAATGGGTTGGCTCAGACTGAAATTTCCTATGATCAGCAAATGAATCAGGTAGATACTAAAACTGCTACATTTGCTCTTGGCTGTTTCTGGGGACCTGATGCGTCTTTTGGTGCTCTCGAAGGTGTTGTTAGAACAAGAGTTGGTTATGCTGGTGGAACTACAGAGAACCCAAGTTATAAGATGATTGGTGATCACACAGAAACAATTGAAATTGATTATAATCCGGAGATTATATCTTACAGAGAACTGCTCCAGATTTTCTTTAACAGTCATGACCCCTATAGTCAGGCTTATTCCAGACAGTATGCTTCTTTGATTCTTTATCATAATTCAGAACAGAAGCAAATAGCTCTGGAAATGAAAGAAAAACTGGAGGCTGAAAGCGGAAAAGAAATAAAAACTGAGATTAAAAAATTAGATCGATTCTATCTGGCTGAAGATTATCATCAGAAATTTAGACTTCAACAGCAGGTAGCTTTTAGAGATCATTATTTAGAACAAATGACTATGAAAGAGTTTATTAACTCTCCTTCAGTAACGAAAGTAAACGGATATATTACCGGTAATGGTGAGCGAGATAATATTATAAAAAATATTGCTGAACTTGGTTTAACTTCTGAACTTCAGGAAAGGCTTTTAGAAAAAAATAGTATTGATCCAGCTGAATGTGTAACTTTCTGTAAGACTGAAGATGCGGAAAATGTAATAATTAATGAAGAAGAAAGTGATCAGGAATTAAGAGCCCGCCTTACTGACCTTCAATATAAGGTGACTCAGCTTAATGCAACAGAACCTGCTTTTAACAATCAGTACTGGGATAACAAAGAGCCCGGTATTTATGTAGATGTTGTTTCAGGTGAGCCTCTTTTTTCTTCAACCGATAAATTTGAATCTGGTTCTGGTTGGCCCAGTTTTACCAAGCCGCTGGTTGAAGATAATCTAGTTGAAGTTGAAGATAACTCACTCTGGATGACCAGAATAGAAGTAAGGTCCAAAAAAGCAGATTCTCATCTAGGGCATGTATTTGCAGATGGCCCGGGGCCAACAGGTTTGAGATACTGTATTAATTCTGCGGCTTTAAGATTCATTTCAGCTGAAGATCTGGCTGAAGAAGGTTATGAGGAATATAAAGATTTATTCTAAAAACTAATGTACAGGTATGTACAGGTACCGTGAACAACCCGATATATAAGTTATTTTGTCGAAAACACGTTAAATTCAGCAAAATAAAATAAAAAGCTACAAAAACTGACAGGTGCCGTGTACCTGTCAGTTTTTGTGATTATTTGTCATTTGAAATTATTTTTAAAAGTATTAAAATTACTCAGCAATTTGAAAAGTTGGAACATTTTCTTTTTCCCTGGCAGCATCAATCAATTCTTTAACCCGTTTGACATCTCCCTCTTCAAATTTGGAGAGATCATCATGATTGTTGATTGATTCATAGATTTTATCAAAATTTTCATAACTGATACCAAATTCTTTTTCATCACGATCACTTTCATCTCCGCGGCAGCCACCTGTAGGGGGTCTATTGATAATTTCTTTCGGAATTCCTAAAACTTCTGCCAGTTCCCAGACCTGAGTTTTATTTAAATCACCAATTGGTCTCATATCTGTTCCACCATCACCATAAAGAGTATAATATCCGGTTAGAATTTCACTTTTATTACTGGTTCCCATAACTACATAGTTCTTTTTCTCAGCAATATAATAGAGAGTCATCATTCTTAATCTTGTTTGGATATTCTGTTCTGCCGGATTTGGAGTGGGAATTTTGGTCTGAGGCCAGTGATTCTGTTCATTTTCTTCAATGTCTATGTTCTTTAAGGTATTTTCAAGAGGTTTATTAATTTCCTTCATATTTACCTTAAGAGTCTCTATATCAAACTTATCAGCCAGCAGCTCAGCATATTCTACATCTTTAGTGATTGTACCATTTGCTGGTAGCATAACTCCCAGAACATTTTCTCCAAAAGCCTTTTTAGCAAGAGCCCCAACAACAGAGGAATCGATCCCTCCACTAAGTCCAACTACAACTCCATCAGCATTTCTTGCTTCAACCTGTTCCTGCATCCATTTCTGAATATCGTCTGCTAAATTTTCATCAATCATTTTTACTATTACCTCCCAGAGAAAGTAATTTTTTATCTTTTAAGATTAATTCCACTATGGATTATAGGAAAGATTAGAAGTTGTGTCAAAATATATAGACTCAAAAATAAAATTTATAAACTATTAGCTATTATTAAAGCACTAATACTCTAAAATAATCTCATTAAGTTAATCTAACTTGCAAATTGATACTGTATGATATTTATTTATTTTTATAATTATCAGAAAATTTAAATTAAGAATTCAAACTTTTTGTTCTGTTTAAAAAGGAAATCATAAACAGTTAAAGAATTATATAAGTAACAGGTAATAAAGATTTTGAAGCCTGTAGATTTATTAATATTTTAATAATTGTAAAACAGTTAAGGTTTCTAAATTATATTTTGAAAGGAGGATTTTTATGAACTTTCAAATTGAGGAAATTTTACTGGAGCTGATTCAGGGAGATATAACAGATCAGAAGGACATTGAGGCTGTAGTCAATGCAGCAAATGCTCAGTTAAAGATTGGAGGAGGAGTTGCCGGTGCTATTCACAGAGCGGCTGGGCCCGAACTCGAAAAAGCCTGCAGAAATCTGGCACCAATAAATCCAGGAGAAGCAGTTATAACAGAGGCTTTTCAGCTGCCAAATCAGTATGTAATTCATACTCTGGGTCCTGTTTATGGTCGTGATAAACCAGAAGCTGATATACTTGGCAGATGCTATAAAAATTCTTTGAAACTTGCTGCAGCCAATAGAATTAAAAGTATTGCTTTTCCTGCAATTTCTACGGGTGCTTTTGGCTATCCTACAGAAGAGGCTGCTGAAGTAAGTATAAGAACTGTCAAAGAAATGACATCAGAATTAAAAAATATTAAGATAATTAGATTTGTACTTTATAATAAAGATGATCTCAGAACATTTGAAAGTCAGGCGAATAAGATTTTAACTCAATAAGATAAAACTTGCAGACGGGTGGGGGTCGCACTTCAATTATCTAAGGAGGAATATATGCTAGATCTCAATATACCAGGATGTAAAAATCTAAAAGTAGAAAAAATTGTTTTCGACCTTAATGGAACTTTAGCCTGTGATGGTAAACTAATAGCAGGGGTAAAAGAGAGCATCAACAGGCTGTCAGAAGAATTTGAAATTTATATTCTAACTGCAGATACACTTGGAAATGCAGAAAGTTTGCTTCGGGATCTAAAGGCAGAAGTGGTAATAATTGAAGGTAATGATGGCAGCAAATTTAAGGCTGATTTTGTAGAAAAACTGGGCAGAAAACGGGTTATAGCTGTTGGTAATGGCAATAATGATGCTCAGATGCTTAAAAACGCTGAGCTTGGGATAGCAATTATCGGTCCTGAGGGTACTGCCAGGGCTGCACTCCTGGGAGCAGAATTAATTAGTAGAGAGATTAATGACGTTTTTGATCTAATTTTTAATCCGGACCGGATTAAGGCAACTTTAAGAAAATAGTTTGACCAATTTAAGACGGCATAAAAGGGAGGTTAATTGTGTCAGAATTGATTGATTTAAGTTATGAAATTTATAACGGAATGCCTGTATATCCAGGAGATATAGAAGTTGAGCTGGTTAATAATAAGAAAATCGTCCGCGATGGTTACTGTAATCATAATTTAAAAATTGGAATGCATGCCGGAACCCATCTTGATTTACCGGCTCATATGCTGGAAGATGTTCGTAATGCAGCTGATATTTCTCTTAATTCAATTTCTGGTCAGGCGAAAATGATCTATGCTGTAAGTCAAGAGGTTATTAATCTAAAGGATATATATAAATCTGTTATAGAAAAAAATGATATTGTTATTATTTATACAGGTCTGGAGAAGGAATACGGAAATAAACAATATTATAGTAAGCATCCTATCATTTCCGAAGAATTTGCTGATTTTTTAATTGCAAAAGAAATAAAACTGCTGGGTTTTGATATGCCATCACCTGATTACAGCCCATTTAAAATACATCAAAAATTTTTTGAAAATGATATTTTTATTCTCGAAAATCTCTGTAATTTAGAAAAACTGCTGGGATTAAAATCATTTAAAATTTTTGTTTTTCCCCTTAAAGTTAGAGCTGAAGCGGCTCCCTGTCGAGTTGCAGCAGAAATTTAGATTTGACACTCAAAAAACAATCTGCTAAACTATAAAATGTAGTTTTAAATTTAAATAATTGGATTATATGACTGGCGGATAAATATGGATCTAACCATAGGGGAATATAATCTTTAGTATATCGCCCGCCTGGATATTGAGTAATTCTTTATCCGGGGGGCGATTTTTTTGTTTTTATATAGATTTTAGACTAAAAGAAAGCTAATGTAATCTAATTTACAATTACGCTCCTACAACAAAGCATAGTAAAATACTCAGGATTTGACGTTGGTAATTTTTTCTGCTAAGATTAGAATGAAATTCAGCTTAAAAGATGAAATTTAATTTACTGGGAAGGTAGGATAAATTTGCTTACTCATAAATATCTTTTAAGCAGCCAATAAGATTATAAGACTAAAAGAGGAGGATTTTTAATGGATTTTGATACTTTGGAATTAAAGGGTCAAAGATGGGAAGAAGAAATTGATGTTAGAGATTTTGTTCAGCAAAATTATACTCCTTATACAGGAGGATCAGATTTTTTAGAGGGTCCAACCTCAAGAACTGAAGATCTCTGGCGGCAGAGTTCCGAACTTTTAAAAATAGAAAGAGAAAATGATGGTGTTCTGGCCATTGATACAGAAATAGTTGCAGATATCAACGCCTATGATGCCGGTTATATAGACCGGGATAAAGAAATAATTGTTGGACTGCAGACCGATCAACCCTTAAAGAGAACCTTAAACACCTATGGTGGGATCAGAATGGCCCGTCAGGCAGCAGAAGCTTACGGGGAAAAGGTAGATCCCGAAATAGATAAGATTTTTACTAAATATAGAAAGACCCACAATGATGGAGTTTATGACGCCTATACTCCAGAAATTAGAGAGATCAGACGTTCCGGGGTAATTACCGGTCTCCCTGATGCTTATGGCCGTGGTAGAATAATTGGTGATTATAGAAGGGTAGCTCTTTACGGAGTCGATAGACTGATTGAAGCCAAAAAAGAGGATAAAGCCAATTTAAAAAGTCCGATGACAGAAGAGACTATTCGTCTGCGGGAAGAGGTTAGTGATCAGATTAAAGCTCTGAAAAAGTTAAAGGGGCTCGGGGAAACCTACGGCTGTGATCTATCACGTCCGGCTGAAAATGCAGAAGAGGCGGTACAGTGGACCTATCTTGCCTATCTGGCTGCAATTCAGGAAAATAATGGTGCTGCAATGTCCTTTGGGCGGGTGGCAGAATTCTTTGATATTTACATTGAACAAGATATTGAAGCTGGTAGACTGACTGAAAAAGAGGCTCAGGAAATCATTGATGATTTTGTGATTAAACTGAGGCTTGCCCGCCAGCTGAGGACTCCAGCCTACAATGAGCTTTTTAGTGGTGACCCACTCTGGGTGACAATTGTACTTGGTGGAATCGGAATTGATACCAGACCTTTAGTTACTAAGACCAGCTACCGTATTTTAAACACCCTTTATAATCTCGGTCCGGCACCGGAACCAAACCTGACTGTTCTCTGGTCAGATAAGCTGCCTGAGAGTTTTAAAAACTACTGTACAAAGGTTTCTAAAGATACAAGCTCATTGCAGTATGAAAATGATGATTTGATGCGCCGCAATTTTTCCGATGATTACGGAATCGCCTGCTGTGTATCAGCAATGACACCGGGTAAAGATATTCAGTACTTTGGTGCTCGCTGTAATCTGCCTAAAACCTTACTTTACTCACTCAATGGTGGTAAAGATGAGAAAACAGGAGCTCAGGTAGGACCAGAATTCAAACCCTATGAGGGTGAGGTTTTGGAATATGATCAGGTGATGGAAAACTTTGACCGCTTCCTCGACTGGTTGAGCGAAAAATATGTAGATGCCTTAAATATTATTCACTATATGCACGATAAATATGCCTATGAGGCGGTTCAGATGGCCCTTCATGATACAGAAGTTCAGCGAATTATGGGCTTTGGAGTGGCAGGACTTTCAATAATTGCTGACTCTTTAAGTGCTATTAAATATGCAGAAGTTAAGCCGATTAGAAATGCTGAAGGGATGATCATTGATTTTGAAATTAACGGTGATTTTCCTAAATATGGTAATGATGACGATCGGGTTGATGAGCTGGCTGTAGAAGTAGTTAAACTCTTTATTAATAAATTAAAACAGCATCAGCTTTATCGTGATTCTATTCATTCAATGTCAGTGCTGACTATTACCTCAAATGTAGTTTATGGTAAAAAAACAGGTGCTACTCCAGATGGTAGAGAGGCAGGAGAGGCCTTTGCTCCGGGAGCAAATCCAATGCACGGCAGAGATACTTCAGGTGCTTTAGCCTCACTAAACTCTGTGGCTAAAATTCCATATGAGTACTGCCAGGATGGTATTTCTAATACCTTTTCCATAGTGCCAAAAGCACTGGGTAAATCTGAGGTGGCCCAGGTTAAGAATCTAACTTCGATTCTGGACGGTTATTTTGGTCAGGGTGCACATCACTTAAATGTAAATGTTTTAAAGCGCGAAACTCTGCTTGATGCGGTTGAACATCCGGAAGAGTATCCACAGCTCACTATTCGAGTTTCCGGTTATGCAGTTAACTTTATTAAGCTGACAGCTGAACAGCAGCAGGAAGTAATCGCGAGGACTTTCCATAAAAGTATTTAATGGTAGATAGGTACCGGTTACTTGGAGATTATTTCCAAGCACCCGGTACCATCAACCACAAAGGAGGTTAAAATGGCTGAAGGATATATTCATTCCACTGAAAGTATGGGCACTGTTGATGGACCGGGAATCCGCTTTGTTGTTTTTACTCAGGGCTGTCCCCTGCGCTGTCAGTACTGCCATAACCCTGACACCTGGAAGTTAAAGGAAGGAAAAAAAGTTAGTACAGAAGCACTGATGGAGAAAATAAGAAAGATCAAACCATATATTGAACGCTCCGGTGGTGGCCTCACAATTTCTGGTGGTGAGCCGACAATGCAGCCAGAATTTACTATTGATCTCTTAAAAAAGGCAAAGGAAGAGGGGCTGCACACGGCCATAGATACATCTGGTTTTGTGGACCCGGAAAAATTTAAGAAATTTCTGCCCTATCTGGATCTGGTACTCCTGGATATTAAGACAATGGATGATCTGGTTCACCAAAAATTAACCGGAGTCAGCAATCAAAAGACTCTTAAATTAGTAGAGTTTCTGGAGAAAGAAGAACAGCCTTACTGGGTCAGACAGGTTATTGTACCTGGAATCACAGATGATCTAAATAAAATGAAAAAATTTGCAGAATATCTGCAGCCAAAAGAATATTTAAAAAAAATTGAACTGCTTCCCTACCACGAATTAGGTAAATATAAGTGGGAAAATTTAGGGCTGGAGTATAAGCTGGCTGCTGTAAAACCACCTTCTGAAAAGAAAATGGCAGAGCTGAATGCTATTTTTAAAAACTATAAAATTAATATAGCCTGAACAGCCTGAAATAAGCTATTTTGTCAAATTTTCTAAATTCCCCGATTGAGAGTATTCTTAATCGGGGCTTTCTGTTTTTATGTCGAAATTTATGTTATAATGATCTAACACTAAATTTAAATAATAATTTTTAAAATAAAAGTAAATTATAAAAGTTAATAAAATTAGGAGATAAAAATATATGCTTATTTTACAGGCATTTTATTGGAATTGTCTTGATGACTGGTGGGAGGAAATAAAGAATGGAATCCCTACTTTGAGGAAAAAACCTTTACCAGGTTTGAAGAAGAAAAATTCCCCAAAAATCATCAGCACTTCTGTCATGAATGTGGTGGCTGCAGCAGCCGCAACAGCTTTGGGGAAACAATCTGTTATTACTCAGATGATCACTATATGAAAAATGAACTGATCAACTGGGCTGAATGGCTGAAAAATGAAATTGGTTTTGACAGCTTCAGGCTGGATAATCTCAAAGATATGCGCTGGGATTTTGCGAAGGAATTCGCTGATCATTTCAGGGATAACACCTTTATGGTGGGTGAATTCTGGCATGGTGATGACCGCATTCTGGAAGAATTTATAGACCACAGTCAGATAAATTTATTTAACTTTCCCCTTTATTACAGCATCAAGGAGATGTGTATGGACCCGTTTTTTCCGGTGCAGAGTTTAGAAGGAGTTTCCAAGGAAAACAGGGTTAACTTTTTATCAAACCATGATATAGAAAGAGAAGAAAGAGATTTTAACCGTGATGCCATTATTACCAATAAAGAACTTGGTTATGCCTATATACTTTTTCAGGATAATCCGGCTGTTATTTACTGGAATGACTATTATTATTCCGGCTTGAAAGTTGCTGGCAGGGACTATGAAATATTTGTCCAGGATTAAAGGAAAAAATTAATCTGCAGGAAGGATTTTTTATGTCTAAAGATACAGATATTAAAGAGATTTTAAATAAATATTACGGTTACAGCAGTTTTAGAAAAGGTCAGCAGAAATTAATAGAAAACATTCTTAAAGGCAGAGATACAGTTGCCGTGATGCCTACAGGTTCAGGAAAATCACTCTGTTACCAGATCCCAGCCCTTATTTTTGAAGGGCTTACAGTTGTTATTTCTCCTTTGATTTCTCTGATGAAGGATCAGGTTGATGCCTTAAAAGAAATGGGAATTAGGGCAGCATTTATCAACAGCTCGATCTCAAACCAGGAATTAGAGGCCAGAATTAATGCTGCCTCCAGGGGAGAATATAAAATGCTTTATATTGCTCCAGAGAGATTAAATTCATTTCGTTTTTTGCAGCTTCTGCAGCAGATAAAGATCGAGATGATTGCAGTTGATGAGGCTCACTGTGTATCACAGTGGGGACATGATTTTCGCCCCAGCTATTTAAATATTTCGCGGGTAATTGATAAACTTAGTCCGCGGCCTATTCTGAGTGCTTTTACAGCCACAGCTACCCCGACAGTCAGAGAGGATATCAGCAGTCAGCTCCAGATGGAAAACCCCAATATCTATACAGGTGGTTTTGATAGATCTAATCTGAGCTTTAAGCTTCGAAAAGGGATTGATAAGGATCAATTTTTGAAGGATTATCTAAAAGTTAATTCAGAGCAGCCGGGAATTATATATGCTGCAACTAGAAAAGAAGTCAACAGAATTTATAAGCTGCTGGTTGAGCTGGATTATGAAGTCGGCAGGTATCACGCCGGTCTGACCGAAGAGGAGCGGACAGCAGTCCAGGAGGATTTTATTTATGACAAGCTTAAAATTGTGGTGGCCACAAATGCCTTTGGGATGGGGATTGACAAGTCCAATGTTCGTTTTGTAATCCACTATAATATGCCCAAAAATATGGAATCCTATTATCAGGAAGCTGGTCGTGCCGGTCGCGATGGTGAACCAGCAGATTGTATTTTACTCTACTCACCGGGAGATAAACATATTCAGAAATTTTTAATTGATCAGGTAGAAACTTCCCCGGAAAGAAAAGAAGAACATTTAAAAAAACTGCAGCAGATGGTTGATTACTGTCATACCAGTAAATGTCTTCGTGCTTATATTTTAGAATATTTTGGAGATCAAGAGGTGTCCAAAAGCTGTAATAACTGCAGCAGCTGTAACGACCAGCGTGATTTAAAGGATATAACCGTTGAAGCCCAGAAAATTTTATCCTGTGTTTACAGACTAAATCAGCGCTGGGGAATCACAGTTACAGCAAAGGTTTTGGCCGGTTCAAAAAGCCAGAAAATTTTAGAGTCAAATTTTGATCAGCTTTCAACCTATGGAATCATGCCGGATTATACAATTAAAGAGATTAAAAATCTGATTAATCTGCTGGTGGCTGATGATTATTTGAGTCAGTCAGGAGCTAAATATCCGCTGTTAAAATTAAATCAAAAATCTTATCAGATTATGAATGGTGAGCTTGAAGTGGAAAAAAGAGTTGAAGCAGAACAAAAACAGGTCAGTGAGGAAAGTGAACTCTTTATGATCTTAAAAGAGCTGCGTAAAGAAATTTCTCAGAAGGAGGGAGTTCCTCCCTATATTATTTTCCACGACAGCACCTTAAAGGATATGTGCAGGATTCTACCGCAGAATCAGGCAGAAATGCTTAAAGTAAGTGGTGTTGGCGAAGTTAAGTTTAAGCGCTACGGTCAGGATTTTTTAGATAAAATTAAAGAAAATACTTCTTAATAAATGGGTGGACATAGTGACCGATAAAACAAAGAAAAATTTAATTTATTTTATTAGAAAATAACTTACAGCTAATATAATTTTAATAAAAATACTGTATAATATTACTAATAATATTAAAAATCACTTATTGAGGTGATAAAATTGGATTTAGATAAAATTCTGGCAAAAGGAAGAGTACCCGATTTTTTATTGAGGCGAGGAATTAGAAGGGTTATTAAAAAGCGAATAAAAAAGCAGAATCAGATTGGAATTGAAGCTCGCTTTAATTACTTAAAAAGTTTTATAGAAAATTTAAAAACACAGCCGATTGCTGTCCAGACTGAAGCTGCCAATGAGCAGCACTATGAACTTCCACCAGAGTTTTTTGAGAAAATTCTGGGCAGAAATTTAAAGTACAGCTGCTGCTACTGGAATGATGATTTAAGTTATAAAAAGTTAAAAAAAGAAGATGATCTGCAGCAGAGGCTTGATCAGGCTGAAGATGAGATGCTCAAACTGACAGCAGAAAGAGCAGAAATTGAAAACGGACAGAATATTTTAGAACTTGGCTGCGGCTGGGGCTCACTTTCTTTTTATCTGGCAAAGAAATTTCCTGATTCTAGGATTATTGCCATGTCAAATTCAAAGCTGCAGATAAATTATATTAATCAGCTGGCGGCCAAAAACAGAATTAAGAATCTAAGGGCAGTTAAAGCAGATATCAATAATTTTACTACAGATGCCAGATTTGATCGGATAGTATCGGTAGAGATGTTCGAACATATGCGTAACTATCAGAAGTTAATGCAGAAGGTAAGCAGCTTTTTAACTGATAAAGGCAAACTATTTATTCATATTTTTACGCATCAATTTTATCCCTTTACCTATCAGGACAGCAAAAATACTGACTGGATGGCCCGTTATTTTTTCAGTGGAGGTACAATGCCCAGTCAGGATCTGCTCCATTATTTCAGCAGTGATCTTAGCTTAGAAAAGCAGTGGGTAGTATCAGGTATTCACTATCAAAAAACTTTAGAGGCCTGGCTTGCAATTATGGATCAGAAAAAACAGTCTATTTATCCTATTTTAGAATCAACCTATGGAGCTCAGGCAGCTGAGAAGTGGTGGAATTACTGGCGGCTATTTTTCATGTCTTCAGCTGAATTTTTTGGCTACAATGGTGGAGATGAGTGGTTTATTAGCCATTATTTATTCCAGAAATAAATGTAGTGTCTATTAATAAAGTGTACCCATACATATTTATTTGTGTATGGTTTTTATTTATCTTCGGGAAATTCAACTCTGGTTCTGGGCAGACTTTCTGGATAATTTTCTTGAATAAATTTGATGAGTTTTTCTCTCAAAAAGACTCTTAATTCCCAGGCAGTTGGAGAGTCATCAGCACTAACCAGAATTCTTAATTCCATAGATTTTTCGCTGGCATCTGTAACCTGAACCACTTTAACCTTGCCATCCCAGAGTTTATTATCTTCTAAAAGGCGATCCAGTTCTTCTCTAACCGCATCAACAGAAATTGTGTAATCTGTGTATAAAAAAACTGTTCCCAGAATGAAAGAGGATTTACGAGTCCAATTTTGAAAAATATTGTCGATAAAATAGGTGGTGGGAACAACCAATCTTCTGCGATCCCAGACCTTAACTACAACATAGGTTAAATTAATTTCTTCAATCCAACCCCACTCTCCATTGACAATTACTACATCCTGAACCCTAATTGGCTGGGCAATAGCAAGCTGAATCCCGGCAATTATTGAGGCAATTATTTTCTGAGCTGAAAAACCAATAATAATACTGGCCACCCCGGCAGAAGCAAATAAGCTGATTCCAACCTGTCTAATCGAATCAAAGGTCATTAAAGCAGCAGCAACTGCAATAAAAATAATCAATACTTTAATTACTCTTTCTAAGATTCTGTATTGAGTATGTATTTTGCGGGCTCTTAAATTATTGCTGACATCAATTTTGTGAGTGTCATCAAGATAAAGCCTGATTAAATGCATCAATCGAATAATAAACCAGCTAATTAGAAATATAATTGTTATTCGTAAAAGATGATTTAAAAAAGCAAGAATTTCATTGCTCTGATTAAGGTAATAAAATGGGATTAAAAGAGCAACATTTAAAAATAGGTAAAGCAGCGGAATTTTAAGATTTTCTCTGATCTGTTTATATCTTTTTTCACTTAAGTCTTTTAAAATAAATCTGGTTGAATAGAGTAAAATAAAATAAATAACTGTAAAAGCCACAAGCGAAAATAAAAAATTTAAATACATTGAGTCACCACCTCTTTCAATTACTATAATTATAAATCCCAGACGGATAAAATTCAAATTCTTAAATCCCACTTTTATTTTACACTAACAATCCCATTTTATTTTCTACTAATATATTGTATTTTCCTAATTTTAGATTAAAGTTTTTATTTAAATTTGTTATAATATTATTTAGAAATAAAATTGCAAAAATAGGCTCCCGGGCAGGGTTTTAATTATAAATATAGAAAGTATATTTAGATAAGGAGGCATAAAAATGGATATTACCTGTGATCAAAGCTGTGATATGGGATATATTTATCTGCAGAAATTTAGTAATAACTATGATTATAGTTTTGATAAAAGTAGACTGATAGCATCAAATCAGCCTATAGAAGTAGTGGACAGTGTTTATCTTAAATTAAATAAACTTAACTGGCCTAATAAAAAATATAATGATGCAATTATGGATGGAGATTTTATAGAAGAATTTCAGAATGACCTGGATAATAATGGTTATATTAAGGGCATTGAGTTGCAGTTGACTGAGTCCAGATTGAAATATTTGATAGAAAATTATAAAATTGCAACCTTTGAGTTTAATGACAGCCAGTATTATTATATTGCCTTTGCTGAAGATAATGCAGTTTTTGATGCTGAAAATTATGTTTATACTTTTACAGATAAGGAAGATGCTTTTGTAATTGTTAGCCGCAGTAAGGAAAGGCGTTATCAGATTAATTTAAATAAAAATAAAGAATCTGAAAAATCATTAAGTCCTAAAATTGCTTTTATCAGGGCTTTAATTTTTAAGGAAAGTTCTCCCTATGATATTGATTATTTAAAAAGTTTAAAGCTTTATATTAGCAATGATGATTATTAAAATAAGCTTTAAAATATAAATTCATTTAAGTCGGACTATTAAATTTTAGTCCGGCTTAAATATTAAATACAACTTTATAATTTGAGTAAAGTTTAAGTTTAAGGAAGCCTATTCATAATATTTCAAAAGCATACCAAAACATGTTCAAAGAGTATTAAAAATATTGAAAATACTAAGGTCCTGTGCTATAATTTAACTGTAAGGAAAGGAGAGATTTTAGATGAATGTATATACTACAGATGAGGTTGCTGATATGCTAAAAATCTCCAGAAATTCAGTTTTGAAGTTAATAAAACGCAAAGAATTGAAAGCAAAAAAGGTTGCTCGGAAATGGAGAATTACTGAAGGCCATCTGCAGGATTTTTTTAGAGAGGTTGATAATTAATTGATAATCAGACTAATTTAAGATTTAATGTTAGTAATAAAGGGAAGGATCTGGTATTTATGATTTCTTTAACTATGGCTCGAAAGCTTGTTGAAGAAGCTAGAGGGGAAGAAATGCCTTTGATTTATACTGATCTTAGACTTCGTGACTGGTCCAGAGAAGGAGTGATTTCCCGGGTAAAGATAAAAAATGGCAGTGCCCTTTATCCAGATATAGTAACAACTGAGATTTTAACAACTTTAAGACTTAAAAGAAAATATAAACTTTCCGAAATTGCTGAAGCCAGAAAATGTCTGGAACTTGAAGGTAGTCATCCCCATCAGATAACAGAAGAAGAACTGATTAGATTTGTTAACTGCAGTAAATTATTTAATGACAAAAAATTGGTAACAAAACTCAGTCTTAGTCGGATTGAATCTCTGGATAAGATAAGAGAATTAATCGATGATCTGCTCCAGGAAAAAAAGCATTTAGAGGTAGTAGGGGATTATTTAAAAGAATTTTTGCAGGCAGAAAAAGAATTGAAAATTATTAGAGCAAGGCAAAATGAAGAAGTTGTTTCATAACTTATTAGCAGCCAATAGAGATATTGGCTTTTTTTCAATAATATTTTTAAAAATTTTATTTTTGAAACAGGATATTTTATACAGGAGTGATTAATTTGAATCGACCGAACTGGAATGATTATTTTATGGAAATGGCAGAACTTGCTTCCAGTCGTGCAAGCTGTCTTAGAAGAAAAGTTGGAGCAGTTTTAGTAAAGAATAAAAAAGTTCTTGCAACAGGATACAATGGAGCACCTAAAGAAATTCCACATTGCGAAGTTACTGGCTGTCTGAGAGAAGAGAAGAAAGTCCCGAGTGGTCAGAGGCATGAAATCTGCCGCGGAGTTCATGCTGAACAAAATTTAGTTGCCCAAGCGGCATTTCACGGGGTAGAAACTGAAGGATCAACAGTTTACTGTACCCATCAGCCCTGTATTATTTGTACTAAGATTTTGATTAATGCAGGAATTGAAAAAATATATTTTAAACATGCTTATTCTGATCCATTTGCTGAAAAACTACTGGAAAAATCAAATATTGACTTAATTAAATTCTTATAATAATTATATTTTTAAAATTTTACAGAGTGTTGGATGCTTACTATTTTTCAGCATATTTGATATATTATACTTAAAACATATTAAGATATTAAGGAGGAATGTTAGATATGAGAAAATATTTATCAATATTTTTTGTTTCTTTACTAATTTTTACAGCTTTAATGACAGCTTTACCAGTAGGTGCTCAAGATACTTCTAATTTTGATCAAATTATTGAAAAAATTTCGGGTAACCAAAATCTTAATTCTAATGAAAAAGAAGAAATTCTTGATCGGGCAATCGAATTATACTATGATGAAGGAGTTAATTTGGACGAAATATCTCAGATTTTAGACTCTAATAATGGCTATAATGATTTGAATAATGAATTTATCAATCTAGATGATTCAAATAATGAAGATAGTCAAATTAACAATGATGACAGTAAAGACAATGATTTTATGAATGATAGTGATGATGATTATCAAAAAGATGATGAGAATGACCATGAAAATGATAGAGATGATGAGAATGATAATGATCATAATGATGATGACGATGATCATAGAGATGATGATCACAAAGATGATAATAACAAAGATGATGATCATGAAGAGAGAGAAGATGATTAATATAATTTAATATAAAATGAGTATAAGAGTATAAAATACTCAGTAGTTATCTGAAACTGCTGGGTATTTTTTAATAAAGACTCCTTAAACAATTATTTGTCAGCGGAATATATGTAGGAGGGTAGTTCGAGATTAAAAGATATTTTTTTCAAATTTAATTACGGAAAGGAGAAAAAAATGAAAAAAATTGTAACATTTACTTTAAATCCGGCTGTTGATAAAAGTTCCAGTGTTGAGCATGTTAAAGCAGAAGACAAACTTTATTGTGATCAGCCTATTTTCGAACCTGGTGGTGGTGGAATTAATGTTTCGCGGGCAATTCATAAGCTGGGCGGAAGTTCTTTGCTTCTTTATACTTCGGGAGGTTTTACTGGTAAAAAATTGGACAAATTACTGGCTGATGAAAATTTAAACATACGTGCTGTTGAAATTGAAGCAGAAAGCAGAGAGAATTTAATTATCAATGAGAAAACATCCAATCTTCAGTATAGATTTGGAATGCCTGGACCAGAAATCAGTGAGCAGGAATATAATAAAATCTTTGAAGTCATGTCTGATCTGGATCCTTTTCCAGATTATTTTGTAATCAGTGGCAGTATCCCTGCAGGAGTAAGTGCTGATATTTATGCAGAAATGGCAGCATTTGCTAAAAAAAGAAAGGCAAAGGTAATAGTAGATGTTTCAGGTCCACCGTTAAAATCAGTAATAAAAGAAGGGGTATATTTAATAAAGCCCAATCTGGGAGAATTTCAGGAACTTGTAGGTAGAGAATTGCAGGATGAAGATGAGATTAAAGAAGCTGCTTTAAAATTTGTAGAAGACAGATGCTGCCAGGCGATTGTAATTTCGATTGGAGCAGGAGGAGCCCTACTGGTTAACGACCAGAAGGCAGAATTTATGCGACCTCCAACTGTACCAATAAAAAGTAAAGTGGGGGCAGGAGACAGTATGGTAGCGGGAATTGTACTCAGTCTTGCTAGAGGGGAAAGCTTAAAAGAGTCATTTCATTATGGGCTGGCTGCCGGTTCTGCTGCAGTTATGACACCAGGTACTGAATTATGTACAAAAGAAGATACAGAAAGACTATATCAAAAAATAAGTGAAAATAATTAAGAATAATTTTTAAAGCTCTTCTCAAATTGGGAAGAGCTTTTTGTAAACTTAAAGGAATAATGAGATTATTATCGAATAATACTAATAAACTGGATTTTTTTATTGACCTAAAAGATAGGGGTGATTAAAATTAAAAATTTAATTATTATTTTACTCTTAATCACAGTGCCTTTTTTAATGACAGTCGATGCAGCAGCAAAAAAAAATATTCTTGTTCTGCATTCCTATCATCAGGGTCTGGAATGGACAGACCAAATTTCGGAAGGGATAAGGTCAGTTTTTCCTTATAAAGATGAAGTCAAAATATATTATGAATATCTTGATACAAAAAGAAATTACAGCCAGAAATATTACGAAAAATTAATTTCACTTTATCGGGAAAAAGCCAGAATTATTAATTTTGATGCAATAATTGTTTCAGATAATGCAGCTTTTAATTTTATTCTTAAGTATGGAGAGGAATTATATCCTCAAACACCGGTAATATTCTGTGGAGTCAATAATTTAAATAAAAATCTTCTAAAAAATCACGAAGATATCTGTGGAATAGTAGAAAAGGCAGAACATAGAAAGATAATTAATTTGATTTTAAAACTGCATCCTGATTTAAATAAATTGATTATTATCAACGATCAGACTCTGACAGGAAAAAACATTAAATCAGAACTAAAATTGATTTTAAAAGAATATGAAAACAGGCTTGATTACGAAATTTGGGATTCTTTTACAATTGATGAACTTCAGAACAGATTAGTTAAAATGGATAAAAACAATGTTATTTATCTTCTGGTATTAAACAGAGATAAAAATGGAAATTTTATTTCCTATAATCAGGGAATTAATATCATTAGAGGTGTCAGTAATAATCCAATTTATGGGGCCTGGGATTTTTTTCTTGGTAAAGGAATAGTAGGCGGCAAGTTGATTTCTGCTCAGGCTCAGGGAAGAGAAGCTGCCCTGATGGCTAAGAAAATTATCAGTGATCAAAAAGATTTATCTGGCAAAGTAGTTTATGATAACGGTAATGATTATTTTTTCGATTATTTAGAATTAAAAGAATTTGATATCAATAAAGATGAATTACCTGCCAATAGCAAAATAATAAATCAGCCGGAGCCTTTTTTGGAGAAAAACTATCAGTTTTTATTCTGGGGATTAATATTTTTGGCTGCAATTATTGTAGTCCTTCTAATTATTTTCTATTTTAAATATAAAGAAAAGAAAAAAATAGAAAAACTGAACAGGGAATTAGAAGAAAAGGTCAGAGCACGAACTAAAGAGTTAAGAAAAATGGTTATTACAGATGAACTTACAGGGCTTTTTAATCGAAGGCGTATTTTAGAACTTTTAGAAAAAGAGTTAGCGAAGTGTAGAAGATATCAGAGAAATCTTTCTGTTATAATGATGGATCTTGACTTCTTTAAAGATATAAACGACAGTTATGGTCATCAGTTTGGCGATAAGGTTTTAAAAAAAATAGGATATATATTACAGGAAAACACAAGAAAACTGGATTTAGTAGGCAGATATGGGGGAGAAGAATTTTTATTGATTTTACCAGAAACAGAACTCGAAAAAGCATCGCTTGTGGCAGAAAAACTGCGTCAAAAAATCAAAAAAGCAGAAATAAAAGGTCAGGATTTAAGGTTGACTGCCAGTTTTGGAACTGCCCAATTTGACGATGACCTCAGCCATCAGTTAATTAAAAAGGCAGATGATCTTTTATATAAAGCTAAAGCAAAGGGGAGGGATAGAGTAGAAAGCTAAGATATTACTAGATGAAGTCTGAAAAAATCTAAATGATGATGCCCAAACTTTTGAGGTTTTGACCGGGTTTAATACATTGCAAATAAAAATAAAGGATTTATATTTTAAAACGCTAATATTATTAATAAAGATTTTAAATTAATTTAATAAAAAAGGAGGTTTTAAGATGCATAATAGTGAATATATTGATACATTTGATGATCAGGAAATATTTCTGCGTCGGGATTTAGTTGATGATCCCGAAGCTGTTGTTGTTATTGTGCATGGATTAAATGAACATCAGGGTAGGTATGATTATCTGACTGGAAGATTTAACGGAGAGGGATTTAATGTTTACAGATTTGATAATCGGGGTCACGGCAGATCAGATGGAGCACAGTCTTATATAAATGATTTTAATACTTATCTTGATGACGCTGATACTATTGTTAATATAATTAAAAAAGAAAATCCTGATCTCCCAATTTTTATGCTTGGTCACAGCATGGGGGGCTTTATCGCTGCAGGTTATGGAATAAAATATCCTGATAAATTAAACGGTCAAATACTAACAGATGCTGTAACAAATACTCTTGATGCTTTCAGTGAATTAAATGATATCAGTCTAGAAGAAAATCCGGATATGACTCTGCCTAATGAACTGGGGAATTTAATATCCCGATCCGAGTATGTGGTAGATGATTATAAAAAAGATCCCTATGTTTCAGAATTTACCACTCTAAAGCTGATGAAAGTATTGATGGATGAAGGTATCCCCTGGCTGGTAAATAACTTTAGTGAATTTAAATATCCAGTTTTAATTCTGCACGGGGAAGAAGATAAAATTGTTGATCCAGTCTGTTCAGAAAAATTCTATAAACATATTTCATCTCAAGATAAAAAACTAAAAACCTATCCAGAGCTCTATCATGAAATCTTAAATGAAAAAGAGAAGGAGGAAGTGATCAGAGATATTATTAAGTGGCTTAAGGAGAGAATTTAATCAAGTTAAATTAGAAAAATTATTAAGATTGACTTAACTCCCGGCAGCCTTTAATTGAGCAGTCGGGTTTTTATTTATTTAAAAATATGCTAAATTTTGTTTTTAACCTGCCTGGATCAGAGGATGAAGAATGGAATTAAAAAGCAGGAAGTCAGTGCTCTTTAACGAATATTTATTTAGAGATAGATAAAATAAATATAGGAGCTGAAAAATATGGAAAAAATAATAGAAAGATTTAAAAGGTATATAGCAGTAGATACAAAATCTGATTCAGATTCCGAAACTGTTCCCAGCACTGAAGGTCAGCTTAAACTGGGAAAACTTCTGGTTGAAGAATTGAATGTACTGGGACTTAAAAATGTAATTCAGGATGAAAATGGCTATATTTACGGGGAACTGCCTGCGAATACAGATAAAGAAGTTCCAACTATCGGCCTGATAGCCCACTTAGATACCAGTCCCGATTTAGATGGTAAAGTTACCAATCCTCAAATAGTTGATTATCAGGGAGGAGAGATTAAATTAAATGATCAGTACAGTCTGAGTCCGGCTGAGTTTCCGGCCTTAAAAGATTTAGAAGGGAAAAGGCTGATCACCACAGATGGAACTACCCTTTTAGGGGCAGATGATAAGGCCGGAATAGCAGAAATAATGACTGCTCTCGATTATTTAATTTCAAATCCAGAGATTGAGCACGGAACGATTAAAGTTGGCTTTACCCCGGACGAGGAAATAGGGAGAGGTGCTGATCATTTTAATGTAGAGGCTTTTGGAGCTGATTTTGCCTATACCTTAGATGGTGGACCACTTGGTGAGCTGCAGTATGAGAATTTTAATGCAGCCAGTGCTGATCTTAAAATTCAAGGAAAGAATGTGCATCCGGGTACAGCCAAAAATATGATGGTCAATTCAATGAAAATTGCGATGGAATTAGATTCTATGCTGCCGGCTGCAGAAGTTCCAGAACACACTGAAGGTTATGAAGGTTTTTATCATTTAATTGAACTTGAGGGTAGTGTGGATTATACTGAAATGAGTTATATTATCAGAGATTTTTCCCGCGAAGGCTTTGCAGAAAAGAAGGCCTTAATGGAAAAGGTAGTCGACTTTCTAAATGGCAAGTACGGTGAGCGAATAGAAGTTGAGATTGAAGACAGCTATTATAATATGAGAGAAAAGGTGGAGCCTCATTTTGAGATTATTGAGCTGGCGGAAAAATCAATGGAGGAGCTGGGGATTAAAGCAGATATCAAACCGATCAGAGGAGGAACAGATGGAGCTCGACTTTCCTATCTGGGCCTGCCGACTCCCAATTTATTTGCCGGAGGTTATAACTTCCACGGCCGATTTGAATTTATTCCGGTGGAGAATATGAAAAAAGCTGCCGAATTAATAGTTAAGATTGCAGAAAATGCGGTTCAGAATTAATAAAAGCAGCTTGATCTTAAAAAAATAGCCGCTGATCAATGAGCTCTTCTCTGAATGAGGGGGCTTTTTTACTGTATTATTTGAAAACTATTTTCAATTAATTTGTTATTTTTATTGACATATGTTCATTATTATATTATAATTTATATCGTAAATAATGAATATAAATTTTTGGAGGGATATTTTTTGAAGAATTACGATCTTTTGATTATTGGTGGAGGACCGGCTGGAATTACTTTAACTAAAAATATAAAAAACAAGAGAGATATTGGAATCATGAGGCCTGAGGACCATTCGATGATCTACTGTGCGATGCCATATGTGATAGAAGATCTGCTGCCCTATGAGAAGACTCTAAAGACGGATTCGATTGTAACTGATACCGGGGCAGATTTAATCCGGGATCTGGCAGTGGATATTAATTTTGAAAATAAAACTGTTAAGACTGCAAAAGGTGATCAGTATGACTATAATGAGCTGATTATTGCGACTGGAGCTGATCCAATTCTGCCGCCAATTGCAGGAACAGAGCTGGATGGAGTTATGACTTTTAAGAGTGAAGATAATCTTAAAAAAATACTGGATACTGTTAACAGTGGAGTCGAAAATGTTTCTGTTGTTGGAGCAGGGGCAATTGGTATTGAGCTGGCCCAGGCTTTAAATGAGAAGGGGATTAAGACCAATTTAATCGACATGATGCCGACTGTGCTGCCCAATATGCTTGATCCAGAGATTGCCGAAGCAGCAGAGAAAGAATTAAAAGAGCTCGGCATTAACTTATATCTTGATCAAAGAGTAGTTGAGCTGAAAGGTGATTCTGCACTGGAGGCAGTTAAGCTGGATAATGAAGAAGAAATTGCAAGTGAGCTAGTTGTTTTTGCAGTAGGAATGAAGCCCAATGTTGATTTTCTCAAAGACAGCGATCTAGAAATCGCTGCTGATGGAATTTTAGTTAACGATAAGATGGAAACTAATATTGAAGATGTCTATGCTGCAGGAGACTGTGTGCAGTTTGAAAGCGGAATTACAGATGAAGTTATTTCCGGTAAGCTGGCAACCAATGCTGTAGCAATGGGCAGGGTGCTGGCTGCAAATTTACTGGATGGAAACAGAAGTTATAAGGGTTTTTATAATGGTGCTGCTACCAAAGTTGGTAAATTCTATGTTGGGGGAACAGGGCTGACTGAAAAGCTGGCTGCAGAAAAGTATGAGATTGTTACTGCTCAGGCTGAGTTTAAAACTGCCTTCCCGATTATGCCCTTTGCTAAAGATGTTAAATTAAAGTTGATTGTCAATAAAGCTGACCGCAGAGTGCTGGGCGGACAGATAATTAGTGGTGAGCCGGTGACCGATAAGGTTGATAAGATAACAATGGCCGTGCAGTACGGGCTTGATGTTGATCAGCTCCTGGATTTCAATTATTCAGCTCAGCCCTATCAGTCATTTTATCCTGCACACAATCTCCTGGTTAAAGCTGCAGAAGAAGCAGTCAAAAAGCTGGACAGCTAGAAATTAATATAAAATAAATGCATTCAAAATCCTGTTTCCTTAATTGGAGCAGGATTTTTTTAAATTCGTAAAATTAATTTACTTCTAAACTTTAAATGATATAATTAAATCTGTGTAAAAATAATATTTAATAAACACAGGAGTGAATTAAATGGAATCAAATATTAGTAAAGAACAGTTAATGAACATAGCTGACCATTATGGTTTTAAAGAGTGGAGAGAGCTGATCTTTATGCATGAGTCAGCAATCGAGGAAGTAAACACCAAACTTAAGATTTTAAATAATGAATTTAAAATAATTCATGATCACAATCCAATTGAACATATTAAAAGCAGAGTTAAAAAACCAGACAGCATCATTGAAAAATTGGAGCGCAAGGGTTATGAGGTTAATCTTGAAAATGCTAAAACTAAGATCAATGATATAGCCGGAATTAGGATTATCTGTTCTTTTACAGATGATATCTATAAGATTTTAGAAATGATTAAGGCTCAGGATGATATTGAGGTTTTAAAGGTCAAAGATTATATCAAAAACCCGAAGGAGAACGGCTACCGGAGCCTGCATTTATTAATTCAACTGCCTATTTTTTTAAGCAGTCAGGCCCGGATGACTAAGGTTGAAATCCAGATCAGAACTATTGCCATGGATTTTTGGGCCAGCTTGGAACATAAGATTTATTATAAGTACAAAAACGATGCTCCAGATGAGATTCCTCAGAAACTAAAAGAATCTGCCGAAATGATAAAGAAACTCGACCAGCAGATGCTCAATATCAAAAGGGACTTGGAACAGTATTCAAAAGAACAATAATAAAAATTACGCTCTAAAATTTAGCTCCTATGTAACTGATAGTTCTGGAAATTTAATATCTCCTAAATCACAGTTAATATTTCTAAAAAAAAATGGATCTCCTTTATAAAATGCTGGATTAGTACTAAAAAAGGAATAGATTTCTTTATCAAGAATAAAATATTAATAGAGATTTTCACTAGCATTGCATAAAAATATTTAAGAAAAGTCAAGTTCTATTTTCAGCGAGAATACTTGCTTAAAATAGAAAAACTCCTTATAATTGGGATTAGGATAGTCTTTGTCCAAATCCCAATAAATAAGGAGCAATCACTATGGACAAAGATATCACAGAAACCACATTTAATCAACTACTTGTTGCAATAAATTTTAATTTATTTTCAAAAATTGTTACTGAACTTGAACTGGATAAATACACTAAAAAACTTACAACAAAAAGATTATTCTTGATTTTACTCTATGGTTAGCTTGAATCTGTCAGCTCTCTCGACAGTTTAAGTATTGATGTCAGCAATAAATCTGATCTTAAAAAAGAAACTGGTCTGGATTCTATCAGTGCTTCACAGCTTTCAAGAAAATTGAGAGATATTCCACCAGTAATCTTTGAAAAAATATTTGATCAGATTAAACTTCAGGCTTTAGCCAAAAGAGGTTCTAATTTCTACAAAAACAATCTTGGGCAGCTAAATATCATTGATGCATCAACTGTATCTATGGCTTTAAGCAATTATCCCTGGGCTGATTTTAGATCAACCAAAGCAGGAATTAAAATACATACCCGTATCATTTATGATGGAGATATTATGCCTGATAAAGTTGAAATCACAACTGTTAAGGGTGCAGATAAAACCAAGATGGATAATTTAATTGTCCAGGATACAGATACTTTCCATGTCTTTGATAGAGCCTATGTTGACTATCAAAAGTTTGATGATTATTGTGATGCTAATATTTGCTTTTTATCAAGGCTTAAGAGTAATGCTAAGATTAAATTTCTGAAATCTGAAACTATAATTATTGATGGTCAGGAAGTTAAAGATTCAACTGTTCTCTTAGGTGACAAAAAACAGGACAAACAGATGGATAACATCTTAAGAATCTTAGAAATACCTGACAGAGAGAATCCTGGCAGTACAGTTAAATTAATTACAAACGACTTTAAACATTCTGCTGTATTAATCAGCAGATACTACAGAGATCGCTGGCAGATAGAGATTTTCTTTAAGTGGATCAAGCAGCATCTGCATGTTAAAGTCTTTTATGGACACAGTGAAAATGCTGTTAAATCACAGATATTTACTGCTTTAATCAGCTTTGTATTGCTAACTCTTTTAAAAAGAGAAGCCAATACAGATAAGAGCTTATTTAAAGTACTGAAGTATTTTAGAGCCTGTAAGTTTGAAAGTCTAAAAGCTTTTATCAGAAAGATAAATCGACCACCATCACGCACTTCTAAAGGTCGAAGAGTGATAGATTACGAAAAAATCTATCAGCTAACCGAAAGGCAGGTGATGGCAGGAGAAACAGAGTTTTTATATTCAACAGAATTAAATCCAGTGATTCTGTAAAAAGAATAAATATATTATGGTAAAATGTGGATGAAGACTATCTATTAGTACTCCATTATCTCTTTTTCTTAAAAATGGATAAGGTTGTGACTGAATATTCTGTAGATAGTATAGTTCTCAATAACTTCAATTTGACAATGCTTAAATATTTTTATGCAATGCTAGTGAGAGATTTTATTAAAATAACAGAATGAGGGGTGCTAATTATGGGAAATAAAAAAGATAAATTCATTGAAATGTTTAATGAACTCTATGAACATCTAAAAGAGGTCAATGACTGGGATACTTCTTTTTACAGTCTGCTGCATGAAGGCCGGAATAATGATTATATTATTAAAAAGTATATAGATGAACTTGATACTGTCAGGGAAGTTAGAAACTCTATTGCCCACAATAATGAATATTATTTTTTACCCAGCAGCTCACTATACACTTTATTGGAAGAAATTTTAGATAAAGTAATAGATTCGCCTAAAATCAGTGACTTTATTGATGATAATTTAATGGTAATTAAAGAAGATACCTCAATAATTAAAGCGGGAAATAAAATTGATGCCTTTTTGATAACTAAAAATGGGAGCAGAGAGGAAGTTCTGCAGGGAATTATTACTGACTGGGAAATACCCGAAATTTATAATAAGTTAAATATTTAATTTGATAATTTAAGCAGCTAATAAATTGATATCCTAAAAATTTTAGGCTATACTTACTTTAGAAAATTTAGCATTAAGGAGACGGGTGAATGTATCAAAATTACAAAGAATTTTTAGCTTCATATACTAAAAGTGACTTAACAAAAATCAGGCAGTACTGGAACTTCAGTGGAATCAGTCAGTTAAATAAGTCTGAATTAGTGGATGTCCTGGATCAAAAAATTAGAGAAAATTTGAGAGAATGGATGGGGTATCAGAGTTCAAAAGAAATTGATTTTTTTAAAAAAATAATTAAAGAACAGCAGCAGATAGACTGGCTTGAAATAACTCCTCAAGATATTTTGCCTCCTGCCTTAGATAATTATCATGGGCACGGAATTATTGATATTAAGGATACAGAAACTGAAAGATCCGTCAGAATACCGGCTGATCTAGCAGCAGAGATTGCAGAGATTATAACTTATTCAGATTTTCAGGAAGAGATAAAAAATAATGATAGGCTGCTTCAATTTGCCCGGGGTCTTTTGGCTTATTATGGAGTTCTTTCAATTATGCAGTTGATTAAATTTTACGATTTCTATTTTGAGGTTGAAACTGAGCCAGAAAAATTTTATCATTTTTTGAAATTAATAAATGAAGCCTTCTTAAATACTTTTGATATTGAATACTTTGATCACTATTATCTCTATTCAGGGGTTTTTAATCCAGAAGAAATGATTAGAGAAATAAAAATGAGACCACAAATTAATTACTATCATCCGAAAAAGAAAGATATACTCTATGCTGGAAAACATGACCGGGAAAAATTGAATTTCACTCAGCAGAAGTTCAGAAAAAAACTGCTTAAAGATTTTTCTCTCTCAAAAGATGAGGTGGAAGAGATAATCTGGACTATGATGCTGGATATAAAAAATGACAGGAAGACAATAGAGATTATTCAGGAATTAGCAGACAGATTAGAATTTGATCATTTTGATCAGGCACAGGATTTCTTTCAGGAAATGAATGAATTTCATAATAATACGCGACTCTGGGTTTTAAAGGGTCATACCCCGAATGAGATTATGGAAGAAGAGCGTAAACACCTGCGTCCACTACCCAAAAAAGGATATAAGTCCAGATCTCACGGGGATGAGACAGTTGTCAAAGAGGAAAAAGTTGGCCGCAATGATCCCTGTCCCTGCGGCAGCGGTAAAAAGTATAAGAAGTGCTGTCTGGGGAAAGACTAGAGCAATCCCTGTTTTTTAAGAATTTTAACTCTTCTTTTTGCTTCTAAATAAATATTTTGTCTGCTGCCAATAATAATCATTAAACATATTTTATTATCTTCTAAGATTTTAAAAATAGCTCGATACTGGCCGTCGTTTAATGAAAAATTAAAGCTTCTTAAGCCTTTTAGAGTTCCTGAAAGCGATTTGCTTTTTTCAATTGGATTATTTTCTAAAGTAATAATTTTTTTAATCGCTTTTTCTTTTTGATGTTTAAGACTTTTTAAGTCATCTTTTACTGATTTAATAATCTCAATTGAATAATCACTCATCTAGATTAATCCCTTCTTCTTCTGCAAAATCTCTTAGATTTTGTGTGTGTCCATCTTTATATTCTTTTTCTGCATAGGCAGCTAATTCTACCAGAGGATCTTCAATAGCTCGGGTTAATTCTACCCTACCCGGGCTTAAATTCATAAAAAGTATGTCACCTGATTCAATATCTGCTTTTTTGCGCGCTTCTTTAGGAATTGTAATTCTGCCTCTAGAATCTACTTTTACTACTAATTTATCACTCATTTTATCACCACCTTGAATTTTATGGGTTCTACCCACATATTAATTATATTATAAGCTAATAATTTAAGCAAATATAAGAGTGAAAAATAAATAGAGATATATTTAGACAAGAATTATTTGAACATATGTATTGAAAGATTACCATAAATTAATTCTGGCAGTATCGATGTTAATTGAAAACAACTTTCTAGGGGAAGCTATAGTAACTGGAGTTTTTAATCAAAAAGAGATAGGAAATGCACTTAACTTACTTCAGAGTGTTCTGGAAAAAGGCATAAAAACACCTCTATTTTGAAGGTTATCAGTATTATTTCGTTCAGGATGAGCAGGGAGAAAATATTGGTTTTCTGGCCTTTTATCCAAAAGAAGAGTCAATGTATTTGAGCAAATTTTATCTTAAAGAAGAAGCTCGGGGAAAGGGCCTCTCCAGAAAAATGCTTGATTTTGTGGTTGAAGCTGCCAGAAGAGAAGGGCTTACCTCAATCAGGCTGAATGTTAACAAAAATAATAGTGCAGTTAAGGCCTATCAAGAGCTTGGTTTTATAAAAGTCGGCGAACGGAAAAAGGATATCGGTAAGGGCTTTTTTATGGACGATTTTGTTTTTGAATATAGAATAGATTATTCTTAAAAAATAAATTTATAGACCATAAATGCGGTTACTGCTATTATAAAAGCTAAAATTAAATAGGTTGAACTTTCTTTTTCCACAAAGATTCGGGTATCCCACCAGATTTTTGGGATTCTGATCAGGTCACTAAAGGTCCAAACTTCTCTGCGGCCGATGGCAAGAGTATATTTACCCTGCTGTTGTTCAGCTGAAAATACTGCCAGGTAGTAAGTGCCTGCTGCTGGAGCTGGAATTGAAAATTGCTGCCTCCTCCAGTAAGAAGTCATGGTGAACGGTTCAAAAAAGATTTCAGGATTAGCCTGATCATCTCTAACAATAATTATATTTTCGTCTGCTTTCAGTTTAAAGATAGAAGTGATATAATTAGGATCATAACCGGCATAATTACTTTCTAATCCTGGACCAATCAGGGCCACATCCGGCCTGAAATCCTGATATCTCTCTATTTGAGGAATAACCAGGCTGAAGTAGATTTTTTCTCCCTGCTCAGCCTGAAAATGGTAGTAATCAACATCACCTGCACTATCTAATTGATTGTAGGCAGCCCAGGAAATCTGGTGGTCCTCAACAAATATTGGATTATCTTTGGTTGCAGAACCAGAGGTATCCAAAGGAACATGAGCCAGTGCAGATAATTTTAGGCTTAAAATTAAGATTAAAAGAATAAAGACTATTGAAAATGAATTTATCAAAATTTTCATTTTTATTCACCTCTTTAATTTTAATCTATATTTTAATTATACTGCTAAAAAAATTAAACTACAATAAAAAAATGCTTTCAAGAAATTATATTTTAGCAAAGTAATTTCTGATATTGCCTGTAAAGTCATTGATACATAAAATTTAATAAGGGGTGAAAAAATGAGTACACTGATAGTTTATGCCACAAAATATGGATGTACTGAAAAGGCCGTTAAGAGGCTTGCTGATTACCTGGGAGAAGGCACCCAACTGCTGAAGGTGGACAGTAAGGATAATAAAGTTCTTGAACTAGAAGAATATGATACAGTTGTGGTTGGAGGATCTATTTATGCCGGGAATATTCAGCAGGAAGTAAAAAAATTCTGTTCTGAAAATATTAATACTTTACTCCAGAAAAAATTAGGGCTATTTATCTGCTGTGGTATGAGTGAGAAAGCCGGGGAACAGCTTGAAAATTCATTTGATAAAAAGCTGCTGGAACATGCTATAAGTAGAGGTTATTTCGGTTATGAATTTAATTTTGATCGGATGAACTTTGTTTCCAGATTTATGGTAAAAAAACTGGCCAAAGTCAAGGAAAACAAATCTGAGATTAAGGATGAAAATATTAAAGAATTTGCAGAAAAACTGCAGCGGGGTGAAGGCTAATGAAAACATTCTGGAAAGTACTTTTATTGCTAGTGATAATTATAATTTTGCTTGCTGGAGGTGGGCTTTTCTATCTGAGCCGCGGTCTTGATTCAGGCAGTCGGGTGCCAATTAATGAGGTTGACCTTTCAGCTCTGACTGATGGGACTTACACCGGCACCTATGAGGGTGGTAGATGGACAAATACGGTTAAAGTTACTATTAAAGACCACAGGATTACAGATATAGAAATAGTTGATGATCTTTTATTCTCGCAGCCCGAGGTAGTAGACAAAATTCTGGCCAGAGTTATAGATGAACAGAAAGTAAATGTAGATGTCATCTCCGAGGCAACTATAAGCAGTAAAGCTTATTTAAAAGCGATTGAACTGGCTTTGAAGTAGATGCGATGAGCTAACTGATCACTTTAAGGATATAGTAGAACTGAGAAAACTAAAATACTACAACAGAATTGGTTTTAATGTCAATTATGCCGGTGGGCAGAGACGGTGATGCATCTTCATCAGCATATTATACCCCGCTATGAGGGAGATGTAGAGAATCCCCAAGGTGGAATCAGAAGGCTGAAGAAGCAGCTTGTTTATCATGATGGGTAGAACACTAAGGACTATTTATTTTTTATAATTTCACCTTTTTTATATTCAATTTCAGTATAATTAATCTCATTATCATTTACAGCCTGACTAACATTATATTTAAGAACTGGATCAAATACATGCATATCTGCTGCAGAGTAAATTGCCTGTACCGGACATATCATCTCACAATTAAAGCATAGTTCACAGCTTTTTCCCCATTTGGGTCTTTTTTGGCTATTTAAAATAATATTATTCTGAGGACATTCTTTGACACATTTACCACAGCCTGTACAGCTTTTTTTACTGAAAAAGAGTCTGGTGTAGATTTTATCTATAAGCCATCTTTTAGTTAATAAGGATTCAAGATTATAAATTAGATTCTTTTTATTTCTGCTTTTATAACTATAATTATTTTCTGAAGCTGTATTTTGCTGAAAAGATTCTATTAAATAGCGGGTAAATTCTTTAGCCTGACTGATATCATCTTTGTTTGGATGGCTTTCTGATAAGAGAACTCCTTCTTTTAAATATCCCAAATATTTGTCTTCACCCCTGGCAGCATAGAAACCCAGATTAACTGTGTTTTTTTCTTTGAGTAGTTTTCTTATCTGAGACGGCACGTCAAAATAATAGCTGCCATAACTAATAAAAGAAAATACAGCTTTATTATTTAAGTCTGGCAGAGACTTCAGATAATCTTCTACTATAAAAGGCAGTCTAAAATAATAAACAGGGCTGCCAAATCCAATTAGATCATATTCTTCTAAATGATCAACCTTCTCATCTTTAATATTTTTTAATTTTAGATACCATTCATGGGCAGCCAGTTCCTCGCCGATAGCTTCAGCGACTTTTCTGGTAGAATTTGTTTGGGAAAAATATAAAATTAAGCATTTCACTTTAAAAACTCCTTTTCCTATTTATCTTTAATTAACTGATATTTATAATATTAGCTGTATCTAAATAAAATCCTGCAGGAAAAATTATATAAATATATTTTGCTATTTATTAACTTCTGTGTTAATATATAATCACAATTTAATAATTCTACTCTTATTAAGAGTGGTGGAGGGAACGGACCCGGTGAAACCCAGCAACCCCCGCAAGGGAAGGTGCTAATTTCCGCAGCAGTTGTGCTGAAAGATAAGAAAAGATGCTGATGATTATTTATGAGCTCTTCTCTTATTGAGAAGAGTTTTTTTAATGGCTAAAAAAGGAGGTTTTAACTATGACATATAATACTGGTCTGACAGTTTTTAATACTGCTCCAGGTGAAAAAGAAGAAATGTACTGTAATGTCTGTGACAGTAAATGTGAAGTAAAAAGAAATACTTTTGGTTATAAAGATTTTGGCTCAGCCATGGCTAAAAAGAAGACAAGATTTGATCAGTTTCTCTGTCCTCATGCAGAAGAAGAGTGGCATCAAAAGCTTGAAAAATTAGTTAAGCAGAAAAGAGATAATCACAGCACAAAAATTGATCAAATGCTGCAGGAAGAAATTGAAGAAATTAAGGCTGAGAATTTAGGCTAAATTCCAGCCGGGTCCATCTCTTTAATTTTAAAAATAATATTGGGAGATGATTAAATGTTATTAGAACTACAGAAAGATATTAATGAATTGGAGAAGGAATATAAGGAACTGGAGACTTTTGAAATTGAATTAAAATTGATAGAGCTTGAAATGAAAGTAGTTAAATTATTAAATGGTAAGAAATTTTTAGTTAAAGCTCCTGTTGAGGAATTAAAAAGTGATATAAAAAGTATTAAGGATGAGCTATATAATTTAAAAGTTGAAGAACTTGATAATTCAATAAAAGAAATCAAAGATAAAATTGATTATATAATTGATGGACAGATGACAGCTGAAATTGGTGGAGCAGGTATTTATTTTAGAAATATGAGAGAGGCAGCAAAAAAGAAAAGAGAAGAAAATAAAAGATAAACAAAATATTATATTTGCTATAATTTACAAATAATGGTATAATATTTATATTATCATTGAACTTAAGCTTTAAGTTATGGTAAAATATATTTAGAAGGGAAAATTGCCGTGCCTGAAAAATCAAATACACCTCATGATGATTTCTTTAAGAAGACCTTTGGCAGATTAGATATCACAAGGAATTTTTTGCAGAGTTATTTACCGGAGAATTTGAGAGAATTTGTTGATTTCAGTGAACTTGATCCCAGACCAATTTCTTATGTTGGAAAAAGCAGCTATTATTCTGATTTATTGTTTAAATCAAAAATAGAGAATAAAAAATTTGGTATCTATTTACTTTTTGAGCATAAAAGTTATAATGACAGATGGTCAGTAATGCAGATATTTAATTATTTAGCTAGGATCTGGATGCGCGAAAAAGGACTAAGGGAGTAAAAAATTATCTTTTATTATTCCTATCTTATTTTACCATGGTGGTAATGGTAGTCTAGTAATAAAAAGTTTTGCAGAATATTTTGATCAAAATATAATCGTGAATTATGATTTGAATAAGTATCTGCCGGATTTTGAAACGGTATTTTATGATTTTTCCAATGATTCTAACTTGAAATTTTTAGGAGATAGAAGAGTACGGTTGACTTTGAAATTTTTTAAGATTTCAAAGATAAAAGATATTAAAATTGTTTATGAAGAAATAATCTCTTATGTAATTAGCGAAAACAGTGTTGATAAGGATATTTTTTATTTGGGAGTAAATTATATTGCTGATAGTAGAGAGGAATTTGATTATTATCTATTTGGAGAAAAATTAAAATTGAATGGTATGAAAAAGGAGGGCGATATTGTGGTATCAGCAGCTGATAAATTAAGACTGGAAGGTTTAAGAATTGGGGAAGAAAAAGGTGAACGAGAATTATTTAAGAAATTAATTCGTGGTAATTTTCCCCAAACAAATGAAGAAATAATACATTTAATAGATAAAGTTGATATTAAAAAAATAGAAGAATTGAGTGAACGAATTTCCAGGATTAAAAATATAAAGGAGTTAGAATATTATTTAAAACAATAGAAAATTGAATTTATTCATACTGACCCTTCTCATTTGAGGAGGTTTTTTTTGCATTTATACACTAGTTCGCGACATAAGGCTGTCAGAGCAATATGTTATATTAAATAAAAAGCTCAAATGCAGGAAATCACCAACATTTAACGAATGATTATAATTAGGAAATAAAAGTTATTGATAGAAAATATTTATGACAAAATATGACTTAAATCGACAGAATATTTAGAATGAGGTGGTTTAGAATGCAGAGTAATTTCTCTTTTTTAAAAGAAAAGTGGTCAAGTTTAGCAGAAATAGCTGAGCTGGCAGAAGAAAACTTATATCAGGATCCAAACACTACAATTGTTAAATTGAGGATGTTTACTGAGCAGATTGTAGATTACATATATGCTTATGATAATTTAGAGAAGCCTGAAGAAAATAGTTTTTTTAATAAATTAGGATTGCTGGAAAGAGAAGAATTAATTCAGGGTGAAATAAAAGGTGTATTTCATACTTTAAGAATTGAAGGAAATAAAGGTGTGCATGAGTCCTTGGATTCAACTCAAACTGCTAAAACTCTGCTTTCTTTAGGCCATAAACTTGCTGTCTGGTTTATGCAGCTTTATGGAGACTGGAATTTTGAAGCAGCTGAATTTAAACTGCCCGATAAAAATGATGAAAAAAGAATAGACTTAGCAGCACTTGAAAAGAAATATGACAGTCTGATTGAAGAACTTCAGCAGGAAATAGATGATTTGAAAAAAATTCAGGACAGTCAGGAATTAGCAAGCAGAAAAGAAAAAAGTAAAAAAATTAGCAGTAATTTAGTTTTTAATACTGATGAAGATAACATCATTAAAATTAATAAAGATAACAGTATAGAAATTAGTTCAGAATATAAGTTTATAACCACTGATACTATTGAAGATCAGGAAGAAGCTTATAAAAACTCCTGGGATGCTGTCAGAAAAGCATTTAGCGGCAGACAATGTCTTGCCTACTGGCGTTATCCACTTTTTTCAAAGCGGGGAGAAAAACATAAAGAACCAGATATCACAATTATTGATAAAGATTTGGGAGTTATAATCTTAGAAGTTATAGATATAACTATAGATGAATTAGCCAATGCTCAGTCTGATCGTTGGGATTTCAAAAACGGCAGCAGTCAGGAAGTAATTTATACAGTTGAAGATAATTTATATGAACTAAAAGGTTTGTATCAGGGAAATAGAAATTTAAGAAGAATCAAAGAAAGTTCAGCAGTTATTCTACCAGAGATAAATAAGGAGAAGTGGCAGGATCGAAACTTTGATGATCAAAAAATAATTTTCAAAAACCAGCTGACTCCGAAGAAATTTTTAAACAGACTTGGAGAAATTGATACTTTAGCTGGGAATGATACATTAAGTAGTGAGGCCTGGAATGATATATTAATGATTTTAACAGGACAGATTACCTTTGCTGAAAAAAACGATTTTAAAAATAATATTGAAAAAGATAAAGCATCTAATCTAATTGATAAATTGTTCGGAGTATTTAAGAAAAATAAATCAAATAATAATGATATGAAAACTAGAGGACAAATTAAAGATATTATAAAATCAGATTTATTTGAAGTAGACATGCAGCAGGAGGTTATTGGTAAAACAATACCACCTGGTCCACAGAGAATTAGAGGAATTGCCGGTTCAGGTAAAACTGTACTTTTAGCCCAAAAAGCTGCCCACATGCATTTAAAGCATCCGGAATGGAAAATAGCTTTAGTCTTTTTTACCCGCAGTCTGTATGAAAGTGTAATTGAAGAGGTTAATAAATGGCTGAAAAGATTTAGTAATGGCAAAGTAGAGTATGATCCGGATAATAATGATCATTTACAGGTACTACATGCCTGGGGTGCTAAAGACCAACCAGGATTTTATCGAGTGTTATGTAAGGCGCATGATATCAAACCATTGAGTGCTCGGAGAAAAAAGCTTGTAGATGGAGCACCAAATGAAAAATTAGTTCATGCCTGTAAATTTCTTTTAGAAGATGTTGATCAGATACAAGAAGTTTATGATGCAGTCTTAATAGATGAAGCCCAGGATTTAGTAGTTGATAATGAAGAAATAAAATATGAAGATAAACAGCCGTTTTACTGGCTTGCCTATCAAAGTTTAAAAACAATAGATGAAGATAAGGATAAACGTTTAATCTGGGCCTATGATGAAGCTCAGAGCCTGAATTCTTTAAACATACCGACTGCACCACAACTATTTGGAGATGAAGCTCATTTTAAACGATTAGTTAGTGGTTTCCATCCTGGAGGTATCAGAAAAAGTGAGATAATGAATAAATGTTACAGAACACCTGGCCCAATTTTAACTGCCGCGCATGCAATTGGGATGGGGCTTTTAAGAGAGGATGGGATGCTCAGAGGCTATACAACTCAGGAAGATTGGGAAAATATAGGTTATGAAGTAAAGCAAGGTAGTTTTAATCCGATAGGGCAGAAGGTTGTCTTACATCGAGCAGATGAAATGACTCCCAACCGAGTGCCTGAATTGTGGCCGAACGATATTATAAAGTTTAACAGCTATAATACTCGTAAAGAAGAATTAAATAATTTAGTAGAAAAAATTAAATATAATATAGAGGTTGATGGTCTATTACCAAGCAGAGATATATTAGTAATTGCACTTGGTAATAATAAAGAAGCATTTAAACTAAAAGTTGAGGCTGCCAGAAAATTAAAAGGGGAAGGCATTGATATCTTTATACCTAAAGCTTTAAAGAATAATATTCTTTATCCAAACTATCCTAATGTAGATCCTAATAAATTCTGGAATGATGGGGGAGTAACCTTTACCACAACTTATAGAGCTAAAGGTAATGAGGCCTATATGGTCTATGTAATAGGGTTAGATAAAATTGCAGAAGATGAAAGTGATTTTGCTTTGAGAAATCAATTGTTTGTGGCTTTAAGCAGAACTAAAGGTTGGTTAGAAGTAAGTGGAGTTGGCAATTTTTCATTTTATGAAGAATTTAAAAACGTAATTAAAAGTGGAAATACTTTTGAATTTGTTTTTCAAAGACCTCTTTTTGAAAAGAAGGTTAAAGCAGCCAAAAAGAAAGAAAAAAATTCTGAAAAAGAAAAAGTTCAAAAAGAAGAGATTAAAGAAAATAATCCTCAATTAATGATAGTCGAAGAAGAATTAGATAATGAATTTGAAGATTATGAAGATGAATTTGATATTTCTGATATTGTAGAATATTTCGACGGCCGAACAGGAAAAGTACAAGATATTGAAAAGGATATATTAATTTTATTTAATGAATCAGGTAAAATCGAGAAATGGAAGATGAAAGATGTTGAATTGATTAGGCCTGGTTGATATTTATATTAATATGACGTATTTTGACATTATTCTGGTAGTAATTACAATTTCAGTTATGATTGCTGCTTTCATCATAACTCTAAAAATCCAGAAATCAAAATAATACTTTTATTGAACAGAGAAGCTTTTAGAATATATTAGATAAAAGACCGACATCTAAAGTGATGTTTCAAACTCATGTAGAAAGGACTAATAAATATGCTAATTCAGGCAACAGCTAAATTAAGAAATGAGTTAAATTTTAAAAAAAGAAAGACCGGATTTGTTTTCCTGGCATGCTAATTTTCTTAGAATTAATCGGAGAAAAACAGTAGTTTTAGTTAATGATGCCTGTGACTATTCTGTAATCTTATATGGCATGAAAAAAGATGATTTTAATAATTTTAACGAGCGGGTCAAAGAAGGAATAAGAAAAACTTTTGAACAGGAAGGAATTAAAGCAAGTTTAATAGAAAAATATTTATCTCAATTTGAAGATTTCTATTTCACAAAAGCAAAAGATAGAAGTTATATAGCTAGAATGAATAATTCCTGTAAAATGACTAAAAGATTTGCAGATCGATTTAGTGAAAATGAAGTTAAACTTAAAGATGTTCTACCAGCCAGAATTAAATATATTTACGATTATGGTGATAACTGGCATCATTATATTGAAACTGAAGAGATTATAGATGATTATAAGTCAAATAAGCCGAGCTTTTTAGAAGGTGCTGGAACAGCACCACCAGAAGATGCAGGAGGAGTTGGTGGTTTTAGTGAATTTATGCAAATAATCAACAATCCAGATGATGAAGATTATGAATCTATGCTGGAGTGGGCTAAAATCCAGAGATTTAAAGAATATGATTCAGAAAAGATAAAATCTGAGCTTGAAAGTTATTTTTAATATATAAAGTTTGGTAGAATAATTGTATGTGGGATTCCAAGAATCTTTTACCAGTTGTTAACTCACCCCGAGTTGGAGTTTGTGCATATACTGGCAATAAAAAAAGGAGGAGGTTAATAAATGGATAACTTAAAGAAAATATTAGATGATTTCTTAACAGATCAGAAGGAGAGGTTAAGCAAGCGTACTTATAATGATTATAGTAATGTAATATCTCTTTTTGAAGATTATTTAAATAGCTATGCTTATATGCATCTACCGGCGAAAGAACAGGATAATTTTGAAGAGAAAGCGATTTATGGAGAGGGGAGCTATTGTGAGATGTATTCGGTTGATAAGCTGAGTAGTATGCAGGTAGATGACTTTATGGCTGATTTTATGATCAGAAAAGTAATGGGTGAAAAATATTTAATGAAAAAGACAGCTACAGTAATGCGCCGCTTCAGTAAATGGTTGAAAAATAATGATTATATTACTGAGGAAAAATTTGATATCATTTATTCTACAATCAACGAAAAAAAAGATAGTCTGCCTAAAGCAGCTGAATTGTCTGATTTAATTTATGATGAATCAATAAAAAATGAATTTAATAAATATAGTTCTTATGAGGAAGGTAATTATGCTGTCACCAAAATAAAGCCGGGTAAATTATGGGTTAAAGATTATATGGAGGCTGGAGAAGAGATAGGTCCAGTTATAGTTCCTAAAAAAATAACTGATCTTGCGGAAAGTGATTTTTTTGTCTTTCTTGAGTTAGGGAAGAAGAATGGAAAGTATTATATAGTTAATAGCGGCAATGTTTATCCTTATTAGAATTGTTGTTGTGAAATGTTTAGTGCTCCTGAAAGATTAGAAAGATATAATTAATTTGATTATTTCTCAAGGCTTTTAAAAAGGAGTTAAAAATGTATGATTTCAGCAAAAAAACTAAAAAAGAAATTAGACGGTTGGCAGCTCTCGCTCATGAGAGGGAACTAGAAAAAGCTTTAGTTGATCTGAATTTAAAATTTAAGCAGTGGGAAAAAGAAGAGCTGGATCCTTTTGAATTGGACAGTGAAATACACAATTTTCATAATAAGATATCTAGAGAAATCTTCAAAAAATATAACAGCTATGATATGGAGGATCATTTTGTAGCCATAGCTATAGTCAATGGAATAATAGATAAAAGTGAGGTCAACACAGAAGCCTACCAGGAACTTGAATCATTAATTGAGAAAATAGAAGACAGTGATTACTTTTAATTGGAGGAATATCAATGGTTGTACCTAAAAGAAAAAGATATAATAAAAAACAGAGACTGGCTGCTGCAGAAAAGTGGATTCCTACCTATGACGGTAAAAATCTAGTCAAAGGTTACAGCAATTGGTTTGGGGTCGATAAAATCTGTGCAATAAATGAACTTGAATTACAGGGTCATGAGATAGATTCAGAATATAAAGAGCAGATTTACAAACTTAAAAAAAGACAGGAAGAAGCTGCAAAAAAGGAAAATTTCGATGACCCAGGTGATTTAAAAACAAGAGAATTTGATGACTGGCAGAATGCTGATTATTATTTCATAGCCGGTTATACTTCAGGTGGTGTTCCATACGGAATAACCTGGGAAGAATATGAGAGGGAATACAGGGAAGAGGAAGAAGAAAATAATAGCAGCAGAAATTTTGATAAAGATGATTTTGATGTACCTTTTTAATTGTTATTATCAAGAATAATTGAAAATAATACAGATATTGAATTGTGACAAAAAAATAATATTCATTGAAAGTATTTAAAATAATATCAAATAATTTGGATAAACAATATAAAAGAATAAAAAATATTCTTGGTCAATTAGATAAACCATTTCAAGAATCACTAGAAATATACGGCAATTATTAAAAAAAGAACTTTATTTTCCATGTTATGTTAAGGTTCTAGAAGATTTCAACTGGGAAGAATTTTATGTTTGGGATTGAGGACCTAAAGAAGATTCTGAAAGACTTAAAAAGAGTCACCCTTCATACAGAGAGCAATTTGAACTAATTGATTTAGATAAAGATTTAAAGTCAAAGTGGATGATAGATAAAGCTGATATTGTAGCAAAAGTTAGGAGAATTGATGATAATAATATTTTTTATTTATCTCTGTCAGAATTAGAAACAGAAAATAAGAATTCTTTAAATTATCAATTGCTGCATGATTATTCAGTCTGGTTTGTAAATAGACAAGATAGATAGTTAGGAGTTGATTATAATGGCTTTAAATGAATTATTGAAAAAAAGGGTTGAAAAAAATTTGGACAAATTTTGCGATGAGCGTATTCCAGAAAGAGTTAAAGATCAGATTAAGCTGGATTATAAGATTAGAGGTAATAGTGTGACACTAATTGAAAAGCGTCCCCATTATAAAAATACAGATGAATGGGTTGAAATGAAGATTGCTCAGTTTAGATTTAATCAGGATAATAATAAATGGTCTTTATACTGGTGGAGGCATACAGGTAGATGGTATGAATATGATAATATTGAAGCTACTACTGATTTTCAAAAACTGGTTAATGAAGTAGATGAAGATCCAACCGCTATCTTTTGGGGTTAATTCTTAAATAATCGATAGAGATTCAGGTGATAAAATGGCAGTAAAAAAGATAGATCTAATCACAATTAAAAACGACAACCTCTCTCTAAATATCAAGGGTAAGCCCCTGCATTCTGATCACGAAAAGGAATTTCCAGAAGCAAATAAAGCTCAGGCTGCAGTCAGTTTTAGCTCAGTTTTAGACCAAAACTTTGACTTTAAATACCATGAACCAGAGAAAAACAAGCTCAAACTGAGCCAGTTTAACTCCATAAAAAATTACCCTCTCTTTTTTGAATATCAAAACTATGATTTTTATATAGAATCAGAAATGCCAATTGACATCTACCATCCTAACCGAGAGATCAGGGATCTCTATCACATCCAAATGACAATCCAAATGTATTATACGGCAGCATTAACTTTAGCAGTGATATAGGTTATTCTGAATTTGAAATCAGAAGTAAGTCTCAGGTTATTTTCACTCTCAAATTAGAGGTCTTTCCCAGTAAAATTGACTATCAAAAAGACTATCAGCAGTTAATAGAGGAAGTAAATAAAGAAGTATATAATTTAGCCTATGATTTTTTAAGAAAGACCTATCAGAATATGAAGACTGCAGAAAAACAGAACATCTCTGAATCTGAATTCTTTGTAATTATTGAAAATATATTTGCTGATTTATTTAAAGCTTTAAAATGAGTAGAAGAATCACCCCACCATCAGATTATTAAAAAAAGAAATGTCCGACCAGCCTCCAATGTAAAAAGAGTGGGGAGACAGAGCCTTAGTGGCTAAATAAAAACAGCCGCCATATGACAAAGAACTTAAGCTGCTGGAAAAGATGCTGGCAGTAGAAAAGAAATTGAGCTATGATAACTTTGAAAATAAGTTTATCAAGTGGAGCTTTTCAGAATTAATTAAAAGGCTCAAACATTTTAAGATTAATTATCTAAAAGTGAAAAGAGAAAATGTGGATCAGGATCTGATTAAAAAGATTGATAAAATGATTAGAAAGTTAAAATTAAAGCCCAAACATTCATTTTTAGCTGAAGTGGGCGAACTGCAGAAAATCGATTCAATTTCTCTGGTGCTGCAGATGGCTCCCGGCTATAAAGAACTATATAAATATTACCTGTTGCTTTTAAAGGGACTTTCTCTAAACGGAGATATCTTTAGACTTTCAATTAAAGAACTCTGGCAGCTTTATGAATACTGGACATTTTTAAAGTTAAACAGCCTGCTGCAGGATAAATATAAGATGCTGAAAAATAATATTATTGAATTAGATTACAGCGGGATCAATGTAACTTTATCTAAAGGAGCCTCGGCAGAGGTTGAATATCAAAATCCAATTACGGGAGAGAAATTCACTTTAAGTTACAACACTGCAGCTGGAGATGGAATTACCACCAATCAGAAACCGGATAATATTTTATCTTTAAGCAAAGAAGATTCTGAGCATCAGTACAAATTTATCTTTGATGCTAAATACAGGCTCAATCAGGCAGAAGAGGGGACTCCTTATGCTAGAAGCCACAAAGGGATTCCTGGTCCGGAAGATGATGATATCAACACCATGCACCGCTACCGGAATGCAGTGGCAGCAGCTTGGTAAAAAAATTAAATCTGAGGGTTATGGAGTCAGCGTCAGCCATATTTATTCCAATCTGATGCTTTTAAAAAAGGCTGATACACTGCCTGAACTAAGTATTCGTTCCTTAAAAGAATGGAGAATCTGGCTCGAATTAAAGCGGCTCAAGGAAGATATAAGGTTTAAGCTAAATAACAACAATTTAGATCAGATCGATAAAATTGAGGGCTTTAAGGTAGGAGAAGTTGAGCTCAGCCTAAAAAAGAATGAACTTTTACTGGAATTAAAAAATGATCAGTTTAACTTTTCTTATTCAAAGTTTTTACAAAACCCAAGAGCTATTTTAAATAAAATAATTGCCTCGGAAGAAATTAAAAAATAACATTTAGAGAATTAAGCTTTCAAATTACTCTTATTAGAATTTTTCCAGGGTTAAAATATTAAAAAAGGAGAATACAATGATTAAACTAGAAATTTGCTGTGCTTCAGCTGCAGACGCAGTTAATGCTTTTAAAGGTGGTGCAGACCGGATAGAATTAAATTTAGCTATCGCCTATGGTGGTTTAACTCCGAGCCTTGCTGATTTAGAACTGGTAAAAGCTAAAATAAATATTCCGGTAATGGTAATGATCAGGCCTCGAAGTGGAGGCTTTTCATATTCTGAGCTGGAATTTGAAGTTATGAAAAGGCAGGCCGAGCTGGCAGTTGAATCTGGAGCAGATGGACTTGTTTTTGGAGTGCTTAAAGAAAATAGAGAACTGGATCTGAAAAGAAATAAAATTTTAAAAGAAATTGCAGGAGATAGAAAAACTGTTTTTCACCGAGCTTTTGATATAGTTCCTGATCCCTTTGCTGCTTTAGATAAAATTAAGGAAATTGGGATAGACAGAGTTCTAACCAGTGCCCAGGCCAATAAAGTTGCTGGTAATCTTAAGCTGGCAAAAGAAATTATAGAATATGGCGGTAAAGACCTGGAAATAGTTCTGGGTGGAGGGATTAGAGAACATAATTTAAAAGAAATCATCGAAGAGACAAACTGTAGAGAGGTACATTTATCTGCTTTTAGTAAAAAGGTAGATAAGTCAATGCTCAAACAGGAGCTTAAATTTAATAGCTCCTGTATTTCAGAAAGTGAGTATCAGCTGACTGATATTCAAAAAGTAAAGAGAGTCAAAGAAATTTTAAATAATTATTAGCCGGGAGGGATTAAATTATGGATTTAAAGATAAGAGGTAATTCTGCTATTGTTACTGCTTCCAGCAGTGGACTTGGAAAAGCTGCAGCTGCTGCTTTAGTCAAAGAAGGAGTTAATGTTGTTATTAACGGCAGAAAGCAAAAGAAATTAGAAGCTGCTTTAAAAGAATTAAATGCACTAAAAGGTGGAAAAGTTGTTTCCTGTCAGGGAGATATAACTAAAAAAGAAGATATTAAAAAACTGGTTAAAACTGCAGTTGATAATTTTGGGCGACTGGATCATCTAGTTACTTCTGCAGGTGGACCACCTGCTAAATCTTTTCTGGAAACAACAGAAGCAGACTGGTATGATTCTTATGAGCTGCTGGTAATGAGTGTGGTCAGCTTGATCAAAGAATCTGTAGAATTTTTAAAAGCAGATGGTGGAAGAACTATAGTCAATATAACTTCAATTAGTGTCAAAGAAGCAATTGATAAACTGGTTCTTTCCAATTCAGTTAGAATGACGGTTATTGGTTTAATGAAAACCTTATCGAAGGAGCTGGCACCAGAAATCAGAGCTAATGCAGTTCTGCCTGGTTCTCATGAAACCGCAAGAATAGAGGAATTACTTAATTCTCAGCTTAAAAATGGAGAATTTGGCAGTTATCAGGAAGCTTTAACAGCAATGAGTAAAAGTGTACCCGTCAAGAAAATAGGTACCCCGGAAAAATTAGGTGAGTTAATAGCCTTTTTATCATCACCAAAGTCTGATTATATTAATGGAAGTTCTATAGTAGTCGATGGAGGTGCAGCTAGTTCAAACTTATAAAAAGCTAAAAATATAATTTAGAGCCGATAAAACTGTTTACTTCCTAAATCGTTTTATGTTACAATAATATTGTTGTTAAAAAAATTTTAATGACCTAACTACGGCAATAATTATTATATAAAGAAGTAAGGAGAATTCAAATGGAAAAAGTTAAACTTGATCTGGAAAAATATGCTGCAATTTCTCGACAGGCAGCTGCAGAAGGCTGTGTGCTTTTAAGAAATGAAAAGCAGGCACTTCCAATTAAAAAAGGAGAAAAAGTTTCTGTTTTTGGTAGAATTCAATTTGATTATTATAAGAGTGGTACCGGTTCTGGGGGACTTGTTAATACAGAATATGTAGTGGGTATTTTAGATGCCCTAAAATTAAGCGATGAGCTTGTTCTTAATCAGGAGCTGATCGATACATATGAAGAATGGTTAGAAGATAATCCCTTTGACCATGGTGAGGGCTGGGCTCAGGAACCCTGGACCCAGAAAGAGATGCCGGTCAGTGCTGAACTGGCTCAAAAATCAGCCGCTAACTCAGATCTGGCAGTTGTTATTCTCGGCCGCACTGCAGGAGAAGATAAAGATAATTCAGCGACTAAAGGCAGTTATCTGCTCACAGATACTGAAGAAGAGATGCTGGCCAGTGTATCTGAAGCCTTTGATCGGGTAGCTGTAGTCTTAAATGTGGGTAATATTATCGATATGAAATGGGTTGATAAATATCAGCCCGAAGCTGTACTCTATGCCTGGCATGGAGGTATGGAAGGTGGAAATGGAACTGTAGATGTGCTGACAGGTAAAGTAAATCCTTCCGGTAAGCTCAGTGATACAATTGCAGTTGATATTTCAGATTATCCTTCTATGGATGATTTCGGAAATAAGGATACTTTAATTTATAAAGAGGATATTTATGTAGGTTACAGATATTTTGAAACAGCAGCTAAAGACAGGGTTATCTATCCCTTTGGCTATGGACTTTCCTATACAGAATTTGAAATCGATATTCTTTCCTTTGAGGAAGGAGAAGATTCACTGACTGTAGAGCTTGAAGTCAAAAACACCGGTGACCTGGCCGGTAAAGAAGTAGTACAGGTCTATGCAGCTAAGCCTTTAGGCAAACTTGGTAAAGCAGCCCGGACTTTAGAAGCCTTTGCTAAAACCAATTTGCTGGAACCGGGTCAGAGCCAGAAATTGAGTTTGAGCTTTAGAAAAGAACAGTTAGCTTCCTATGATGACAGTGGTATAACAGGCCACAAATCTTCATATGTAATGGAAGCTGGTGAATATAAGATATATGCTGGCAGTGATGTCAGAAGGGCGGAACTTGCCGGAAGTTTTGAAATTGATAGTCTTGAAGTCATAAAAGAACTTAAAGAAGCATGTGCTCCGATAGAGTCCTTTAAGCGCTTAAAAGTTGATTCAGATGGAAATATGACTGAAGAGGAAGTACCAGAGAGAACTATAGATTTAGATCAGCGGATAGCTGCCAAACGACCGGAAGCAATTCCTTCTACAGGTGATCAGGGGATAAAGTTAAAAGATGTTTATCAGGAAAAAGCATCCTTAGAAGATTTTATTGCTCAGCTGAGTGATGAGGATTTGGCCTGTCTGATGCGGGGAGAAGGAATGAATTCTCCGAGAGTAACTCCCGGTACAGCCGGAGCTTTTGGTGGTGTAAGTGAGAATCTGACTGATTTTGGAATTCCTGCTGCCTGCTGTGCTGATGGACCTTCCGGAATTAGAATGGACTGCGGCACAACTGCCTTCAGTCTGCCAAATGGTACATCTTTAGCCTGTACATTTAATTTAGATTTAGTAGCTAAATTATTTGATTTGATGGGACAGGAGCTTTTGGCAAATCAGATTGAAACTATCTTAGGACCGGGAATGAATATCCACCGGACACCCTTAAACGGACGGAATTTTGAATACTTTTCTGAAGACCCGCTGCTGACCGGAAAAATGGCTGCCGCTCAGCTTAGGGCAATGAATAAATATAAGGTTACTGGAACAATCAAGCACTATGTGGCCAATAACCAGGAAGCTCACAGACATGATGTGAATTCTGTGATCTCTGAAAGAGCCTTAAGAGAAATTTATCTGAAGGGCTTTGAGATAGCCGTTAAAGAAGGAGAAGCAGCTTCTATTATGTCTACTTATGGTGGTCTAAATGGAATCTGGACAGCCGGAAACTATGATCTCCTGACTACAATCCTGCGGGAAGAGTGGGGCTTTGACGGAATTGTAATGACAGATTGGTGGGCCAGAATCAATGAAGAGGGTGAAAAAGCCAGAAAAGGAAATACTATTCCGATGGTACGAGCACAGAATGATCTTTACATGGTCTGTGAGAATCCTGAGGAAAACAGCTGTGAGGATAATACTTTAAAAGGATTGGCCGAAGGAAAGATCACCAGAGGTGAGCTGCAGCGTAATGCAGCCAATATTCTTAAATTTATAATGGATTCAGCTGTGATGGAAAGAGACCTTAGTGGAACCGGGGAAGAATCTGATGCAGCAGAAAGTGCTGAAGAACCAGTAAATGTGATGGAATATTATGACCTGACTGAATTAGATGCTATTGATCTCTCAGAAGTAGATACTTCCAAAGGAGAGTCAGTTGTCTTTGGCATAATTAGAGGTGAGAGAGGAATTTATAAGCTTAAACTTGAACTGAAAGCCAGTGGAGGAGAAGTTGCTCAGGTTCCTGTTTCCTTATTTGTTAATAATAAGCTAGATTCAACGATTACTATCAATGGTACTGGCGAGTGGCAGACAGTAGAAAAAGAAATAAGTCTCTGGAGTAAAAATAATTACATCAAATTATATTTTGCTCAGAGTGGAATGGAACTCGGCAGAATGACTTTTGAATTTGAAAAAGAAATTGAATCAAATTAAATAAGCTCTTAATTATAAATGAACAGCACCTGTCAATTATGGCAGGTGCTTTCATAATTTTACTTATTTTTTTATTAAAAACATTCGTTTGCGACATACTGCTGTCGGATTTCTATGTTATCCTTTAATTGTAAAGGAGTTATTGAGATATTTAAAACACTGGATATTTATGAAGCTACCTTACGGAAACTAAATCTTGAAAATTTCTAGTATGATATAGATTCTAATTAGTTTTAAATATTAGCCACTAATAATTGCCTATCCTGAATCTAAAAAGGAAAAATATAAAAAGAAAATTGATATAATAGACAATACTGAGCTGGATCGTTCTTTTAGAAATGATGATTCAAAAAAGCAAAGGCACCTGATAAAAATCAAGTGCCTTGATAATTAATTTTATAAATTAGCGTGTATATTCAGCTTTTAAAACAGCCTTCTGCAGTACATGACCTTCCATTGCCTTTAGCAGTGTTTCTTTGTCCGCACCAGCCTTTAAATCAAGCTGCTCTTCAAGAGAATAGACATAGAATCTGTAAGTGTGGACTCCACTGGGTGGTGCCGGTCCCCTATAGCCTAATTCATTAAAATCATTTTTTCCCTGTGTGGCTCCATTTAGTTCTTTAACTTTTTCTTTCCTTTCAATATTTTTTGAAATTTTACTGATATCTGCCGGAATATTCCAGATCAGCCAGTGGGTAAAATTACCATTTGGGGCATCAGGATCATCAACAATAACAGACAGAGTTTTTGCATCTGTAGACACATTTTCAATTATCAGCGGCGGAGAAATATCTCTGCCGTCTGCTGTGTATTCTTCAGGAATAAAGCCACCGTCTTCAAAGGCAGATTTAATAAGCAGTTCTTTTTCCATAAATTTAAGCCTCCTTTCTTAATCTCAAAAACTAATCAGCTGGATTAAGTTTTATATCTAGGCTTTTATAGTCTTTTATTTCAATTATATAATAACAAAAAACATTCAGAAAATAAAGAGTTGTAGAAGTAATTGCTACAGTCAGAGAGCTAAAATAAAGATAAAAAAGAAATTTCTATGTATTGGTATAATTACTATAAATATTTTATAATATTATTAGACAATACACCGACATTAGAAAAATATTAGATAAAGAGGCTATATTTATAAAAAGCTTGAATATGATATATGAGAAGCAGAAAATAGTTTAAAAATATACAGAGAGAGGACTAAATTGAACTTAAAGTTGGAGGTATCATTATGAACAAAACCAAACTCTCAAAAACTATCTCTTATATTCTGCGCCATCATCCGGAAGATTTTGACTTAAAACTGGCAGCAGATGCTTCTGTTAAAACAGATGAACTTCTGCAGGCATTGAGTAAGAAGTATAAAAATATAACAAAGAATGACTTAATAAAGCTGGTCCAGAATGATTCCAAGGAGCGTTTCAGATTTTTAGATGGCAGGAAAAGAATCAGAGCAAGCTATGGCCACAGCATTGATGGAGTTAATCCAGATTACAGAGCCGTTAAGCCACCTAAAATTCTCTATCATGGTACCAGACCTGAGGTTAAAGATATAATTCTTGCTTCTGGTCTCAAACCGATGAAAAGAAATTATGTCCACTTAAGTGTTGAGATACAAGAAGCTGAGAAGGTGGCCCTGAGAAGAACCAGTAAACCGGTAATTTTTAAGATTAAAGCTCTTAAAGCTCATCAGGAAGGACAGAACTTTTATAAAACAGCAGCAAATATCTATCTAACTGATAAGATTTCTGCTAAATATTTATCTTTACTGAAAAAGGATTAGATTCATTCCCCTTATTGTAATTTAAATTGACAAGATTATAGATTTAGCAGGATCAAGATAAAGGAATTCTATTATAGATGATGAATTATAATAGTATTGGAATAATCTTTTTGTACAGCAAGAGGGGGGAAGTAAAATGAAAAAAATACTGGTCGGTGTGGATGGAACGGAAAAGTCAAAAAAAACATCTCATATTGCCGCAGACTTGATTAATCCTGAATCAGAAGTTACTTTAATAACAGTAATTACTGAAGCTGTAAAAGAAGAGAATATTAAAGAACGAATAAAAAAAGTAATGGACAAAGAAGCAAATTTTTTTAAAAAAAGAGGCATAAAAGTAAAAAAGGAAATTCATTATGGACACCCTGCTGAAATAATCTGTAATTTTGCTGCTGAAAATAATTTTGACTTAATTATTCTGGCTGATAAAAAAGACGAAAAAAGAAGTTTTTTATTAGGTGGAACCAGTGATAAGGTAGTTAGACATGCAAAACAGGCAGTAATGGTAGTTAAATAGCTTTTCTAATAAAATATATTTTTAGGAAATTAAACTTTAATAGACTAAAGCACCCTCTAAGTCTTGATTGATTTTAGAGGGTGTTAATTTTATTTTAAAGATTGCTAAAGAAGATAGAATTGCATTTGCAGAATAGAAGTCATATAAAAAATTATTAATATTAATCTTTTAAAAAGGAGAAATTAATATGACAGAACTTGAATTATTGCTTGATTTTCATATAGAGGGTAAAAGACAGGGGCCAGGCAATACTGAGGATACAATAAAAGCACTGAGCTTTATGGAGCTAAATGAAGATAAAAATTTAAAAGTTGCAGACATTGGCTGTGGTACAGGTGCCCAGACAATTACTCTGGCTAAAAATATTAAAGGAGAGATAACAGCTGTTGATTTATTTACTGAATTTTTAAATGAATTAAATTCAAGGGCAGAAGAACTGGGCTTAGCTCATAAAATCAATACTTTAAAAAAATCAATGGATGATCTGCCCTTTGGCCGTGAAGAATTTGATATTATCTGGTCTGAAGGAGCAGTTTACATTATGGGATTTGAAGCAGGCATCAAGTATTGGAAAGAGTTTTTAAAAACAGGCGGTTATCTGGCAGTAAGTGAGATAACCTGGCTCACCAATTCCAGACCGGTTGCAATAGAAGAACACTGGAATAGTGAATATCCCGAAATTGATACAGCTTCAAGCAAAATTAAAATCTTAGAAAAAAATGGTTTCTCACCAGTTGGATATTTCTGTTTGCCAGAATCAAGCTGGATTGATAGTTATTACAAACCAATGGAAGAACGTTTTGACAATTTTCTTAAAAAACATAATTACTCAGCAGCAGCCGGGCAATTGATAGAGAAAGAAAAAGAAGAAATAAGACTCTATAAAAAGTATAAAAATTATTTAAGTTATGGCTTTTATATTGCTAAAAAGATAAGATGATTTTATACTTTGTTAACTCCACAGGATATTAAACTTTTTTTGATAATCTCTTTTATTTTAATTGCTAATATTGGACTAAAAATTTTTCCTCAACATAGCTAACTAATAGATTAGAAAAGGGCATCAGGAGTGGAAAGAATGCATAGGGAAAATATTCTACTGTTGTCACTCCTAAAACTGCTGTCATCATTAAGGCGTTAACATTCCAGGGGATTAAGGGTGAAAATATGAGGCCGGAATCTCCCAGGGCTCTGGCCAGTTCTTTTCTTTTAACCTTCATTTGGTCGTAATTTTTTCCCAGCATTTTAGCCGGCAGAAATACTCCCAGAAACTGATTGCAGCCCAGAGCAGCAGAAATTATACCTGCAAAGATCGTTACAGTAATCAGATGCATTTTTTTCTTAATTAGATGAATAAATGGTTTTAAGAGACTGTTTAAAACTCCCATTTGTTCCAGGAGTCCTCCTAAAAGAACAGCAAAAATAATTAGCGAAATTAGCTCCAGCATACTTGTTAAACCGCCGCGACTAAGTATATTATCTATGAAGACCACCCCAGTTTTATTTTTAAAACCTCTAAACATAATATTTAAAAGTTCTGACCAGCCTCTTTGTGTTAAAGATATTCCCACTGCTAAAGAAAATAGAATGTTTAGTGCAAGATTAATAATTGTTGGTATTTTTAAGATGGCCAGAATAATGATTAAAATTGGAGGCAGTAAAAGCCAGTAGGAAATCTGAAAATTGCTGTTTAAAAGTTTAATCAGAGAATCTAAATTAACTGCAGCTGTCATGCTGGAAAAACTGTTTAATCCAATAAAGAGAAAAATTAAAGCTGTAATTAGATAAGGTAAAATTGCAGTTTTGAGCATATGGTAAATCATATCCATTAGCCGGGCTTCTGAACTGTGAGCTGTGATAATAGCAATTGAAGAAACTGGTGACATTCTGTCTCCTACATAAGATCCAGAAATAATGGCTCCTGCAGCTAAGGCAGGGTTAAGCCCCATTGTCTGGGCCAGACTGATTAAGGCCAGTCCGATTGTACTTGCAGTTCCCACAGCGGTACCAACTGCCATTGAAACAAGAGAAGTTGAAATAAAAGAAAGGATAAAAAAGTATCTGGGGCTGATAGTCTGCAGCCCGAAGTAGATCATTGTCGGTACTGTGCCTACAGCAATCCAGAGTCCGATCATCATTCCCAGTAAAAATAAAATTAAAATTACATTACCTATATTTTTAAAACTTGAAAAAAGCATTTCTTCAATTTCCTGCCACTTATAGCCCCAGTATAAGGCTAAAGCTATAATAATTATTATTTCAAAAAAGAGAGCAATCTGAATCGGTGCCTCCCAGAATAGAACAGAAAATAAGATCAATAAAACCATTGTAATCACAGGTATTACTGCCTGTTTAAAAGTTAACATTCCAATTCCCCCAGAGTTTTCTATTTATTATTTACCAATCCTACTATATAATTAATTTTGAACATATGTCAACACTTTGCCGGAAAAAGTTTTAATTATTTTTTGATTTGATATAATAGAAACCAGGAAGTGATAGAATGCTCAAAAATCTGCCTGTTTTACCAAATCAGCTTTTCAACCAGATTAAAACTATGGAACTGGATAATGTCTTTCCAATATTCAGTGTAGGCAGCATTGTTTTAATCACAGCCGCTGGTTATCTCTTTTTCGGAGAAAAATTAAGAACAAAAGAATGGGCTTCATTCTGATGACAGTAATAGAACTAATTTTAATCAATATTTAGAGCTGATTGAAATATAAAAAGATAATATTTAAATTAAAGGAGTTAATATGGAGAAATTTAAAAAGCGAAAATTCAACAGTTTCGGAGAATTTATTAAAGAATTAAAATTTATTATCAAAAATAGAGATCAGATAAAGAAATTAGATTCAGGAGAGCTGCTTGATGCAGAATTCAGGCAGAGGCTGATGATGGCTGTAACGGAGGTCAACGGCTGCCGCTACTGTTCCTACTATCATTCAAAACTGGCTCTTAAGGCAGGTATCAGTCAGGCTGAACTTAATTCTCTTTTAGCAGGTGAATTAGAGGACTGTCCGAAAGAAGAAACTTTGGCTTTATTTTACGCTCAGCACTGGACAGAAAAGAAAGGGCAGCCCGAAGAGGAAATGATGGATAAGGTTAAGGCTGAATATGGAAGAGAAAAATTTGAAACTATTAACTTAGCAGTCAGAATGATTAATTTCGGCAACCTGTCGGGGAACAGTTTTGATTATTTTCTTTATAAATTAAGCTTTGGTCTGCTGGCGCAAAGCAGCTGATACTGCTGTTGCTGTCTGTGCAAATTATTAAAATAATATTATTCCCGGAGGAATAATTATGGATATTAAAAAAGATAAAAATATCAAAAAATTTGGATTTTATGGTCTGCTGAAAAACCTTAAATTCTTTGAGCCATTTCTTTATATATTTTTTCTCAGCCTTGGTTTTTCCTATTTTCAGATTGGAACCCTCATTTCAATCAGAGAAATTACTAAAAATATACTGGAAGTACCATCAGGTATTTTTGCTGATCAGTACGGCCGTAAAAAAAGCCTGCAGATCTGTTTTATTTTCTATATCTTTTCCTTTATTTTATTTTACCTGGCTTTAAATTATTTGGTTATGATTCTGGCAGTGATTTTTTTTGGTATAGCTGAGGCATTTAGAAGTGGAACCCACAAAGCTATTATTTTTTTATATCTTGATCGCAGAGGGCTTGCCGATAAAAAGTCGGAAGTTTATGGAAGAACTAAATCCTATTCACTGATAGGTTCAGCCATTTCAGCTTTAATTGGAGCTTTTATAGTTTTTGTAGAATCAAACTACAGATTGATTTTTTTATTTTCTATTATCCCCTATATTCTGGACTTTATTTTAATTTCTACTTATCCGGCTTACCTGAATGGAAAAACAAATGGAAATTTAGATTTAAAGAAATTTTTTCTGGCTGGAATCGACAGTCTAAAGAGACTGTTATTTAATTTACAGGATTTGCGGAAAGGAATTATAAATTCAGGTATTTATGATGGATTTTTTAAGGTTCTAAAAGATTATCTGCAGCCGATTTTAAAAATAGAATTGATTGCCCTGCCTTTAATGCTGAATTACGGAGAAGAAAAAAGACTTTCAGTTCTGCTTGGCCTGTCCTATGCAGTGATTTATCTACTCAGTTCCGCTGCCAGCCGCAGCGCCTTTAAGCTGAAAAGAATTTTTGCAGATACAGGTAAAGCTCTAAATGTTGTCTATATTTTAACAGTAAGTATAATGGCTCTGATCGGCTTAATTATCAACAGCGGTTTTACTTATTTTATAATTCTTTTGTTTATCTTATTCTATGTTCTTAGAAGTATGAGAAGACCGGTGATGCTCGATTATATTGCCAATATCATAGCTGAAAAGGAAAGAGCAACTATGTTATCTATCGAATCGCAATTTAGAACTGTTTTCATTGTGGTTTCAGCTCCAATTATTGGTTTTATTGCTGACCGATGGGGTTTAAATATAATGTTTCTGACAGCTGCTTTAGTAATGCTTTTATTAAAAACTTTGATCAAATTATCAATCCAAAAAAATAGCAAATAGAAATTATTTTGTTAACTGAGCTGATATGATATACTAAAATTAGCACAAAGTAAAAAATGAAGCAGTTGGCTGATTATTTGGAAAGCCAGAGTCTGGAGCAGGCTAATCTTTTAAGTTTAAATATAAAAACAGGAGGGAGCGGGATAATGTTAAAATCAATATTTAATGCTTTTGTTTCAAATAAAGCAGGTAAACTATATTTAACATCGATACTTATTTTGATTATTTCTAACATAATACTTAGTAGTAATAGTAATTTATATTTCATCGGTACAGCTGCTGTTATTTTTTATGTCATTGCACTGGTTTATTACTCAAGACATATGGAAATAAATATCTGGGTTAATATTCTCTTAGTTGCTTTAACCTTGGTACCTTTTGGGATCTGGATGACTTTAATATATTTTGCCCGCAAAAATTATTATCTAAATCAGCCAGAGGATTGATATCATGCTGACAATTAAATGTGCAAAATGCAAAAGTAAATTATTTAAATACAAAAAAATTGGCCAGGGCAGAGTTCTCCGCTGCTGGAAGAGCAAAATAACAAGGCTTTATGATGGAGAAGTTAAAGGTAAAAACTTTGTCTGTAAAAGTTGCGGTAATATTATAGCTGAAATCAAAGATGACCGCCTCGATATGAATAGTGATGCCTTTACTTACAGCGGAACAAAAATCAGAAAATAATTTTGATCTTTAATTTTAAAAATAATTGTTATAAAGAAAGCCGGGATTTCCCGGCTCTTTGATTTTTAAACAGGGAAAATAAAATTAATCAAGAATTATATATAATAAGCGAATTTCATAATACGCTTAATTTAGTTTAATTCAAAAAAATATTGTCTGCGAATCATAAAAATAAGCCTTTTAACTTGAATTTGAAGATTTTAATGATTTACCATAGATTTACTGCTAAAA